>JACCDV010897622.1_pt1 | contig 67956 bp, 65 predicted proteins | sample 7446131 | NCBI WGS metagenome assembly JACCDV01 (sample SAMN15323448, study PRJNA562643) | freshwater metagenome | isolation source: river surface water | place: USA:Blue River Watershed | collected 2017-08-17
ACGCCCGCACCGTGCAGCTGCCCTCGGGCGGTGCGATCGTGATCGACCACACCGAAGCGCTGGTCAGCGTGGACGTGAACTCGGCACGCGCCATCAAGGGCGGCGACATCGAGGAAACCGCCACCCGCACCAACCTGGAAGCGGCCGACGAGGTGGCGCGCCAGATGCGCCTGCGCGATCTGGGCGGCCTGATCGTGATCGACTTCATCGACATGGAGGAGAGCAAGAACCGGCGCGAGGTGGAAAACCGCCTGCGCGACGCGCTGCGCCAGGACCGCGCCCGCGTGCAGTTTGGCGCCATCAGCAAGTTCGGCCTGCTCGAGATGAGCCGCCAGCGCCTGAAGCCGGCGCTGTCCGAAGGCGCCTCGATTCCCTGCCCGCGCTGCGGCGGTTCGGGCCATGTGCGCGACACCGAGAGCTCGGCGCTGCAGATCCTGCGCGTGATCCAGGAAGAGTCCATGAAGGACAACACGGCCGCCGTGCACTGCCAGGTGCCGGTGGAGGTGGCCTCGTTCCTGCTCAATGAGAAGCGCCCCGAGATCGCCAAGATCGAGATCAAGCAGCGCGTGAGCGTGCTGCTGATCCCCAACAAGTCGATGGAGACGCCGCACTACAAGCTCGAGCGCCTCAAGCACGACGACCCGCGCCTTGACCGCATCGAGGCCAGCTACAAGATGGCCGAAGAGGTCGAGGACCCGACCACGGTGACCCGTCGCTCGCAAGAGCCGACCAACAAGCAGACGCCGGTGATCAAGGGCGTGCTGCCCGACGCACCGGCCCCGGTGGCCCCGCCCAAGGCCGAGGCCCCGGCACCTGCCGCGGCACCGGCGCCGGCCGCCGCCCCGGCGGTCAAACCCGCCGCCGCCAGCAGCGCCCCGCCGGCACCGGGCAGTGGTGGCTTCTGGAACTGGCTCAAGGGCCTGCTGGGCATGGCGCCCAAGGCCGAGCCGGTGGCCCCGGCCAAAGCCGCCCCTGCCGCTGCCGAAGGTGGCGAGCGCCCGGCCCGCGAAGGCGGTCGGGATGGCCGTCGCGGTGGCCGTCGCGGTGAGCGCGGCGATCGTGGGGGTGAGCGCGGCGGTGAACGCAATGGTGAGCGCGGCGAACGCGGTGAGCGCAATGGCGAGCGCGGTGAGCGCCGCCAGGGCGAGGCCCGTGGCCAAGGCGAAGGCCGTGAGCAGGACGCCCGCCCACCGCGCGGCGACCGTGGCCCGCGTGAAGGTCGTGAAGGTCGTGAAGGTCGTGAAGGTCGTGAAGGTCGTGAGGGCCGCGAGGGCCGCGAGGGCCGCGAGGGCCGCAACGGCGCTGCGCGCCAGGCCCAGGCCGCCCAAGCCCCGGAGCAAGGCGCCGATGCCGGCGTGAACGGTCAGGCCGAGGCACCGCGCAGCGAGCGCCCCCCGCGCGGTGAGCGCGGTGAGCGCGGCGAAGGTCGCCGCCGCGGCGAGCGCCGTGGCGAAGGCCGCAGCGAGCAAGACGCCCAGGCCAGCGCCGACGGTCAGGTCCAACAGGCCGAGTTGCCCATCGATGGTCAAAACGCCGCGCCCGAGGCCGCGCCCCAGGGCGAGCGCCGTGAGCGCCGCTCACGCGACCGCTACGGCCGCGACCGCCGCGAGCGTGGCCAGTCGGCCGACGCTGCCGAGGCGGCGGATCAACCCGCGCTGAGCGAAGACCACAGTGCCGTCGCATCGGCCCCGGCCGTGCAGGATGCGGGTGAACCGGCACCGGTGCAACCGCGCTCGTACTTCAAGCGCGCCGCCAGCGGCGAAGCGCCCAGCGAGGCAAGCGAGGCCGTGAGCCCGCTGGACGCACCGGCCCCGGCCAGCGCCCCGGTGGTGCAAGCCAGCGAGCCCGTGCCCGCTCCGGCACCGGCACCCGTGGTCGCTGCGGCGCCGACGCCCGCCCCGGTGGTCGCTGCGGCCCCGCAAGCGGCGGCCCCGAGTGCCAGCATGCCCAAGGTCTCGACCTTTGCCCTGCCCGTGTCCGATCTGCAGGCCCTGGCCGCGCAGTCGGGCCTGGAATGGGTCAACTCCGACGCCGACAAGGTGGCCGCGGTGCAAGCCGCGATTGCCGCCGAGCCCAAGCCGGTCCATGTGCCGCGCGAGCGCCCGCCGGTGGTGGTGATCGACGAGGGCCCGCTGGTCCTGGTCGAGACCCGCAAGGACTTGGCCGAGGTCAAGCTGCCGTTCTGAGGCATCTGGCCGCCTGACCCACCGGGCGGCTAAGATGGCCCCATGACGACCCCCTGGCCACGCCGACTTCTGCGACAGCTGCGCACGCGCTTGCGGCTGTTGCTGGCGACCCTGGGGGCCTTGCTGCTCTACGCGCTGCTGCCCAGCAGCGCCGGCAGCGAGGTCTCGCGCCTGCTCATCAGCTGGAACGTGCTGGTGGCCCTGTACCTGGTGCTGACGGCGCGCCTGATGTTCACCGCCAACATCGAGCAGGTGCGCCAGCGCGCCTACGCGCACGACGAGGGGCAGAACACCATGCTCTTGCTCACCATCGCCGCGGTGGGGGCCAGCCTGGTGGCCATCGTGATGGAGCTTGGCCACTACCGCCAATTGCCCCCACCTGCGCAGACCGGCGCCCTGTTGCTCACGCTCTGGACGGTGGCCAGTTCCTGGGTGTTCATGCACCTGATGTTTGCGCTGCACTATGCGCACGAGTACTACCTCAACCTGCGGCGCGCACGCGATCCGGGCCTGGCCTTTCCGGGGACGCAGGCGCCCGATTACGGCGATTTCCTGTACGCTGCCTTCATCATCGGCACCTCGGCGCAAACGGCCGACGTGGCCTACACCTCGCGCGACATGCGCCGCATTGGCGCGGTGCACGCGGTGTTGGCCTTTGTCTACAACACCAGCGTGCTGGCTTTGAGCATCAACCTCGGGGCCAGCCTGCTCTAAGTCATAAAATCAGGCCATCATGACAAATCAGCTCGACAAGAAATCCCAGGCCTGGTCGGCCCTGTTCTCCGAACCCATGAGCGAGCTGGTCAAGCGCTACACCGCCAGCGTGTTCTTTGACAAGCGCCTCTGGCAGGCCGATATTGCCGGCTCGCTCGCGCATGCCGAGATGCTGGCCGCCCAAGGCATCATCAGCGCCGCCGACTGGGCCGAGATCCAGCGCGGCATGGCGCAAATCCAGCACGAGATCGCCAGCGGCGCTTTCGAGTGGAAACTCGACCTGGAGGACGTGCATCTGAACATCGAGGCACGCCTGACGCAGCTGGTGGGCGATGCCGGCAAGCGCCTGCACACCGGGCGCAGCCGCAACGACCAGGTGGCCACCGATGTGCGCCTGTGGTTGCGCGACGAGATCGACGGCCTGATCGAGCTGCTGCGCGAGCTCCAGCGCGCCCTGGTCACGGTGGCGCAAGACCATGTCGAGGTCATCCTGCCAGGCTTTACCCACCTGCAGGTGGCCCAGCCGGTGAGCTTTGCGCACCACCTGCTGGCCTATGTCGAGATGTTCTCGCGCGATGAAGAGCGCCTGCACGATGTGCGCCGCCGCACCAACCGGCTTCCGCTGGGCAGCGCCGCCCTGGCCGGCACCACCTACCCCCTGGACCGCGAGCGCGTGGCACGCACCCTGGGCATGGTCGACGCGCAAGGCCAGGCGCAGGTGTGCCAGAACAGCCTGGATGGGGTGAGCGACCGCGACTTTGCCATCGAGTTCACCGCCGCCGCGAGCCTGTGCATGGTGCACATCAGCCGCCTGAGCGAAGAGCTGATCCTGTGGATGAGCCAGAACTTTGCCTTTGTGCGCATTGCCGACCGCTTCACCACCGGCAGCTCCATCATGCCGCAGAAGAAAAACCCCGACGTGCCCGAACTGGCCCGCGGCAAAACCGGCCGTGTGGTGGGCCACCTGATGGGCCTGATCACCCTGATGAAGGGCCAGCCCCTGGCCTACAACAAGGACAACCAGGAAGACAAGGAGCCGCTGTTTGACACCGTCGACACCTTGCGCGATACCTTGCGCATTTTTGGCGAGATGGTGGGCGGCCAGCTCAACCCGGCCAGTGGCCGCAAGGAAGGCGGCATCACGGTCAACGCCAGCGCCATGGAGGCCGCGGCCCTCAAGGGCTATGCCACCGCCACCGACCTGGCCGACTACCTGGTGAAAAAAGGCCTGCCCTTTCGCGATGCACACGAAACCGTGGCGCACGCGGTCAAGGCGGCCACCACACAGGCCTGCGACCTCTCGGAGCTGCCGCTGGCGGTGCTGCAAGGCTTTCATCCGGCCATTGAACAAGACGTCTACGACTGCCTGAGCCTGCGCGGCTCACTGCAGGCGCGCAACACCCTGGGCGGCACCGCCCCGGCGCAGGTGCGCCTGCAAATCGCCCGTCACCAGGCCCGCCTGGGCGCCTGACGCGCCCCCTTCCACAGGATCCCCATGAGCACCGACACCGCCACCCCCACCGCCGAGTTCCGCCCCGTGCTGGCCTGGAGCGAACAGCTGGCCACCGGCGACGCCCGCATGGACGAGACGCACGAGGAATTCATCGAGCAGATCCAGGCCATTCTGGCGACCCCGCCCGAGGCGCAGCTGCCGCTGTACCGGGCGTTTTTGCAGCACACCGTGGCGCACTTCGAGCAGGAGGAGCGCTGGATGCTGGCCACCGGCTTCACCGCCGACAACTGCCACGCCTCGCACCACGCCATGATTCTCGAGACCATGCGGGCCGTCGAGGCGCATTACGAGGGCGGCGACCACGAGATCATCGGCCGCCTGGCCGAGGCCCTGGCCGAGTGGTTCCCGGGCCATGCGGCCAGCATGGACGCGGGCCTGGCACAGCACCTGCAGAACGTGGGCTTTGACAGCCGCACCGAAACCCTGGCCGACCCCTCGCGCATCCGCAACGTGACCATGTCGGGCTGCGGCAGCGTCAGCTGCACCGACTAAGCCCCGGCCCCTGGACCAGCGCGCCTTGCCTGGGCGAGGCTGCTGGCCGCCAGTTTTTTTCAAACCGCTGGCAAATGCTTTCATGCCGGCACGCCAGCGGGCTGGCTACACTTCGGTCAGGAGGCGCCAGCCTGGCGCCCGCACGGAGACAAGCCATGAGCGTGATCACCACCATCGAAGACCTGCGCGTGCTGGCCGAGCGCCGCGTGCCCCGCATGTTCTACGACTATGCCGACAGCGGCTCCTGGACCGAGAGCACCTACCGCGCCAACGCCTCGGACTTCCAGAAGATCAAGTTCCGCCAGCGCGTGGCGGTCAACATGGACAACCGCAGCACCGCCAGCACCATGGTGGGCCAGGACGTGGCCATGCCGGTGGCCATCGCGCCCACAGGCCTGACCGGCATGCAGCATGCCGACGGCGAGATCCTGGCGGCCCGCGCAGCGCGCCGCTTTGGCGTGCCCTTCACGCTCTCGACCATGAGCATCTGCTCGATCGAGGACGTGGCCCAGCACGCCGGTCCCGGCTTCTGGTTCCAGCTGTATGTGATGAAGGACCGCGCCTTCATCGAGCGCCTGATCGAGCGCGCCCGCGCCGCGCAGTGCTCGGCCCTGGTGCTGACGCTGGACCTGCAGATCCTGGGCCAGCGCCACAAGGACCTGAAAAACGGCCTGTCGGCCCCGCCCAAGCTCACCCTGCCCAATCTGCTGAACATGGCGACCAAGCCGCGCTGGTGCATGGGCATGCTCGGCACCTCGCGGCGCCAGTTTGGCAACATCGTGGGCCATGTCAGCGGCGTGGCCGACATGTCCAGCCTCTCTTCCTGGACCGCCTCGCAATTTGATCCCGCGCTCAACTGGGGCGATGTGGAATGGATCAAGAAGCGCTGGGGCGGCAAGCTGATCCTCAAGGGCATCCAGGACGTGGAGGACGCGCGCCTGGCCGTGGCCTCGGGCGCCGATGCGCTGATCGTGAGCAACCACGGCGGCCGCCAGCTCGATGGCGCGCAATCGAGCATCGAGGCCTTGCCGGCCATCGTGCAGGCCGTGGGCTCGCAGATCGAGGTGCACATGGACGGCGGGATCCGCAGCGGCCAGGACGTGCTCAAGGCGCGGGCCCTGGGCGCGCGCGGGGTCTACATTGGCCGCGCCTTTTTGTACGGCCTGGGTGCCATGGGCGAGGCCGGGGTGCAAAAAGCCCTCGAGATCATCCACCGTGAGCTGGACCTGAGCATGGCGTTTTGCGGCCACACCCGCATCGACACCGTCGACCGCAGCATCCTGCTGCCGGGCACCTTCCCGACCGCCTGAAACCTCAGCTGCTGCGCACCATCGGGCCGCGCGCGGGCCATCCCGCGCTATGCTCAGCGCTGTGAGTTCGCCGCCCAAGATCCGCCGTATTGCCCACCTGGACATGGATGCGTTTTACGCATCCTGCGAGCTGATGCGCTATCCGCAGCTCAAGGACCTGCCGGTGGTCATTGGCGGCGCGCGCCGGCGCGAGGACGATTTGCTGGCGGCGCTGCAGGCCGCGCAGCCCGACGCCGGCTGGGACGCCGAGTCGCTGGGGCAGCGCCTGCACGAGATCCCGCTGACGGTCTTCCCGCGCCTGTCGGGCTATGTGGGCCGGGGCGTGATCACCACCGCCACCTATGCCGCGCGCCAGTTTGGCATTGGCTCGGCCATGGGCCTGATGAAGGCCGCGCGCCTGTGCCCGCAGGCGGTCTTGCTGCCGGTGGACTTTGAGCGCTACCGGCAGTTCTCGCGTCAGTTCAAGGCCATCATCACCGAGATCGCGCCGGTCATGGAAGACCGCGGGGTCGACGAGGTGTACATCGACTTCACCGACGTGCCGGGTGGCCAGCGCGAGGGCGGGCGGGTGCTGGCCCGGCTGATCCAGAAAAGCATCACCGAGGCCACCGGCCTGACCTGCTCGATCGGTGTCGCGCCCAACAAGCTGATCGCCAAAATGGCCAGCGAGTTCAACAAACCGCGCGGCATCTCGATCGTCCACGAGGCCGATCTGGCCTCCCGCATCTGGCCGCTGCCCTGCCGCAAGATCAACGGCATCGGCCCCAAGGCCGACGAGCGGCTGCGCGCGCTGGGCATCGAGACCATCGGCCAGCTGGCCGCGCACGACCCGGCCGATCTGGTGGCGCGCTTTGGCCGCAGCTACGGCGCCTGGCTGCACGAGGCCGCCTGGGGCCGCGACGAGCGACCGGTGGTGACCGAGAGCGAGCCGGTGAGCATGAGCCGCGAGACCACCTTCGAGCGCGACCTGCACGCGGTGCAGGACCGGGCGGCGCTGGGCGCCATCTTCACCCGCCTGTGCGAGCAGGTGGCCGCCGATCTGCAGCGCAAGGGCTATGTGGGCCGCACCATCGGCATCAAGATCCGCTTTGACAATTTCCAGAGCGTCACGCGCGACCAGAGCATCGAGGAGGCCACCGCGCACGCGCCCACCATTCGCCAGATCGGTGGACAATGTCTCAAACGCGTCGACCTCTCGCGCCGCATCCGCCTGCTGGGCGTGCGGGTGGGGTCGCTGCGCAAGGCCGGCGAGTCGGCCCCCAACCCTGCGCCCACCAGCGCCTCCGAGGACCCCCACGATGGACAAACCGAGCTGCTTTTCCCTGACGAATGAGGGCCATGTGGCCCACCTGGTGCTCAATCGCCCAGAGGCGCTCAACACCATGCACCCGCGCTTCTGGCGCGAGCTGCACGAGCTGGTGAGTGCGCTGCACCAGGCGGGGCAGGCGCGCGCGCTGGTGATCTCGAGCACCGGCCGGCATTTCTCGGCGGGCATGGACCTGCAGACCTTTGGCGGCGCGGTCAGCATGGACGACCAGAGCGCCGAGGGGCGCGCGGCGGTGTTCGATCTGCTCACCGACATGCAGCACACCTTCACCCTGCTCGAGCAGTTGCGCATGCCGGTGATCTTTGCCATCCAGGGCGGCTGCATCGGCGGCGCGGTGGACATGGTCACCACCGGTTGCCTGCGCTATTGCACCGAAGACGCGTTCTTCTGCGTGCAGGAGATCAACATCGGCATGGTGGCCGATGTGGGCACCTTGCAGCGCCTGCCCAAGCTCCTGCCCATGGCCCTGGTCAAGGAACTGGCCTACACCGGCCGCCGCCTGGACGCGCAGCGCGCCCTGCGCCACGGCCTGGTCAACGAGGTGCTGCCCGACGCCGCGGCCTGCCTGGCCGCCGCGCTGCAGGCCGCGCAAGAGATCGCGCGCAAGCCGCCCGTGGCCATCTGGGGCACCAAGCAGGTGCTGCACTATGCGCGCGACCACAGCGTGGAAGACAGCCTGCGCCAGATGGGCTGGATGCAAGGCGCCATCTGGAGCAATGCGCATGTGCGCGAGGCCATCGCGGCCATGCAGGCGCGGCGCGAGCCCGACTTTCCGCCGCTGGCGCCCCTGCAACATTTTCGCGACCTGGGTTGAGCGCACATGCAGATCTTCGTCAACCGCGCACACGCCGGTCATGCCGGCCAGCAGGAGATGTTTCGCGGCCGCATGGTGGACTGCCACGAGGTGCCGGCCCGCCTGCAGCAGGTGCTCGATGAGCTGGCACGCCGGCCGCTTGGGCAGCTGGACACCCCGGCGCCCGAACTGGCCGTCGATGCCGCCATGCGGCGGGTGCACGCGGGCCACTACCTGGACTTTCTGGCTGGGGCCTGGGACGAATGGGTGGCGCTGGACCCGGCCAACGCCCAGCGCGACGCCCTGCCCTCGGTCTGGCCGCTGGGCGACCCGCAGGCCTTTCGCACCGACCGCCTGCCGCAAAACTTTGCCGCGCGCCTGGGCCGCTATGCCTTTGACTCGGGCACGCCGCTGACCGCAGGCAGCTGGGCCGCCGCCCGCGCCGGGGCGGCCTGTGCCCTGGCCGCCGCGCAGGCGGTGCTGGCCGGCGAGCGCGCGGCGATGGCCCTCACACGCCCACCGGGCCACCACGCGGGCCCGGCCTATATGGGCGGTTACTGCTTTGTCAACAACGCGGCGGTGGCCGCGCAGGCCTTGCGCGACGGCGGCTGCCAACGGGTGGCCGTGCTGGACGTGGACTACCACCACGGCAACGGCACCCAAACCCTGTTTGCCACGCGCCGCGATGTGCTGACGGTGTCGGTGCACGGCGACCCGCGCACCGAGTACCCGTTTTTCCTGGGCCATGCGGACGAGCGCGGCGAGGGCGAGGGCGAGGGCTTCAACCTGAACCTGCCCCTGCCCCGGGGCAGCAGCTTTGCCACCTGGGAGCGCGCGCTCTTGCAAGGGCTGCAGGCGGTGGCCGACTTTGATGCGCAGGCGCTGGTGGTGCCGCTGGGCCTGGACACCTATGCGGGCGACCCCATCTCGGGCTTTTTGCTGCAAAGCCCGGACTTTGTGCGCCTGGGCCAGCACCTGGCCCAGCTGCGCCTGCCCATCGTGCTGACGCTCGAGGGCGGCTATGCGGTGCAGGCCATGGGCGTGAACGCGGTCAATGTGCTTGAGGGCCTGCAGCGCTGAGGCCGCGGCCCCGCCGCGCGCTCATTGGCGCGCGGTGCGCACATTGGCCGGGGGCGATTGCGGATGGCTGGTCCGCCAGGGGTTGATGTCCAGCCCGCCGCGGCGGGTGTAGCGCGCGTACACGGTCAGCTGCGTGGGCTTGCAGCGCGTCCACAGGTCCATGTAGATGCGCTCAACGCATTGCTCGTGAAACTCGTTGTGGTTGCGAAAGCTCACCAGGTATTGCAGCAGACCGGCCTGGTCGATGGCCGGGCCGCTGTAGCGAATCTGCACGCTGCCCCAGTCGGGCTGGCCCGTCACCAGGCAGTTGCTCTTGAGCAGGTGGCTGACCAGGGTTTCGGTGACCGGGCCCTCTTCGGTGTTGGCGCGCAGCAGCTGCGGCGCCGGCTGGTAATGCGAGCACTCCACATCGAGCCGGTCCAGGTTCAGGCCATCGAGCTCTTGCAGGGGCTGGGCGTCAAACTGCTCGGGCATGACCAGGCGCACCCCCACGCCGGCCTGCACCGGGCCGCCGTGCCACACCGCTGCCCCCAGGTCCTGGCGCAGGCGCTCGCGCAGCTCGTCGGCCGAGGCCAGGCGGGTGTTGTTGAAGCTGTTGAGGTAGAGCTTGAAGGACTTGCTCTCGATGATGTGGCTGCTCTGGGCCGGCACGGTGATGTGCGCCAGCGCCACCTGCGGCTTGCCGCGCAGGTTCAGCCACGACAGCTCGTAAGCGGTCCAGAAGTCCGCGCCCAGAAAGCGCGGCGCGCCCTCGATGCCGATCTCCTGGCGCTTGGGCGCGCGCGGAATCGGGAACAGCAGGCCCGGGTCGTACTGGTCCACATAGACGCTGGCCTTGCCCAGCTGCGATTGCTCAGGGGTGTGTTCGTTCATGTCAATCCTGCAGGCGGCGGCGAAAGACCAGGCGCTCGGGGCTGGAGGCTGCCGCGTCGTGCGCATAGCCCTCGCGGTCAAAGGCCAGCAGGTCTTGTGGCCGCTGTGCCTGGTGCTCGATCGCCCAGCGCGCCATCAGACCGCGCGCGCGCTTGGCGTTGAAGCTGATCACCTTGTACTTGCCGCCCTTGAAGTCCTCAAACACGCACTCGATCACGCGCGCGCGCAAGGTGCGCTGGTCCACCGCCTTGAAGTACTCCTGCGAGGCCAGGTTGATCACCACCGGCGTGCGATCGGCCTGCAGGCGCTCATTGAGCAGCTGCGCGATCTGCGCGCCCCAGAACTGGTACAGGTTCTGGCCGCGCCGGGTCTTGAGCGAGGTGCCCATCTCCAGCCGGTAGGGCTGCATCCAGTCCAGTGGCCGCAGCACGCCATACAGGCCGCTCAGGATGGCGATGTGCTGCTGCGCCCAATCGAGCTGCTGCGCGCTCAGGCTGCGCGCGTCCAGGCCCTCGTAGACGTCGCCATTGAAGGCCAGGATGGCCGCGCGCGCATTGTGCGGGCCAAAGTCGGGGGACCAGGCCTCGTAGCGCGCCACATTCAGCGCGGCCAGCGTGTCCGACAGGTCCATCAGCCCCGCCAGCTGGGCCGGGCTGTGGCCGCGCAGCACCTCAATGAGCTCGGCGCTTTGCGACACAAAGGGCGGCAGGGTGTGCGCCAGATCGGGCTCGGGGGATGCGTAGTCGAGGGTTTTGGCAGGTGACAATAGGAACAACATGGATGGATTCCTTTACTTGGACGATTATCTCGCCATTGCCCACAAGCCGCCGGGCTGGCTGGTGCATCGCACCGCGCTGGACCGGGGCGAATCACGGGTGATGCTGCAGGCCGTGCGCGATGCGCTGGGGCGACCGGTCTGGCCCGTGCACCGGCTCGACAAAGGCACCAGCGGGCTGCTGGTCTTTGCGCTCGATGCGCAGGTGGCCGCCTGGCTGTCGGCGCGCTTTGAAAGTGGCGAGGGCTTGCGCAAGACCTATCTGGCGGTGCTGCGCGGCTGGACCCCGCCGCAGCTGCACATCGACCATGCGCTGCGCCGCATGGCCGACGACCGGCGCGCTGGCCGCACCGAGGTGCAGAGCGCGCAAACCACCTTGCACACGCTGGCGCAGGGCACGCTGCCGGTGCCGCAACCGCCGCATGCGCAGCTGCGCTGGTCGCTGGTGCAGATGCAGCCGCACACCGGGCGGCGCCACCAGCTGCGGCGCCACGCCAAGCACATCGCGCACCCCATGCTGGGCGATGCCACCCACGGCAAAGGCCCACTCAACCGCGCGCTGGCCGAGCACCTGGGCCTGCAGCGCCTGTGGCTGCACGCCTGGCAGCTGCACCTGCCGCACCCCATCAGCGGTGCCACGCTGACGCTGTGCGCCCCACCCGATGCGAGCTGGGGCACGTGGGGACCAATCCCCGTATCATTGCCGCATGAGCCTGCTCTTTAGCCCCTACACCTTCGAGACGCCGCAAGGCCCCCTGACCCTTCCCAACCGCATCGTGATCGCGCCCATGTGCCAGTACCTGGCCGAAGAAGGCGCGGCCACCGATTGGCACCTGGTGCACTGGACCACGCTGCTCAACGGCGGCGCGGGCATGCTCACCATCGAGGCCACCGCGGTCTCGCCCGAAGGCCGCATCAGCCCGGGCTGCCTGGGCCTGTGGGACGAGCGCACCGCAGCGGCGCTGGGCGACCGCCTGCAGCGCGCCCGTGCGCTGGCGCCGCGCGTGCCGGTTTGCCTGCAGATTGGCCATGCCGGTCGCAAGGCCTCAAGTGCCGCCCCCTGGCATGGCGGCATGCTGATCCGACCCGAAGACGGCGGCTGGTGGCCCATGGGCCCGAGCGCACTGCCCCACCTGCCGCAAGAGGCCCCGCCGCGCGAGATGGACGAGGCAGATATCGAGCGCGTGATCGAACAGTTCGAGGCCGCGGCGCGGCGCGCGCAGGCGCTGGGCATCGACGCGGTCGAGGTGCACGGCGCGCACGGCTACCTGCTGCACCAATTCCTCTCGCCGCTGGCCAACCAGCGCCGTGACGGCTGGGGGGGCGATTTTGCCGGCCGCACCCGCCTGCTGCGCGAGGTGTTTGCGCGCATGCGCGCGGTCTTTCATGGCGCGCTGGGGGTGCGCCTGTCGGGCACCGACTGGGTCGAGGGCGGCTGGGACGTGGCGCAAAGCACGCAACTGGCCACCGAGCTCAAGGCCGCGGGCGCGCAGTTCGTGCACATCAGCTCGGCCGGCGTGTCGCCGCAGCAAAAGATTCCGCTTGGCCCTCTCTACCAGGTGCCGCTGGCACGCCAGGTGCGTCAGGGCAGTGGCCTGTGCACCATGGCGGTGGGCCTGATCACCGAGCCGCAGCAGGCCGAGGACGTGCTGCAAGCGGGCGACGCCGATCTGGTGGCGCTGGCGCGCGCGTTTTTGTACAAGCCCCGCTGGGGCTGGGAGGCCGCCGCTGCCCTGGGGGGGCAGGTGCAGGCCTCGCCGCAGTACTGGCGCAGCCTCCCGCGCGAGGCCGGGCCGGTGTTCGGCCCCGAGGCGCGCATCGGCATGCGCTGAGGCCCACAGGCGCAGCGGATCAGGGCTTGAGATCGCTGGCCAGGCTGGCCAGGGTCTCGGGCGCCAGGTTCTGGTGCACCGGGTAGTGGGTGTGGTCGCAACCGAGTTTGACGGCGGCACCGGCCAGCACGGCCGCACGCATGGGCGCGCTCAGCTCCCAGCGCAGAAAGTGCACCGACGAGGTCTTGTCGTCGGTCTCGCGGTCCAGGTCTTCGTCGGCGATGGCGTACACGCGGGCATGGCCCTCGACCTCGACAAACATCCGGTCCTCGACATCGATCAGCTTGGCCAGCTCGCGCCGACGTTCGTGAATGTCGGGGTACTCCAGCATCAGCGTGGCCTTCCAGTTGTGGCCATCGGGCACCAGCGGGGCATAGGCGTCGATCTCGCTCTGGATGCCCTCTTCCTCAAAAATCTTCTCGATGCGCAGCATCTCCTGGATCTGGTAGCGGATGGTCATCTCGCTCTCGAACTGCACGCACATGTGCTCGCCCAGCATCACGGTGCGCAGCTTGCGGTGGGCGAGCAACTCGGCCTTGTGCGTCTTGCGCCACTTGCTGTAGGCCTCCAGGCTCATCAGGTTCTCGGCGCTGATCTGTCCGGTGCATTGCATGGTGGGTTCTCCTTCACTTGAGACCGTAGGCCTTGCGGACCAGGGTCAGGGGATGGTTGAGTTCGGGGGCGCCCAGGCCGTTGACTTCAAAGCCCTGCGCGATGTGGTGACCGCCCAGCGGGCAGTCCGAACTGATGACGTCGGGCTTGCTGCCGTCCTTCATGGTGGCCATGGCCTTGAAGACGGGTTTGCCGATCTTCATGGCCACATCGTGCGAGCCCTTCTTGACGCCATAGGTGCCCGCGTGCCCCGAGCAGCGCTCGATGGTGTTGACGGTGGTGCCCGGCACCATCTTGAGCATTTCCTCGGTCTTGCGGCCAATGTTCTGCACCCGGCCGTGGCAGGGGATCTGGTAGCTCACATTGCCCAGCGCCTGCGGGAACTCGGTCTTGAGCAGGCCGTCGCGTTTGCGCGCCATGAAGTACTCGAACGGGTCCCACATCGCGCCCTTGACGAGCTGCGTGTCGGCGCAATCCGGGAACATGAGCGGGATCTCCTGCTTGAACATCAGGGCGCAGCTGGGCACCGCCGCCATGATGGCGTAGCCCTCGCGGGCGTAGCGCGCCAGCACCGGGATGTTGGCCTCTTTGGAGGCCTTGACCGCGTCCAGATCCCCCAGCTCGAGCTTGGGCATGCCGCAGCACTGCTCCTTGTCGACGATCACATAGGGGATGTCGTTGTGGTCCAGGATCTTGAGCAGGTCGTGGCCAATGCCGGGCTCGTTGTAGTTGATGTAGCAGGTCGAGAAGATCGCCACCTTGCCCGGGGTCTTCTCGCCGTCATGCACCGCGGTGGCGCGCGCCTTGGGGGCGCTGCTGCGGAATTTCTTGGTGGCCAGCTCGGGCAGCCAGGCCTTCTGGTCCACGCCCAGGGCGCTTTCCATCAGCTTGCGCGCCGCCGGGGTCTTGTTGACCGCGTTGGCCACCTGCACCACCACCGGAATGCCGGCAAACGAGCCGTGGGTGTCGGTGGAGGCCAGGAATTTTTCGGCGGCGCCGACCTTGCCCTGCTTGAACTTGATGGCCTTGGCGCGCAGCATGGTGTGCGGAAAGTCCAGGTTCCATTCGTGCGGCGGCGTGTAGGGGCACTTGGTCATGTAGCACAGGTCGCACATGAAGCACTGGTCGACCACCTTCCAGTAATCGTCCTTCTTGACCCCATCGACCTCGCCCGTGGGGCCTTCGTCGACCAGGTCGAACAGGGTCGGGAAGGAGCCGCACAAGCTCACGCAACGGCGGCAGCCGTGACAGATGTCAAAGATGCGCTCGAGCTCTTTGAAGCAAGAGGCCTCGTCGTAAAACTCGGGGTTTTGCCAGTCCAGCGGGTGCCGGGTGGGCGCTTCCAGATTGCCTTCTCGTGCCATGGGGGGTCTCCTGTGTGAACGCCCGCACGGCCTGCCAGCCGCGGGGCCGTCGACGCGGGGGGGGCGTCGGACGCAACGGGTATGCCATCGGGACAGGACACGCTGTGCGCATGCCCTGTGCCGATGTCCCCCGCCAGGCGGGGGACCGGGGAGCGCGATCAGTCCTGCAGCTCGGCCAGCGCCTTGGCGTAGCGGTTGGCGTGCGAACGCTCGGCCTTGGCCAGCGTCTCGAACCAGTCGGCGATCTCGTCAAAGCCCTCTTCGCGAGCGGTCTTGGCCATGCCCGGGTACATGTCGGTGTACTCGTGGGTTTCGCCAGCCACAGCGGCTTCGAGGTTTTGACGGGTCGAACCGATCGGCAGACCGGTGGCCGGGTCACCAGCGGCCTCGAGGAACTCGAGGTGGCCGTGCGCGTGGCCGGTCTCGCCTTCAGCGGTGGAGCGGAACAGCGCGGCGACGTCGTTCTGGCCTTCCACATCGGCCTTGTTTGCGAAATAGAGGTAACGGCGGTTGGCCTGCGATTCGCCGGCGAAGGCGTCCTTCAGGCACTGCTCGGTACGGGAACCTTTGAGCGTGGGCATGGTGTTCTCCTCGAGGATGGTTGGACAGGTCCTGCACGGCCCCTTGGCCGAGCAGGTGAGGAGATTCTGGCAAGCCGCGCGCGCCAGCGTCCAATATATCGTTCCAATACCCTCAATTGAGCCAGGCTATGGCCTGGGGCCCGCCGCCTCAGCCCAGGCGGGCGAGTTGCTCGTTGAGCTTGTTCAGGGTGTCGCCAAAATCGGCCACCCGCTTGTGCTCCTGCTCGATCACCGCGGCCGGGGCCTTGGCCACAAAGGCCTGGTTCTGCAGCTTGCCCTGGGCCTTGGCGATCTCGCCGGCCAGGCGGGCGATTTCCTTGCCCAGGCGCGCTTTCTCGGCGGCCACATCGATCTGCATGAACAGGCACAGGCGGGCCTCGCCCACCACCGCCACCGGCGCGGCTTGCGCGGCGGCCACCCAGGCGGCCTCGTCCTCAAAGACCTGCACCTCGGAGAGCTTGCCCATGGCCTGCAAGAGCGGGGCCATGCGGCGCATGCGGTCGGCATCGCCCAGCACCAAGAGGGGCAGGCGCGTGGCCGGCGAGACGTTCATTTCGCCGCGCAGGTTGCGGCAGGCCTCGACGAGGCGCTTGAATTGGGCGATCTCGGCCTCGGCCTGTGGGTCGATGCGCTCGGGCTGGCTTTGCGGATAGGCCGCCACGCTGACCGAGGGGCCGCTGCGGCCGGCCACCGGGGCCACCTTCTGCCAGAGCTCTTCGGTGATGAAGGGAATGATCGGGTGCGCCAGGCGCAGCACGGTCTCGAGCGTGCGGATCAGGGTGCGGCGGGTGCCGCGCTGCTGCGAAGGCGTGCCGGTCTGGATCTGCACCTTGGCCATCTCAAGGTACCAGTCGCAGAACTCGTTCCAGACAAACTCGTAAATGGCCTGGGCCACCAGGTCAAGGCGGTAATCGGCAAAGCCTTGCGCGACCTCGGCCTCGGTGCGCTGCAGGGCCGAGACGATCCAGCGGTCGGCCTGGCCAAACTCCAGGTAGCCGCCGGGCACGCAGGCGTCGGCGCCGTGCTCGTTCAGGCCGCAGTCCTGGCCCTCGCAATTCATCAGCACAAAGCGGGTGGCGTTCCAGAGCTTGTTGCAGAAGTTGCGATAGCCCTCGCAGCGCTTGCTGTCAAAGTTGATGCTGCGGCCAAGCGAGGCCAGCGCGGCAAAGGTCAGGCGCAGCGCATCGGCGCCATAGGCCGGGATGCCCTCCGGGAATTCCTTTTGCGTGTTCTTGCGCACCTGCGGCGCGGTCTCGGGCTTGCGCAGGCCCTGGCTGCGCTTGTCCAGCAGCGGCTCGAGCGCGATGCCGTCGATCAGGTCGACCGGGTCGAGCACATTGCCTTCGGACTTGCTCATCTTCTTGCCCTGCGCATCGCGCACCAGGCCGTGGATGTAGACGTCGCGGAAGGGCACACGACCGGTGAAATGGGTCGTCATCATGATCATCCGGGCGACCCAGAAGAAGATGATGTCGTAGCCGGGGACCAGCACCGACGAGGGCAGGAACAGGTCCATTTCCTTGGTCTGCTCGGGCCAGCCGAGGGTGGAGAAGGGCACCAGGGCCGAGGAGTACCAGGTGTCGAGCACATCGGGGTCGCGGCGCAAGGTCTTGCCCGGGGCCTGCGCCTGCGCGTCCTGCTCGCTGCGCGCCACATAGACCCGGCCGTCCTCGTCGTACCAGGCGGGGATCTGATGGCCCCACCACAGCTGGCGCGAGATGCACCAGTCCTGGATATTGCCCATCCACTGGTTGTAGGTGTTGACCCAGTTCTCGGGCACAAAGCGCACCTGGCCCGACTGCACCGCGTCGATGGCTTTTTGCGCAATGCTCTTGCCGGTGGGGTCTTGCGGGCTGACCTGGCTCATGGCCACAAACCACTGGTCGGTCAGCATGGGCTCGACCACCTGGCCGGTGCGTGCGCAGATGGGCAGCATCAGCTTGTGCGGCTTGATCTCGAGCAGCAGGCCCTGCGCCTGCAGATCGCGCACCACGGCTGCGCGGGCCTCAAAGCGATCCATGCCGCGGTAGGCCTGCGGCGCGTTGTCGTTGACCTTGGCGTCCAGGGTGAAGATGGTGATGAGCGGCAGCTGGTGGCGCTGCGCGCAGGCGTAGTCGTTGAAGTCGTGCGCGCCGGTGATCTTCACGCAGCCCGAACCGAATTCGCGGTCGACAAAATCATCGGCAATGATGGGGATGCGGCGGTCGCACAGCGGCAGGTCCACCCACTGGCCGACCAGGTGCGTGTAGCGGGGGTCGTCGGGATGCACCGCCAGGGCGCCGTCGGCCATCATGGTCTCGGGGCGGGTGGTGGCGATCGTCATGCCACGCTGGGGCACCCCATCGATCAGCTGCGGGCCATTGGCAAAGGGGTAGCAGATGTAGTGCATCTTGCCCTCGGCCTCGGTGCTCTCGACCTCCAGATCGGAGACCGCGCTCATGAGCACCGGGTCCCAGTTGACCAGGCGCTTGCCGCGGTAGATCAGGCCTTGCTCGTACAGGCGCACAAAGGTCTCGGTCACCACCTTGGAGAGCTTGTCGTCCATGGTGAAGTACTCGCGCGACCAGTCCACGCTGTCGCCCATGCGGCGCATCTGCTGGGTGATGGTGTTGCCGCTTTGCTCCTTCCACTCCCAGACCTTGGCCACAAAGTTCTTGCGCGCCAGCTCGGGCGTGGGGCCCATGTCGTGGCGGCTGATGCCCTGGCCTTGCAGCTGGCGCTCGACCACGATCTGCGTGGCAATGCCGGCGTGGTCGGTGCCCGGGATCCAGACCGTGTTGAAGCCGCGCATCCGGTGGTAGCGCGTCAGGCTGTCCATGATGGTCTGGTTGAACGCGTGCCCCATGTGCAGGGTGCCGGTCACGTTCGGGGGCGGCAATTGGATCGCGAAACCGCCCGCCCCGTCCTGCGCCTGCCCGCTGCCACGGTGGCCGGCCACGCCATAGCCGCGGCGCTCCCATTCGGGCCCCCAGTGGGCCTCGAGGGCGGCGGGTTCAAAAGACTTGGACAGGCTCTCCAGGCCGGGTTGGGCAGGGCTTTGGCTCATGAGGGGGCAGACGGCGTTTGGGGGAAACCGCCGATTTTACGGCCCCTGTCAACGTCGCTGCAGCACGAACACCAGCCGGGCGCCGTCTTTGTCCTGTTGCAGCAAGGTGTTGCCGGTCTGGCGCGCAAAGGCCTCGAAGTCGCGCCAGGCGCCTGGGTCGGTGGCGATCACCTTCAGGGTCTGGCCGCTTTGCATGTCGTTGAGGGCTTTTTTGGCCTTGAGAATGGGCAGCGGGCAGTTCAGGCCGCTGGTGTCGAGTTCTTTGTCGGTCTGCATGGCAATCAGGGGTTGGCGGGGTCGGTCGCCTGGCTTTGCGCCTCGCGCTCGGCCCAGCTCATGTAGCGCGGCTCGATGCCCTGGGTGCGCAGCCAGTCGGCCAGCGCATGGCCGGTGCCGGCGGGCCAGCAGATCAGCTCGGACAGATCGAACATCTTGTGCTCGGCCAGCTCGGGCGAGAGCTGCACCGTGCCCTGGGCCAGCGCGTGGTAGGCGATGATGACCTGGTTCATGCGCTGGAAGTCGTAGACCCCCACCAGCTTGAGCGACTGCACATCGAGGTTGGTTTCTTCCTTGACCTCGCGGGCAATGCCGTCTTCGGGCGTCTCGCCCGCTTCCATGAAGCCGGTGATCAGGGCAAAGCGGCGGCCGGGCCAGGCGGCGTTGCGCGCCAGCAGCACCTGCTCGCCCACCTGCACAATCGCCGCCAGCACCGGCGTCGGGTTGTTCCAGTGGGTGTAGTCGCAGGCGCTGCAGCGCAGACGCAGCTTGGCGCCGCCGTCCTCCAGCTCCTCGCGCCACTGCAGCGGCGTGGCGCACATCGGGCAAAAGCGAAATTCGGCCATGGCGGGGCTCAGGCGGGGAACACGCCGGTCGAGAGGTAGCGGTCACCGCGGTCGCACACGATGAAGACGATGGTCGCGTTCTGCTCGCGCTGGGCGATTTGCTGCGCCACCCAGCAGGCCCCGGCGGCCGAGATGCCGGCAAAGAGGCCTTCGGTGCGGGCCATTTCGCGGGCCATGTCCTCGGCGTCCTGCTGGCTCACCAGCACCAGTTCGTCGACGCTGCGCGGGTCGTAAATCTTGGGCAGGTATTCCTCGGGCCATTTGCGGATGCCGGGAATGCGCGAGCCTTCGCTTGGCTGCGCGCCCACGATGCGGATGGCCGGGTTCTGCGACTTCAAAAAGCGCGAGACGCCGGTGATGGTGCCGGTGGTGCCCATGGCGCTCACAAAGTGCGTCACACGGCCGCCCGTCTGTTCCCAGATCTCGGGGCCGGTGGTCTCGAAATGGATGCGTGGGTTGTCGGGGTTGGCAAACTGGTCCAGGATGCGGCCCTTGCCCTGCGCGGCCATGTTGTCGGCCAGGTCGCGGGCGTATTCCATGCCACCGCTCTTGGGCGTGAGGATCAGCTCGGCGCCAAATGCCTTCATGGTCTGGGCACGCTCGATCGAGAGGTCCTCGGGCATGATGAGGATCATGCGGTAGCCCTTGATGGCCGCGGCCATGGCCAGGGCAATGCCGGTGTTGCCCGACGTGGCCTCGATGAGGGTGTCGCCCGGGTGGATCTCGCCGCGCTCTTCGGCCCGTCGGATCATGGACAGCGCAGGCCGGTCCTTGACCGAGCCGGCCGGGTTGTTGCCTTCGAGCTTGCCCAGGATCACGTTGCCGCGAGCGGCGCAGGCGTCGGCCGCAACGCGCTGCAGGCGCACGAGCGGGGTTTTGCCGATGGCGTCTTCAAGGGTGGGGTAGTTCATGTGGCGATGGTGCCACAAATCAAGCCCCTGCTTGGCCCAAGGCGACCCCGCCAGCCCGCTTGTCTGGCAGACTGGCGCCCCATGCGCACGCTGTTTGCCCTGCCCCATCACGCTCGCTTGGCCCGCCCGGCCCGGCCCATGCTGGCCGCTCTGGCCGTGCTGCTGGGCCTGACCGCTTGCGCGCCCTTGCCCCAGGCGCCCCACCACAGCTCGCAAGCGCCCATGCCCGAGGTGCCGAACAGCACCCCACTTCGGTTTGAGCCGGCACACAAAGCCCAGTGGGAGGCCTGGCGCCTGCCCGGCAAGCGCGCCACCGAATACCGGCTGATGACGCACCAGGGCCGAGCCAGCCTCAGGGCCGAGTCCCAGGCCTCGGCCAGCATGATGCGACAGCGCCTGCAGATCCCGCCCGAGCAGCTGGGCCAGCTGTCTTTTTCATGGCAGGTCGAGCGCTTGCTCGACGGTGCCGACCTGAGCCAGGCCGGTCGCGGCGACTCGCCTGTGCGCGTGGTGCTGGCCTTTGACGGCGACCGCTCGCGCTGGAGCCCACGCCAGCACATGATGGCAGAACTGGCGCGCGCCCTGACCGGCGAGGAAATGCCCTACGCCACCCTGATTTATGTGTGGGCCAATCACCATGCCGAGGGCACGGTGCTGAACAACGCACGCAGCGACCGGGTGCGCAAGCTGGTGCTCGACAGCGGCAGTGCCCACCTGGGCCAATGGCGCCAGCACGAGCGCGATCTGCGGGCCGACTTTGAACAAGCCTTTGGCGAACCCCCTGGCGCGCTGATTGGTCTGGCGCTGATGACCGACAGCGACAACACCAACACCCGTGCGCGCGCCTGGTATGGCCCCATCGAGCTGCGCCCCCCGGCAAAGCGCTGAACCCGCCCAAAGCGGGCCCGGGCATGTGCCATAATGCGCCCCTGCCCGCCCGGGTGGTGAAATAGGTAGACGCAGGGGACTCAAAATCCCCCGCCGCAAGGCGTGTCGGTTCGAGTCCGACCCCGGGCACCAGCGCTTTCTGACGCCATGCAGGGCCCACACGGCGCCCCGCAACCTCCCCCCCTTTGTTTGGTCACGCCATGCGCGCCATGGCGGCATGCGCCGCAGCGCTGGCGCGCAGGGCCGTTCCTTGCCCGGCATGACGCACACACCGCCCTTGTGGCATGCTGGCGTTTTATTGCCTTTTCTGCAGGAGTTCCCCCATGAGCAGCCTCTACGACTTTGAAGCCCTGAGCCTGGACGGTCAGCCGGTGCCCCTCTCGCAATACCGGGGGCAGGTGCTGCTCATCGTCAACACCGCCAGCGCCTGCGGCTTCACGCCTCAATTTGCCGGCCTGCAAAAGTTGCACCAGCAATACGGTGAGAAAGGCCTGACGGTGCTGGGCTTTCCCTGCAACCAGTTTGGCAAACAGGACCCGGGCACCCATGCCGAGATCGGCGCGTTCTGCCAGAAGAACTATGGCGTGTCGTTCCCCATGATGGCCAAGATCGAGGTCAACGGCGACGGCGCCCACCCGCTGTACCAGTGGCTCAAGGCCCAGGCCCCCGGCCTGCTGGGCAGCCAGGGCATCAAGTGGAACTTCACCAAATTCCTGGTCGGACGCGATGGCCAGGTGCTGCGCCGCTACGCCCCCACCGACACCCCCGCCAAGCTGGCGGGCGACATCGAGGCGGCGCTGGCCGGCTGAGGGCGCCATGGACCTGATGCAGGGCAGCACCTTGGCCAGTTGGGCCGTCACACCCCATTCAAGATGACATTTAATTGAACACCTTTTGTTTGATTTAATTTGTTATAAAACGCTTTTCAACTCATGAAGAGCGTTTCATGTCCATTCTTCTTTTCGTCCAGCGCCATGGCTTGATCTCGATCAGCGCTCTGGCCCTGTTGACCGCCTGCGGCGACGGCATCAACAACAGCAACACCCTCTCGGGCACCGTCATCGACGGCTACATCGAAGGCGCCAAGGTCTGCCTTGACGTCAACAAGGACGGGCTGTGCGGCGCCGCGGAGCCCACGGCCTCCACCGATGCCCAGGGCCGCTATTCACTCGACATCACGGGGCTGAACGCCAGCGGCCTGACGCTGATTGCCGAGATTCCCGACAGCGCCAAGGACGCAGACGATGGGGGCCAGACCCTGGCGGCAGCGGGCAAGTCGGGCTACACCATGGCCACGCTGGCCGATCGACCCGGCGTCATCACCCCATTGACCACCTTGCTGGTCGGCAAGGTCCAAAACGGCCCGCTGGATGTGGCACAGGCCAGCGCCCAGGTGCTGGCCCAGCTGGGCCTGCCCAGCGACACCGATCTCCATGCCGACCACGTGGCCAAGGGCAATGATCTGGTGCAGGGCACGGCACGACAGCTGGCCGGCCGCCTGCAAGCCTTGCAAAAAGACGCCCAGCTGGACAATGTCGGCAAACGATTGACCGCCCTGTTGGCCCAGGACCATGTGCTGGGGCAAGTGGTGGGCGCTCCCACCACGCTGGCCAACCTGCCCGACTCCCTGGCCGGTGCCGACGGCCAGTTGTTGACATACCGCATGATCAGCGCCAAGGGAAAGCCTATCGTTGCCAGTGCCCTGCTCTTCAAGCCCAAGAGCGCTGCCCCGGCAGGCGGCTGGCCGCTGGTGGTGTTCGGTCACGGCACCGTGGGGGTCGCCCGCCAATGCGCCCCCAGCGTGGTCTTGAGAAGCAACGGCGCTTGGGACTATGCGCCCCTGGTGGCGTCGCTGATTGCCCAGGGCGTTGCGGTGGTCGCGCCCGACTACGAAGGTTTGGGCCCGGCTGATTTGGGGGTGCCAGAGGGTCACCCCTACCTGGACCTGCGCAGCGCGGGCCAGGCCATGGTGCTGGCGGCGGTGGCGGCCAAGAACACGCTGGCGGCCGATCTGTCGGGCGCCTGGGCTGCCCTGGGCCACTCGCAAGGCGGCCATGCGGCCTTGGCCGCGGCGCAATTTGCAGGGCTGGCAAGCCAGCGCTCGCCTGGCCTGCGCTACCTCGGCGCAGTGGCGGTGGCGCCGGCATCCAATCTGAATCTGTCCCTGAACACCTTGTGGGCGGGCATCGTGGGCGCCCAGGTGGCCGACTACCCTGCGGCCTACAGCGCCACGGCCATCATGAACCTGTACTCGGCCTATTTGGCCAAGGGCTCGCAAAGCACGCCCCATCCCATCGACGCCTCAACCCTGTTCGGCACCCGCATGAAGGCGGTGTACGACGCGCGTGTCGGCAGCACCTGCCTTGACGGCTTTCTGCAGGCCATCAGCGGCAGCATCGGCGAACATGCCGCCACGGCTGGCGCCACACCCAGCAGCTATGCCGGCATGATGCCCGCTGTGATCAACAACTCGCCCAGGATCGGCCAGTTGCTGGCGGCCAATGAGCCCGGGCAGATCCGCTTGCCCGGCAAAACCCTGCTCGTCCAGGGCAGCGCCGATGCCACGGTCCTTCCCAGCATCACCCAGCAGCTGCTTGCCACCATGAAAAACAAGGGCAGCCAGGTCAGCCTGAGCCTGCACGAGGGCGATGCGGCCACCCACAGCGGCGTGCTGGCCATTCCCGCAGCGCAGCAGGCCATCGCCGGGCACTTGATCCAACTGTTTGCGCCGGCGCCATGAGCCGGCGCCCTCAGCCCTGTCCGGGAGCACGCCCATGAACACGCCCACCACGCCCACCACGCCCACCACGCCCGCGCTGCAGCGCGGCATGGGGCCCTGGCAGTTGTGGGGGGTGGCCGTGGGGCTGGTCATCTCGGGCGAGTACTTTGGCTGGAGCTACGGCTGGGCCCACGCCGGCCCGCTGGGCTTTGCGCTGGTCACGCTGGTCGTGGCGCTGTTCTACGCCGCCCTGATGCTGGGCTATGCCGAGCTGTGCACCAGCTGGCCGCAAGCGGGCGGGCCCCACGTCTTTGCCGAGCGGGCCTGGGGGCCACAGGTGGCGGCGCTGGTGGGCGCGGCCAGCGTGCTGGTGTGCTGGCTCACGCCGTCGGCCATTGCCCTGGCCATCGGGGCCTATGTGCGGGTGCAGTGGCCCGGGCTGGATGTGCGGGTCGGGGCGGTGGGGGCCTATGTGCTGTTCACCGCCCTCAACTGGCGCGGGGTGCGCCTGGCCGCCACGCTTGAATTGGTGGTGACGCTGCTGGCCATTGTGGAGCTGCTGGTGTTTGCCGGTGTGGTGGCGCCTGGCTTTGCGTGGTCCCACCTGCTGGCCGGGGCCTGGGCCGGGCAAGCCGATGCCTCTTGGGCAGCCCTGCCTGGCATGTTGGCCTCGCTGCCCTTTGCCATCTGGTTCTTTTTTGGCATCGAGGCCGCGGCCATGACGGCCGAGGAGGTGCACGCGCCACAACGCGATTTCCCGCGCGCCTTTGGCCTGGGCATGCTGACCCTGGTGCTGCTGGCGGTGCTGGTGATGCTGATGGCCGGCGGCAGCGGCGACTGGCGCGAGCTGGCCGAGCGCAACGACCCCTTGCCGCAGGCCATGCAGCGGGTGGTGGGGCCCGACAGCGGCTGGGTGCACATGCTGGTGGGTCTGGGCATGCTGGGTCTGGTGGCCTCGTTCCACGGCCTGCTGCTCAGTGGTTCGCGCCAGGTCTATGCCCTGGCCCGCGCTGGCGTGCTGGGGCCGGCCTTGGCACACCTGCATCCGCGCTGGCACACCCCGCACCGGGCGCTGCTGCTGGGGGCGGTGGTGGGCACGGCCCTGGTCATGCTCGACGAGGTGGTGCACTGGGACGGTCAGGGCCTGACGGCCAATCTGGTCAGTCTGGCGGTGCTGGCGGGTTTGCTGGTCTACACGGCCGCCCTGGCCAGCTTGATCCGGCTGCGCCAGCAGGCGCCCACGCACCCCCGGCCGTTTCGCATGCCGGGCTACCCGGGGCTGGCCTGGCTAACCTTGGGGGTGGCCGTGGCCTTTGCCGGGGTGGTGGTCTGGCAATTCCCGGTCAACGCCGCCTTGCTCGCCCTGGCGCTGGGCGTTTGGTGGGCCTGGATGCGCCACCGCGCGGCCGCTGGCCAGCGGCCAGGCCGAGCTTGACGCGGTCAGCGGCGCTGGCACCGCTTGGCGCCGCCCAGGCTCAGGACTCGCCGTCCAGGCGTGCGCTCCAGCGCGCGTCCCAGCCTTTGTCGATCTGGCGGCGGTCGCGCTTGGTGGGTCGGCCCTGCTCGATGGTTTGCGCGGGCTCGCGAAAGTAGTGGGCGCGCTCGCGCGCCACTTGCTGCGCCTCGCGGCTGGCCTCGGTTTCCTCGTACAGCAGCTGCGCCTGCGGGGCCGGGCCGCGCACCTGGCTGATGGCCCGCACAAGCACCTCGCGCCACGGGCCGTTGCCCTGGCGCAGGCGCACCCGGTCGCCCGGTCGAACCTCGCGGGCGGGCTTGATGTCCTGGTCGTTGATCTGCACCCGCCCCAGCGTGACCTCGTCGGCGGCCAGGGTGCGGGTCTTGTAAAAGCGGGCGGCCCACAGCCACTTGTCGATGCGCAATCGCTCCATCGGCACCTCAGAACAGTTCGGACTGCGCCGCCAGGCCCTGGCGCACATGCGGCACTTTCAGGCGCAGGCGCAGCTCCTGCTTCATGCGCTGGTTGCTCATGCGGCGCGACTCGCTCATGAAGCTCAGCAGCATCAGCGGCAGGTGCTCGGGCGCGGTGCTGCGGGCAATGCGCGGCGGGCGCGGCAAGCCCATCAGGTCGGCGGCCAGGTCAAAGTAGTCGCCCATTTTCAGGTCGCTGTCGTCGCTCACATTGATGGCGCGTTGCGGGCGGCCCAGCCACAGCGCGCGCAGACAGGCCCGGGCCAGGTCGTGCGCATGGATGTGGTTGGTGTAGACGTCGTCCTCGGGGCGCAGCACCGGCGTGCCCTTGAGCAGGCGCTCGCGCGGGGTCCCGCCCTCGCGGTCCTGCGCGTAAATGCCGGGAATGCGCAGGATGCTGCTGCGCACGCCGCTGCGGCCCAGCCAGCGCACCGCGCCTTCGGCGTCCACCCGGCGCTGGGCGCGCGCGGTTTGCGGTCGCAGGGGGCGGGTTTCGTGCACCAGCTCGCCCTGGCAATCGCCATACACCCCGGTGGTCGAGCCATAGACCAGGGCCTGCGGCGGGGTGCGCTGGCGCAGCACCCGGGCCAGCGCCAAGGTGCGCGGGTCGCTGGCCCGGCCGCGCGCGGTTTGCTCGGGCGGGGCCAGGTGCAGCACCCGGTGCGCCAGGCCGGCCAGGCGGCGCAAGGTGCGCGGCTGGTCCAGGTCGCCTTGCAAGGGGGTGATGCCGCAGGCGCGCAGCAGGCGCACCCGCTCGGGCGACGAGGTCAGCGCCATCAGGTGCACACGGCGGCGTTCGGGCGCGCCCAGGACGGCAGCGGTCCGCAAGCCCACATCGCCGCAACCGACCAGCAAGATGCGCTGGCGCCGAAAGCGCGCCGGTCGCGCGCCGAGGGGGGTCTGGTTTGAAGGCAAAATCGGGTTTGCAAGAATTGTTGGATTTGCCAAGGATACCCAAAACATGAGCTTTACGATCGAGGTCCAGCCCAGCGGCCGCCGCTTTGTGGTTGAAGAGGGCGAGACCGTGCTGGCCGCCGGCATCCGCCAAGGGGTGGGGCTGCCCTATGGCTGCAAGGACGGCGCCTGCGGTTCGTGCAAGTGCCGCAAGGTCTCGGGCGAGGTGGTGCACGGCCCGCACCAGGAAAAAGCCCTGTCGGCGCAGGAATTGGCGGCGGGCCTGGTGCTGGCCTGCTGCGCCCGGCCGACCAGCGATGTGGTGCTGGAGTCGCGCCAGGTCAGCGCCGAAGGCGGCCTGCCGGTGAAAAAACTGCCGGTGCGCGTGAGCCAGCTGGCGCGCGCCTCGCACGATGTGATGGTGGTGCGCCTGCAGGTGCCGGCCACCGACCCCCTGCGCTACCGCGCCGGTCAGTACATCGACATCCTGCTGCGCGACGGCGCGCGGCGCAGCTACAGCATGGCGAACGCGCCGCACACCCTGGCCGCGCAGCCGCAGATCGAGCTGCACATCCGCCACCTGCCCGGCGGCAAATTCACCGACCAGGTGTTCACGACGCTCAAGGAAAAAGACATCTTGCGCGCCGAAGGGCCGTTTGGCAGCTTCTATCTGCGCGAGGACAGCGACAAGCCCATGGTGCTGCTGGCATCGGGCACAGGCTTTGCCCCCATCAAGGCCTTGATCGAGCACATGCAGCACCAGGGCATTGCGCGCCCGGCCACGCTGTACTGGGGCGGCCGCCGCCCGGCCGATCTGTACATGGACAGCTGGGTGCGCGAGCGCCAGGCCGAGCTGCCCTGGCTGCGCTATGTGCCGGTCATCAGCGACGCCCTGCCCGAGGACGGCTGGCAAGGCCGCACCGGCTTTGTGCACCGCGCGGTGCTGGAGGACCTGGCCGATCTGTCGGGCCACGAGGTGTACGCCTGCGGCGCGCCCATCGTGGTCGATTCGGCCCGCCGCGACTACGCCCAGGCCGGTCTGCCCGACGAGGCCTTTTTTGCCGACAGCTTCACCAGCGAGGCCGACAAGGCCCAAGCCTGACGACCCCAAGGAGATCGCCCATGCACACCCGCCGCACCGTTTTGCAAGCCACCCTGGCCCTGGGCCTGTTGCCGCGCGCCATGGCACAGGGCAGCGCGCGCCCGATCCGCCTGATCGTGCCCTACGCGGCCGGCGGCCCCATCGACGTGACCGCGCGGGCCCTGGCCGAGCGGGTGCAGCCGGTGCTGGGCCCGGTGGTGATCGACAACCGGCCGGGAGCGGGCGGCAACCTGGGCGCCGACCTGGTGGCCAAGGCCGCGCCGGACGGTCTGACGATTGGCATCGCGGCGGTGGCCACGCATGCCATCAACCCCTGGCTGTTTGCCCGCATGCCCTACGACGCGGCGCGTGACTTTGCGCCCATCACCCAGATGCTGCGCGTGCCCAATGTGCTGGTCATGAACACCGAGACCGCCGACCGCCTGTCCATCCGCACGCTGTCCGACCTGATCGCCTATGCGCGCGCCAACCCGGGCCGGCTCAACTACGGCTCGGGCGGCAACGGCAGCGCCGGCCACCTGGCGGGCGAGATGTTCAAGCGCGACGCCGGCATCTTCGCGGTCCACATCCCCTACAACGGCGGCAACCCGGCGCAGCTGGCGCTGCTGTCGGGCCAGGTGGACTTCAACATCGACAACCTGGCCACGGCGGCCGCCAACATCCGCTCGGGCAAGCTGCGCGCGCTGGGGGTGACCACCTTGCAGCGCAGCCCCGCCCTGCCCGATGTGCCCGCCATCAACGAAACGCTCAAGGGTTTCTCGATCGACACCTGGTGGGGCCTGGTGGCCCCCGCGGCCACGCCGCGCGAGGTGCTCGAGCGCCTGAACAAGGCCTTCACCGACGCACTGCGCGCCGCCGAAACGCGCCAGCGCTTTGCGCAGCTGCTGGCCGAGCCGGTGCCCACCAGCCCAGAGCAGTTTGGCGAGTTCATGAAGGCCGAGCTGGCCAAGTACCAGACCGTGGTCAAGGCCAGCGGCGCACGCGTGGACTGAGCCCCGCCCAGGGGCTGCGCGTGCCGGGGCGCGCCAGAGCAGGCGCGCCTTGCTGCGCTAGGGCAGGCGCGCGGCGAAGTCGGCCACCGCCTGCGGGTAGATGCGGTGTTCCTGCGACAGCACACGCGCCGCCAGCGCTTGGGCGTCGTCGCCGGGCAGCACCGGCACCACCGCCTGCGCCAGAATGGGCCCATGGTCGAGCTCGGGCGTGACCTCGTGCACCGTGGCCCCGGCATAGCGACAGCCCATGTCGATGGCCCGCTGGTGCGTGTGCAGGCCCGCAAAGGCGGGCAGCAATGAGGGGTGGATGTTGAGCAAGCGCCCCTGGTAGTGGCCCACAAACCCGGCGGTCAGGATGCGCATGAAGCCGGCCAGCACCACCAGCGCCGGCTGGTGCCGATCGATGGCCTCGATCAGCGCGGCCTCGAAGGTCGGCCGGTCGGGGTAGGCCTTGTGGTCGACCACGTCGGTGGCAATGCCCTGCTCGCGCGCAAAGCCCAGCCCCCCGGCCTCGGGGCGGTTGCTGATCACCGCCGCCACCCGCAAGCCCCGCTTCTGCGCCCAACGCTGCTGCTGCGCGGTGCGCACGATGGCGGCCATGTTGGAGCCGGAGCCGGAGATCAGGATGACAATCGATTTCATGGGACAAGCGGGGGTATTTCCCTGATTGTCGCAGTATGGACAGGCACTTATCGAACGCCCGTGCTAAAAACGATGGTGTTCCGGACCGAGCGTCCACACCCCCTGATGGAGACCCCGATGGATTTGGCCTTTACGCCAGAAGAGCTGGCTTTTCGTGACGAGGTGCGCACCTGGGTGCGCGCCAACCTGCCCGAGGACATTTCGACCAAGGTGCACCAGGCACAGCGCCTGACCCGCGAGGACATGCAGCGCTGGGCCAAGATCCTGGGCAAAAAAGGCTGGCTGGGCTACGGCTGGCCGCAGAAATTTGGCGGTCCCGGCTGGAACGCGGTGCAAAAACACCTGTTCGAAGAGGAATGCGCCATGGCGGGCGCGCCGCGCATCGTGCCCTTTGGCCCGGTGATGGTCGCCCCGGTGATCATGGCCTTTGGCAACGAAGCCCAGCAGCAGCGCTTCTTGCCCGGCATCGCCAGTGGCGAGGTCTGGTGGAGCCAGGGCTACAGCGAACCGGGCGCGGGCTCGGACCTGGCCTCGCTCAAGACGCGCGCCGAGCGCCAGGGCGACCACTACATCGTCAACGGCCAGAAAACCTGGACCACCCTGGGCCAGTACGGCGAGTGGATTTTCTGCCTGGTGCGCACCAGCACCACCGGCAAGCCGCAGACGGGCATCAGCTTCTTGCTGATCGACATGAAGAGCCCCGGCGTGACCGTGCGCCCGATCAAGCTGCTCGACGGCGAGTGCGAGGTCAACGAGGTCTGGTTTGACAACGTCTTGGTGCCGGCCGAGAACCTGATCGGTGAAGAGAACAAGGGCTGGGACTACGCCAAGTACCTGCTGGCGCACGAGCGCACCAACATTGCCGACGTCAACCGCGCCAAACGCGAGCTCGAGCGCCTCAAGCGCATCGCGCGCGCCGAGGGCGTTTGGGACGATCTGCGCTTTCGCGACCAGATCGCGCTGCTCGAGGTCGACATCGTGGCCCTCGAGATGATGGTGCTGCGCGTGCTGTCGGCCGAGAAATCGGGCAAGAACGCGCTCGACATCGCCGCCCTGCTCAAGATCCGCGGCAGCGAGATCCAGCAGCGCTACACCGAGCTGATGATGCTGGCCGCTGGCCCCTTCAGCCTGCCCTTCATCTTCGAGGCCATGGACGCCGGCTGGCAAGGCGACTTCCCTGGCGGGCACCTGGCCAATGCGCCGCTGGCGGCCAACTATTTCAACTATCGCAAGACCACGATTTACGGCGGCAGCAACGAAGTGCAGCGCAACATCGTGGCCCAGACGCTGCTGAGCTAAGAGGAGAACCCCATGGATTTCGATTTTTCCGACGACCAGCAGCAACTGCGCGAGGCGGTCTCGCGCTGGGTGGACAAGGGCTATGACTTCGACCGCCGCCGCGCCATCGTGCAGGCCGGTGGCTTTGACCGCGCGGCCTACGGCGAGATGGCCGAGCTGGGCCTGTGCGGCCTGTACGTGAGCGAGGACAACGGCGGCATGGGCATGGGCCCGGTCGAGGCCATGGTGACCCTGGAGGCCCTGGGCCGTGGCATCGTGCTCGAACCCCTGACCCAGACCCTGATCGCCAGCGCCCTGCTGCAAACCCATGCCCCGGCCGCCCTGCAGTCGGCCTGGCTCGGCCGCATCGCCGGTGGCGAGGCCCTGGTGGTGCTGGCCCATCAAGAGCGCGGGGCACGCTACCGCCTTGAGGCCTGCGCCGCCACGGCCCAGGCCCAGGGCGAGGGTTTTGTGATCGATGGGGCCAAGAGCCTGGTGCCGGTGGGCGACATGGCCGACGCCTGGATCGTGCCGGCCCAGCTCGACGGTGCCCTGGCGCTGTTCCTGGTCGAGCGCGGCGCGGCGGGCGCCAGCACCCAGGCCTACCCCATGCAGGACGGTGCGCGCGCCGCCGAGCTGCGCCTGTCGGCCAGCCCGGCCCAGCTGATCACGCGCCAGGGCGCCGCCGCGCTGGCGCAGGCGCAGGACATTGGCATTGCCTGCCTGTGCGCCGAAGCGGTGGGCGTGATGGAGCGCACGGTGGCCATCACCGCCGACTACCTCAACACCCGCAAGCAGTTTGGCGTGACCATCGCCAGCTTCCAGGCCTTGCGCCATCGCCTGGCCGACATGAAGATGCAGCTGGAGCTGGCGCGCTCGATGAGCTACTACGCCAGCCTCAAGCTGCACGCCCCCGAGGACGAGCGCCGCCAGGCCATGAGCCGCGCCAAGGTGCAGCTGGGCCAGTCGATGCGCTATGTGGGCCAGCAAGCGGTGCAGCTGCACGGCGGCATCGGCGTGACGGACGAGTACATCGTCAGCCACTACTTCAAGAAGCTGACCCAGATGGAGATGAGCTGGGGCGACACCCTGCACCACCTGGGCGAGGTGTCCGCCCGCATGCAGGACACCGCCGGCGTGTTCGCCTGATGGCCCCCGCCCGACCCCGCCCCGCAGGGGGTGGCGTCGGGCTCGGTCACAATCGGGGCGTTGACGAGCTCTGGCAGCACCGGCCCGCTTGGGCCGGCTGACCCATCAGATGAAGATTTTTCGCGGATTCCACCACCCGGGCCTGGCCAAGGCCTGCGCGCTGACCATTGGCAACTTTGACGGCGTGCACCGGGGCCACCAGGCCATGCTGGCGCTGCTGCGCAGCGAGGCCGCGCACCGCGGCGTGCCCAGCTGCGTGATGACCTTCGAGCCGCATCCGCGCGACTATTTTGCCCAGCAGCTGAACAAGCCCGAGCTGGCGCCCGCCCGCATCGGCACCCTGCGCGACAAGCTGCTGGAGCTCGAGCGCTGCGGCGTCGACCAGGTGGTGGTGATGCCGTTTGACCCGCGCCTGGCGCAGCAGGCCCCACAAGCCTTTATTGACGAGGTGCTGGTGCGTGGCCTGGGCGTGCGCTATGTGCTGGTGGGCGACGACTTTCGCTTTGGTGCCAAACGCGCGGGCGACTACGCCATGCTCGACGCCGCCGGCCAGGCGCAAGGCTTTGACGTGGCGCGCATGAACAGCTACGAGGTGCGCGGCCTGCGCGTGTCCAGCTCGGCGGTGCGCGAGGCCCTGGCGCAGGCGCGCATGGCCGATGTGGCCGCCCTGCTGGGCCGCCCCTACAGCATCAGCGGGCATGTGGTGCACGGCCGCAAGCTGGGGCGCGAGCTGGGCGCCAGCGCCGCCGGCGCGGGCAATGGTTTTCGCACCCTGAACCTGCGCTTTGCACATTGGAAACCGGCGGCCAGCGGCATTTTTGTGGTGGCCGTGCACGGCCTGGGCCCCGAGCCCCTGGCGGGCGTGGCCAATCTGGGCGTGCGGCCCTCGCTCGACCCCAACGACGTCAACGGCGGCCGGGTGCTGCTGGAGACCCATGTGCTGGACTGGCCCGCCCACCTGGGGCCTGAAGAGGGCTACGGTAGAATCATCCGCGTGGATCTTTTGCACAAACTGCACGACGAGCTGAAGTACGACGGTCTCGCCGCCCTGACCGAGGGCATTGCGCGCGACTGCGAAGCCGCGCGCCAGTGGTTTGCCCACCGCCAGACCACGCGCGACCGAATTTGACGCTGGCGCGCGCCGCTGGCCGCAGGCCGGGCGCGTTCGGGCCCCAGGCCCCTCCCCCCTTCGCCCGCCCTCGGGCTTCGCCCCGACCCCTGCCCTGCCTTTGCACCGATCACCATGAGCGACAACTCCCAAGACAAGAGCACCCTGCGCTCGACCCTGAACCTGCCCGACACCACCTTCCCGATGCGCGGCGATCTGCCCAAGCGCGAGCCGGGCTGGGTCAAGGGCTGGGACGAGGCCGATCTGTACCGCGCCCTGCGCCGCGCGCGCGCCGGTGCGCCGCTGTTTGTGCTGCACGACGGCCCGCCCTACGCCAACGGCAAGCTGCACATCGGCCATGCGGTCAACAAGGTCCTCAAGGACATGATCGTCAAAAGCCGCCAGCTGGCCGGTTTTGACGCGCAGTACATCCCTGGCTGGGACTGCCACGGCCTGCCGATTGAAAACGCCATCGAGAAGCTGCACGGGCGCAAGCTCTCGCGCGACGATATGCAGGCCAAGAGCCGTGCCTTTGCCACCGAGCAGATCGAGCAGCAGCGCGAGGATTTCAAGCGCCTGGGCGTGCTGGGCGACTGGGCGCGCCCCTACCGCACCATGGACTTTGCCAACGAGGCCGGCGAGATCCGCGCCTTCAAGCAGGTGATCGAGCGCGGCTTTGTCTACCGCGGCCTCAAGCCGGTTTACTGGTGTTTTGACTGCGGCTCCAGCCTGGCCGAGTTCGAGATCGAGTACGCCGACAAGAAGAGCGACACGCTGGACGTGGCCTTCGAGGCCAACGATCCCGCGGCCCTGGCGCGCGCCTTTGGCCTGGCCGAGCTGCCCGGCGCCGGCGCCAAGAAGGCCTTTGCCGTGATCTGGACCACCACCGCCTGGACGCTGCCGGCCAACCAGGCCCTGAACGCGCACCCCGAGCTGGACTACGCCCTGGTCGACACGCCGCGCGGCGTGCTGATGCTGGCCGAGTCGCTGGTGCCCGCCTGCCTGGAGCGCTACGGCCTGAGCGGCGAAGTGGTCGCGCGCGCCAAGGGCGAGGCCCTGCGTGGCCTGGTCTTCCGCCACCCCCTGTACGACACCCACGAGGGCTATCGCCGCCACTCGCCGCTGTACCTGGCCGAGTACGTGACCGCCACCGACGGCACCGGCATCGTGCACTCCTCGCCCGCTTACGGCGTGGACGACTTCAACTCCTGCGTGGCCAACGGCCTGCGCTACGAGGACATCCTCAACCCGGTGCAAGGCCACGGCGAGTACGCGGCCGATCTGCCGCTCTTTGGCGGCATGAACATCTGGAAGGCCTGCCCGCGCATCATCGAGGTGATCGGCCAAAGCGACCGCCTGATGGCCACCCGCACCATCACGCACAGCTACCCGCACTGCTGGCGCCACAAGACGCCGGTGATCTACCGCGCGGCGCCGCAATGGTTTGTGCGCATGGACGCGGGCACCGGCGTGTTCGAGGACCCGGCGCAAAAGCCCGCGCAAACGCTGCGCGAGCTGGCCCTGGCGGCCATCGAGCAGACCGCCTTCTACCCCGAAAACGGCAAGGCCCGCCTGCGCGACATGATCGCCAACCGACCCGACTGGTGCATCTCGCGCCAGCGCTCCTGGGGCGTGCCCCTGCCCTTCTTCATCCACAAGGACAGCGGCGAGCTGCACCCCAACACCCTGGCCATCCTGGACCGCGCCGCCGACATCGTCGAGCAAGGCGGCATCGAGGCCTGGAGCCGGGTCAGCCCAGAGGACATCCTGGGCGCGGCCGATGCCCCGCATTACACCAAGAGCACCGACATCCTGGAGGTGTGGTTCGACTCGGGCTCGACCTTCCGCCATGTGCTGCGCGGCAGCCACCGCGACGCCTACGACCGCGCGCCCTTCCACGCCGAGGGCCCCGATGCCGACCGGTACCTGGAAGGCCACGACCAGCACCGCGGCTGGTTCCACTCCTCGCTGCTCTTGGGCTGCGCCCTGGAGGGCCGCGCGCCCTACCGCGGCCTGCTCACGCACGGCTTTGCCACCGACGGGCAAGGCCGCAAGATGAGCAAGTCGCTGGGCAATGTGGTGGTGCCGCAAGAGATCACACAAAAGCTGGGGGCCGAGATCGTGCGCCTGTGGGTGGCCTCGACCGACTACTCGGGCGACCTGAACATCGACGACAAGATCCTGGCCCGTGTGGTGGACGGCTACCGCCGCATCCGCAACACGCTGCGCTTTTTGCTCGCCAACGTCAGCGATTTCAACCCCGCGCAAGACGCGGTGGCGCCCGAGCAGATGCTCGAGATCGACCGTTGGGCCCTGGCGCGCAGCAGCCAGCTGCAGGCCGAGATCCTGGCGCACTACGAGGTCTACGAGTTCCACCCGGTGGTCTCCAAGCTGCAGGTCTTCTGCTCCGAGGACCTGGGCGCCTTCTACCTTGACGTGCTCAAGGACCGCCTCTACACCAACGCACCCAAATCGCTGGCGCGGCGCAGCGCGCAAACCGCGCTGTGGCAGATCACCCACGCGATGCTGCGCTGGATGGCGCCCTTTCTGTCCTTCACCGCCGAAGAGGCCTGGCAGACCTTTGGCGCGTCGCCCTCGATCTTCTTCGAGACCTACCACCGCTTTGACGCCCCTGACGCGGCCTTGCTCGAGCGCTGGGCGCGCATCCGCCAGGTGCGCGAGCTGGCCAACAAGGAAATCGAGGCGCTGCGCACGCAAGGCCAGGTGGGCGCTTCGCTGCAGGCGCAGCTGCTGATCCAGGCCCCGGCCGAGGAGCTGGCCCTGCTGCAGTCGCTGGGCGAGGACCTGCGCTTTGTCTTCATCACCTCGGGCGTGCAGCTGGAGGCGGCCGACACCCTGGCGGTGCAGGTGCGCGCCAGCAGCGCAATCAAGTGCGAGCGCTGCTGGCACTACACCGACGACGTGGGCCAGCACGGCCACGACGGCCTGTGTGGTCGCTGCGTGAGCAATCTGCACGGCAGCGGCGAAACCCGCCGCGTGGCCTGAGGCGAAGCGGTCATGGCTCGCCACACCCCCGGTCGCGGCAAATCCAGCAGCGGCGCCTCGCTCTGGTGGCGCTGGCTGGCGCTGGCCTTGCTGGTGCTGCTGCTCGACCAGCTGAGCAAACTGCTGATGGTGGGCTGGCTCAGCCTGGGGCAGGCGCATGCGGTCACGGGCTTTTTCAACCTGGTGATGGTGCACAACAGCGGCGCGGCCTTTTCCTTTCTGGCCGGCGCCGGCGGCTGGCAGCGCTGGTTTTTCACCGGCTTTGGCCTGGTCGCCAGCAGCGTGATGATCTGGCTGCTGCGCCGCCACGCCGGCGAGCGCCTGTTCAGCCTGGCGCTGGCCCTGCTTTTGGGCGGGGCGGTGGGCAACATCATCGACCGGCTCGTGCACGGTCATGTGATCGATTTTCTGGATGTGCACTGGGCCGGCTGGCATTTCCCGGCCTTCAACCTGGCCGACAGCGCCATCACCCTGGGCGCGGCGCTGCTCATTCTGGACGAGCTGCGGCGCGTGCGCAGCGGCCGCTGAGCGCGGGTGGGCCGCCGCACTGGGCACCCCCTGGCGCATGGCCCCCAGCTGCTGTGCATGGCCTTCCTGCCCACTGCAACGGGTTCTGCGGTAAGCTAGCCCCCCTTCTGAATGCTTTTTGCCCACTGGGCAACGGAGACACACATGCCCGGACTTTTGCCGAATGTGGACCCGGACGGTCTGCTCGAATTCTCGGTCGTCTACACCGACCGCGCGCTCAACCACATGTCGCACCGCTTTGGCGGCGTGATGCGCGACATCTCGCGCATGCTCAAGCAGGTGTACCAGGCCCACTCGGTGGCGCTGGTGCCCGGCAGCGGCACCTTTGGCATGGAGTCGGTGGCGCGCCAGTTCGCGCACCAGCAGCATGTGATGGTGATCCGCAACGGCTGGTTCAGCTACCGCTGGACGCAGATTTTTGACGCCGGCCAGTTCGTCAAGAGCCACACCGTGCTCAAGGCGCGCCGCCTGCAAGACAGCCCCGAAGCGGCCTGGGCCCCCTGCCCCATCGACGAGGTGACCGCGGCCATCGCCCAGGAAAAACCGGCGGTGGTGTTTGCCCCGCATGTGGAAACCGCGGCCGGCATGATGCTGCCCGACGGTTACCTCAAGGCGGTGGCCGACGCGGTGCATGCAGTGGGCGGCCTGCTGGTGCTCGACTGCATCGCCTCGGGCGCGATGTGGGTGGACATGCGCGCCACCGGGGTCGACGTGCTGATCTCGGCGCCGCAAAAGGGCTGGAGCAGCTCGCCCTGCTGTGCCATGGTGATGATGAGCGAGCGCGCCCGCGCCGCCATTGAGGGCACCACCAGCACCACCTTTGCCATGGACCTCAAGAAGTGGTTGCAGGTGATGGAGACCTATGAAAAAGGCGCCCACATGTACCACACCACCTTGCCCACCGACGCGCTGCTGCGCCTGCAGCAAGCCATGCTCGAGACCGAGGCCTATGGCTTTGGCCGCGTGCGCGAGGAGCAGTTGGCCCTGGGCACCGCGGTGCGCGCGCTGTTGCGCGAATACGGCTTCCCAAGCGTGGCCGCCGCGGGCTTTGAGGCACCGGGCGTGGTGGTGAGCTACACCCGCGACCCCGAAATCCAGAACAGCAAGAAGTTCCTGGCCGTGGGCCTGCAGACCGCCGCAGGTGTGCCGCTGCAATGCGACGAACCGGCCGACTTCATGACCTTCCGCATCGGTCTGTTTGGGCTGGAGAAGTGGCACCAGGTGCCGCGCACCCTCTCGCACCTGCGCCATGCGCTGGAGGCGGTGGCGCCCAAGCAGGCCATCGCCGCCTAAACCCAGAGCCTGAGCCCAGCCTGGGCCCCACGCCAACGCCGGCCGGTGCATGCACCGCCGGCGTTTTGCTTTACAGCGTCAGGATGGTGCAGCCGGTGGTCTGGCGCGCCTCGAGGGCGCGGTGGGCCGCCTGCACCTCGGTGAGCGGGAAGGTCTGGTCGATGTGGATCTTGACCTGGCCGCTCTTGACGACCGCAAACAGATCATCGGCCATGGCCTGCGTGCGCTCGCGCGAGGTGATGTGGCTGAACAGGGTCTGGCGCGTCACATACAGCGAGCCCTTGTTGCCCAGCATGCCAGGGGCAAACGGCGCCACCGGGCCCGAGGCATTGCCAAAGCTGGCCATCAGGCCGAAAGGCCGCAGGCAGTCCAGCGACTTGTCCCAGGTGTCCTTGCCCACCGAGTCATAGACCACCTTGACGCCCTGACCCCCGGTGATCTCCTTGACGCGCGCGGCAAAGTCCTCGGTGCTGTAGTTGATGCAATGCGCAGCGCCGTTGGCCAGGGCCAGCTCGCACTTGGCGGCGCTGCCCGCCGTGCCGATCAGGCGCAGGCCCAGGGCACGGGCCCACTGGCAGGCGATCAGGCCCACACCGCCAGCGGCCGCGTGGAACAGCACAAAATCGCCCGCCTCCAGGCCTTCGACCGGGCGCGTGCGCTTGAGCAGGTACTGGGCCGTCAGGCCCTTGAGCATCATGGCCGCACCGGTCTCGAACGAGCCCTCGTCGGGCAGCCGGCACACGTTCATGCCCGGCATCACGCGCTGCTCGCAATAGCTGCCCGGGGGCTGGCTGGCATAGGCCGCGCGGTCGCCCACGCGCAGGTGCGTCACGCCCTCGCCCACCGCCTCGATCACGCCCGAGGCCTCCATGCCCAGTTGCAGCGGCAGGGGCAGGCCGTACAGGCCGCTGCGCTGGTAGACGTCGATGTAGTTCAGGCCGATCGCCTTGTGGCGAATGCGCACCTGGCCCGGTCCGGGCTCGCCGACCGCGACATCGACCACCTGCATGACCTCGGGGCCGCCGTTTTGTTGAATTTGAATGGCCAGACTCATGGGGACTCCAGTGAAGAAAACTGCGGGCCCCCTGGCCCGCAAGCAAACCGCCATGGTGCCATACATCGATGGGGCGTGCAGGCCAGCGCGGCCGCTTGCCCGCCATGGCGCACAGGCGACGCCCAGCGCCATCGGGGCTGGCTACAGTGCGGTGATGAACCAATCCCTGACCCTGCGCACCGCCTTGCTGCTGACCGTGCCCCCGCTGCTGTGGGCCGGCAATGCCGTGGTGGGCCGCCTGGTCACCGATCTGGTGCCGCCCATCACGCTCAACTTTCTGCGCTGGCTGGGCGCGTTTCTGATCCTGTTGCCGCTGGCCGCCTGGGTGTTGCGGCCCTCGTCGGGCCTGTACCCGCACTGGCGCCGGTTTGCGCTGCTGTCGCTCTTGGGGGTGGGCTGCTACAACACCTTCCAGTACATGGCCCTGCACACCTCGACGCCGCTGAACCTGACGCTGGTGGCGTCCAGCGGGCCGTTTTTCATGCTGCTGATGGGGGCCACCCTGTTCAAGACCCCGGCGCGGGGCCGGCAATGGCTGGGGGCGGGCCTGTCGCTCACCGGGGTCTGCGTGGTGCTCTCGCGCGGGGACTGGGCGCAACTCTCGCAGGTGCGCTTTGTGGTGGGCGATCTGTTCATGCTGCTGGCCACGGCCTGCTGGAGCCTCTACAGCTGGCTGCTGGTGCGGCGCGATGAGCCCGCCCACATCCGGGCCGACTGGGCGGCTTTTCTGCTGTCGCAGGTGGTCTTTGGCCTGGGCTGGACAGGCCTCTTCTCGGCCATCGAGTGGCAGCTCAGCGATGCGCGCATCGTGTGGGGGTGGCCGCTGCTGGCCACCCTGGCCTATGTGGCCGTGGGCCCCGCCGTGCTGGCCTACCGCTGCTGGGGCCTGGGCGTGGCACAGGCCGGGCCCAACACCAGCGCCTTTTTCTCGAACCTCACGCCGATTTTTGCAGCGCTGATGTCGGCGGCCTTTATCGGCGAATGGCCCCGCCTGTACCACGGCCTGGCCTTTGCCCTGATCGTGGCCGGCATCTGGGTCAGCAGCGCCCGGCGCGCCGCCAGCGCGCAGCCTTAGAACGTGCCGGGGTAGAGGCCACCGTCGGGCAGGATGTTCTGCCCGTTCAGATAGGCCGCCTGCTGGCTGCACAGGAACGCGCAGATGGCGCCAAACTCGTCGGCCTGGCCCAGGCGCGCGGCAGGGATCTGGCGGATGTTCTGCTGGCGAATCTCGTCCACGCTCTTGCCGGTCTTGCTGGCCGTGCCCTGCATGGTGGCCGCCAGGCGGTCGGTGTCGAACTTGCCCGGCAAGAGGTTGTTGATCGTCACGCCACGCGCGGCAATCGGGCTGCGCGCCAGGCCCGCCACAAAGCCGGTCAGGCCGGTGCGCGCACCGTTGGACAGGCCCAGGATGTCGATGGGGGCCTTGACCGCACTTGAGGTGATGTTGACGATGCGGCCAAAACCGCGCTCGGCCATGCCGTCCACCGTGGCCTTGATCAGTTCGATGGGGGTGAGCATGTTCGCGTCCAGGGCCGCCAGCCAGGTCGCACGGTCCCACTGGCGGAAGTCGCCGGGCGGCGGGCCGCCCGCATTGGTGACCACGATGTCATAGGCCTTGCCCGGCCCACCCGCGGCGGACCACACGGCTGCGCGGCCGGCCTCGCTCGTGATGTCGGCGGCCACGCCAATCAGCTGCACGCCAGGGGCTTCCTGGCGCAGGGCCTGCACGGCCGTCTCGAGCACCTCGGCCCGGCGCGCGACCATCACCACGTTCACGCCCTCCAGCGCCAACGCGCGGGCGCAACCAAAACCCAGCCCGCGGCTGGCGCCGCCCACCAGGGCCCATTTGCCTTTGATACCCAGATCCATCTTGAAAACTCCTTCTTGGTTTGGTTCAGTTGGCGCTGCGGGACGGCCGCGTGGCCCAGGTCACCCCGGCCAGCACCAGCGCCGTGCCCGAGAGCACCCACAGGGTCAGCGGTTCGTCCAGCAGCAGCGCGCCCAGCAGCAGGGTGCACATGGGGCCGATCATCCCAGCTTGTGCCGCCAGCACCGGCCCCAAGCGCTCAATGGCCATCATGACCAAGAGCACAGGCAAAACGGTGCAGACGGTGGCATTGAGCAGCGACAGGCCCAGCACTTCGGGCCCGACCCAGGCGTCTGACCAGGGGCGCAGCAGCGCGAACTGGATGAAGCAGAACACACTGGCCACGGTGCTGGCCAGGCCCACCAGGCGCAGGGCGCCCAGATGCTGCAGCATGCGCCCGCTGTAGAGCAGGTAGACCGCGTAGGCGCTGGCGCTGCCAAAGACCAGCACGGCGCCCAGCATGGCGTGCGCGCCCTGGGCCTGCCACTCATGACCGAACACCAGCACAATGCCCGCGTAGCTGATGGCCATGCCCAAGGCCTGTTGCGCGCTCAGCCGCTTGCGGTGCAGCAACCAGCCCAGCACAGCCACCAGGGTCGGGTTGAGGTAGAGGATCAGGCGCTCGAGCGAGGCGCTGATGTATTGCAGGCCCCAGAAATCCAGGTAACTGGCCAGGTAGTAGCCACAAAACCCCAGGCCCAGCACCCCCCAGGCTTGGCGCCGCGTGAGCGGCGGTTTGCCGCGCCCACCCCACCAGGCCATCAGCATGAACAGGGGCAAGGCCAGCAGCATGCGCAGCATCAGCAGCGTCATCGGGTCGGTGCCGTGGCGGTAGGCCAGTTTGACGATGATGGCCTTGCCCGAAAAAGCCGCCGCCCCGGTGATGGCCAGCGACAGGCCCAGTCCGGGACGGGGGGTGGCGATGGTCATGGCTTATCGACCCGTGCGGGCACGCAGGCGCATGCGCTGGGGCCAAGCCTGCATCGCCATGCTCGCTTCAGTAACCAGCAGCCTGGCCGTCGCGGCGCGGGTCGCTGGCGGCCTGGTAGCCCTCGACCGCTGGATCGCCCATGCGCCAGATGAACTGGCCGGCGCCAAAGTCCTGGTACGAGTCGTTGATCACGTCAACCTCGTGGCCCAGGTCCTGCAGGCCTTGCACCACCGCCGCCGGCATGGCCGACTCGACGTTGATGTTGAGCCCGGCATTGAAGCGCCAGCGCGGCGCGTCGCAGGCGGCCTGCGGGTTCTGGCGGTGCATCAGCATGCGCACCAGGGTTTGCATATGGCCCTGCGGCTGCATGTTGCCGCCCATCACGCCAAAGCTCATCACCGGCGCCCCATCGCGCGTGAGGAAGGCCGGGATGATGGTGTGGAAGGGCCGCTTGCCCGGGGCCACCAGGTTGGCAATATTGGGCGCGGACGGATTGGTCGAGAAACCATGACCGCGGTTTTGCAGGCTGATGCCAAACTCGGGCTCGACCACACCCGAGCCAAAGCCCATGTAGTTGCTCTGGATGAAGCTCACCATCATGCCCTGCTCGTCGGCGGCGGTCAGGTAGATCGTGCCGCCGCGCACCGGGTTGCCCGGCGCAAAGGCCTGCGCACGACGCGGGTCGATCAGGCGCGCACGGCTGGCCAGGTAGTCGGGATCGAGCATTTGCGCCGGGGTCAGCTGCATGGCGCGCGGCTCGGCCACATAGCGGTAGACATCGGCAAAGGCCAGCTTCATGGCCTCGATCTGCAGGTGGTGATAGCCCACGCTGTCGAGGGCCTGCCCGGCCAGATCGGTGTGCTGCAGAATGCCCAGGGCGATCTGCGCGGCAATGCCTTGGCCGTTGGGTGGGATCTCGTGCAGGGTGTGGCCCGCAAAGTCTTGCCCCAGGGGCGCGACCCACTCGGGCTGGTAACCGGCCAGGTCCTGGGCCTGCAAGGTGCCGCCCAGCGACTGCGCAAAGCGCACCAGGGTCTGGGCGATCTCGCCCTCATACAGGTCGCGGCCCCGGCTGTCGGCAATGCGGCGCAGGGCGCGCGCTGCGGCCGGAAAGCGGAACAGCTCGCCCACCTCGGGCGCACGGCCCCAGGGCAAGAACGTGGAGGCAAAGCCCGGCAATGCGCCCAGCTCTGGCGTGGCCGCGGCCCACTTCTGCTGCACCACCACCGGCACCAGGTAGCCGCGCTCGGCGATCTCGATGGCCGGCTGCATCAGGTCGGCAAAGGGCAGGCGGCCAAAGCGCTCGGACAGGGCGCCCCAGGCCGCCACCGCCCCCGGCACGGTGACCGAGTCGATGCCCCGCTTGGGTGGGTTGGCGCTGTCGGCGCCGTATTTGCGCTGGAAGTATTCGGGGGTCCAGCCACTGGGGGCCGGTCCGCTGGCGTTCAGGCCATGGAGCTTCTGGCCGTCCCACAAAATGCAGAAGGCATCCGAGCCCAGGCCGTTGCTCACCGGCTCGACCAGGGTCATGACGGCCGCGGTGGCAATGGCCGCATCCACCGCATTGCCCCCGGCTTGCAGGATGCGCAGGCCGGCCTGCGCGGCCAGGGGATGCGAGGTGGCCACCACATTGCGGGCAAAGACCGGCAGGCGGGTGCTGGCGTAGGGGTAGTGCGCGTCGAAAGAATGCATATCAGTCCAGCGTGATCTTGCGCTCGGTGATGATTTTTTTCCACTTGGCCGACTCGCGGGCCAGCAGGGTGTTGAATTGCGCCGGCGTGCCGCCCTCGGGGTCGATGCCCAGGCGCTGGAGCTTGTCGGCCACCTCGGGGTCTTGCAGGACCTGGTTGGCCGCCTGGTTGACGCGGGTGACGATCTCGGGCGGCAAGCCGCGCGGACCAAACAGGCCAAACCAGGTGGTCGACTCGTAGCCCGGCAAGACGTCGGCAATGGCCGGCACGCCCGGGGCCAGCGCGGTCGGCTTGAGCGAGGTCACGCCCAGCGCGCGCAGGCGGCCCTCGCGCACATGCGGCAAGCCGGTGGGCAGGCTGTCAAACAGCACATCGACCTTGCCGCTGATCAGGTCGGGAATGGCCAGTGCCGTGCCCTTGTAGGGAATGTGCACCACCGAGAGCCCGGCTTGCGCATTGAAGAGTTCGGCCGTCAACTGCACGATGGTGCCGTTGCCGCTGGAGGCATAGTTCAGCCGCCCGGGGTTCTGGCGCGCCAGCTCAATCCATTCACGGATGGTTTTGGCCGGCGAGTTGTTGGGCACCAGCATGATGCTGGCGGCGCTGCCGACCTGGCCGATGGGGGTGAAGTCGCGCACCGCGTCATAGGGCATGCGCGGGTTCAGGTTGGGGCCGATCGAGTGCGTGCTCGAGGTCGACAGCAAAAGGGTGTAGCCGTCGGCGGCGGCCTTGGCCACCAGGTCCGAGCCCAGCGTGCCGCCAGCGCCCGGTTTGTTGTCCACCACGACCGACACCCCAAGGCGTTCCGAGAGCTTTTGCGACAGGCTGCGCGCGAACAGATCGGTCGCGCCGCCGGCCGGGAAGGGCACCACCAGGCGCACCGGTTTGTTGGGATAGGCCTGGGCCAGCGCAGGGCTGGCAAGCCCGGTCCATGCGCCCAGGCTCAGCAGGGCAGACAGCAGCAAACGTCGATTCATGTCAGGCACCGTCAAGAGTCAAAACGCACATTTTGGCAGAGGGCCGCGACCGCTGCAGAGGCATGGTTTTCAGGGCGCGCGCGCCCAACAAAAAGGGCTCCCGAAGGAGCCCTTTTGCAGGTGCCGACAGCTTATTCCTCGACGAAGGCTTCTTCGCGCTTGGACTTGATGGACGGCAGCATCACGATGATGATCAGCAACACGGCCATGGCCAGCAGGGTGGCCGACAGCGGACGGGTCACGAACACGCTCCAGTCGCCACGCGAGAGCAGCATGGCACGGCGCAGGTTCTCTTCCATCATCGGGCCCAGGATCAGGCCCAGCAGCAGCGGTGCGGCTTCGATACCGAGCTTGATGAAGCAGTAACCGATGATGCCGAAGATGCCCACAATCCAGACGTCCCAGGTGTTGTTGTTGGTGGTGTACACACCGATCGCGCAGAACAGCACGATGGCGGGGAACAGCCACTTGTAGGGCACGGTCAGCAGCTTGATCCAGATGCCGATCAGCGGCAGGTTCAGGATCACCAGCATCAGGTTGCCGATCCACATCGAGGCGATCAGGCCCCAGAACAGCTCGGGGTTGCTGGTCATCACCTGCGGGCCCGGCTGGATGTTGTGAATCGTCATGGCGCCCACCATCAGGGCCATCACGGCGTTGGGCGGGATGCCCAGCGTCAGCAGCGGAATGAAGGAGGTCTGCGAACCGGCGTTGTTGGCCGACTCGGGCGAGGCCACACCGCGGATGTTGCCCTTGCCGAACGGCACTTCACCCGGCTTGAGCTTGGTCTTCTTCTCGATGGTGTAGGCCGCAAAGGCCGCCAGCACCGCACCGCCGCCGGGCAGAATGCCCAGGGCCGAGCCGAGCGTCGTGCCACGCAGCACGGCGGGGATCATCAGCTTGAAGTCCTCGGCAGAAGGCATCAGGCCCCCCACGCGGTCGGCAAACACCTCGCGCTCTTCCTCGGGCTTGCCAAGGTTGGAGATGATTTCACCGTAGCCGAACACGCCCATGGCGATGGCGATGAAGCCAATGCCGTCGGTCAGTTCGGGGATGTCGAAGCTGTAACGCGCCACACCCGAGTTCACGTCGGTGCCCACCAGACCCAGCAGCAGGCCCAGGATGATGACCGCCACCGCCTTGATGAGCGAGCCCGAGGCCAGCACCACCGCGCCGATCAGGCCCAACACCATGAGGGAGAAGTATTCGGCAGGACCGAACTTGAAGGCGACCTCGGTCAGCGGCGCAGCAAACGCGGCCAGGATCAGGGTGCCCACGCAACCGGCGAAGAACGAGCCCAGACCGGCAGCGGCCAGAGCCGGACCTGCACGGCCCTTGCGGGCCATCTGGTAGCCGTCGATCATGGTCACCACCGACGAGGACTCGCCCGGCAGGTTGACCAAAATCGCGGTGGTCGAGCCGCCGTACTGGGCGCCGTAATAAATACCGGCCAGCATGATCAGCGCAGCCACCGGGGGCAGCGCGTAGGTGGCGGGCAGCAGCATGGCGATGGTGGCCACAGGGCCCACGCCCGGCAACACGCCAATCAGGGTGCCCAGCAGGCAGCCGATGAAGGCGTAAATCAGGTTCTGCATGGTGAAGGCCACGCCGAACCCCAGCGAGAGGTTGGTAATCAGTTCATTCATGATGTGTTGTCCTCAAGCCGTGATGAACGACGGCCAAACCTGGAACTGCAGATTCAGCAGCATGATGAAAGCCCCGTAGCTCAGCAGCGAGAGAACGGTCCCAAGGATCAGGCTGTCGCGCAGGCGGGGCTTGTGCCCGGCCAGCGAGGCCACGATGGTCAGGCCGTAGATGGCGGCGATCAGGCCCATGGCCGGAATGCCAAAGCGCGGCAGGCCGCCCAGCAAGATGCCGAACAGCACGTTGGCCCCGATGATGAAGCACAGCGGACGCCAGGCCCACTTGCCAATCTTGTCGCCATCCGGGGTGCCTTGCCAGAAGGAACGGGCCGAGACGAAAACGCCCAAGAGCGCCAAGATGATGCCCAGCATGGTCGGGAAATAGCCCGGCCCCATGCGGGCGGCGGTTCCGAGGTTGTAGTTCTGGGCGCCGAGCGCAAACGCGCCACCGATCACCATGAACACCACACCCGAATAGAAGTCTTTTTGACTTTTGATCAGCACGGATAACTCCTCACGTCGTTATGACCCGGCCGATTGTGCACAGCGCCCCTTTGATTGCGCATGTGGGTTCCACCTATATGTCCCCTTCGGAACACAGTGAAAACCCTAGGGCGCCGGGACCTCGCGCAGGGGCCGCAAGGCCTTGAGCCATTTGACGGCAGGCAAGCCCCAGCGCGCGCGCGCATGCTCGGCGCGCGCTTGCAAGGCCTCGCGTTCTGGCTGCTGCGCGTCGCGCAGGGCCAGCACGATGGTGTTGCCCTCGCGGGTGGGCCGGAAAACCCAGACCGCGTCCTCGCCGAAGGCCTGCACGATGTGCGCCAGGCTGCGCTCAAACGAGACGCTGCGGCCAAACAGATTGACCGTCATGGCCGCGCCCGGGCTGAGCAGCGCGCGGCAGTCGGCATAAAAGTCGGGGCTGTCGAGCACCGGGGCGGCGGCCTCGTGGTCGTACAGGTCCACCATCAGCGCGTCGGCGTTGCCGCGCCACTCGGGGCTGCGGATTTCCTGCCCCGCGTCGGCCAGCACCACACGCAGCCGCTCGTTGTCGGCCGGCAGGCGAAACCAGCCCCGGCAGGCGTGCAGCACGCCCGGGTTGATCTCGATGGTGGTGCAGGTCATCTCCAGGCGCTTGTAGCAAAACTTGGTGAGGCTGCCCGCCCCCAGGCCCAGTTGCATGGCGTGCGCGCCGGCCACCTCGGGCTCGGGGGTGAACAAGAGCCAGGCCATCATGCGCTGCACATACTCCAGGTCCAGGTCCCAGGGCTTGTCGATGCGCATCGAGCCCTGGATCCAGTCGGTGCCCAGGTGCAGGTAGCGGGTGCGGCCATCTTCGGAAAAATGGACCTCGGGCAGGTCTTGGTCAGGGGTGTTCACGGTGCAAAGCGCTGGATGAGGGACTGGCGCCGATTGTGCCCGAGCGGTCCCGGCGCACAGCGCTTGGGGCGCGCGCCCGGTCAGCGGCGGGCCAGCCAGGCCGCCAGGCGTGGCAGCACGCGGCAGGTGTTGGCGTGTTGCAGGGCCTGCACCTGGGCCAGGGTCTGGCCGCGCAGCGCGGCCAGCTCGGCCGCCATGCGCGGCAACTGGGCCGGTTCGTTGCGCCCCTGCGGCACGCCCGCCGCGCGCGCGGCCGCGGTCTGGTACAGCCACTGCGGCGGGATGTCGGGCGCGTCGGTCTCGAGCACCAGGGCGGTGTCGGGCAGGGCCTGCACCAGGCGGCGCAGGGCGCTGGCGCGCTCGTAGGTCAACGCGCCGCCCACCCCCAGCACCAGGCCCTGGGCCTGCATGCCCTGGGCTTGCACCAGGCTGCCGTTGAAGGCGTGCGCAATGCCGCCATGGCTGCCGATCTGGCGCAAGCCTTGCAGCAGGGCGTCGGCGCTGCGCCGCACATGCAGCAGCACCGGCAGGCCATGGCGGCGGGCCAGGCGCAACTGCTCGCGGTACAGCCATTGCTGGCGCTGGCGCGCTGCGGGGGTGCACAGGTCGGGCACCCAGAAATCCAGCCCGATCTCGCCCACCGCCACCAGTTGCGGATCGTCCCGCGCCGCGTGCAGGGCGGCGTCGAGCGCAGCCAGATCCTCGTCCGGTGTGGACAGCGCCCACAGGGGGTGCACGCCCAAGGCATAGACATCGCCATGCCGATGCGCCAAGGCCTGCACCTGCGGCCAGTCCTGGCGGCAAACGGCTGGCAGCACGCACAGGCCCACACCCGCTGCGCTGGCGCGCGCGCGCACCGCATCACGGTCGGCGGCAAATTCGGGGGCGTCCAGATGGCAGTGGGTGTCGATCCACATGGTGGGCGCTCTGGCGTGGGCGCAATCGCCGGTGGTCAGGCGCCGGCCGGGTCCAGGCGGCCGCGGCGCAGCAGGCGCTGCGCGCCGCAACGGGCCGCCAGGGCGGTGTCGTGGGTCACCACCACAAAGGCCGTGCCCTGGTCGTGTGCCAGCTCAAGCATCAACTCGAAGACCTGCTCGGCGGTGCCGCGGTCCAGGTTGCCGGTGGGCTCGTCGGCCAGCACGCAGGCCGGCTGCGTGACCAGCGCGCGCGCCAGCGCCACGCGCTGGCGCTCGCCCCCCGAGAGCTCGGACGGCCGGTGTTGCAGGCGCTCGGCCAAGCCCACGCGCCCGAGCCAGTGCGCGGCCGCGGCCTCGGCTTCACGGCGGCCCATGCGCCGGATCCACAGCGGCATGGCCACGTTCTCGAGCGCGCTCAACTCGGGCAGCAAATGGTGAAACTGGTACACAAAGCCCAGGTGCTGGTTGCGCCAGCGCCCCTGCTCGGTCGGATCCAGGGCCTGCCAATCGCGCCCCATCAGGCGCACCTGGCCACTGCTGGGGCGGTCCAGCCCTCCCAACAAATGCAGCAAGGTGCTTTTGCCCGAACCCGAGGCGCCCACAATGGCCAGGGTCTGGCCGCGCTGGACCTGCAGGTCCACGCCCTGCAGAACCGGCACATCCAGCGGCCCCTCGGTGTAACGGCGGCCCAGGCCGCTCGCGAGCAGGACGGTGTCGGGATCATTCATGGCGCAAGGCCTCCGCAGGGCGCACCCGGCTGGCGCGCCAGCTGGGGTAGAGGGTGGCGGCAAAGGCCAGCAACAAGGCCATCAAGACCACCGGCACGATGTCGGCGGCCAGGGGCTGGCTGGGCATGCGGCTGATCAGGTAGATGTCACGCGGCAAAAAGCTGGCGTTGAACAGGCGCTCGAGGGCCGGCACGATGACGTCGATGTTGAAGGCCACCAGCAGGCCCAGGCCCAGGCCCGAGAGCGTGCCCACCACCCCCACCGTGGCGCCCTGCACCACGAACACCCCCATGATGCTGCGCGGGCTGGCGCCCAGGGTGCGCAGGATGGCAATGTCGGCGTGCTTGTCGGTGACCGACATCACCAGCGTGCTGACCAGGTTGAAGGCCGCCACTGCCACGATCAGGGTCAGGATGATGAACATCATGCGTTTTTCGACCTGCACGGCGGCAAACCAGGTGCGGTTCTGCTGCGTCCAGTCGCGCACCCGCACCGAGGCCCCGAGCTGCTGCTGCAATTGCGCCGCCACGTCCTGGGCGCGGTGCAGATCGGCCAGGCGCACGCGCACGCCCACCGGCCCTTCCAGGCGGAAAATGCGCGCCACGTCCTGCCAGTGCATCAGGGCCATGTTGGCGTCGTACTCGTAGTGACCCGAGGCAAAGCGCCCGGCCACCTCGAGCATTTTCAGGCGCGGCATCATGCCCGCGGGGGTGACCTGGCCCGAGGGCGTGATGAGGGTGACCGGGTCGCCCTCGCGCAGGCCCAGCATGAGCGCCAGGTCGCGCCCGGGCAGCACCGCAAACGCCCCCGGCTGCAGCCGCGCCAGCAAGGCGCTGCGCTGCTCGGCCTGCTGGCCCAGATCGGAGACCTCGGGTTCGAGCGCCGGGTCGATGCCGCGCAGCAGCACGCCCTTCATGTCCTCGCCCACCGCCAGCAGGGCCTGCGTGGCAATAAAGGGCGCGGCGCCGCGCACCTCGGGGTGCGCACGCACCTGCGCCATCAGCGCCGTCAGGTCGGGCAGCGGGCCGCCGTCGGCGCTGCTGATCTCGATGTGCGAGACCACGCCCAGCATGCGGTCGCGCACCTCTTTCTGGAACCCGTTCATCACGCTGAGCACAATGATCAGCGCGGCCACGCCCAGCGCAATGCCCAGCATGGACACGCCCGAGATGAAACTGATGAAGCCGTTGCGCCGCGCAGCGCGGCCGGCGCGGGTGTAGCGCCAGCCCAGCCGCCACTCGTAAGGCAGGGATTGAAACCAGGACATGGCCGTATTGTCGCCCGATTGGGCTTGGCCCCGGGGCCGTGCGGCCAGATGGGCTCTGCGACAATCGCCGCATGCATGTGATTGTTGCGTTTGCGGCCCCCTCGGCGGCCTCGTGGTCAGCGGCCGAGGCCGGCCTGCGCGCGCTGGCGCCGGCGGCCCTGCGCGCGCTGGACGACTGGCAGCCCCAGGCCGCGCAAGCCTTGGCCCCGCACGACGCCGCCTGGCCGCACGAGCGTGCCCTGGCCCGCGCCCTGGGCTGGCCCGATGAGGGTGATCTGCCCATGGCCGCCTGGTCGCAGGGTCGCAGCGGCCAGGCCATGGCCTGGCTGAGCCCCTGCCACTGGCAGCTGGGCATGGACCAGGCCTGGCTGGGCTCGCCCGAGGACACGGCCCTGCACCCAGACGAGGCGCACGCGCTGTGCGCCGACCTGGCCGCGCACCTGGCGCACGACGGCCTGAGCCTGCAGCCCGATGGCCCGGGCCGCTGGCGCAGCGAGGGCGCGCTCTGGCAAGGCTGGTCGAGCCCCTCGCCCGAGCGCATGGCCGGTCAATCGGTGCGCGACTGGGTGGGCCCCGCCCGCTGGCCCGCCGCATGGCGCCGCCTGCATTCCGAGCTGCAACTGCTGCTCGACCAACACCCCCTCAACGAGGCCCGCGCGCTGCGGGGCCTGCCCCTCATCAACGCGGTCTGGCCCCATGGCGTGGGCGTGCTGCCCGCCCCCTCGGACCAGGTTCGGCTGGAGACGCGGCTGCTGGCCCCGGCGCTGGCCGGCGACCTGCCGGCCTGGCTGGCCCAGTGGCCGGCCCTGCTGCAGGAATGGGCCGGCATGCCCGATCTGCAAACGCTCAGCCTGTGCGGTGCGCAGGGCGTGCAGGTCTGGCAGCGCCAGCCGCCGGCCTGGCCCGCGCGGCTGTGGCGCCGCTGGCAGACCCCGGCGCTGCTGCAGGCCTGGCAGACCCTTTCCAAGGAACACCCCTGAGGTATGAAATTCCAAGTGCGAGACGTGCCGCCGCGTGCGGCCTGGACGCTTGAGCAGGCCGGCCTGCACCCCCTGCTGGCGCGCCTCCTGGCCGCGCGCGGGGTGCAGCAGGCCGAGGAAATGGACGACCAGCTCAAGCACCTGCTGCCGCCCGATGGCCTGCGCGGCATGGCCGAGGCCAGCGCGCTGCTGCAAGCGGCGATTGCCCAGCAGCGGCGCATCTGCGTGGTGGCCGACTACGACTGCGACGGCGCCACCGCCTGCGCCGTCGCCCTGCGCGGCCTGCGCATGCTCGGCGCGCGCCATGTGGACTACCTGGTGCCCGATCGGGTGGCCGATGGCTACGGCCTGACCGCCAGCATCGCCCGGCGCGTGAAGGCCAAAGGGGCCGACCTGCTGATCACGGTGGACAACGGCATTGCCAGCGTCGAGGGCGTGCAGGTGGCGCGCGAGGCGGGCCTGCAGGTGCTGATCACCGACCACCACCTGCCCGGTCAGACCCTGCCGCAGGCCGACGCCACGGTCAACCCCAACCAGCCGGGCTGCGGCTTTGCCAGCAAGGCGCTGGCCGGTGTGGGCGTGATGTTCTATGTGCTGCTGGCGCTGCGCGCGCGGCTGCGCGATGCCGGCGCCTTCGACGGCCGCGAACAACCCCGGCTGGATACCCTGCTGCCGCTGGTGGCCCTGGGCACGGTGGCCGATGTGGCGCGCCTGGATGCCAACAACCGGCGCCTGGTCTCGCAAGGGCTGCGCCGCATCCGCAAGGGCCAGATGCCGCCGGGCATGCAGGCGCTGCTGAACGTGGCCGGGCGCGAGACGGCGCAGGTCAGCGGTTTTGACCTGGGCTTTGCCCTGGGCCCGCGCATCAACGCGGCCGGTCGCCTGGCCGACATGACGCTGGGCATCGAGTGCCTCTTGACCGACGACGCGCTGCGCGCCGACACGCTGGCGCGCGAGCTCGATGGCATCAACCGCGAGCGCCGCTCCATCGAGGGCGATATGCGCGAGCAAGCCATGCTGCTGGCCGAGTCCCTGTTCGAGCCGGGCGAGACCCCGCCGCCGGCCATTGTGGTGTTCGACCCCGACTTCCACGAGGGCGTGGTGGGCATCGTGGCCTCGCGGGTCAAGGAGTCCTTCCACCGCCCCACCTTTGTGTTTGCGCCCAGCAGCGCACCGGGCAAATCGCACGAGCTCAAGGGTTCGGGGCGCTCGATCCCGGGCTTTCATCTGCGCGATGCGCTCGACCTGGTGGCCAAGCGGGTGCCCGAGGCCGTGCTGCGCTTTGGCGGGCATGCCATGGCCGCTGGCTGCACCGTCGCCGAAGAACACTTCGACGCCTTTGAAGCGGCCATGCTGGAGGTGGCGCAGGCGTGGCTGGACGAGGCCACCTTGCAGCAACGCCTGGAGACCGATGGGCCACTCTCGCCCGAGCTCTTGCGCGTGGACACCGTCGACATGCTCGACCAGGTGGTCTGGGGGCAGGGCTTTGCGCCGCCGCTCTTTAGCGATGAGCTGGAAGTGCTGGGTCAGCGCCTGCTGTCGCAGCGCCACCTGTCGCTCAAGCTGCGGCTGCAGGGCCAACCCATCGAGGGCATCTGGTTTGGCCGCACCGAGCCCCTGCCCGAGCGCGCGCACCTGGCCTTTCGGCTCGATGCCTCGGCCTGGCAGGGCCAGCGCCGCCTGCGCCTGCTCATCGAGGGCGCGCAGGCATAAACCGGCTCAGCGCGCGCGCAGCGCCAGCAAGGCCTGCGCCACCGGGGCCGAGACCAGGCCCTCGATCGCGCCGCCGAGCTGGCTGATCTCGCGCACCAGGGTGCTGCTGATGTGCTGCACGCCCGCGCTGGTGTACAGAAACACCGTGTCCACCTCGCCGGCCAGGTGCCGGTTCATGCCCGACATCTGCACCTCGTAGTCGTAATCGGTGTGCGAGCGCAGGCCGCGCACGATGGCGCTGGCGCCGTGCGCGCGGGCAAAGTCCACCAGCAAGCCATCAAACGGCATCACCTCCACGCCCTGGCAATCGGCCAAGGAGGCGCGCGCCAGCGCCAGCCGCGCCTCCAGATCGAACATGGTTTTTTTGTGATGCGCCCGCGCAACCGCCACGATCACGCGCGGAAAAAGCTGCGCGGCACGGCGGACCACGTCCTCGTGCCCCAGGGTGATGGGGTCGAAGGTGCCGGAGTAGATGGCGGTCACGGGCTTGAACATCGGGGTCTCCTTCAGGATGTGGGGGACGGCAGGCGTTGCAGCAGGTGCGCATGCACCGCGCCGGCACGCAGGTGGCGCCAGCACGACAAGCCCAGCGCCGCCAGGGCATCGTCGGGCCATGGACGCGGCGCCTCCAGGTAGACCCAGCCACCGGGGGGCACCAGGCGCGCCGCCTGCGCCAGCGCCGGCTCGAACAGCGGGCCGTCAAATGGGGGATCGAGCAAGACCAGGTCCTGGCTTTGCGGCGCCAGCGAGGCCAGCGCGCCCAGGGCATCGGCCTGGCGCACCTGCACCGCATCGGCCTGCAGGCGCTGCACCTGCTGCTGCAGATTGCGCACCAGGCGGGGGTCGCGCTCGAACAGCCACACCGGCGCCGCTCCGCGCGAGGCGGCCTCCAGGCCGAGCGCGCCGCTGCCCGCAAAAGCGTCCACGCAGCGCCAGCCGCTCAGGTCCTGGCCCAGCCAGTTGAACAAGGTCTCGCGCACCCGGTCGGGGGTGGGCCGCAAGCCGGGCACGGCCGGCACCGGCAGCACGCTGCGGCGCCAGCGGCCGCCCACAATGCGGACCGCACCCGGCTGGGCCGGGGGGGCCGCCGGGCGTTGGGCATCCATGGCGTGGGCTCGTGTGCGCATGGCGGCAGTGTAATGGCCTGCGCGATGCTGCCCGCACTTGCGCTGCATCAAGAAAGCCTGACGGCGCGCTTGGCAGGGCGCTCCCCCCGCTCTAGAGTCGGGCCATCATGAGCGAACTCGACACCCCTGTGGACCATTTCGCCGGCTGCCACGTCGGCATCGTTGCCCAGCTGCACCAGCTGTCGGCCCTGCCCGCCCTGCTGGCGCCGGCCCAGCTGGCGCGGCGCAGCGCCGAGCAAGCGCTGGCGTTTTTCAACAAGGGCATGCTGGCCCATCACAGCGAAGAAGAGCAGGACCTGTTTCCCGCCGTGCTGGCCAGCGCCGCGCCCGGCGCCGAGCGCGAGCAGGTCAAGGGCTTGATCGCCCAGCTCACCCTGGACCACCGCACCCTGGAGCAGATGTGGCAGTCGCTGGTGCCCGACCTCAAGCGGGTGGCCAAGGGCCAGGACGCCCAGCTGAGCGAGTACACCCTGACGCAGCTGGTCACGCGCTACCGCGCCCACGCCGCACTCGAGGAGCGCGAGTTCTTGCCCTTGGCCCAGTCCATTCTGGGGCGCAACGACCACCACATGGCGGCGCTGGGCCTGAGCTTGCACATGCGCCATGTGCCGGCCTTTGTGGGCCACCTCTGAGCGGCGCCTGGCCCACGCTCAGGGTCGCGCACCGGCCTCGGTCGGCCCCACCAGCACCGTGACCATGCGGTCGGGCTGCAGCACCCGCGCCATGGCGCTTTGCACCGCGGCCCGGTCCACCTTCTGCAGCTGCGCGCCCCAGGTCTGCAGGTAGTCAAGCGGCAAATCGTTCCAGGCGATGTTGCTGAGGTTGGCCAGCAGCTTGGCATTGCTGTCCTGGCGCAAGGCCTGCCCCCCAATCAGGTTGGCCTTGGCATCGGCCAGCTCCTGCTCGGTGGGGCCTTCCTGCACAAAGCGGCGCAAGGTCTGGCGCACCACCTGCAAGGCCTCCTCGGCCTGCGTGGGGCGCGTCTGCAAGCCGATGCTGAAGGCGCCCGCATGGCGCCCGGGGTTGAAGCTGCTGTAGACGCTGTAGACCAGCCCACGCTGCTCGCGCACCTCCTGCATCAGGCGCGAGGTAAAGCCCCCGCCCCCCAGGATGTGGTTGCCCAGCATCAGGGCAAAAAAGTCTGGATCGGCGCGCGCGTGGCCAGGCTGACCCACGATCAGGTGGGTCTGTGCGGTCGCCATGGGCAGGCGGATCTCGCGCGCGGCCTGCAAGGGCGCCACCTCGGGCACCGGGGGCAGGCTGGGGCAGGTGCTGGGCCAGGGCGCCAGCAGGCGCTGGACCATGGCATCGACCTGCGCCCGCGTGAGGGCGCCCACCACGCTCACCCGCGCCAGGCAAGGCCGCAACAGCCGCGCATGCGCCTGCTGGAAGTCCTGCACGCTCAGGCGCTCCAGCGAGGCGGGTTGCATCTGGCGACCGTAGGGGTGGTCGCCAAAGATCGCGTCAGAGAAAGCGCGGCTGGCCACGATGCCCGGCCGCGTGAGCGCTTCGCGCAGGCCCGAGAGCTGCTGCTCGCGGTCGCGCTGCCAGATGTCGTCCGGAAAGGCAGGGTGCATGAGCTGGCGCGAGGCCAGCGCCAGGGCACGCGAGAGCAGGCGTGGATCGCTCAGGCTGCGCAGCTGGATGCTGACGCGGTCTGAGCCGGCACTGACACCAAAGCGCGCGCCCAGATCGGCCCAGGCCTCGGTCAGCTCGTTCTGGTCCATGGCCTGGGGGTAGAGCGGATCGCCCGCATGGGCGCGCGTGCCGCTGTCAAGCTGCCCCACCATCTGGCGGGTGAGCTCGGGCTGGTCCGGCGGGTCGCGCCGACTGCCCGCATCCAGATCGATCTGCAGATCGACCATGGGCAGCGAGGGGCTGTGGATGAAGTACACCCGCGCCCCACTGGGCTGCACCCAGTGTTCGATGGGCAGTTGGGCCCAGGCCAGGGGAGCGGTCAGCAGCAGCGGCAGGCAGCGGCTCAGGAATTTGCGCATCATGGTCCTTGGGTTCAATGCCGCATCCCGGCAGGGGCGGCGCGCGGGGCAGCGCGCGCGGCACCGGGCTGGGGGGCTTGCGGCAGCAGCGTGCCCACGGTGAGCTGCTCGTCGCCAAAGTAGCGCTGCGCCACCGACTGCACCTGTGCCGGGGTGACCTGATCGAGCCAGTCGAGCAGGCGGTCGTTGTCGCCCGGCTGCCAGCCCACAATCCAGGCCGAGCCCAGCTCGCGCGCCTGGTTGAACACCGAGTCGCGGTCATAGATCTGGCTGGCGCGCCACTGGGTTTTCACGCGTGTCAGCTCCTGCTCGGTCACGCCCTCCTCGGCCACCCGGCGCAGCTCGGCGCGCAAGGCCTGCTCCACCCCCTGCGGGCTTTGGCCGGCGGCCGGCACCCCATCGAGCCAGAAGAGTTGCGGCCCGCGGCCGCTCAGGCCATACGAGGCCCCAGCGCTGTCGGCCACGCGCCCCGGGCCCTGGGTCAGGCGCCGGTCCAGGCGCGAGGCCGAGGTGCCATCGAGCACGGCCGCCAGCATGGTCAGCGCCAGGGCATCGCGGTGCTCCGGGGTGTCGGTGAAATCACGCAGACCCGGCACCTTGTAGGCCATGGCCACATAGGCCTGCGAGGCGGTGGCCTTCCATTCGATGCGGCGCAGCCCCTGCTGCAGCGGCTCCTGGCTTTGCTTGCGCACGGGCAAGGCGCGCGCCGGGATCCGGCCGTAGTGGCGCTCGGCCCACTGGCGCACCTGCTCGGGGTCCACATCGCCGGCCACCACCACCAGCGCATTGGCCGGCACATACCAGCGGCGGTGGAACTCGCGCACATCGTCGGGGCGCATGGCCTGCAGATCGCTCATCCAGCCCACAATGGGGCGGCGCTGCGGCGAGGCGCTGAAGACCGTGGCCATGAGCATCTCGCCCAGCTGGGCGCGCGGGTTGTCGTCCGTGCGCAGGCGCCGCTCTTCGCGCACCACCTCGATCTCGCGCGCGAACTCCTCGTCGGGCCAGCGGTTGTTGGCAAAGCGATCGGCCTCCAGGCGCATCACCTCTTCCAGATGGGCCGAGGGAATTTGCTGGTAATAGCCGGTGTAGTCCTTGGAGGTGAAGGCGTTCTCGCGTCCCCCCAGGGCGGCCACCCGGCGCGAGAACTCGCCCACGCCCAATTGCTCGGTGCCCTTGAACATCATGTGCTCGAGCACATGCGCCACGCCGCTGGTGCCGTCCACCTCATCGATCGAGCCCACCCGCACCCAGAGCATGTGCACCGCCGTGGGGGCGCGCCGGTCGGGCTTGACCCACAGCGTCATGCCGTTGGCCAGGGTGTAGGTGTGCACGCCCACCGCCGTTGCGGGGGGCACGGCCGCGGTCGCTGGCGCCGTGGTCTGGGCCATGGTGCCCAGCCCCGCCAGCCAAAGGCCCAGCAGCAGCATGAGCGGGCGGCAAGCGGATTTCAAACAGGACAGTGAGGGTTTCATAAAATACGATCTTCCGACAAAAGGCGTTCATGTTCAGCTTCTTCCGCAAAAAAACCCCGGCGCCGCCGGCCGCTCCCGCACCGGCCCCTGCGACAACGCCGCAGGACGCCTCGCCCATCCCCGTCCAAGACGCCGCGCCGGTCCCCGCCGTGGCCGCTGCAGCACCGGCCCAGCCGGCCGAGGCGCCGGCACGCCAGGGCTGGTTGCAACGCCTGAAAAACGGCTTGCGCAAGACCGGCTCGGGCCTGGCCAGCGTGTTTGTCGGCACCCGCATCGACGACGCGCTGTACGAAGAGCTGGAAGCGGCTCTTCTGATGGCCGACACCGGCGTGCAGGCCACCGAGCACCTGCTGCAAGACCTCAAGACCCGCGTGCGCGCGGCCAAGGCCACCGATCCGGCCGAGGTCAAGGCCTTGCTCGAGCAGGCCATTGCCGAGCTGCTGACCCCGCTGCAAAAACCGCTGGCCATTGGCGAGCATCAGCCCACGGTGATGATGGTGGTGGGCGTCAACGGCGCGGGCAAGACCACCTCGATTGGCAAGCTCACCCGGCACCTGGCCGACGCGGGCCAACAGGTGCTGCTGGCGGCCGGGGACACCTTCCGCGCCGCCGCCCGCGAACAACTGGCGATCTGGGCCGACCGGGCCCAGGTCGAGATCATCAGCCAGCAAGGCGGCGACCCGGCCGCGGTCAGCTTTGACGCGGTCAGCGCCGGCCGCGCGCGCGGCCGCGACGTGGTGATCGTCGACACCGCCGGCCGCCTGCGCACCCAGCTGCACCTGATGGAGGAGCTGCGCAAAATCAAGCGCACCATCCAGAAGGCCGGTGCCGAGGGCGACCACCCGCCGCCGCACGAGGTGCTGCTGGTGATCGACGGCAACACCGGCCAGAACGCCCTCACCCAGGTCAAGGCCTTTGACCAGGCGCTGGGCCTGACGGGCCTGATCGTCACCAAGCTCGACGGCACCGCCAAGGGCGGCGTGCTGTGCGCCATCGCGCGCGAAAACCCGGTGCCGGTCTATTTTGTGGGCGTGGGCGAAAAGCTCGAAGACCTCGAAACCTTCAACGCCCGCGAATTCGCCCAGGCCTTGCTGCAAGACTAGGGAAAACCCTAGTCCTCTTGCGGTCTTGTTCCAACTTAGCACTCACCCCGTCAGAGTGCTAATATTGCGGCACAAGACCACAGGAGGACCCCATGACCGCTGCCAACGCTGCTCTCTCCACCGCCATGACCCTGCGCGATCCGTGGGCCGTGGTGCCCGCACTCGGGCATCTGGACGCCTACATCTCGGCGGTCAACCGCATGCCCATGCTGAGCCTGGAAGAAGAACAGGCGGCGGCGCGGCGCCTGCGCGAAGAAAACGATCTGGACGCGGCGCGCCAGCTCGTGCTCTCGCACCTGCGCCTGGTGGTCTCGGTCTCGCGCCAGTACCTGGGCTATGGCCTGCCGCACGGCGACCTGATCCAGGAAGGCAATGTGGGCCTGATGAAGGCGGTGCGCCGCTTTGACCCCGATCAGGGCGTGCGCCTGGTGAGCTACGCGCTGCACTGGATCAAGGCCGAAATCCACGAATACATCCTCAAGAACTGGCGCATGGTCAAGGTGGCCACCACCAAGGCCCAGCGCAAGCTCTTCTTCAACCTGCGCTCGCTCAAGCAGCACCTCAAGGGGCGCATGGACGACACCGAGGTCCACCGCGACACGCTCTCGAGCGCCGACATCGACCGCGTGGCACGCGAGTTGTCGGTCAAGCGCGAAGAGGTGATCGAGATGGAAACGCGCATGGCCGGCGGCGATGTGCTGCTCGACCCGAGCCCGAGCGACGACGGCGAGCAGGCCTATGGCCCGATCGCCTGGCTGAGCGATGCCAGCCACGAGCCCACCGCCATGCTCGAGGCCCGCGAGCGCGACCAGATGGCCAGCGAAGGCCTGGGGGCCGCCCTGGCCGCCCTGGATCCGCGCAGCCGCCGCATCGTCGAGGAGCGCTGGCTCAAGGTCAATGACGACGGCAGCGGTGGCATGACCCTGCACGAGTTGGCCGCCGAGTACGGCGTGAGCGCCGAGCGCATCCGCCAGATCGAGGTGGCGGCCATGAAGAAAATGCGCGCGGCCCTGCAGCCCGCCTGATGGCCATGGCCCCCGGGGCGCGCGCGCCCCGGCGCGGCAGGCCTTTTGAGGGGCCGCTAAGATGGTCGTCTGTTGATTGCCCACCAGAGGACCCCCATGAAGCGCACCACCCGTCGCCACCTGCTTGGCACCTTGTCGGCCCTTGGCAGCACCTTGGCCTTGCATCCCTTGTCGGCCCTGGCCAGTGACTGGCCAAGCCGCCCCCTCAAGCTGGTGGTGGGCTTTCCCGCCGGCTCCAGCCCCGACCTGACCGCTCGCGCCCTGGCCGAGCCCCTGGCCAAGGCCCTGGGCCAGCCGGTGGTGGTCGAGAACAAGGTGGGCGCGGGTGGCAACATTGCGGCCGATGCGGTGGCCAAGGCCAGCGACGGCCACACCCTGGGCCTGATGATCAATGGCAACATGACGATTGCCAAGCTGCTCAACCCCAAGCTGCCCTACGACCCCCTCAAAGACCTGATGCCCATCAGCCTGATCGGCAGCGCCCCCCTGCTGCTGGCCGCCCCCGCCGATGCACCGGGCGCCAACGCGACGCAATGGCTGGCGCAGGCGCGCGCCGCGGGCGACAAGCTGAGCTACGGCTCGCCCGGCGTGGGCACCGTGGGGCATCTGGGCATGGAGCTCTTCAAGGCCCGCACCGGTTTGCAAGCGGTGCATGTGCCCTACCCCGGCAACCCGCAAATCATCACCGCGCTGCTGGGCGGCCAGCTGCAGCTGGCGCTCTTGCCCCCTGGCCTGGCACTGCCGCAGATCAAGGCCGGCAAGTTGCGTGCGATCGGCCTGACCAGCAGCGGCCGCAGCGATCTGGCCCCCGACGTGCCCAGCCTGTCGGAAGCCGGTGTGCGCGACTACCGGCTCGAGATCTGGAACGCGGTGGCCGCACCGGCCAATACCCCCGCAGAGGTGCAGATGCGCCTGGCGCGCGCGGTCAGCGAGATCGTGCGCAGCGCCGACATGCGGCAAAAGCTGACCCAGCAAGGTTGGGACGTGGCCGGCAGCCTGCCCGACGAACTGCGCCAGCGCATCAACGCCGACACGCAGGCCCTGGGCGAGATCATCCGCACCCAGAAGATCGAGCTCAACTGAGCGGGCTCACAGGCCCTTGAGCAGCAGGCGCACGTCCTCGGCCAGGGCGGCCGCGCCGCTGCCATAGCGGTTGTACAGGCGCACCCGGCCCTTGGGGTCGAAGGTGTAGCTGCCCGCCGAGTGGTCCATGGTGTAGCTGGTGGGCGTCTTGCCCTCGACCTTTTTGTAGTAAATCTTGAAGGCCTTGGTGATCGCCGGCAGCTGCTCGGGCGTGGGCCGCAAGGCCACAAAGTCCGGCCCAAAACTGGCCATATAGGCCTTGAGCAGCTCGGTCGTGTCGCGCTCGGGGTCGACGGTCACAAAAATGCCCTGCACGCGTGCGCCGTCGGCGCCCAGCAGGCGCTTGACCTCGGCCAGCTCGGTCATCGAGGTCGGGCACACATCCGGGCACTGGGTGTAGCCAAAGAACACGATCACCACCTTGCCCGCAAAGTCCTGCAAACGCCGTGTCTGGCCTTCCTGGTCGACCAGCTCAAAGCCCTGCGCATAGTCCGCGCCGGTGATGTCGACCCCGCGAAATGCGGGCTTGTCGGGGCTGCAAGCGCTCAGCAGAAGGCCCAGGCCCAAACCCTGCAACAAGACAGCGCGGCGGCGGGGGGCGCCCAGGTGGGGGTGGTTCATGGCAGCTCTCGGTGGTGACGGGTTCGCAACAGGCCTTACAGCAGGTAGTGGTCCAGCAGCAATGCGGCAAACAGCAGGCTCAGGTGGATCAGCGAAAAACGGAAGGTGCGGCGCGCCAAGGCGTCGGAGTAGTTGCGCCAGAGCGCATAGGCATAGCCGATAAAGCCCAGGTTCAGGAGCACCGCGGCCACCAGGTACAACCAGGAGCTCATGCGGTAGACAAAGGGCATCAGGCAGGCCGCCAGCAACACGATGGTGTAGAGCAGGATCTGCAGCCGCGTGAAGGGGTTGCCGTGCGTGACCGGCAGCATGGGCAGGCCCGACTTGCGGTAGTCCTCGACCCGGTACAGGGCCAGGGCCCAAAAGTGCGGCGGGGTCCACAGGAAAATGATCAGGAACAGGATCAGCGACTCGGGCCCCACCTCGCCGGTGATGGCCGCCCAGCCCAGCACCGGGGGCATGGCCCCACTGGCGCCCCCAATGACGATGTTCTGCGGCGTCAGCGGCTTGAGGATCACGGTGTAGATGATGGCGTAGCCCACAAAGGTGGCAAAGGTCAGCCACATGGTCAGCGGGTTGACCCACAGGTACAAGACGGCCGAGCCGAGGGCGCAGAGCACCGCCGAGAACCACAGGGCCTGCCGGTCCGACAGCTCGCCGCGCGCCGTGGGGCGCCAGGACGTGCGCTTCATGCGCGCATCGATCGACTTCTCGACCAGGCAGTTGAAGGCCGCCGCCGCGCCAGCGACCAGCCAGATGCCCGCGCAGGCCAGCAGCATGCGCTGCACCCCGGCCCAGCTGGGCAGGCCCGGGATGGCCAGCACCATGCCGATCAGCGCGCAGAACACAATCAGCTGCACCACGCGGGGCTTGGTGAGCTGGTAATACTGACGCCAGACAGGCGTTGGGGACAGGGAAACAGCCGTCATGCCGCGGACCTTGGGGTAGTGGCCGAGGGGGCCGAGAAATCTTGAGAAACCGGCAGGGCACGGGTGCGCGCCAGCCAGATGGTGAGCAGCACCACCAGGGCCGCTGCCCCGCCAGTGTGCATCAAGGCCGCCAGCAGGGGCCAGCCCAGGATCACGTTCGACAAGCCGCTGCCCAGTTGCAGCAGGGCCAGCAGCGCCAGGGCGTGCGCGCGGCCTTGCTGGCCCGGCACGCGCCAGGCGGCCCAGGCCAGCGCGGCCATCAGGGCCAGCACCAGCCAGGCCATGCTGCGGTGGACGAAGTGAATCGTGACCAGGGCCGAGAAGGGCAGCAGCTGCCCGGCACCGTCATGGCCGAGCTCGCGCCAGAGCGTGAACCCCGTCGTGTCCATGGGGGGCACCCACTGCCCATGGCAGGTGGGAAAATCCGGACACGCCAGCACCGCATAGTTGGTGCTGACCCAACCGCCCAGGGCAATCTGCACCCAGAGCACCGCAAACACCAGCAGCATCCAGCGGCGCAGCCGCACCGACACCTGCGCCGGCGGCTCTGGGTCCTGCAGGGCCCACAAGAGGGTGAGCAGGCCCAGCAGGCCAATGCCAAACATCAGGTGCAAGGTGACGATGAAGGGGAACAGCTTCATGGTCACCGTCAAGGCCCCAAAGGCCCCTTGCACGCAGACCCAGACCAGGGCCAGCAATGCCCAGCGCGGGGCCAGCAAACGCGCCCGTGCGGCCGCTGGCGTGCGCCGCCACACCCACCAGGCCCCCAGGCACATGGCAATGATCAGCACCCCCACGGTGGTGGCCAGGTAGCGGTGAATCATTTCGATCCAGGCCTTGCTGTGCGTGACCGGGCCGGTGGGCATGGCCGCCTGCGCCGCGCTGATGTCGCTGCGGGCGCCAATCGGGCTGGCGCTGCCATAGCATCCGGGCCAATCGGGGCATCCCAGGCCAGAGTCGGTCAGGCGCGTAAAGGCACCAAAGACCACCAGGTCAAAGGTGATGAACAAGGTCAGCAGCGACAGCGCGCGCATGCGTTGCGGGCCGCTGGCATGGCGATGGCGCCACCACAGCCAGGCCAGCAACAGGCCCGCCAGGCCCAGGCCGGTGGCCGCCAGCAGCAGCACCGGGTCCAGGTTGTAGAGTTCGACGTCCTGCATGGCGTTAACGACCGGGGGTGTCCCAGGAAGCGCTCGCGCGCAGCAGCCGCTCCAGGTCGCGCCGGGCTTGCGAGGCCTTGGGGGTGTCCATGCCGGCGGGCAGGCGCATCATCCAGCGGCCCATCGGGTCGACCACGTACAAATGCGCCGAGAGCGCTTGGCCGGCCGCAGGTTGCAACCACTTTTCGAGCTGTTCACGCGGCACGCGCAACACGCTCGCCTGCGCCAGCGCCGGCAAGAGTTGCTCGCGCACCGGGGCATCGTCGCTGACCAGCCAGACACGGTCCAGGCGCTCTTTTTCCTTGCCCAGGCCCTCGCGCAGCTGGCGCTGGAAATACAGGTTCTGTTCGCACACCGCATCGCAGGCCGCATCGGCCACCGCAACCAGCAGCCACTGCTGGCGCAGGCTGCGCAAGGCCACCTCGCGGCCCTGCAGGTCGCGCACCTGCCAATCGGGCATCTCCCGCACGGGCTCGATCAGCTCGCCTGTGGTCTGGCGGGTGTCGGGGCGCCCCAGGTAGTAGAGGCTGTAGGAGGCGATCACCGGTGCGGCACAAATGAGCAGCACCATCAGCATCTTCAAACGCCCCATGCGGGTGCGGTTGGCATCGGCTTGGGCCAGCTCGCCTGGTGCGGGCATGTCATGCACCGTCAGACCCAGCGGCGCCTCGTTTTCGTTTCGTGCGGGGTTGGACAATTTGGAACCAGACATAAAGCAACGCCATGAGGGCACAGAGCCCGAACCACTGGAAGGCATAGCCCCAGTGCTTGTCCACCCCGCTGGCCACTGCGGGCCATTGGCGCATCAAACCATCGCCATCGGCACCGGTTTGCAGCACGCTGAGGTGGGGAAAGGACCAGCCCGTTTCCTGTTGCCAGGCGGCCCAGTCGAGATTTTGCCGTATCGCGCCTTGCGCCGGCCCGTCAAAGTCGTACAGCCTCGATGGCCAGGGGGAGATGCGGCCCTCGATCTGCACCGTCTCTTGGGGGGTGGGGATGGGTGGCAAGGCGGTGCGATCGGTGAACGATCGGGGGACCCAGCCGCGCTGCACCATCACCCGGGCCAGCGGCCGACCTGGTGCCTCGATTTCGAGCGGGGTCAGCACATAAAACCCCGGCCGACCGTTCATCTGCCGGTTCTCCAGAAACACCGAGGCCTCGCTGCGCCAGCGACCGCGCAGCAGTACCCGACGCTCGAGCAGGGCCTCACGCGCGGCCTCGTCCAGGGGCTGGGCCAGCGTGGCGCCATCGAGCACCGGCATGAGCGCGCGCGCCTCGCGCTGCGCCTGCAACGCGAGCTTGGTCTGGCCGCGGCCGAGCTGCCACACGCCCATCGAGGCGGTGATCGCCATGCCGATGAGCGTGGCCACCAACACCAGCCAGCGTCGCTTCATTGGATAATCCTGAACATGAAAATATTTGTTGCTCTGGCCTTTGTCGGCATTCTTGGCAGCCTGGCGGCGGCCCTTGTGTACATGATGCGCGGACCCGGCGGCCGTCAAGCGAACGATGCCAGCGAGCCGGTGGCCCGCAAGGGCGGCATGGCCAAGGCCCTGGCCTTTCGGGTTGGATTTTCCATCATCCTCTTTTTGTGCATCCTGCTGTCGTGGTCCATGGGCTGGATCGAGCCCACCGGCATCCCGGTTTCCCGCTCATAAAAAAAGCGCCCGCAGGCGCTTTTTTTGCGGGACGCGGGCTCAGAGCCAGTACACCAGGATGTACAGACCCAGCCACACCACGTCCACAAAGTGCCAGTACCAGGCGGCGCCTTCAAAGCCAAAGTGACGCTCGGCGGTGAAGTGGCCTTTTTGCAGGCGCAGGGTGATGAAGAGCAGCATCAGCATGCCCACCAGCACGTGGAAGCCGTGGAAGCCGGTCAGCATGTAGAAGGTCGAGCCGTAGATGCCCGAGTTGAGCTTGAGGTTCAGGTCACGGTAGGCGTGAACGTATTCGTAGCCTTGCACGAACAGGAAGACCACACCCAGCAGCACCGTCATCCACATGAAACGGATGGTCTTGGCACGCTCGCCATGCTGCATGGCATGGTGGGCAATTGTCAGGGTCACGCCCGAGCTCAGCAGCAGGGCGGTGTTGATGGTGGGCAGCCAGAACGGGGTCATGGTCTGGAAGGGCTCGACGATGCCGGCCGGCGAGGCGGTGGCGCCTGCCTGGATCGAGGGCCAGACGGCCTTGAAATCGGGCCAGAGCAAGGCGTTGTCGAGGCTGCCCAGCGCGGGCACCGAGTGCGCACGCGCCCACCACAGGGCCGAGAAGAAGGCCCCGAAGAACATCACTTCCGAGAAGATGAACCAGGTCATGCTCCAGCGGTAGGACAGGTCGATCTTGCGGCCGTACAGACCACTCTCGCTCTCGGCGATGGCGTCCTTGAACCACTGGTACAGCACCACCAGCCACCAGGCCAGGCCAAAGTACAGCGCGTACTGGCCCCAGCCCGAGCCGTTGATCCACTGACCGGCGCCCAGGATGACGAAGAACAGGCCGATCGAGGCCATGACAGGATGCCGCGACTCGTGCGGAACGTAGTAGTAAGGCGTGCTGCCGTGTGCGGTGGTACTCATGGGAACTCCTGCTTGGATTTCTTCGGGATGCTGGAAAACAAATCTTCAGAGGGTGATCGGTTGCGCGACCACCCAATTGACCAGGGCCAACAGCCCCAGCACAAAACACAGCGCCAGCACCAGGCCCACCACGATCAGGTACACCGGGTTGAGCTCGGCGACATCGCGGTTGAACTGTTGGCGGCTGCGCAAACCAATAAAGGACCAGAGCACCGCCACAATCGTGCGGCCCAGCGACAGCTTGCGCGCATGCGCTGGCAACTCGGTGCTCATGAACGGTCTCCGGACTTGCCCGCCTGGGCGCTGGAGGGCGCCGGCGGGGTCTTGCTGCCCACCTCAAAAAAGGTGTAGGACAGGGTGATGGTGGTGACGTCTTTGGAGATCTTGGGATCGATCACGAACGCCACCGGCCACTGCTTCTTCTCGCCCGGCGCCAGCGTGTACTGGTTGAAACAGAAACACTCGAGCTTGTTGAAGTGCTGGGTCGCCTGCTTGGGGGCGTAGCTCGGAATCGCCTGCGCCGCCATGGTGCGGTTCTGGATGTTCTGGAACTCGTACATGACGGTCGCCAGCTGCCCCGGGTGCACCTGGATCGAGGACTTCTCGGGTTTGAAATCCCAGGGGCCACGGGCGTTGGCGTCAAACTCCACCGTGATCAGCCGGGTCGTGTCGACCTGGCTGTTGTTCGGCACGCGCTTGGCCTGGCCCGGCAGATCCTTCTCGCCCAGCGCCAGGATGTTGATCCCGGTGATTTCGCAGATGTGCTGGTAGATCGGAATCAGGGCATAACCAAAGCCGAACATCCCCACCGTGATGATGGCGAGCTTGCCCAGCATCTGCAAATTGGCGCCGCGCAGGTTCATGGCCGTGAATCAGTGTCCGAGAAAGGCGATCTTGGCCATGAAGCCCAGGGCAAAGACCAGGGCCACCGACGCCAGGATCCATCCCAGGCGTCGGTTGGCGCGTTGTTGCTGTTCTTTGGGGCTCATGGCGTGTGTTGGCAAACCGCTTAGCCCACGACGCGGGTGGCGTCGGCGTTCAGCTTGGGCGGGTTCTCATAGGTGTGGAAGGGAGCCGGCGACGGCACTTCCCACTCCAGGCCTTCGGCCGCTTCCCAGGGACGCTGGGGGGCCTTCTCGCCCTTGCCGCGCATCACCGGGATGACGATGAAGACAAAGAAGAACACCTGCATCAGACCAAAGCCGAAGGCACCGATCGAGGACAGCATGTTGAAGTCGGCGAACTGCAGGGGGTAGTCGGCATAGCGACGCGGCATGCCGGCCAGGCCAAGGAAGTGCTGCGGGAAGAAGGTCACGTTGAAGGTGATCAGCGAACCCCAGAAGTGGAACTTGCCCAGCTTCTCGTTGTACATCACGCCGGCCCACTTGGGCGACCAGAAGTAGAAGCCACCGAACAGGGCGAACAGCGAACCGGCCACCATGGTGTAGTGGAAGTGCGCCACCACGTAGTAGGTGTCGTGCATCTGCTGGTCCAGGGGCGCCAGCGACAGGATCAGGCCGGTGAAGCCGCCCATGGTGAACACGAAGATGAAGCCCACGGCCCACAGCATCGGGGTCTCGAAGGTCATCGAGCCCGTCCACATGGTCGCGATCCAGTTGAACACCTTCACGCCGGTCGGCACCGCGATCAGCATGGTGGCGTACATGAAGAACAGCTGGCCCGTCACCGGCATGCCGGTGGTGTACATGTGGTGCGCCCACACGATGAAGGACAGGATGGCGATCGAGGCGGTGGCGTACACCATCGAGGTGTAACCAAAGAGCTTCTTGCGCGCAAAGGTGGGCAGGATCTGGCTGACGATGCCAAAGGCCGGCAGGATCAGCACATACACCTCGGGGTGGCCGAAGAACCAGAAGATGTGCTGGTACATCACCGGGTCACCGCCGCCGGCGGGGTTGAAGAAGCTGGTGCC
>JACCDV010692496.1_pt1 | contig 67934 bp, 47 predicted proteins | sample 7446131 | NCBI WGS metagenome assembly JACCDV01 (sample SAMN15323448, study PRJNA562643) | freshwater metagenome | isolation source: river surface water | place: USA:Blue River Watershed | collected 2017-08-17
TACACGTTCAACTATCAAGTAAGCGACGGTTGTGCGGTAGATCAAGCCACATCAACTGTTGTGGTGTATGCTGCGCCAAGCGCAGGTGAAGACGGCAGCATCAACGTATGTTTGAATGAGCCTTTTGATTTGTTAACTGGAATTGGCGGAAATATTGACCTAGGGGGTGCATGGTATAACCCAAGTAACCAAGTGTTGCCAGGAAGCCTAGACACATCTGGTTCATTGGCAGGCCAATACAACTATGATTATATTGTGACCAGTCCAGTTTGCCCAAGTGATACTTCCAACGTAATGGTTGTCGTTGATGGCTCATGTGACTATACAGCTTTTGTTAACGAGCTAACTGCGAATTGGGAAATCTATCCAAACCCTGCTCGAACCACTATATTTATCACCAATCAAACAGGTGCTGCTATCCATACGCTTGAGCTAGTAGATGTGAATGGTAAGGTTCTTTTCAGTTCAGGTGCGAATTTCCAAACAGAGAATGACATAGAAGTAAGTCATCTTCAACCGGGTATGTATATAGTCAGAATACATTTGGAGGATCAAGTTTTGAGCAAGCGTTTCATAAAAGATTAATTATTCTTAAATGTTATGGTAATTATAAAAGGGGGCTGAGGCCCCCTTTTTTTGTTCGGGAAAAAAACTTACATTTGGGATGTCTAAAACTATAAATTCTTAACTATGATGAGAAAACTTTACCTCAAACTGTTCTTTCTCGCCTTTTCAGCATTAAGTTTCACGTCTTTTGCTCAATATTGTGCGCCTTCTTTTACAAGCGGCTGTCAATACGGTGACCAAATCGAAAATTTTTACACGACTGGCGGGGCTACTAATATTACAAACATGGCCTCTGGCTGTAGTGCTGGTTATTACAACTACTACAGCACCATGAGTTGTTCACAACTTCAAGGGCAAGATGTCACTTTGAACATGCAAGCTGGCTCGCTTTATAATCAAGGATTTAAAGTATGGATCGATTGGAACAATAATAACTCATTTGCTGAAACTGGCGAATTGGTATATACTTCTCCAGGTTCTTCCACGGCGCTTTATTCTCAAAGTATTACCGTGCCATTTACTGCAACGCCTGGAATAAAAAGAATGCGTGTGCTTTGTAGTTGGAATTCAAATCCAACAACAGTAAATGGTTGTCCTTCCGGACAGTCCTACGGTGAATGCGAAGACTACGACTTCTTGGTAGTAGCTTCAGCCTCTTGCTCTGGAATGCCAACCGCAGGAACAGCTGTAGCGTCTGTTACGGACGTTTGCCCTGGTGTGAATTACACAATTTCTCTTTCAGGAGCTACTATGGCCGCTGGGCTCTCATATGAGTGGCAATCAGCTCCTAGTGCTACTGGCCCTTGGACTGCTATTCCCGGTGGAACTACACCTAGCTTGGTTGTTGCACAAACTGCAAACACGTGGTATCAGTGTATCGTAACTTGTTCAGGTCAAAGCGCAACATCTTCAGTAACAGGAGTTACAACAAGTAGTTTCTTTAATTGTTACTGCACCAGCGTACCCCTTTATAATTCATATGGAGATATCCAACGCGTAGAATTAAATACCATCAATAACTCTTCTACAGCTTGTAATGGTACGTATTCTGATTATACCAATTTATCGACCTTACTTTCTCCAGGCACATCTTATCCAATGGAATTAGACTTAATGAATTGTTCATTTGGAACTTATTCTTACGGAACAAGAGTTTGGATTGATTTTGACCATAACGGTCAGTTCGACACCTATGAGTTACTTCATGATTCTTATAACGCACTTACCGCCTTGACAATGGTAAACGTTCCTTTTAACATTTCTATTCCTGCTACTGCATTGCCAGGCATGACAAGAATGCGCGTTGTGATCAATGAATTCAATTCAACACCTTCTCCTTGTGGTACTTATAACTTCGGAGAAACTGAGGATTACATGGTCAATATAACTGCTCCACCAACATGCCCACAACCATCTGGTTTTTCTTTAATTCAGTCAAATAATAGTTCAGCACAATTAGAATGGGTTGCAGGCGGTTCAGAAACACAATGGCAAATTGAATATGGTCCGCAAGGATTTACTCCAGGAACGGGAACAACCGTAATTGTAAATACGAATCCGTATACAATTACAGGATTGAACACCAATTCTTTCTACACTGCATATATCCAAGGAATTTGTACGCCTGGAGATACTTCATATTGGACCCCACCAGTTTCTTGGAACACCTACAACCAAGGTCAATTTGTAGACTGGGACAACGCTTGCCCAACAAATGGTTTTGAAGATATTTCAGGTTTTGCAACAAATGCCAACTTGAATGATGATGCTGAGCTAGGTGTAACGATGCCATTTACTTTCTTGTATCAAGGTGCCCTAGTTAATACCATGACAATTGGTGATAACGGTGGTGTGATTCTCAATACCACGACAGGCCAAGTAGGCTACAACATGCCGGCATCTGGCAATGGTTTGTTCCCATACATTCAAGATCTTTGGACAGGCGCTAACCCTGGCCAAGCTATTTATTATGGTCAAGTAGGTAATGCGCCAACAGCTAAGTTCATTGTACAATGGACTAACGTGCCACATTATGGTTTCCCTGGCTCAACCAACGGAGCCACCTTCCAATTAGTAATCGATCAAGCAACCAACGAAATCTATTACGTTTATGATGACGTTGAAATGGGAAATGCAGCTTGGGACAACGGTGCCGATGCTGAGATTGGTTTGCGTGGCCCGAACAACGTCAATGTTTCAATGAACAGCGCAACTTACTTACAGAATAACAGTTGTGTTCACTTCTATTATACCAATTGTCCGAAGCCAACTTCGTTTGCTACCAGTTATGTTGCACCAAACGAAGCCATGCTTACTTGGAATGCAGGTGCTGCTGCTGAAACCAACTGGACCATCATATATGGCCCGGCTGGCTTCAACCCTGCCACAAGCGGAACAACAACAACATCAACAACAAATAGTATCATTCTAACAGGATTAGCACAACTCACTGACTATGATGTTTATATCTACGCAGATTGTGCAGTAGGTTTACAAAGTTTAGGACTTGAAGGAAGTTTTACAACACCTCCTTTCTGTGCCAATCCTACGAATTTATTTGCAAGTACGTCAGTTGATAGCTTAATGTCTTCTTGGTCTTGGACAGCCTACTCAGCTCAATACCCATCAACTAGCTTTAATCTTCAGCTCACACAGCCAGGTGCTGCGCTTTATAGCGGCGCTATTTACAACTTAGATAACAACTTAACCGATACCACTTACGATGTCGAATTCATGGCTGGCCAAACTTTTGACGTATATGTTCAGGCTGTTTGTGGTCAGGATACCTCTTTCTATGTTGGTCCGTTCAATGTAGTATTCCCACTTACTAACGATACAATTTGTGGCGCTCAAATGATTCCTGTCAATGGTCAGATGTATATGTTCAATAACACTGGCGCAACCTTTGATCTTGCTGAAGTATCAATGGTGCCACCTGCAACAGGTGCTCAAACAACTACTGGATGGGCGAACCAAAACTTAGAAATGACAACTTGGTTCAAATTTGTTGCCCCGGCCTCTGGTTCTGTTCGCATTAATTGTACTGGCGTTGATTACAATGGCCAAATGGCAGTTTATAGTTCGCCAAACTGTAACAACATTGCTGGGTTCCAGATGATGGCAGCTAACGACGACGACCTCGATGGAGTGAACCAAGCACCAAACTTTACAGTTTGTGGTATGACTCCAGGCACAGAATACTACATGATGCATGATGCATTTAACTTCACAGCTGGTAACCATGCAATTCAACTCTACGAAATCATTCTCGATGCAGGGGTTGAAGGAGAATTACTCGAGGTTTGTTATGGCGACACCGTTAACTTGTTCTTAGGAATTGCGAATTACCAATTGGAAGGAACTTGGTCTGAGACAACGCCAACGCTTGGTTTGAATGACAATTTATTCAATACTAATGGTTTGGCTTCAACAATGTATGAGTTCACTTATACCGTACAAGACGGTTGTGCTTCTGACGAATCAAACGCTTATTTACAAATCTATTCTGCACCTAACCCAGGTGTAGGCGGCACTTTAAATGTTTGTTTGAACGAGCCATTCAATCTTGTTTCAGGCATCAGCGGTTTGGTAGATTTAGACGGAGTTTGGTACAATAATGCGACCATGCAAACCTTACCAGGTTCAGTTGATACTTCACCTTCAACTGGAGGCAACGTAACATATACATATACCGCAAGCAATGGTGTTTGCCCTGATGAGTCAACAACGGTTACAGTAGTTGTTGATGCAGGATGCGATTTTACTGCTGGTTTGAACGAACTTTCTGCCGGTTTTGAGATGTATCCGAACCCAACAAGATCAAATATCGCTATAACTTGGACAGCACAAGGCGAAACTGCACTTACGCTTTCAGATTTGAATGGCAAAGTGCTTTGGAGTGCAACTACTCAGGCCTCCAATTATGCCCTTGATTTATCAAATTTTGCTCCGGGCGTTTACCTGATATCTCTTCAGAATGGCGACCAATTATTAACTGAGCGTGTGATTAAACAATAATATTTCGCTTAAAAGCAATTTTATGAAAACAAAAATTCAATCTTTATTAACTGCAATGCTGCTCCTAGTAGGGGCAGCATACAGCCAATGTACGTTTCCGCTCAATCCATATGCAACAGCAACTGCTCCGTCAACGGCTGGGCCTATTACAATTTCAACATGTTCGTACTACGGAGAGTACTCTACTATTAACGGCGTGCAAGCAGCGACAACCTATATTTGTACGCTAGCTGGCCCGGGTTATATTACCATTACTGAGGGTTCTCCATCTGGTCCGATAGTCGGGTTTGGAATGTCTCCTTTGACTTGGTCATCTACCACTGCGGGTACTTATTACGCACATTGGGCACAAGATGCCAATTGCGGTACAGCATCTACTTGCCAAACAACAACAATTGATTACGTTGGGCCGTCATCTGCATGTACAAACCCTGTTGCAGCTGGAGCAGCTCAAAGTACACCCGCATTAGCTTGTTTAGGTCAAAACATCAACCTTACCATGAATGGTGCTTCGCTTGGATCAGGAATGACTTACCAATGGCAGAGTTCTACAACTTCTGGAGGTCCTTGGACGGCAATCACTGGCGCGACAAATAGTAGTTATTCTACCACTCAAACATCCGCAACATATTATCGTTGTGAAGTGATTTGTAGTGCTGGAACACCAGCTTATTCCACAGAGGTGTTTGTAGACATGAACTCTTTTATGAACTGTTATTGTACTTCTGTAGCCTCAGTTGCTTATGCCGATGAAGAAATTTACAACGTTACTGTCAATGGCGCATCTACAGATCCGCTCTATGCTAATACAAATAGTTGTTCAACACCGGCTCCAGGTCCTGGGTCTGTTGCTGGTAGTTATTCAAACTTTACAACCTTACCAGCACTTACAACCTTAACAACGGGTCAGACGGTTGCTTTTTCTGTACTTCAAGACGAATGCAATGGACCAACTTATTATGAGAACGGCGTTGGAATTTGGATTGATTATAATCATGACGGCACTTTCGACAATACGACAGAATTGGCTTATATGGATCAGGCAATAGTTATGGGTCCAAGAACAATAAATGGTTCGTTTTTGGTTCCACCTACAGCACTTACGGGAAATACAGTAATGCGAATCATTTGCGCTGAAGGTGCTGCCGCTACCGGCTGGACGATCCTAACACCTTGTTTGAACTACGGTTACGGAGAAACAGAAGATTACCTAATCAACATTATTGCAGCTAATCCATGTGCTGGTGTTCCAGATGCAGGCACAACCTTAGCATCTGCGACAACCGTTTGCCCAACAACACCAGTGAGTTTATCATTAAACAACGCAACCGTTGCCTCAGGAATTAGCTATCAATGGTTAAGTGCTTCTAGTGCTAATGGTCCTTGGACAGCGATCACAGGGGCAAATAATGCAACATACAGTACAACCGTTACTGCTGATACTTACTTTGCTTGTGTTTTGAACTGTGCTGCGTCAGCTATGTCAGATACATCGACTGCTGTGCAAGTGTTGTCTACACCATTCTATCAGTGTTATTGCAATACAGTAAATGCAGGAGGCGCGGGTTCGTTAATGGATAACGTTGCTTTTGCTTTTGGAGGAGCAAGTTTCTGGAATAACAATACATCTACAACTCAACCAACTGCTAGTCCTTATTACACAGCATTTACTTCTGGCCCTTCTGTTATTCAAGGTATGGAATATGGAATGGGGGTAACTGTTCAATCACCTTCTCTTTACACAGGAGCTATTGTTTCTGTTTGGATTGACTACGACCACAGCGGTTCTTATGAGCCTACAGAATGGACTCAAGTCGGCACAAATATTGCTGGAGGAACGACAGGCTCAGTTAACATCACGATTCCAATGACAGCCTTGACAGGTAACACTGGTATGCGTGTGCGTTCACGTGGTAACTTTAACCAAAATGGTGCTGGCGACGCATGTACCAATATGGGTTCTGGCGAAACTGAAGATTATGTGATCAATATTTTACCTGCACCTGACTGTGCCAACCCTACAAACTTAGTTGCAACATCAACACAAGACAGCATCATGACTACATGGGGTTGGTCTCAGACGCTGCTGCCAGTTACAGGATTTAACTATCAGTTGGTTGAGGCTACTATGCCGTTCTCAAGTGGTACTTCTTATGTTCTTGATGCCAACACGACCGATACACTTATTGACCCTGCATTTATCGCCGGACAGTCATTTGAAGTGTACATTCAGGCAGTTTGTGGTCAAGACACCTCTTATTTTGTTGGTCCTTTCCCAGTAATGATGCCAATGACCAACGACATGATGTGTAATGCCGCTGCAATACCAGTAGATGCCCATGCCTATATTTTCAATAATACAGGTGCTACAGTTGACCCATCTGAGGTGGCGGTAGTTCCACCTGCTACTGGGGCACAAACGACTACTGGTTGGGCCAACCAAAACTTGAACTTAACTACGTGGTTTACGTTCGTTGCCCCTCCATCAGGTAACGTACGCATTAATTCAACAGCAATGGATTACAACAACCAGATTGCGGTATACTCAGCAACTGATTGCTCAATTTTACCATCGATCATGATGGAAGCGGCTAATGATGACGATTTGGATGGCATGAATGCGGCTCCTAATTTTACCATTTGTGGCTTGAATCCAGGCAACACCTATTATATCCTCAATGATGCCTTTAACAACACCGCAGGAAACTATGCTATTTCAATTTCAGAAATTGACTTGAACGCAGGTGTAGAAGGAGAGGTTCTTGAAGCATGTTACGGCGACACCGTTAACCTATTTAACGGCATCGCTAATTACCAATTAGGAGGTACTTGGTCACAGACCATTCCAACACTTGGCTTACAAGGATCCAACTTCGTCACTACAGGTTTGGCAACTGTATTCTTTGAGTTTACATATGAACTCGTAGATGGTTGTGCTTCTGATGATGTTCATGCCTATGTAGATGTATTCCCAGCTTCTAGTGCAGGGGTGAACGGCACGTTTACGGTATGTAAAAACGAACCGTTTAACTTACTTGCAGGCTTAAGCGGAACGGTTGATATGGGTGGCTATTGGTTAGATCCAAGCAATAACCCAATTAGCGGTAACATTGATACTGCCTCTAACATTCCTGGTAATTTCAATTATGACTACATCGTAACTAATGGTGTTTGCCCAGCAGATACAGCAACAGTACTTGTTGTTGTTGATGGCAGCTGTGATTTTACAGCGGGTATCGAAAGCTTGACTGGCAAGTTTGCAGTATATCCAAATCCTAGTTCTGATGTTATCAACATCGAAAACGGACTCGATATAGCAATCGATGCAATTGAATTACTTGATATGAGTGGTAGAGTAGTACTTGTGGCCCAAAAAGGCACATTCAACAATGAGCTGGCTCAAGTTCATATCTCCAACCTTACAACAGGTGTTTATACACTTAAATTGACTTCAGGTGAGCAGGTGTTCACCAATCGAATCATTAAGCAATAGAGACCATTTAAAATCAAATGAAAAGGCGTGCCATAGCACGCCTTTTTTGTTTTGAGAAGTAAGTAATTATGCGGATGGTAAGCCGCCTTTGATTTCAATAATTTTGCAAATCACATTCTTTTACCTACATTTGGTTCTTAATTATATTAGATTTATTGGGTTGAAGAGCTAGTAAGTCAATGAAATTACAAGACTTAAAAACGAGTTAATCTATTGATTAACAAGTTATTTTGTATTTTGTTGCCAAGTGTAATTCAAGGAATTAACCTAAATTAGTGAGAATGAATTTCGAGACGAAAAACATGAATACAAACGAAAAAAACACAAATTGTTACATGAATTTGAAAAATAATCATGTTCATTCTTCCTTATCAAATGATAATAATCGATTAATTATGAATAGATCTCTATTTGCTACTAGTCTAAAAAATTGGTTCGTTACCGGTTCTGCATTCATGTTCTTAATTTTATTTTCAGGCCTAGATGTTCTAGCCCAGAACGTGAGTTTAACCTATACTGGTGTTACTTCTTGGACGGTTCCAACGGGTGTTACGAGCGTAAAAGTTAAAGTTTACGGCGGTGGCGGCGGTACTGGTGGTGACGACGGTTTCGGAAATAGTGCTGCTGGTCCTTCTGGCTACGTTGAAGCTACTTACGCTGTTAGTGGCGGCCAAGTGATAGGAATATACCCTGGTGGAAAGGGCGGAAACGGCGCCAATTCAGCCACAAATAACGGTGCTGGAGCTGCAGGAGCAGGCTCCTATCCATTCATTAACTTTAACGGTGGTTCTGGAGGTAATGCAGGTTGGTCAGGTTCATCTGGCGGCGGCGGCGGCGGTGGTGCAGCAACGGTTGTAACATTAAATAGTACTATTGTTGCAGTTGCAGGCGGTGCAGGCGGCGGCGGCGGTAGTTCAAATTGTTTTGGCTGTTTTACTCCGGGCTATGGTACATCTATTTCCTCAGGTCAATATTATGGTGGCAATGGTTCGTCTGGAACAAGCTGCGGTATTGCTGATGGCGGCGGCGGCGGCGGCGGCGGCGGCGGTTACTTTGGTTCTGTAGGTGGTGGCACCTATGTTGCTAATGTGGAATGTGCTGGTTACGGCGGTTACTTAGGTAGTAATTACGTTGCTTCGGCATCATCTACCATAAGCAATTCTAGTACAGCTTGGACCGCTAATGGTCAGGTAATTATTGAATATACTGCTGTGGCAGGTACGGCTTCAGCTAATCAAACAATCTGTTCTGGTAGCTTCGCAGCAGACCTTACGCTTTCTGGCTACAATGGCGATATTCAATGGCAAGTTTCATCAAACAATGTTACGTTTACGAATATTTCTGGTGCTACCGGAGCAACGCTTACGGCAGCTCAAATGGGCACACTTAACGCAACTAGATATTACCGCGCAATGGTGTCGAATACTTTATATTCTAATACCATAACAGTAACAGTAAATCCAATTCCGCTATTATCAATAAACAACAGTTTGTGTACATCCAACACACTTCAATGGATGAATATGACTTCTGTTACTTCTTCGTCTGCTGCAGGTATTGGTCAAAATGGAATCACTGTTGCGGTAACGCAATCGGGTGGAGGTATGTTGCCTAACAACGGAATGTATCAACCTGGTGATTTTCCAGCTCAATACAATGTTCCAGGCCTAGGCACTACAGTTATTCAAAATAACAATGCTGGAAATTTTCAGGCATGTTTCAGTCAACCAGTAGTCAACCCTACAGTAGCGTTTTCTTCGGTAGGTAATCCTTCAACCCCTGTAACAGTTACTGTATCTCAGCCATATACAATTGTGTGGTCAGGTACAGGAACAACATGGACGTCCAATACTCAATTTATTGGACAAGAAGGCGACAATATTATTCGTTTAAACGGAACAGTTACATGTGTGAACTTTAACTACGGAACAAGTGAAACGTATTGTACCATTGCTTTTGGTTTTGAAAATCAAAACTGTTATTCTCCGACAATCTGTTCGGGAAGCAGTGTTACTTTAACGGCATCAGGATCTACAAATTATGCTTGGACGCCATCAACTGGTTTGAGTTCTGCAACTGGGGCAAGTGTCATTGCTTCTCCTACGACTACAACAGTTTATACTGTTTCAGATCCAAGTGACGTATGTGCTGCGCCGTTAAGCATAACTGTAAATGTAAATCCGGTTCCTACTATCACGAACCTTTCTGATATCACTGAATTAACCGGAACAACAATTCCTGCTCAAGTATTTACTTCTACAATTGCGGGAACTTCTTATACTTGGACAAACAACACCCCATCTATTGGTTTGGCTGCTTCTGGAACTGGTTCTGTACCAAGTTTTACAGCTGTTAATAATACAGCTGCTCCAATCACGGCAACAATTAGTGTGACGCCTACAGCGCCAAACACTTGTCCTGGTGCGGTTCAAACTTACACCATTACTGTAGACCCGACTCCAAACGTCAATCAACCTGCTAACGTTACCAATTGTGAGGGTACCCTTACAACTGTTGATTTTAATGGAACAACTTCAAATACTAATTATCTCTGGACAAATTCAAATACTTCAATTGGTTTGCCAGCTTCTGGTTCTAACGATCTTTCTTTTACAGGGCAAAACCTTACTAACATTGCACAAACTGCAACTGTAGTAGTTACACCTCAAGCCTATGTTACGCAAGGATACGTTTGGGGCTCAGTAAACGAAACGGGTACCCTTACTCTAACCGCACCTGCTGGCAAGGTATTTACATCTGTGGCATTTGCTAGTTATGGTACACCGACCGGAATAAATGGTAACTATGCCTTAGGTTCTTGTCATGCATCAACATCAAATTCGGTTATTTCTGGTCTTGCCATTGGTAACAATACGATGTCTGTTGTTGCTAACAATGCGACTTTTGGCGATCCTTGTGTTACTTCAGGAAAGGCACTTGCAGTTAAATTGGGTTACGGTGTTTCTGTTACTGGAGCACCAAAGTCTTTCACAATTGCTGTAAATCCATCTGCCACAATAGCCAATACAACAGATACCATTTGTACAGGTACGTCATTCAATTTAACAACTGTTAATACAGATATTGTACCTGCTAACACAACTTATTCTTGGACTGTTATAAACAACAATAATATTACAGGTGAGGCAGCACAAGCGACGGGTTTGAGCACCATGAGCCAAACATTGTTCAATGCTACAAGTTTAAATCAAGTGGCAAATTACACGGTAACACCCACATCAGGTGCTGCAGGATGTGTAGGCACGCCATTTAGTTATGACATTACAGTTACGCCATTACCAACAACAATTAGTCCGGCGGGCCCAACAACATTCTGCGATGGTGGTAGCGTTACATTAATTGCTCCAGTGGCACCGATCCAGATGTCATATGCCTATCAGTGGAATTTGAATGGTTCACCAATTGCAGGGGCTACTTCAATTTCATATATCGCTGATGCTTCAGGTTCTTATACAGTCACCGTTACTAATAATTTAGGTTGTTCTGCTACTTCAACCGCTGTTGTGGTGACAGAAAATGTACTTCCAACTGTTGCAGCAATAACAGGTACAACTAACGTTTGTATTGGTGCAAACACAACACTTGCCTCCACTACATCAGGAGGAACTTGGAGTTCATCAAATACTGCAATCGCTACAATTAATGCCGCAACTGGTGTTGTTGCTGGCGTATCTGCCGGTTCAGTGGTGATTACTTATGCTGTAACTAATTCAAATGGTTGCACAAATACTCAGACAGCAACGGTAACCGTAAATGCATTGCCAACGGCAACTATCGCATCAAATGGTCCTCTTACGTTCTGTCAAGGAGGGTCTGTTACATTAAGCGCCAGCCCAGTGGTTGCAGGTAATACATACTTATGGTCTACTGGAGCAACAACAGCTACCATCAATGTAACTGCAAGTACAACGGTAACCGTTACAATTACATCTGCTTCAGGTTGTTCTTCAACATCACTTCCAACGGCTGTAGTGGTTAACGCAAACCCAACTTCAACAATTACGGCATCTAGCACTACAACCTTCTGTCAAGGAGGATCTGTGACACTAACCGCAAATGCGGGCACTGGTTTTTCATACCAATGGTCCAACAACACAAATAACCAAGTAATGACCGCTACAACTGCCGGTTCATACACGGTTACTGTTACCGATGCAAATGGCTGTTCTGTTACTTCAGCGCCAACTGTGGTAACTGTAAATGCATTGCCTACAGCAGCTGCAATTACCGGTACAAACTCAGTTTGTATTGGCGGAACTACTTTATTGAGTACAACTGCTACTAGCCCAACTTGGTCTTCCTCAAATACGGCCGTTGCAACAATTGCTTCAAATGGATTAGTAACCGGTGTGAGCGCTGGAACGGCAACAATTTCTTATACAATTACCAACGCAAACGGTTGTACCAATACGGCAACAGTAAACCTAACTGTTAATCCGCTTCCAACCGCTGCTATCGCAACTGTTGGCGCCACAACATTCTGTCAGGGTGGTTCAGTAACGATGCTCGCATCTAACGCTCCTGCAGGTATGAGCTATACTTATCAATGGAATTTAAATGGTACGGCAATTACTGGCGCAACGTCAAATACATATGTTGCCACTATTTCTGGTAACTACACCGTTACTATTACGTCAAATAGTGCTTGTTCAGCTACTTCTGCTGCTACGTCAGTGACAGTTAATCCGCTACCGGCGTTGCTTTCAAATGTTGGCCCTTCATCTGTTTGTGAAAACAGCACTGTAACATTGGCTAACGCACAGGCTGGCGGTTTATGGTCAACTGCAAATAATACGGTAGCAACGATTAATGCAATTACAGGTCAAGTAACGGGTGTTAATCCTGGAACTACAACCTTGACTTATACTTTTACTAACGCGAATGGATGTGTAAATAGTGTGAACACCAATTTCACTGTGAACGCTCTTCCGTCTGCAATCATCAATGCAGCAGGACCTACAACATTCTGTCAAGGAGGTTCAGTTGTTTTGACAGCAAGTACAGGTTCATCTTATTTATGGAGTACAGGCGCAACAACCGCATCTATTACTGTAAATAACACTTTAGATGTTTCAGTAACTGTTACGAACGCTAACGGATGTTCTTCAACTTCAGCAATTACCTCAGTTGTAGTTAATTCATTGCCAGTTGCAAACATTACCTCGTTAAATGGAAATAGCTTCTGCCAAGGCGGATCAGTAACATTGGTTGCATCTGCAGGATCATCATATTTATGGTCTAACGGTGCATTTACACAAAGTATTTCTGTATCCTCCACACAAAACTTAACTGTTACAGTTACCAACGCCTTTGGTTGTTCAACTGTTTCTGCACCGTTTGCAGTTACAATGAATCCAGCGCCTACAACTACAGTAACAGCGAATGGACCAACTACATTCTGTGCAGGTGGTTCTGTTACACTAACTGCTCCAGCTGCTGCTTCCTACCTTTGGAACTCAGGTGAGACAACACAATCTATTATTGCATCAGTTGATGGACCATACGCTGTTACGGTAACAGATGGTAACGGTTGTATTGCCAACTCAGTGAATACCAATATTACAGTCTTAGCGTTGCCTTCGGTACAAGCTATTGCTGGTAATAATTCTGTTTGCGAAGCATCAACAGTACAATTGACTTCTGCGACAATCAATGGTTCTTGGACTTCAAGTAATCAATCTGTAGCAACTATAGATGCAACAGGTTTAGTGACAGGTTTACAAGCGGGAACATCTACAATATCTTACACCGTTACAAATGCAAATGGTTGTTCATCAACTGTGAGTATGGCTATGAATGTCAACGCAGTTCCTGTTCTTGCACCAATCACTGGTGTTACTTCATTGTGTTTAGGTTCAACTACAACTCTGAATAACGCTCAAACTTCTGGTATCTGGTCATCCTCTAACGTAGCAATTGCTACTGTGGCTGCAAATGGTGTTGTTACAGGTTTATCAGCAGGCACTGCAACTATATTCTACACATATACAAATGCAAGTGGATGTTCGAGTTCAGTGAGTGCTCAAGTTACAGTAAATGCTTTACCTTCAGGTGTAATTACTGCAAATGGACCAACAACATTCTGTCAAGGTGGTTCTGTTGAGTTAGTAGCTCCGGTTGCTGCATCTTATTCTTGGAGCAATGGTTCAGCTACCTCTTCGATTATTGTAAATAATTCTGGATCTTATGATTTGACTATTACTGATGCGAATGGTTGTACTGGAAGCGTGGCTCCAATGATTGTAACTGTGAATGCCTTGCCAAATGCTACTATCGTATCATCTGGTTCAAACGTATGTCTTGGCTCTACGGTAACGTTAACGGCTTCAGGCGGTATAGCTTATTCATGGAGTAACAATGCAACAACAGCAGCTATTAACGTTGTTGCAGCCAATAACTATGTTGTTACTGTAACAGACGCAAACGGTTGTGTAAATACTGCTTCAGAAACTGTGGTCTTTAATGCAAATCCAGCGGTAACACTTACTGCTAATGGCCCTACAGTTTTCTGCCAAGGAGGTTCAGTAACAGTAACCGCAACAGGAGGCAACAACTATGTTTGGAGTAATGGCACACTTGGTGCTACAGCTTCCTTTTATCAATCAGGTAACTACTATGTTATGGTTACTAATGCTGCGGGTTGTACAACTCAATCGTCTATCGTTCACGTAACAGTAAATACTGTACCTGTAGTGGCTGCAATCACTGGGTCGAATTCTGTTTGTGAAGGTGGTAACATGACACTTTCTTCTGCAACAATTGGTGGAACGTGGACTGTGAACAATAACTTTATTGCAAATATTGATGGCGCAGGAAATGTAACAGGTTTAAATGCCGGAACTACAACTGTGACTTACACTGTGTCAAACAACGGATGTACAGCATCAGCGGTTGCACAAGTGAATGTCTTGAACAATCCTGTAACTCCAACAATTACTGCAAGCGGTGCAACATCACTTTGCCCTGGAGGTTCAGTAGTTTTATTTGCATCAAATGCGCCTAATTATCAATGGAGTAATGGTCCTACAACACCATTTGTTGTTGCTTCTCAGTCTGGTGCTTATACCGTAACCGTAACTGGTTTAAATGGCTGTTCTGCTACTTCATTGCCTGTGAATGTATTTATAGGCGACAACACTAACCCGGTAATTACAGCACCATTGAATGTCACTGTCACACCAAATCTTGGTTGTGAAGCAGTTGGAGTAACCCTAGGTTCTCCTGTAACTTCAGATAACTGTTCAGTAGCGTCGGTTACCAACGATGCCCCTGCAATTTATCCTATCGGAACAACAACAGTTACTTGGACTGTCACTGATGGTTCTGGTAATGTTGCTACTGCTACTCAATTAGTGACGGTTACTGACCAAACGGCACCTACAGCATATGCCCCAGCAAATGTAACAGTGTCTTCAAATGCTAATTGTGAGGCAACAGGTGTTCAATTAGGTACTCCTATTGCTACAGATAACTGTACAAACAACTTGGTTGTCACCAACAACGCACCAACAACGTATCCTTTAGGGAACACAACTGTTACCTGGACAATCACTGATGCAGCGGGTAATGTTACTACAGTAGATCAAACAGTTACTGTTGTTGACCAGACAGCTCCTGTGGTTCTTCTTGCCAATACTTCAATTATCCTAGATGCTAATGGTAACGGAACCATCGATTTCACTGCCTTAGATAATGGTTCTTATGACAATTGTGGTATTGCGAGTGCAGAGGTTAGTCAGACTGTATTTGATTGTTCTCATGTGGGTAAAAACTTCGTAACTGTTACTTTGACGGACAACAGCGGCAATCAAGCTTCTGCTCAAATTATGGTTACTGTCATTGCATCAGATGCTTGTGGAGGATCTAACTGGTCAGGCCCTGTAGTTCCGGACGCATTTACTCCTAACGGTAATAATTACAATGATACATGGGTAATCCCTGGATTAGAAGGATACAACACCAAAGAAATGGCAGTTTACAGCCGCTATGGAACGCTTGTATATTACAATACGCAATACAACAATGATTGGGATGGTACGCTCCTCAACACAGGAACACAAGTACCTGATGGAACTTATTACTACATCCTTAATCTTGATGGTGGTAAACAGCTCAATGGTTATGTATACATTAACCGTGTTAAACAATAAGAAGTCATAGACAATTAGATATGAAAAAGATCAATAGCATCATCTTGACACTCGGCGTAGTGCTTGTAGGATTCCAATCTCAAGCGCAAGACCCTAATTATCGTCAAAACCAGTTCAATGCACTAATGTTGAATCCAGCCCAGGCCGGTGCAAACTCATATAACGATATCTCTACATTGGCCAATACCCAATGGACAGGTTTACGCGGTGCGCCAAAAACAATGACACTTTCTGGAAACTTCAATATTTTAAAGAATTTTGGAATTGGTGTTTCTTTACTTCAAGATGAGTTAGGACCAGTAAAATCTACTCAGTTTGCAGTAAGCGGGGCGTATCATTTAAAGTTGAATCAAAACTGGCGTTTATCCGCGGGCATTCGTGCGATTGCAGGTAATACAACGGTTAATTTACTTGATCTCACTACAAATGTGCCAATGGACCCTGATATGCTCACAAACATGAGCACTGGCTTACAGTTCAATGCTGGTTACGGTTTTTTACTTTATCATAAAAATTTCTATTTAGGGTTTTCTCAACCGCGCGTTGGAGAAACTTATTTTAAGGATAGAAACATGGGAATGTATGTAGATACCCGTGGCGGATATGTTGGTTACATAGGTGGCAATGTGAAATTGGGTTCTGCTTGGTCTTTACGTCCAAATGCTGTTGCTCGTCAAATGAAAGGACTTCCTCTTACACTTGACATGAACATGATCATGACACATAAAATTGGTTTTGATTTCGGTTTGAGCTATCAACTCAATAGTGCAATTGGCGGAATTTTAGGCTATGATTTTGGCAACAAGTTCTACTTGGGGTATGCCTATTCTTATCCAGTTAGCAAAATGAATGCAGTTGCGATTCAATCACATGAAATTGCATTGCGATACAAGTTTAACAATAACGCGAGCCGTTGTCAAGGACCACGATTCTTCAATTGATTTAAATGACTTTCTTTCGTCAGCTTTTCTTAGTTCTTATTGCTAGTGCGTTCTGTACTAATGTATGGTCTCAAACCTTGGACCAATACAATGTCACGTTAACACCTGCATGCTTTAATACACCTTACGATGATTTTGCTCCGCGCAAATTAGGTGATAAGCTTTTCGTTCTCTCTGCTGCAAAGAATGCATGTGAAGATATCGATATGGATGAGTTTGCAAAGAAACCTTTTTCAGATCTTTACGAAGTAAGCAATTGTCAATTAAAAGATCCTATGCTATTGAGTGCAGAAACAAAAGCACCAATGCTGATCAATACCTGTTTTTACGACGGACCTATCAGTACCAATGCCAAAGGTGATTTATTGTTTTTCACGAATAATCATGGTTCCGATAAGTTTGAAAAATTGACCATTTATTACTCAACCAAAAATGCTAGTGGTGAATGGACAAAGCCCTCACCTGTTCCATTTAATAACGATAAATACAACGTTACCCATCCCTTTTTTGATGAGAAGAACAAACAGCTTTATTTCTCTTCAGACATGCCCGGAGGATTAGGCGGAATGGATATTTACAGGTGTAGTTTTGAAAACGGTAAATTTGGTCAAAAAGAACTCGTTCGCAATGTGAATACCGACAAGAACGACATCTTTCCTTTAGTGTTCAATGACCAACTTTATTTTACTTCTCAGGGGCATCAATCAAAAGGTGGCTACGATTTATTTGTAGTGGAGAACTTAGAGGTAAAGGGTTTACCAGCTCCGTTTAATTCGACCAACGATGATTTAGCCATCTTCTTTACGGATAAGAAAAATGGTTATATCACTTCCAATCGTGGTACGTCAGGAGCCACCGATGATATTTATGTATTTAAGTTAGTCGAGAAATTTGTTGACCTACCGCTTGACTACGTAGTTACAGATTTAGAGTCGGGTGAAACAATAGGTGATGTAGCGGTTAGAATTATCGATGATTCGTCAGGAATTGTATTGTTTAGCGGTTCTACAAATGACCTCGGATTGCTTTCTCACGTGTTGGATAGTATTCCATTAGAATCTAAGTTGCGTTTGAAAATTTTCTTGGATAAAGAAGGATATGTATCAAAAGAAGTTCCTTTCAACTTCGTTGTAACTGATTCAAATAAAGTACTGGTATCCTCTCTAGTGGATCTAAGATTAGAAAAACTTTCACTTGAACAAGAAATTACGGCATTGCTCGGCCTGAAATCTATTTACTACGATTTCGATAAAGCGAATTTACGCCCCGATGCAATTATTGAATTGGATAAGGTTGTTCGTTTCATGAACAAGCACTCAAAAATTGAAGTAGAATTAGGCTCACACACCGACTGTCGCGGACCTGAAGCATACAACCAAGACCTTTCAAACAGAAGGGCCTTGAATGCGGCAAACTACATCAAGTCGAGGATCTCAAATCCCGAAAGGATTACTTATAAGGGTTACGGAGAATCACAATTAAAAGTAAATTGTCCTTGTGAAGACGGCATGCGATCTAGTTGTTCTGACTTAGAAAATCAATTGAATCGCCGCACAGAGTTTATCATCAAATCTTTGAATATTTCTACAGCGTCAGCCAAGGTGAATCCAAAAGGTGGTGCCGCTACAGAAAGAGGTCAGATCAATTTTGTTGTAGAGGACAAGAGTGTGTCAGATTTCAGAATCACGAATCTTGAAGAACTTAAAGGTGTAATATATCGTGTAGAGGTTCTATCGGCCGATAAGAGAATTGAAAACGTAAGTACGGTATTGAAGCGCGATGACGTCTATGAATACGAATTAGATGGGAAGTTCAGGTATTGTTTAGGCTCTGATGTACGTACTTTTGAACAAGCATTGAAATTGCAGGAGCAATTGCGTTCTTCAGGCTATCCTACTGCATTTGTTGTTGCCTTTAACAACAAAACGCCTATTTCATTAGAGCAAGCCAAAAAGTTACAGTCTAGTCAAAACTAAACACTTGGTTTCTAAGTTACCACACGTAGGTACGACCATCTTTTCAACAATGTCTGCGCTTGCACAGCAGCATGACGCTATTAACCTTGCACAGGGTTTCCCTAATTTTGAAATAGACCCACTACTTCAAGCTTGCCTTATAGAAGCGGCTCAAGGAAATGCGCATCAGTATGCGCCAATGCCTGGTCTGTTACAATTGCGCAATGAAATTGTGGCATTAATTGCTAAACAATATGCAAGAAAAATAGAAGCAAGCGAGGTTCTCGTTACTGCAGGTGCCACACAAGCGATTTTTACGACCATACAAGCGCTTGTTCATCCAGGGCAAGAAGTAATTATCCTCGACCCGAGTTACGACTGCTACGAAGCTCCTGTGGTCTTAGCTGGTGCAAAATCAATCCGCATTCCTTTAAGTTCAGATTTCCGTCCAAATTGGGCTCAAATCAGGGCAGCAATTACTTCAAATACACGGATGTTGGTGTCCAACAATCCACATAATCCGAGCGGAATTATTTGGGAAACAAGTGACTTTGAAGCGCTAGAGAGCATCATGCAAGATTTTCCAGACTTGTTATTGCTATCTGATGAAGTCTATGAATTCATCAATTTTGAAAGTGGACACCAATCTGTGCATCAGCGGGAGCTGATCCGCAACCGTTCTATTATCGTTTCATCTTTTGGCAAAACGTTTCACATAACTGGCTGGAAGCTAGGCTATTTGGTCTGTGCCCCAACACTCATGGCAGAAATCCATAAGGTGCACCAGTTCTTGGTGTTTTCTGTAAATAGTGTTGCTCAACAAGCGCTAGCGACTTATTTATCAAAAGTGGATGTTAAATCCTTGGGTAATTTTTATCAGCAAAAGCGTGATTTTTTCAGAGCGGGCTTACAAAATAGCCGCTTTGATTTATTGCCTGCACAAGGGAGTTATTTTCAGGTAGCTTCTTTTGCCGCAATTTCAGATGAACCCGATACCGATTTTTGCATTCGGCTCACCAAAGAATTTGGCGTTGCTGCCATTCCTTTATCCGTGTTTAATGCGAATGGCGAAGATCGAAATTTAATACGTTTTTGTTACGCTAAAACAGAAGAAACGTTGAAAGCTGCAATTGACAGATTATGCAAAGTCTAAGAGTTGGCATCTTACAATTAGATCAGATTTGGGAGCAAAAGCAGGCCAATTTTGATCGAGTCAATGAACTTTTAGACTCTCCCCAGCAGATAGACTTATTGCTTATGCCGGAAATGTTTCATACCGCATTTTCTATGAATGTTTCTTTAGCCGATGATTGGCAGCATTCAGAAGGATTGTCTTTTTTAAAAGGCCTAGCTCAACAAAATGGTTTTGCCATATTTACATCCTTAATGGTTAAAGACGGCACCCAATTTTATAACCGAGGTGTGTTTGTGGAGCCCGATGGCAAGGTCAGCATTTATGATAAGAGAAAATCTTTTGGACTAGGAGGAGAAGATCAGTTCTTTTCAAAAGGATCTTCAGAACAGATTGTCACCTACAAAAATTGGAAAATCAATTTGCAAATCTGTTATGATTTGCGCTTTCCAGAACTCATCAGAAACCGCAGCAATTCGGACGGAAGTGCCGCTTATGACGTCTTGCTGTATGTCGCTAATTGGCCTCAGAAACGAAGCAATCATTGGGATGCTTTACTCGTAGCACGGGCTATTGAAAACCAGTGTTATGTGGTGGCTTGTAATCGGGTTGGTCATGATGCGAATGATTTAACGTACAGCGGGCATAGTCAGGCGATAGATATGTTTGGAAATTATCTGGTTGAGCCCCTCGAACAAGAGGCCTTTTTCGTTGTTGAATTAGCGTATGCTACTTTAAGAGAAGGCAGAAAATCACTGCCGTTTTTGAAGGACGCATAGATTTTAGTATATTTATTGCCTAAATACTCGAAAATGAAAAAACTATTACTTTTTGTGAGTGCAATTGCTTCTGTAGCATATGCTCAAAAAGCACCGCGTATTCAAACCTTCCAAGAACTTGTTAGAGCGCCAAAAGAAGCGACACACGCAATTTCTGAAGACAAAATTTTAGGCGTGACGCTATGGTCAGATGATTTTGCCAATCCAGCTAATTGGACCTTAGACAACTCAGGTCAAGGCGGCATTGATTTTGGATGGAACATCAACAGTAGTAGTGATGGTTGGTGGGCCGCAAGTGGCATTTCTTCTACCTCAGGCGGTAACTATGCAGAGTTAGTAAACGGAGACCCAACTGCATCTCCTGCAACCCAAGCATTAAATGTTGTTTATACGATGACAACAGCGCAGCCAATCGATATCGCAGCTTTGGGCGGTAACAACCAAGTATCGTTACAATTTCAACAATATGGTGCTCGTTTCAACGACCTTCAGGAAATTCAAATTTCTACAGATGGCGTTACGTTTGTAACAGTCGGAGACAACCTAGATAAACCAGTCTTGTCTTCTGCAGGCGGATCAGCTTATGCCAATCCAGATACAAAAATCATCAATTTAGCGACGTTCTTAACGGCAATTCCTAGCCCAATTTGGGTGCGTTTTTCTTGGACAACAAACTACCCGGGTTCGGCAACAAACCCGAATGTTTGGGTTACTTACGGTTGGTACATTGACGATGTTAAAATCGTTACCAATCCAACGAACGACCTCTCTGTTACTTCGACATATTGGGGTTCTATAGGCCTTCCATACTACCAAATTCCTGACGAGCAAGTTACAGAAATCGGATTTTCTGCTGACGTATTTAATGGCGGTGTAAACACACAATCTAACGTAAAGCTCAATATCAACGCAAATAGCGGCGCCTGGACGGGCTCATCAGCACCGATCAGCATCAACTCTTTAGACACAACTACAATCGAGCTTACAACATTTTATACACCACCAGCAACACCCGGTAATATTTCTATTTCTCGCAGCATAACCGCTGACTCCACGGATGATATCCCTACAAATAATGCCATGACCAACATTGACTTTGCAGTTACCGATTTCATTTATGCTCGTGATAATGGAACAGCCTCTGGTAGCACATCAAATGGCACAGATGGTTTCGAATCAGGCAACCTATTTGACATCTTCCAAGACGCTACTTTAAAAGCAATCAACGTTCGTCTTCCTGGTGGTGCTTCTGGCGCAACAGTAGGTACTGAAATCTTTGTGAAGTTGTATTCAGTAGATGCCACAACCGGCGATTTCGTTTTTGAGTCTGAATCAGCACCTTTTGTCTTAGCATCCAATAACTTAAACGTTAATTTGGTATTAGAGCTTGAACCTTACGTCGATGTATTTGCCGGAACAACCTATTTAGCAGTTGTTGGTTCATATTCTTCTGGCTTAAAAGTATCTAACGCTGGTAAGTCTGAACCACAAACGACATTCTTCTTAGATATGGCTGACAACACTTGGTACTATTCTACAAACACACCAATGGTTCGCATGAATTTCGACCCAATATTAAATGTGGCTGAGCAAACAGAAATTTCACAAGCGGTTGTATTACCTAATCCAACAACTGCGAATGCTTCATTGCGTTTTGACCTTCAAAATACCGCAGATGTAACGGTTGTTGTGACAGATGTTGCTGGTAAAATCATGCAATCTAACGCAATGAACCAATTGTCTGCCGGAGCTCAAGAAATCACCCTTAGCGCTGAGCAGTGGGCTGCAGGAATTTATACTGTGCGCATTACTTCTAATGGCAATGCCTTAACAAAGAAATTTGTAAAACGCTAGGTTCTACCTTTACACATTAAAGCCGGGCAACCGGCTTTTTTTTTGCCCTATGACTTTTGAATACGGTTATTTTGGTTTGTTTTTGGCAAGTTTTCTGGCTGCTACAATATTACCTGTAGCCTCAGAAATCTTCCTCACCACCATGCTTTATCTGGGATATGAACCTTGGGTTTGTGTCGGTGTGGCAACCGTAGGTAATACCATGGGGGCCTGGCTCAATTATGGCATAGGCTATTTAGGCAAACCTATTTGGCTTCAAAAGCTTGGGGCCAAGCAATCGTCAATAGAACGTTGGCAGGGTCAGATTCAGCGTTATGGAAGCTGGATGGCATTGTTGTGTTGGCTTCCAATTATTGGAGATGTTATTGGTATTGCTTTGGGCTTTTTTCGGTCACCTTGGCTTCCTACTTTTTTATTAATGGGAGTAGGTAAATTGCTGCGCTACCTATTGGTTTGGGCAGGTTACTACTTATGGTAAGACTTGAGGTATTCCTCAAACGGATCGCGGCGCTCTATGATATCTTCTCTTGTGGCTTTGATAAGTACATCAGGATGAATAGCGGTGAGGATCCGATCTTGTATGTGAAACGGCGTGAATTTGAGTGTGGCTACCATGACATCCAATTTGGAATTCTCAAGTGAAATAACAGCCGGATTTCCGAAGGTTCCGCCTATTCCACCCATACAAGGCGTACCGAGTATTTCACCTCGGTCAATGTGTTTGAACCACGCAGCAAACAATACAGATGCAGACATCGAGTTCCCATTCAAGACAAGTTTGCAGGTACCTTTATAGACATAATTCCGATTGTTTTCTGGCACATAATCATATAAGATGGTGTGTGTGGCTCCTTTGGGTAATTTGTAGAAATCATATTCTTTGGAAATAAGCCCATTGGGGTACACATTTTTTGCTCTATTTTCAAATTGTATTTGTTGCATAGGAGAGAGCAGGGCAAAGCGGTCATAGTCACTGCGCTTGTACAAGTAATTGGTTTTAACGGATGCATTTTTGGTGTTGATGTAACTGAAAAGATATTCCTCAGCCCTTAATAGGCCACCAAGATTATTGCGTAAATCAATAAAAATTGAAGGGCTGTTGCGCTGTTCAACTTCTTCAAAAAAGGCATCTATTTGTTTTTTGAAAAGACTTAATGAAAGAGGTTGAAACGATTCAACTACTAAAACGCCATTGTTGTTTTCATCGAAAGAATAGCTCACTTCATCGCCCCCCGGACTAAACAAACTAGAGAGGAAATATCTCCAGGATGCACTAAATGGGATTGTTTTTGTGAGTGTGTCGCCTTCTAGGTTAACCATTTTAATTTTGGCACTTTTTGTGCCGTTGAGGTCCATGGATAAGAGATTGTACACCACACCTATGTACTCGCTTGCTACTTCTGCTTTTGCAGAATAGGCATTTCCTTCGCTTAAACTGAGCGCTAATGCATAATCATATAATTGGTTCACCTCGAAAGCATCAATTTGAAGAAGTTCTGCACCGATAATGAAGTCGGAATGATAGGCACCACTGATATAAAATTTATCGCCAACATTTTCTACAAAAAAAGGCAAGACCTTACGACTGGCGTTGACATTGTATAGAAACTGCTTTGGATTAATGCCGGTATGAGAATCTTTGAGTGCAAATAAATAGGTATTGATCACTATTGTGAAGTCAAAAACAGTAAGGGGTTGTTCGATTTTTGTTTTTGCTTGGCGATAGGCAATACTTAAGTCATTTAATTCGCCGTAATAGGTAGGGTTGGGATGCGTTTCTAAAATATGTTTGTGCAGTTGGTCAAGGTCTGCCTGCATAGCTGCAGGGCACAAATATGTTTTTGCAGCAAGTTCTTTTTTGGGTTTAAAAGAACTTTGGCAGTCTTGTGCAACAACATTTGTTAAGACACAAATAAGAAAAGCAAAAGAAGTCCAAAGACGCATGCGCGGTTCTACGAGATTATTTTAATTTTGTTCTGTAATGAGCTATATAAAATTAACTATTTCCTCTCTGATTGTTACAAGCATTTTTGCCGCATGTTCGAATGCCGACACCAAGCAATGCGCTTGTCTTCAGCAAGCTCAAAAAGTAAATCGCCTTACACAAGCAGTTTGGTCCGCTAATGCTTCCCATAACGATACGCTTTTGCTCAAGGCTGCGCTTCAAAAGAAAGCAGATTTGTGCAAAAAATTACTCGAGAGCACACCAGAACAGCTTCAAGAACTCAAAGCATTATGTCCCCAGTAAGAGACGAAATGCCCACGGTTTTAATCGCAGGTGGCTCAGGGCTCATAGGCGGGCATCTAACGCGACATTTTAAAGACCGCGGATTCCGAGTTTACAAACTGACCCGAAAGCCGTCTAAAAACGGCCATATTTATTGGGATCCACAGGCAGAAAAAATCAATACAAGCAAATTGGACAAGATTGACGTTTTGGTCAATTTGGTTGGTGAAAATATTGGCTCCAAACGTTGGACTGCCAAGCGGAAAGCTGACATTTTAGCTTCGCGGGTGCAGAGCACACATTTTCTTGCATCCATGATTCCTCAAATGGCGAACCTCAAGTATTATATTGGCGCTTCTGGAGTCAATTGTTACGAAGAACTTCCTGGCAAAGTTTTCACAGAAGAGGAGCCATATGGATCTGATTTTTTAGCTACAGTCGTCAAAGAATGGGAGGCGGCTCATCAGCTCGTGCTCAAGCAAGTGCCGGGGGCTATCCTCCGAATCTCGATGGTGCTTTCCAGACACGGCGGTTCTTTACACCTCATGAAACAACCGATTTATTGGGGGCTTGGCGCGCCTGTCGGTTCTGGAGCGCAAACCAATCCTTGGATTCACATCGACGATCTTTGTAGGCTCATGCTCTTCGCTTACGATGCAAAATTAGAAGGTACTTATAATGCCCTTGGTGGCAACGACACCAACGCAGACATGACCAAGCGCCTTGCAAAATGGCTCAAGCGCCCTCTTTTTATGCCAAATATCCCTTCTTTTGTGCTGCGCTTGCTTCTAGGAGAACGCGCTGTTTTAGTGCTTTCCGATTTGCGCGCCAGTAACCAGAAGATCAAGCAAGCTGGCTTTACTTTCAAATACGATTCCTTGGATAGCGCCTTTAAGTCCTTCTTTAAGAAGCGCTAACATTCATTTCACATTAGATCCTTATTTTCACACCAACTTGTTTTTCAATGAGAAAAATAAGTACATTCAAAAAAAATAGCGGATGAGAAAAAAGGAAAAAATCTTCGTGCTAGATACCTCAGTGCTACTTCACGACTTCGACGCAATTGTCAATTTTAAAGAACATTTTGTGGCCATACCCATTACAGTTCTCGAAGAACTAGACAAGTTCAAAATAGGCAATGACACCAAGAATTTTTCTGCCAGAGAAGTGATCCGATTCATCGACAAATTATCCGGTAGTGGCTCCTTACAAGAATGGATTTCCTTGGGCAAAGGCTTGGGGAAATTCAAAGTAGTTATGGACGAACAGCCCTCCGGACTCAACGCAGAAAAAGTTTACGCGATGGGTAAAAATGATCACAAAATCATTAATGCCGCCCTGAGTTTAATGGAATTAGAGCAGAAACGTACAGTAATTTTGGTCACCAAGGATATCAATTTGCGCATTAAAGCAAAGGCACTTGGTGTGGTAGCTGAAGATTACGAAACGGGTAAAGTGAATTCTGTCGATATACAAAGCGCTGGAAAATATGGTATAGATGGCATCGATTCTGAAGTCATCCGTGAGATTTTTACACGTGGAAGCATTGAAGAAAACGGCTTGCTTGGCGACAGAAAAGCGACCAACGGCTACTATATTCTCAAGAATGGCAAAACCTCTTCTTTGGCCTTCTATAATCATCATTCTGACCAAATTGAACGCATAGAAAAAGAGTTCGTCTATGGGATCAAACCCAAAAATGCCGAACAGGCCTTTGCATTTCACGCGCTATTGAACCCCGATGTCAAATTGGTAGCCATGCAAGGTGTGGCAGGAACCGGTAAGACATTACTCGCTTTGGCCGCCGCTTTGGAGCAAAATAAGAAGTTCAATCAGGTGATTTTAGCCAGGCCCCTTGTTCCGTTATCCAATAAAGAAATTGGTTTTCTACCAGGAGATGCCGACGATAAAATAGGCCCATATATGGAGCCACTTTGGGATAACTTAAAGTTCATCAAGTCGCAATTTGGTGAGAACGAGAAGAAATACAAAGCGATTCTAGAAATGGAGCAAACCAAGAGAATTGTCATTACACCATTGGCGTTCATTAGGGGCCGCAGCCTGAGCAACATCATGTTCATCATTGATGAAGCCCAAAACCTGACGCCACATGAAGTCAAAACAATCATTACGCGCGCTGGCGAAAACACCAAAATTGTATTTACTGGAGACGTACACCAAATAGACACGCCTTATCTCGACGAAAACAGCAATGGCTTGGCCTATTTAATTGACCGCTTGCAGGGTCAGCCGTTGTTTGCGAATGTGCGGCTCGAAAAAGGAGAGCGTTCTGAGTTGGCCAACTTAGCCAACGACTTGTTATAAATTTTGTGGTGATATCCGAAGGAGCTCACCGCAATAAAGTGTTTTCTCCGTTTCGCTTTCTAGATAAAGTTCCGAATGTGTTGCGTTTCGGCCTTCAAAATACATGTCGGCCAGTTCTGTCAGGAGGCTGGCTTCAATGGATGGTGAGTAGGTATTGAGTGTGAGTCGACCTTTCGGACTTAGAATTTGTGCACAGGCTGCGAATAGCTGATCTATTTTATCTTCGAGCTTCCATTTTTCACCTTTCACACCGTTGCCCCAAGCGGGCGGGTCCATGAGGATATAATCGTATTGGTGTCCGCGGCGCGCTTCTCTTTCAGCGAATTTAAGTGCGTCTTCGAGTACCCAGTGGATATTGAGCAACCTACTGGCATCCATGTTCTGACTAGCCCAGTTGAGAATAGATTTGGAAGAATCGATGTGAAAAGTATCGGCGCCTTTAAGCCGAGCCACACAACTCGCAGCCCCTGTGTAAGCAAAAAGATTGAGGAATTTATCTTCGGAACTGACGTGTTCGTCGATGTGTGCCCAATTAATCGCTTGTTCAGGGAAAAGCCCAACATGTTTGAAAGTGGAGGTGCCTAATACGAATTTGAGACGCCCATATGAAATTTGCCATTCAGTAGGTGCGTCTGTCTTGAGTGCTTTCCAGCGTCCGTTTTTACCTGGAACCTCTGTGAATTCCCAATGTGCTAAGGCGCGCCATTCGGCAAAAGGTTTGCCGCTGTGGAAGTAAGCTTGAACATCTGGTCTGATCGTGATGACTTTTCCCCAGCGTTCTAGTTTCTTACCACCTCCGGCATCTAGTAATTGGTAATCTGGCCATGTTGGCGCGATGGCGCGAGGCGGTTGAGACATGATTAACGCATTTTTGGGGTTTTCTTGCGACCGCCCATCATTTGGGCCATGCGCATTTGGTTTTTGGACGGCGCCATTTGAAGTTGCTGTTGGAGCATCTTGATTTGATCCTTAAGCATTCCATTTTTATCGTGCTTTTTGGCTTCAGCAAGCAGTGCTAATGCCTCAGGACGGCGACCTGTTTGCGCGCAAATGCCAGCAAGGTGCATGCGTGCAACCGCGTTGTCTTCTTTTTGGCGCAGGCCTAAAGCAATAGCTTTGCGCAACAATTGCTCCGAAGTTGCAAATCCTAATTCCTGAGCGCCAAGAACAGCTTTCAAGTATAAAATATAGGCATGTTGCTTTTTGGGCAACAAATGTGGATGTGTAATTTTATTGATGTATGCTTTTGCTTTATCTTGGTTGCCAACGCGCATTTGGTTGAGCGCTAGAATCATGTTCTCGTTACGGAAAAACGACAGAACAATAAGGGCAGTGATGAAAATAAAGAAGATACCCCAACCCCAGTGTCCGGAAACGAAGAGATACACATTAAAGAAGGTGGCAACAAGTGCAAGAGCAATGCGGATGATAAATGCTGTCATAGGTTAAGATTCAATAGTGGCAATACATTTGAGTTCGATGGCAATAGGAGTAGGGAGTGATGAGATCTCTACTGTAGTGCGGCAAGGCAAGTTGTCTTTGAAGTATTCTGCGTACAATTTGTTGTAAGTGTGGAAGTCGCGCTTCATGTTGACTAAAAACACAGTAACATCGACTAACTGATCCCAAGAAGACCCAGAGGCCTCTAAAATAATACGGACGTTTTCAAATACGCTACGACATTGGGCTTCAAAGTCGAAAGTGATGAAATTGCCGTTGTGATCTAGCTTGAGGCCAGGAACGGAAGAGTCATTGGCATCTGACCCAGCTACACGAGGCCCTACGCCAGATAAAAACAACAAATTACCTACGCGTCTTGCGTGCGGATACAGACCTACTGGTTTGGGAGCGTTGTCTGTAGAGATACGTTGATTTTCGGACATTTCACAGAATTTACGCAAATATAGGGAAAGGCAAGCGATTTGAGTTGATCTTAGTATCAAACCCCCATTAAAAGCCAAGATTATTGCTTAAATTCGCTTTAAATGAACACGCAACGACGTACGGAACTTTCTTTAGTCATTCCTACTTTTAATGAAGAGGGAAATGTACAACGTCTTTACGAACAAATTAAAGTGGTCTTGGATCAATTGCACATTGACGCCTATGAGGTCATTTTTATCGACGACGGCAGCTCAGATGCTTCGCTCATTCGAATAGAAGAATTACGTGCTAAGGATCCAAACGTACACTTTTTACAGTTCAGTCGTAATTTTGGGCACCAGCATGCACTCAAAGCGGGTCTTGACCACGCAAGAGGTGCAGCGGTAATAAGTCTAGATGCCGACCTCCAGCACCCTCCAGCACTCATTGCCGAGATGGTTGGGCATTGGCGCGCTGGCGCTGAGGTTGTATACACGCGTCGCCAAGATAAAGAGAACATAGGTTTTTTCAAGAAATTGAGCGCCAAAGCATTTTATTGGCTAGCCAATAGGCTTTCAGAGGTCCCGATTGAAGAAGGCACCGCAGATTTTAGACTCCTCGACCGCAAAGTTGTGAGCGCTATCAAATCTTTCAAAGAGTCGCATTTGTTTTTGCGTGGACTCATCCCAACACTTGGCTTCAAGCAGGTAGCCATCGATTACGAACCGGCTGCACGTTTCAGTGGCAAGAGTAAGTATTCTTTTGCAAAAATGTTGCATTTTGCCATTAACGGCATCACCTCTTCAAGTGCCAAGCCGCTTTATTTTTCTATTTATTTAGGCCTCTTTTTTGCCTTTCTTGCGTTTGTCTACGGATGCTATGCTATTTACATCGCCGTTTTCACCAACGCAGCTATCACCGGCTGGACCTCCCTCATTGCTTCGGTCTTGTTTATTGGTGGCATTCAAATGATATTAATTGGCATCGTTGGTATTTATTTAGGCAAGCTTTTTGTGCAAAGCAAACAGCGCCCTACTTATATCATCAAGTCAGAAACGCTTTCAGCTACTCAACATGATGCCTAAACAACTTCTGTTTTTATTGTTACTCGCTTTGGGATCAGCAGCCCATGCCCAAATACCGATGGGCACCTGGAAATACCATGTAGCAAGTGCTAAGGCCATCGACATCGTAACTGATGGTGAACGCATTTTTACAGCACTAGAAAACGGGCTCTATATTTATAATCCTTATACCGAGGAAAGCGTCCTAAAAACAGCACTTAACGGTTTGTCTGATATCGAAATCTCATGTTTATATTTCGACGATCAAGACAATGCAGTATATATCGGCTACAAAAATGGCAATATCGATAAATGGAAGGCAGGTAAAATCACCAACTTACCCGCTATCAAATTGGCTCAAATTTCTAATTCGAAATGCATCAATAAGTTTGAACGAAGTGGCCCCTACATCTATGCGGCCAATGACTTCTCTATTGTACTGATCGATGTAATTAAAGAAGAAATTAAGGATACTTACTACCCCACCAATAGTTTAGAGCCTATTGTCGATGTTGCGATAACACAAGATTCAATTTTTGCACTCACACCAACTCAAATGCTCAAAGGTTTGCGCAGCAATCCTGCCTTACCAGACTATTCGCAGTGGGATCGCGACCTTCGTTTTCCGTATCAAACAGAAAATCAATACCAAGAGTTGCAGGTTTTCAATCATCAATTTTGGGTGCTCCGCACAAACATAGCATACGGTCAAGATTCTGTATTTCGACTTAAAAATGATTTATTGATCAATGTGGTTAATGAGCCGTTCAGTTATGAAATCAATAGTATTCAAACACTCGGCTTCAATATTGCCATCTCCACAGACGGCGGCTTTTTAATATACAATGCCGATGGGTTACAGGTTAGCGCCTATTCCGCAAGTTTACTTGACCGCTGGATCAACCCTGCGCGTGTTTGCCAACTCAGTTCATCTTTTTGGAGTGCAGACCAAGCTTGGGGCTTACAAGAACACCTTAATGCATATACTTGCAAGCGCTATCCAATCGAAGGGCTTGCCAACCAATTTGTCTTTACCATGGATTGGCAGGCAGGTGTACTAGCTATTGGCTCAGGCCGACTAGAGGCAGAGATTGCGCCTGCATTTACACGAAATGGCATACATATTCTCGAACAAGATCAGTGGCGCTCTCACAATATGCCTAAAGTTTCCGGTTGGGATTACTCAAAAATATGGGATTTCATTTCTATAGCAGTGAACCCTAAAAATCCAAAGGAAATCGCTACTGGCACTTATTCTTTCTCGCCGCTAACGCTCATGAATGAGACAGATACTCTGGTTTTTGACCAAACGAATTCACCTCTAGAGCCGGTCTCAATAGGCAACGGATGGTCTTTGATTTCTGGCCTTAAATTCGATCAAAAAGGCAATTTATGGGCAGCCAATGGCTATACCGACCGTCCCATCAAATTAAGACAGCCAAATGGCGTTTGGTCAAACTTTTACTTGGGATCAGGCGCTGCCAACAAACAAACCACTGAACTGGAAATAGACTTTCAAGACAATCTTTGGCTCGGAACTTATGCCAATGGGCTTGTTGGTCTGCAACATCAAGGCACACTCGACGACCCTAGCGACGACAAATACATCCAACTCACATCCGGTGAATTAATGGGTAACTTGCCCTCCAATAAAATCACCGCCTTGGCTGCAGATTTTGACGGAGAACTCTGGATTGGAACAGATGCTGGTTTTGCTGTGCTTTATAATGCCAATGGCTCATTCGAAGCAGGAGCTGGTAATTACGATGCGCAGCGCATTCTTATTCCTTTTGAAGGCAATTACGAAGAAGTGCTCGGAGATGCCAGTATTTCTGATATCGAAGTAGATGGCGGTAATCGCAAATGGATTTCAACATCGAATGCTGGTTTGGTATTATTATCGCCAGATGGCACTGAAATTATTGCACAATACAACGAAGACAATTCGCCCTTGATCTCTAATACTATTTACGATATCGAAATCAATCAGCAGACTGGTGAACTATATATTGTAACTGACAAGGGATTGGTTTCATTTCGCATAGATGCTACCTATGAAGACCCAACTTATGAAACCCTCAATGTATTTCCAAATCCTGTAAGGCCGGAATATTTCGGACCCATCACGGTTCAAGGAATTCGCTACAATTCTGATGTCAAAATCACAGATGCTGCTGGCAACTTAATCTACAAAACAATGTCTAACGGCGGTACTGCCACCTGGAATGGTCAAAACCTCAACGGAGAAAAAGTGCCAACCGGCGTCTATTTCTTCTGGACTGCCAACAATTACCAAGGAGGTGAGCGCAAAGTAGCCAAAGTACTTGTGATCCGCTAATATGGTAGGTTTTGATTTTTTAGCACCTATTTTGGAATTAGCCGCTGCTATTTTAGGATTCATTTATGTTTATCTCATTGCCACCGAAAAATCAGTTGGCTGGATATTCGGCATCGCAAGTGCGTTTTTGTACGCTTTGTTTTTCTACAGCATGCATACTTGGGGCTTGTTTAGTCAGCAAATCGCGTATATTATTTTAGGTTTTTATGGTTTGTTCACGTGGTCGGAAAATAAAGAAGATTTGCCCATTCGATCAATAGGGAAATCAATTTGGATTTGGGTTTTAATGAGTTTCTTGGTGGGTATTTTGTTTTTCTTTGTTGTCTTGTGGTTTGAATTGGGCGTTAAACCGATGTTTTCCATTTATTTATTGTGGGTCTGGCGAGAAGCACTAGACGCGCAGTTCTTTGTATTTTCCTTACTTGCTACTTGGCTCACGACCAGAAAGGTTCTTGAGAACTGGCTTGTTTGGATTGTCGTGAACATCGTCGGGGTCATTTGGTTCTGCACTGAGCATTGGTGGTCTACTGCAATTTTATACTTCGCCTATTTATTACTTGCGTTTAACGGCTATGGAAAATGGAAAAAGCAGCTCTCCGTATAGCATTTACGGGCCCTGAGTCTAGCGGCAAAACCACCCTTGCCTTATGGCTATCTTCATTTTCAGGGCTGCCATGCATAGATGAATACGCCAGAATTTATCTTGCTGAAAAAAGCAATTACGAGCAAGCAGACCTAGACCAAATGGCCATCAAACAGACAGAACTATGGCCGAATGCAGGGTTTATTGCCGACACCGAGATGCATGTCTTTCAGATTTGGTCACTGGTAAAATACATGGAGGTGAGCCCAGTTATTTCGTCATTATTAAGTGCACAGCAATTTGACCACTATTTTTTATGTGCACCAGACATACCCTGGGAGGCAGATCCCCTTCGAGAAAACCCACATAATCGGCAAGAACTTTTTGAGTTGTATCAAAAAGAACTTCAGCTGTATGGCCGACCATTTACAATTTTAACAGGGGACCAGAAAATGCGTCAAGAACTGATCAAAGTCAAGGTTTACAGTCTGCTGAATCACTAACTTTGTGACATGAAACGCATTCTTTTTTTAGTGGCCCTCTTCTTGATTCTTGTGCCAATCGGGTATTATTTTTTAAGCGATCAAAGCCATGACAAACCTTTGCCGGTCATCAATCCGGTAGATGTTCAACAAGAGATGGTAGACCCAGAAATGCTGCGCATTGGCAAAGGGCATCGGGTGGGTGCTTTTCGTTTTGAAAATCAAGATGGTCAATGGATTACAGAGGCTGCAATGAAAGGGCACGTCAGCGTAGTGGAGTACTTTTTTACCACTTGCAAGAGCATTTGCCCCATCATGAATTCACAAATGCAGCGCATTCAAAAGAAGTTTGCGCAGCAGCCTCAGGTGCGGATTTTTAGCTTTACTGTTGACCCTGAAACAGATACCGTTGCACAAATGAAGCGCTATGCCACTGTGCACCGTGCAAAAAGCGGTCAATGGCATTTTCTAACAGGCGACAAAAGCGCGCTGTACACTTTAGCACGCCGTTCATTCTTTGTTCTCAAGCCAGCTGAAGCTCAAAATCTTGGCGATGCCGGCAGTGACTTTATCCACACCAACAATTTTGTCTTGATTGACAAACAGTTGCGCATTCGAGGTTATTACGACGGCACCAACCCAAAGGAAGTAAGTCTGCTTCAAGCACATATCGACCAACTGCTCGCCGAACCCCAATAAAAGGCATTTGCTTTTTGCGTATCTTTGTACTCAAATGAGACAACCAAAGAAATCAGGTGCAAAACCTAAAGCAGCAGGTGCCAAAGACGCACCAAAGGTAAATGCCCGTGATAAGCGCAAATACATCGATTACAAAATCAAAGTCAAGAAGGGCGATCCTCTTCCGAGTTTCCGCGAAGACGCCATCCGACTCAATAAATTCTTATCGAATGCCGGTATTTGTTCTCGTCGCGAAGCCGATGTCCTGATCCAAACGGGCGTTGTTTCAATCAACGGCGTTATTGTCACCGAAATGGGTTATAAAATCAAGCCCGGAGATGTCGTTCAATACGATGGCGAAACCATCAATGCGGGCATCAAGCGCTACGTGCTTCTCAACAAACCAAAAGGTTATATCACTACCCTAGACGACGCAAGAGGCCGCAAAACCGTCATGACACTCGTGAGCAAAGCATGTCGCGAACAAATTTTTCCAGTTGGCAGAATGGAACGCGACACCACAGGCCTTATGTTATTTACCAACGACGGCGACATGATGAAAAAACTCATGCACCCTCGTTACCATGCGCGCAAGATTTACCACATTGAAACAAATAAGGCAGTTGCCCGCGAAGACCTCGAAAAAATGATGCGTGGTATTGACCTTGACGATGGTCGCATTAAGGCCGAAGAGGCAAGTTTTGTCGAAGGCGGAAGCAATACCGAAATTGGTGTAGAAATCCGTTCCGGAAAAAATCAGGTGGTGCGCCGTATGGTTGAGGCACTCGGTTATCAAGTGATCAAATTAGACCGCGTCATGTATGCCGGCTTAACTAAAAAAGATCTTCCACGCGGTTATTATCGCCACCTCACCGAACAAGAAATTGCGTTTTTAAAGATGTCTAAATGAAAAAGTGGGGTTTTATTGTCTTGATTATTATAGGTGCAGCCTTAATAGCACTAGGCACTAAAAAATATTTTTTTGGAGAAAATTCAGCATACACGAGTCTAAACCCAAATGCTGCTTTTTTCTATCCGCTCGATACCATCCCCAAGATTTACCACTACCGCGATATCGCGAACGGCATGAACGAAGAGTTTCACCGTATTTACACCGTAGAAGATGCGCTTGGTCCGCACCTTATTGTTGAGGTTTATGCCGGCGACGGACGCTTGCGAGAAGCCATTAATTACAACATTGACTCCTTAGTAGTTCAAGATCACATGGTGGTGAATCGACTACAAAGCAAAGAAAAGGCGACGCTTTACAAGAATCAGCTTTTTCCGTTTGATCTTCAGCAAGAAACTTGGTTTGCCTCTAAATTTAGCGGTGTAACAGACTCTACAGTCATTCTCAATGAGGTGTTGCGTAAATATCAATTTAAGAAATCGACTAAATTTTTAACGAATAAGAAAGCAGAAGCGTTGTATTTTTCAGATACGATTCGCCGCACTGTTCTCAATCCTTTTACTCAAAAAGAGCGAGAGGCAATTGGCACCCAAACAAGTATTTATGCCAAAGGCTATGGGTTAGTTGCATGGCATAATCGAAACAAAACTATTCATTACCGTTTAGAACGCATTCTTACCCAACAAGAGTGGGTTAAAATCATTGCACGATGAAAAAGCTCCTTATCATTTTCCTGCTTATTTTTTCAAGCACTTCCTTTCAAGCACAGTACCAACAGCCAAAAAAATCTACCGCAAAAGGAACGCTTTTTTGTTATTGGGGTTATAACCGCAGTATTTACACTCCAAGTACCATCCGTTTCATTGGACCGGGTTATGATTTTAAACTCAAAGGGGTTCAAGCGCTAGACCGACCTTCCCGTAACTTCGCTGAATATGTGAATTTCAATACCTTCACCGTTCCTCAATTTGATGTGCGCATCGGGTACAATTTCAAAAGAAATTGGGCCATTTCTTTGGGTTATGAGCATATGAAATATGTCATGAAACACGGCCCTACCTATTATTTGAGCGGCACAATTAGCCCAGGCATTGATCAAGCAACTGGTTGGTCGGGAACGTACAGCGGAGATTCTGTCGTCACGAATGAAACAACTTTTCACTACGAAAACACAAATGGGCTCAACTACATCAATTTTCAGCTCACCAATGTTTTCAAGATTTATCAATCTGAGAAGGGAAATGTAGCCCTCACTACTTTAATGGGGGTAGGGGCGGGCCCAATTTTGTCATACAACGATTTTACTTTTGCAGGTGAAAAGTCCATGGAAACCGTTTCGCTTTCTGGTCTCGGTGCTTCAGGGCATTTTGGCTTGCGCGCTGAGTTTTTCAAGCATTTATTTGTTGCTGCCAATGTTCAAGGTGGCTTTATAGGCCAGTACCGTGTAAAAACACGTCCAAATGACTACGATTCCCATGCCAAACAGGCGTTTTTATACGGTCAGAGAGATATTGTTGTGGGTGCTTTATTTTATTTGAAGCAGTCCGATAAGTGTAATACCTGCCCAAATTGGTAAGATGAAATACTTAATTGTCGGCTTAGGGAATCCTGGTTCTGAATATGCAGAAACCCGACACAACATTGGATTTAAAGTTCTTGACGAGCTCGCGGCTGAGTTCGGTGCAACGTTCTCTTTAGATAAAACTGCTTTTCGTGCTGAAGCCAAATATAAAGGCCGACAACTGATTCTCATCAAGCCAATTACCTTCATGAATTTATCGGGTAAGGCGGTAAATTATTGGTTGCAAACTGAAAAGATCAACTTGTCAAATTTGCTAGTTATTACTGACGACATCGCTTTGCCATTTGGCACTTTGCGTTTAAAGGGAAAGGGTAGCGACGGTGGCCACAATGGCCTCAAAGATATACAAGCCATCCTCAAAACTCAGGAATACGCGCGTTTGCGTTTTGGAGTTGGGTCTGATTTTGCAAAGGGCAGACAAGCTGATTATGTATTGGGTGAATGGAAAACAGAAGAAAGATTGGCGCTGCCAGAAAGGCTTCAAACTGCAGCTTCTTCTGCCAAGAGTTTTGTCTTTGAAGGGCTCCCAATGGCTATGACGAATTGGAACAACAAATAGCTGGTTTGGCGTTAAGGTAATGTTAAGTTGATTTTTTTTCTTACCTTTCGTTAAACTACTAACTAATGAAAAACAGTTACTTACTGCTCTTTTTTCTCATAAAAATCCCCATTTTTTCACAGTATTGCACCAATGTTGGCCCTACGAGCACCATCGATTCTAATGTTGAAAGTGTTGTTTTGAACGGGGTTGTTGGTAGCATTAATTATGTTGGATGCCCTGGGGTTGTTGGTTTGCAAGACCTTACTCAAAGTGTGAATGTTTCTTTGAATGCGGGTGCAAACTATATTATCTCAATTAAGTTCGGAACTTGCGGAAATAATTATGCTGGAGCTGGTGAAGCATGGATAGACTTCGATCAAAATGGAAACTTTGATTCCTATGAAAGTCTTGGAACATGGGTGGGGATGCCCCCTGCACCTATCCAAAACTGGTCGTTTACTGTACCTGCCAATGCAGTTAATGGCCTCACTCGTATGAGAGTCATGCAACGCGAGCAAGGGACGATTCCGTTAAATCCTTGCGGGACATTCCAATGGGGTTCTGTTACAGATTTTGGCATCACCTTAACCAATGGACTTGATTGTACTGGATATCCCGGCGATGACCATAACGACGCCATTATTGTGAGCGCTTTGCCTTATACAGATACGCGTTCAACTGAGGTCTGTTATTCTAATCAAAATTATGTATATCCGTCGCCAGATATTTATTATTCTTTTGAACCAAATCCATTATTAGCTGAGGTTCATGTTTCATTGTGTGGTGCTAATTTCGACACATTTTTAAGTGTGGTTGACCTCAACGGCAATGTGATTGCCTACAACGACGACGCACCTGATTGTGCTCCGCAGTCATCTTTATCTTTTGATGCAACTGATTTAGGCCCGCTCTACATTATTGTTGAAGGTTGGGGTGCATTGAGTGGAGATTACACGCTTCAGATCTCGGCAAGTTATGTCGGTTTAGAAACTTTTGAGACTGCAGTATTTAATGCGTACCCGAATCCAAGTCAGGGCTTGCTTAACCTGACTTCAAATTCAGGGATCTATCAATTTTTAGATATAAACGGTCAATTATTGCAAACATTTGATACGCAGACACAGGCTATTTTTAATTTAGAAAACTTAGCTGCAGGAGTCTATCTACTCAAAGAAATGGAGTCGGGCAGAATTCAAAAATGGCAAAAGTTATGAGAAGAATATTTTTTCTTTTTCTCTTGATTTCTGCTCCAGGAATTTTTGCTCAATTTTGGATCCAAAAATCAAGTTTTGGTGGCCCTGGACGCCACCGCGCTACTGGCTGTGCTACTTCGCACCGCGGTTACATGGGGCTTGGGCACGTCAATGGCACGGGTCAGGATATTTCTTATAAAGATTGGTGGGAATATGATCCGGCATCGGACACCTGGACGCAGCGTGCTGATTTCCCTGTGAGTACACACGGCGCTGTTTCTTTTGTCGTAGACAACTGCCCGGTAGTTGGAGGAGGCTCTGCACTCAGCACTCAATTTTATAAATATGATCATAATGTGAATACCTGGACACCAATCGCCAATTGTATTCTTCCTAATCCTGGCGACAGCCAAGGTTTTTCGGTGAACAACCGCGGTTTTGTATACCAAGCTAACCAACTTGCCAAATACAATCCAAACACCAATGTGTGGTCTTTATGCGCGAATGCGCCGATGACTTTTGGCTCTTGGACTTGTTCTTTTGCAATCGAAGGGAGTGGATTTATAAAAGCAGGGAACCAACTTTGGGAATACAAACCACTCCATGATCAATGGTTGCAAAGGGCTAGTTTTCCTGGAATATCTACCGGAGGAAGTGCTGCATTTGCCATCGAGCAACGCGGCTATGTCACATGTGGTTACGTGGGTGGCCTATCAGTAGTTACCGACCAAGTTTGGTCTTTTCATCCAGCGACCAATACTTGGAAAGAAGAAATTGCTTTTCTGGGCTCATCTCGCAGATTTCCTGTTGCTTTTGCTATACACAACCGTGGTTATTACGGAACAGGTACGAACGGTATTAATTTCAACGATTTTTGGCAATTCAACCCCATTGATAACTCGATAGGCCTCGAAGAAGATGCGATCGAGATAAAGGTATTTCCTAATCCTGCCTCTGAAATCGTCTGCATTTCCTCTAAGAACCTACATTCCGCAATAAATGGAAACATCTCCATTTTTGATTTGTCTGGAAAACAATTGTTGGAGGCACCTCTTCAGTATTTTCAACAGAATATCGATATATCATCCTTGAAAACAGGAATTTACTATTTGCAAATCAGTAATAACGGTCAAATTATTTACCAAGATAAACTGATCAAGCGATGAGGTTGTGGTTATTATGCAGTTTCTTTTTGCTGACTTTCGCGACGACTGCGCAATATAATTCCTGGACAAAGCTCAACGATGTCGGGATGGGAAAACGCGAGCGCGCAACAGGTTTTGCGATTGGAAGCCATGGCTACATTTGCGGTGGTTTGGACACCGCAGAGGTTGTTCATAATGATTTGTGGGCCTATGATCCACAGACCGATTCTTGGACCCAAAAAGCAGATCTCCCCGGTGCTCCACGCCGAGATGCCATTTCTTTTGTTGTCGATAATTATGCTTATGTGGGTTCTGGCATGGACAGCGTTTCGGGCCCAGCAGGCACCAAACTAAAAGATTTTTGGAGATACAACCCTGCCTCTAATTCTTGGACTGCAATCGCTGATTTTCCGGGCGCAGGCGGAGACGGTGTATATTTTGCCACGGGCTTTGCCGTAGGCGGAAAGGGTTATCTCTGCGGTGGAAAAATTGGACCGAGTCTTTATAGCAACCAACTTTGGGAATACAAACCAAGTAACGATCAATGGATTCAACGCGCTAATTTCCCAGGAGGTGTGCGCTACCAGATGCTGTCATTTGTAATTGATTCAAAGGCATATATTGGAATGGGAACCGACCAAAATACTTTCAGAAAAGATGTTTTTTGTTATGATCCAGGCGCCAATAATTGGCAAGCTATTGCGCCTTTTCCAGCTTATGAAAGGGCGGCAGCAAGTGCATTCAGTCTAGAAAATCGAGGTTTTGTATGCCTAGGCAGCAATGGAGGTTTGCTCTCAGACTTACTTGAGTACAATCCAAAAACAGATTCCTGGACGCTAAGGGCAGCTTATGGTGGAAGTGAGCGCAAAAGTGCAGTAGCTTTTGTCATTGACAATAAAGCCTATGTTGGAACAGGTAATGGTTCTTCGGGCAAAAAAGCCAGCTGGTATGTTTATGCACCATCTAATTATGCCGCTCTTGAAGAGTTAGAGGCGTCGCTACGCATTTATCCGAATCCTTTTTGTGAATCCTTGATGATAGCAGGAAATCATGCAAGCCTCGAACACCTCACTATATTTAGCACACTTGGAAGAAAGGTACGTCAAATGAATCTAAAAGAAATCGATCCTTCATCTATTGACTTGAGTTATTTAGAGACAGGTAGTTATCTGCTCGTGTTTACACTGGAAGATGGGCAGTCTTTCACCAAAAAAATCACTAAGTTATGACAACTAGGATTTTTGTACTTTTTCTTGTACTCATAGGCACCCAAATACTTTTGGCTCAAGACTATTGGGTTCAAAGGGATACCGTTAACGGACCTCCAAAATCTGCTGCGAGTTCTTTTGTGATTGATCATCGTGCGTATGCAGTTGCCGGAACAGACGAATTTGAATACAAGCGCAAAATGTATTCATACCGCGCAGATCAAAATGATTGGGACGACGAAATTTCTTTGGGCGGAGACGGCGGCGATGGTCTGGCCAGAGTTGGCGCGACTTCTTTTTCATTGACCCAAAATGGCCAAACAAAAGGCTATATTGCTCTTGGCCAAACGCAAACAATTGCGTTTATGAACGATTTGTGGGAGTACGATCGTAGCACCGATGCCTGGACGCAAAAGGCCAATTTTTCAGGTGCGCCTCGCAGAGAAGCGGTGAGTTTTGTTATAGACAACAAAGCCTACGTAGGTACTGGCAACAGTGCGAGTGGCCTCAAAAAAGATTTTTACACCTATGACCCTAGCACGAATGCTTGGGAACAAATCAGTGATTTTGAAGGAACTGCTCGACGCGCGGCAGTTGCATTCTCAATGGAGGCCTACGGTTTTCTAGGAACCGGTGACGACGGCACGCTGCGCCATGATTTTTGGATGTATAATCCTCAATCTGATCAGTGGATCCAGAAGGCGAATTTCCCTGGTTCTGCGCGCTCTGGCGCTTGCGGCTGGGCAGATTTTCCTGTGTGTTACCTCGGCACAGGTGAAGATGCAGACCATGTGTTTCACAACGATCTTTGGGAATACAATTACTACTTGAATAATTGGACCCAGCGCGCCGATTTACCGGGCCCAGGCCGAAAAAATGCCATTGCATTCTATCTCGATGGCTGGGGTTATATCGGAACAGGTTACAACGATGGCGTCTTCCTCGATGACCTCTGGGCTTACAGCGGAACCGCCGCTATAGCCGATCAAGAGGTGCCTGAGCTGCGGATTTTTCCAAACCCAACTTCAGACTTCATTTCAATTCAAGAAAGCGCTGAGGTGTTGAATTATGAAATAGTGAACTCTAAGGGCCAAACCGTGCTCACCACACTGCAGAAAGTGGGTGCAAATTCAATTATCGACGTCAGAGATTTGCCGAGCGGCACTTATTTCTTAAGGTTTCAAGTTGGGGAGCGCGTGCAATCCGCTACTTTTGTCAAATGCAACGGTACTTTATAATCCTATTATTGCTCGCTGCTTGCCAGGCTCAGACTGCGCAAAGCAGTGCAAAAAAAGCAACAAATGCGAGCAAGCACACGGCCGAAAAATCAGCTAAAGAGGCTCCAACTTTTGAAATTGCTACCATCCAAGGCACAAACGGATGGGGTTACCAAATCCGTCAAAATGGCAAATTAGTGATCAACCAGCCTACGATTCCTGGCAGACCAGGAACTGCTGGTTTTCAGACACAGCAAGAGGCGCAAAATGTTGCAGAACTAGTCAGATCAAAACTTCTTGCTAAAGTCTTTCCACCAACGGTTAGTGAAGACGATTTAAAGAATTTAAACATTCACTAACTTTGCAGCATGAAAAGAATCCGCATCTCGCAAATTTTAGCTGGCCACGAGGCTTTGCTCGATCAAGAAATCACGGTAAAAGGCTGGGTAAGAGCGTTTCGCTCTAACCGTTTTGTTCAGCTCAATGACGGCTCTTGCATGGCCAATTTGCAGGCGGTCATTGACTTTGAAAATTGGGATGAAGCGTTGCTCAAGCGCATTACCACAGCTTCGGCACTTTCTCTTAGCGGCAAGTTGGTGGCCTCACAAGGTTCAGGTCAAGCGGTAGAGCTTCAGGTTAGCGGAATAGAAATCTTAGGTGACGCACACCCAGATGAGGTTCAAAAGACCGTGATGCAACCAAAACGACACAGCCTTGAGTTTTTGCGCGAGCAAGCACATTTGCGCTTCAGAACCAATACTTTTGGCGCCGTATTTAGGATTCGTCATGCGGTGGCATTTGCCATTCACCAATTTTTTAATGAGCGTGGATTCTATTATTTGCACACGCCAATTATCACGGGCTCTGATGCAGAGGGAGCCGGTGAAATGTTCAGAGTCACGACCCTCGACCCTAAAAATCCGCCACTGAATGAAGATGGAAAGGTCGATTTCAAAGAAGATTTCTTCGGAAAAGCCGTTAACCTAACAGTTTCTGGTCAGCTAGAAGCTGAATTAGCAGCCACAGCTTTAGGTCAGGTGTATACTTTCGGCCCAACATTTAGAGCAGAAAACTCCAATACTTCGCGCCACCTCGCCGAATTCTGGATGATTGAACCTGAAGTAGCGTTCAATAACCTCCAAGACAACATGGACCTCACCGAGGATTTCCTCAAGTATATCTGTGCTTATGTATTAGAGAATTGTGCTGCGGACGTCCAGTTTTTGCAAGAGCGCGATGCACAAGAGCAAGCGCAGAAACCGGCAAACGAGCGCCACGAAATGGGGCTCATAGATCGCTTAAAGTTCGTCATAGAAAACCCATTCAAGCGCCTTACTTATACAGAGGCTATTGAAATATTGCTTAACTCCAACCATTACAAGAAAAAGAAGTTCAAGTATCCTGTAGAGTGGGGCATAGACCTACAAAGTGAGCACGAGCGTTATTTAGTTGAAAAAGAATTCAATTGCCCCGTGATTTTAACGGACTATCCCGCAAAAATCAAGGCATTCTATATGCGCTTGAACGAAGATGGTAAAACGGTTGCGGCAATGGATGTACTTTTCCCTGGGATTGGTGAAATTGTAGGCGGATCACAACGCGAAGAACGCCACGATGTTTTGGTTCAGAAATGTGAAGAATTTGGCATTCCTGCGGAAGAACTTTGGTGGTATTTTGACACCCGCCGTTTTGGAACGGTTCCGCATGCGGGCTTCGGTCTCGGCTTTGAACGCATGGTGATGTTCGTAACGGGCATGTCTAACATCCGAGACGTCATTCCTTTCCCACGCACTCCTTTGAACGCAGAATTTTAATAAGTCTTTGACTTTCTTACAACAAAAAAACCGTGAGATTACTTCTCACGGTTTTTTTTGGCTTGATAGTCCGACTTATTTAGGCTCTAAAACCCAAATAGCGTTGTCTGAATCAATTAGTTCAAGTTTGTCTTTTTCAATAGTCAAAACAGATAATACTTCTGAGTACCCGTCCAAAATACAAATGATTTTTTCATCGGACACAGAATAGGTGAATGGCGTTACATAACTTCCTGTTCCCCAATTTTCTGTTAGCGTACCATCGCCGGATAATTTTTTGTCTTTGTTGAATTTGAATACATAGCTTTCGCCTACTGGGACTGGATCCCCGGCAAGAGTTACAACATTCCATTCACCCTCAATTTGGCGGTTAATTTTTGCATCTTTCGAGCAAGAAAAGGTAATGCTCACAATAATTGCTAATAGTATTAATACACTTTTTTTCATTTGTTTATGATTTTAGATTGTATCAAATATAATAAAAAGTCAGGTCTCAATTAAATGAGAAATCGTACAAAAATTCAGATTATTTAGATAAAGCGTGTTTGCCAGCGATATATCCGGTGGTCCAGGCTGCTTGGAAATTGTAGCCTCCGGTAATGCCATCGATATCTAATACTTCGCCAGCAAAAGAAAGTCTTGGGAATTTCTTGCTTTTCATGGTCTGAAAATCAATTTCAGATAAATCTAGCCCACCGGCCGTAACAAATTCTTCTTTGAAGGTCGTTTTACCTTGTACTTCAAAACGGTCGTTCAGCAGGGTATTGATCAGTTTGTTGATCGCTTTTTTGCCGATTTCGGCCCAGCGTTGATCTGAAGAAATTTCTGCGCGTTCAAGTAAGTGGTTCCAAAGTCTATTGGTAAGCGGCGTGGGGTTCCAATTACTCAGTTTTTTTGCTCCCTGATTTGCGATGGTATGGATAAGATCTTCGCGTAAGGCTTCTTCCTTTTTTTGATCTAACCAGTTGACCAAAATATAGAAGTGATAGTTTTTTTCGGCAAGCAATCGAGCTCCCCAAGCCGAGAGTAATAAAACTGCAGGGCCACTCATTCCCCAATGCGTAATAAGCAAGGGCCCCTGCCCACTTAATTTAGTGCCTTCAATTTTTACGGTAGCCTGCCCAACAACGGTTCCCATGAGTTCTGCAATCGGGTTTTGAGGCATGTTGAAAGTGAAAAGAGACGGAAGTGGTTCAACAATGTTCAACCCTAAGGCTTCTAGCCATTGCAAATTACTGCGTTTGGGCTGTCCGCCCGCACAAATGATGACGTGGTCATAGGCTTGTATTTCATCATTATTATGTAACAAAACACAGGTTTCGTTCATTTCTATTTTCGAAATGTGTTGTTGGGAGAGTAGCGTTACTCCAAGTTGCTGACAGCTTTTCATAAAGCAATCGATAATGACTTGTGAGTCGTTTGCCAAAGGAAAAATACAGCCGTCTGGATAGGTTTTGAGTGGTACGCGACGGGACTCAAACCAATGAATGGTATCATTTGCATTAAACTGATGAAATGCTTTCCTTAATTGCACACCGCCTCTAGGATATGCTTTAGAAAGTTCGTTGATATCTGGGCAGTGGTGGGTAACATTACAACGTCCGCCCCCTGAAATTTTAACTTTAGATAAAAATTTGTTGCTTTTTTCAAGGATACAAACGCTTGAATCAGGCCAATGTTGTTTGGCTGCAATAGCGGCGAAAAAACCAGCTGCTCCGCCTCCGATAATTGCAATTTTTTGCTTGCTCTTCATCAGTAAAGCGTATTAATTTTCCAATTGCGCCCATTAAATTGCACACTTTCTTGCTCTTTTTTTCCTTTTAGTGCTTGAAAAAGTGGGGCGTCTGAACTCATGCAGAATATAGTTCTGTCTTCAAATTGAATTTGACCAAAAGGCACACTACCGTAGTACCAATTTTGATTTATTTCAAAAAGCGCACCGATTTGAATATGGGTTAGTTCAGCGCTTGAATCTATTCGTTGTAGGGTCTGGAGCTGTTGTTGGGTTAGTGCAATTTGCTGATCGAGTTTTTCAATTTCAATTTGCGCCATGGCAATGCCCACTTCGTGTTTGTCGCCGGCAGAACCCTTTCCACTTTCCGTGCTTTCCAAACTTAATTGGCTACGTTGTTGTTGTAGCCGAGATTTGCGACTTTCAAGTGTTTGAAATAAATGTTGGTGCAGCCTTGTTTTGAGGGTCATATCTTGCAAAAATAGCCCGATTTGTCGTAAATTCGCGACTTTACAAAGCAAACGTTCATGAAAGCAAAATATCCTGAATACAAAGGATTAAACCTCCCCAATGTCGCTGCCAGTGTTCTTGAAAAATGGCAAAAGGAATCCATTTTTCAGCAATCGGTGGCTCAGCGCAACGGAGCGCCCTCTTTTGTCTTTTATGAAGGGCCACCATCTGCCAATGGTTTGCCGGGTATCCATCACGTCATGGGCCGAGCAATCAAAGACATCTTTTGTCGTTACCAAACGCTCAAAGGAAAGCAGGTGCATCGCAAGGCTGGTTGGGATACACACGGCTTGCCAGTAGAGCTCGGGGTCGAGAAAGAACTCGGAATCACCAAAGAAGATATCGGCAGCAAAATTTCCGTAGATGCCTACAACGAGGCATGTAAGGAAGCGGTTATGCGCTACACCGATATCTGGAATCAACTCACTGAGAAAATGGGATATTGGGTCGATATGCAAGATCCATATATTACTTATTCACCTAAATACATGGAGAGTGTTTGGTGGTTGTTGGCTCAACTTTACAACAAAGGTTTGTTGTACAAAGGATACACCATTCAACCTTATTCTCCGAAAGCGGGTACAGGTCTTTCTTCTCACGAACTCAATCAACCAGGTTGCTACAAAGATGTCAAAGACACTACAATTGTAGCTATGTTTGAAACCTTGGCTGGTCAAAAATTACCTTTTACTGCCAACTTCAGTGAAAAGACCCATTTACTCGCCTGGACCACAACCCCTTGGACGCTACCATCCAATACAGCCCTTACTGTAGGCCCCCAAATTGACTACGCACTTGTTGCCACCTATAACCAATATACCTTTGAGCCAATTCAAGTTATTCTTGCAAATAACCTGGTAGCTTATCAGTTTTCAAAAGGTTTTGTGTCCGTAGAAAACACCGCTGAACTTCAGAATTACAACCCCGGAGACAAACAAATCCCATATGCCGTTCTTGGAACTTGCAAGGGGAAAGAACTGATAGGGCTCAAATACCAACAATTGTTGGCTTTTGCTCAACCTGCAGAAAACCCTCAAGAAGCTTTTCGCGTAATTGGCGGAGATTTTGTCACTACCGAAGACGGTACCGGAATCGTGCATACCGCTCCAACTTTTGGTGCCGACGATGCCCGCGTGGCAGCAGAGGCTGGTGTGCCAGGGCTGCTCGTCTCCGACGAGCGAGGCAACCTCGTTCCGCTCGTTGACCTCCAGGGCCGTTTCAGACCAGAAGTAGGCCCATATGCTGGCATGTACGTCAAAAACGAATACTACGACGCCGGAACAGAACCAGAGCGCAGCGTAGACGTCCAGATTGCCATACAACTCAAAGAAGAAGGAAAAGCGTTTAAGGTCGAGAAATACGAGCACTCGTATCCGCACTGTTGGCGCACTGACAAACCCGTACTTTACTACCCCCTAGACTCTTGGTTTATTCGGGTCACAGACCAAAAAGACCTATTGGTTGCGCTCAATCATGAGATCAACTGGAAACCAGAAGCCACAGGCTCTGGGCGCTTTGGCAAGTGGCTTGAAAACGCCAACGACTGGAACCTCTCGCGTTCGCGTTATTGGGGTATTCCAATTCCAATTTGGTCCACAGAAGAGGGCGACGAACGCCTGTGCATTGATTCAATTGCAACGCTCAAAAATGAAATCGAAAAGTCGGTAGCGGCTGGCCTGATGCCTACGAACCCTTTTGCTGAATTTGACCCTACGGACTTCTCTGATGCTAATTATAGCCTGATAGACCTTCACAAGCACAAAGTAGATCCCATCATTTTGGTATCGCCATCGGGCAAGCCAATGAAACGCGAGGCAGATCTCATCGATGTTTGGTTTGATTCCGGTGCCATGCCATATGCGCAATTGCATTACCCTTTTGAGAACAAAGAACTCATTGACCAAAACCAAGCCTTTCCCGCTGATTTTATTGCCGAAGGCGTTGACCAAACGCGTGGTTGGTTTTACACGCTACATGCCATTGCCACTATGGTTTTCGGTTCCAAGGCCTACAAAAATGTAGTTTCCAATGGTTTGGTGCTCGACAAAAACGGTCAAAAGATGTCCAAGCGTTTGGGCAACGCTATTGATCCGTTTACCACCCTAGATCAATATGGCCCAGATGCCACGCGCTGGTACATGATCACGAACGCTCAGCCCTGGGACAACCTTAAATTTGACCTCGAAGGCATAGCCGAAGTACAGCGCAAATTCTTTGGCACACTCTACAACACCTATTCGTTCTTTGCGCTTTATGCCAACATCGACGGCTTTGATTTCAGCGAAGCGCCAATGGAACTTTCCCAAAGACCTGAAATCGACCAATGGGTGATTTCCAAGCTCAATTCTTTAATCGCTGAGGTAGATGCCGCTTACGCCGCCTATGAACCTACAAAAGCGGGGCGCGCTATTCAGGATTTCGTCACGGAGCAATTATCGAATTGGTATGTGCGTTTGTGTCGTCGTCGTTTTTGGAAAAACGATGATGCCCAAGATAAACTTGCGGCATATCAAACACTTTATACTTGTCTAGAAACAGTCGCACTACTAGCAGCGCCAATTGCACCCTTCTACACAGATCAACTATTTTCCGACTTGAATGCTGTAACCGGCCGCGGAGCGCGCGCTTCAGTTCACTTAGCAGATTTTCCAAAGGTAGCTGCTGATCAAATCTTGCCTAACCTTGAAACCCAAATGGAATTAGCCCAAAAAGCTTGTTCTTTGGTACTTGCTTTGCGCAAGAAACAGCACATTCGCGTGCGTCAGCCGTTGCAAAAAATCATGATTCCAGTCCTCAATGAGCAAGAAGCTGCCAATTTCCGTCATGTTACCGACCTGATCTGTTCAGAGGTAAACGTCAAGGAGCTCGAGTTACTTACTGACACCGGTATTTTGGTGAAATCGATCAAGCCAAACTTCAAAACAATCGGGCCAAAATACGGTAAGCAAATGAAAGCAATTAGTGCTTTGGTTCAGCAATTTAATCAAAATGATATCGCGCAAATTGAGCAAAACCAATCTTGGAGAGGGCAAATAGAAGGCGAAGAAATTACACTAGATATCACTGACTTTGAAATACAAGCGCAAGATATTCCAGGTTGGTTGGTGGCCAATGAAAACGGCCTAACCGTTGCACTCGACGTCACTATTTCTGCCGAACTCAAAGCCGAAGGATTGGCAAGAGAAGTTGTCAATCGCATTCAAAATTTGCGCAAAGAGAGCGCTTTTGACGTCACTGACCGCATTACTGTAAAGATTGACACCACTGCAGCTATTCAAGCCGCTATCACAGCTCATAAAGCTTATATTTGCACAGAGGTCTTGGCCAACGACATCATTTTTGAGCCGCTTACGAGCCCAAAAACAGAAGAGATAGAAGCCGAGGCCGATACCGCTATTCAACTTTCAAAATAACGCCCATGAACAAATGGTTCCTTGACGATAAAGAAACGCAAACACTGAGTGGTGCTGCAGTTAAATGGTTCGATCACCGCTTTTTTGAACTCAAGTTTGACGGTAAAAAATACCATGGCGAGCTCGTTGCTGATCAATCAGAAACAGGTCAGCTCACGATCCGTATCAATCACCGCACTTTTCAGGTCAAAAAAGGACATCCGCTAGATGCACTCATTGCTTCAATGGGCCTAGACCAACCCAAACTTCGCAAACTCAAAGAAATGCAAGCACCCATGCCGGGCCGCGTTACCGCAATTCATGTCGAGGTGGGTCAGGAAGTACAACCGGGTGCTCCGTTACTTTCTTTGGAAGCCATGAAAATGGAAAACGTCCTGAAAGCCGAAGGAATTGGAGTGGTTTCAGCTATCACTATTCAAGAAGGTGATGTTGTTGAAAAAGGGGCGCTCTTGATCGAATTTACTTGATTCGTATCTGACATTTTTTATCTCGATCCAACACTATTTTTGCAGCCTCAAAACTGGGCGCCGAGAAAGTTTCACGCGCATTATTTGAAAATCCGTAGGCTTCTGTAGGTGCGCCAACTAAATTTTTATCGAGTTTCCCGTTTTTATTCTCGTCGTGATACACCGCCAGGGCGTAGCTATCTTTAGGGAGATTTTTAAATTGATACACATGGCTTTTGCCCTCAAGCTTGAGCACAACACCTTTATATTGTTTGCCATAGTTCGGAAAAGAGGCGCGCGAGTTAAATAAACCAATAAACAGGTTTCCTTTTGAATTAGGGATGCCATCTACCTGAACTTCGAGGTCATAGGAGTTGCCCAGAAAGGCAAGTAAAGCAAGAATGAAAAGTAGTTTCATAAAGCAAACAACAAACATAAGACAAAGCTGTTCAGCAACCAACGGATTCTCCTAACTTTGCTACATGGAAAGATTTGTCTTGGTCACCGGAGGTGCGGGTTACATTGGTTCCCATACCGTAGTTGCCTTAAAGCAACAAGGATATATTCCCGTTATTGCCGATGATTTTCGCAACGCTAATGTTATCGTATTAGATGGCTTGCGACATATCTTAGGGCAGGAGCCAATAGTGCACCGCATAGACATCTGTGATAAACCTGCCCTCACCGAACTTTTTGAAACGTATCGTTTTGAGGGTGTGATTCATTTTGCCGCCTACAAAGCAGTGGGTGAATCTGTCGAGAAGCCGCTCGAATATTATCATAACAATTTAGTCGGATTGCTGAATGTACTTGGTTTACTCGCGCAATTTGGCGTCAAGAATTTTGTTTTTTCTTCCTCTTGCACAGTCTACGGAGAGCCAAAGGGCACCAAAGAAGTGAGTGAAAACACGCCCAAACAATTACCCGCTTCGCCCTATGGATTTACCAAATGGATGGGGGAGCAAATTATTGCCGATTTTCAGCAGAGTGCACCTGCGCTCAAACTCATGAACCTGCGCTATTTTAATCCGGTGGGCGCTCATCCGTCGGCAAGAATTGGGGAATTCCCTATTGGAAAACCGAATAATCTCTTGCCTTTTGTTGCCCAAACAGCCATCGGCAAACAACAACAACTCACCATTTTTGGCAACGACTACCCAACCAGAGATGGCTCTTGTATCCGCGACTACATTCATGTCATGGACCTCGCAGAGGCACATGTTGCCGCATTAAGCTTCTTGTCAAAACAACAAGAAGGGCTCTTAGAAGCCGTAAACGTAGGCACCGGAAACGGCACTTCAGTCTTAGAAATTGTAGCAGCATTTGAGCGCATCACAGGTAAAGCAGTGCCGAAGCAAATTGGCCCGAGAAGAGCTGGAGATGTAATAGAAATTTATGCCAACGTTCAAAAAGGCGAGCAGCTTCTAGGTTGGAGGGCGCGTCTGAGCATCGAAGACGCCATCCGCGATGCATGGGCCTGGGAAAACTATCTTGCGAACCTATGATCATTGATACACATTCACATTTATACGCCGAGGAGTTTCTAGAAGACCGCCTTGAGGTGCTGCAGCGTGCCCAGCAAACAGGTGTAGGGGCTATTTTGTTGCCCAACATAGACACCGAAAGCATAGGCCCTCTCGAACAATTAGCCGACAGCTCACCCATTTGCGTTCCAATGATGGGTTTGCATCCAACTTATGTGAAAGAGAACTGGCAGCAAGAGTTAGCCGCTATTGAGGCGCAGCTTTTTGCTGCGCCAGAACGCTATTGCGCCGTAGGTGAAATTGGCATCGATCTTTACTGGGACGACGCCTTTCTAGAGGCCCAAAAAGAGGTTTTCAGAACACAAGTGCAGTGGGCTAAAAAGTTGCAATTACCCATAGCAATTCATGTGCGCAAGGCTTTTGAAGAGTTATTTGCTGTTCTCGATAGCGAGTGGACACCCGAACTCAGTGGCGTTTTTCATTGCTTCACGGGCAGTAAAGAACAGGTGCAGCGGGTGCTTAAGTATCAAAATTTCTATTTTGGAATTGGCGGTGTCCTGACCTATAAAAACGCAGGATTAGCTGAGGTAGTCAAAGAAATCCCGCTCGACAAATTACTTTTAGAAACCGATGCCCCTTATTTGTCACCGGTTCCGTACAGAGGCAAGCGCAATGAGCCCGCTTATCTTTCTGAGGTGGTTTGTAAACTTCATGAAGTTTTAGGCTTAAGTGTCGCCGAACTCGAAGCGCATACAAGTGCAAATGCCATCAAACTATTTCACTTAGAAAAATTCCTTACTTTCGAGCATGCGTAAGCTTCTTTTGATTTATACAGGTGGCACAATTGGCATGATCACCAATGCACAAACAGGTGCGCTTGAAAGTTTCGACTTTTCACATTTGTATGCCCAAATTCCAGAGCTCAAGCGCTTTGAACTCGATATCCAAGTCAAAAGTTTTGACACCCCCTTAGATTCTTCAGAAATTGGGCCGCAGCACTGGCAGCAATTAGCGTCCTGGATTTCCGATGCCTACAATGAGTTCGATGGCTTTGTTGTATTGCACGGAACAGATACCATGGCTTACACTGCAAGTGCATTGAGTTTCATGCTTCAGGGGCTCAAGAAGCCTGTTGTGTTCACGGGTTCTCAGCTCCCAATTGGCATTATTCGAACCGACGGCAAAGAGAACCTAATTACTGCCATTGAAATTGCAGCGGCAACCGATGCTCTCGGAGAACCTATTTTGCAAGAAGTGGCGGTTTACTTTGAATACGCCTTGTTCAGAGGCAACCGTACCTCGAAAATTTCTGCACATCAGTTTGAGGCCTTTGCGGCGCCAAATTACCCGCTTTTAGCAAAGGCAGGCGTTCAAATCGAGTGGTTTAAAGAACGATTGTTCCGAACAGAACATGCTCAACTCAAGCCTCAACTCGCCCTTAGCAACGAGGTGCTGATCTGGCGACTCTTTCCAGGAATGCCAATAAATCTTTACGCGGCAGCATTGGTTTTCCCGAATGTTAAAATTTTGCTGATCGAAACTTTTGGTGCGGGCAATGCATTTAGCGACAGCGCTTTTCAAGCGATGTTGGCTTCGTTTATCGAAGCCGGTGGTTTGGTCTTGAATATCACGCAGTGCCAGAGTGGGGCTGTCAGACAAGGCGCTTACCAGACCAGTACGTTCTTCGAAAAAATCGGCGTCATTAGCGGTGCAGATTTAACGGCAGAGGCGGCATTAACGAAATGTATGTTTGCATTGGCTAATGTGGAGCAAACTGCTCGCGCTCAGTTCTTGCGCACGGCTGTTGTTGGGGAGCTTTTTAACCCTGAAAAGTAGCTTTCTCAACTAAATGCCCATCAACTACCTCTAAAATTCTTCCGGGGTAATGTTTGACCATTTGCATATCGTGGGTGGCCATCAAAATAGCGGTGTTCTCTTCTTTAGCAACTGCTAAAAGCAACTCCATAATTTCTTTGGAAGTTTCTGGATCTAAGTTACCAGTGGGTTCGTCTGCCAGAATAAGTGCTGGCTGATTGAGCAGGGCACGCGCTATGGAGACGCGCTGTTGTTCGCCACCAGATAGCATGTGCGGGAATGAATTGGCCTTTTGTTCGATGCCCACCAATTGAAGACAATTGAGCGCGCGTTGCTCTATAAGTTTTTTGTCTTTCCAACCAGTTGCACCTAAAACAAACTTGAGGTTGTCAATGACATTTCGGTCGGTGAGCAATTGAAAGTCTTGGAAGACGATTCCAATTTTTCTACGCAAAAATGGGATGTCTTTGCGCTTGAGGCCTTTCAAGGTATAACCGCAAACTTCACCTTCGCCTTCAAGTAGCGGAATCTCTGCGTACAGCGTTTTCAGCAAACTACTTTTACCGCTACCTGTTTTTCCTATTAAGTAGGCAAAGGATTGTGCGGCAAGCTCTAGCTGTACGTCAGCTAAAATCAGTTGGTCTTGTTGGTAAATTTTGGCAGCAGCCAGCGCGATGACATTTGACACGAGTTCTAATTTTAGACAAATGTGTTTAATATGTCGTAACGAATTGTAAAAAGCTCCGATTTTATCTTAACAAATTCAGGTTTAAAACTTTTGACTGCTGTGCTTAGGTTGGGCCTGTGCCCCCATTAATTTTACATTCTATGAATCGTAACTTGCGTTATCTTGTCCTTGTTCTGTGCTTTCCAGTTTTATTCTGGGCACAGGAGTCCGTTAAATATAGCGGAGAGAATGCAGCATTTTTCAATGCTGAAGAATTATTTACCAAAGCTCAGTATGGCGCGGCCAAACAAGAGTTCAGGGTTTTTATCGATGCTTGTAGTGCCCAAAAGCGCAATGAGCACGACCCTTACTTAGTCAAGGCCTACTATTACGAAGGCATGTCTGCGTTGAAACTATACAACAACGACGCTATTCCATTGCTCGAGCAATTCAATAAAACATACCCTGAGAATAACTTCAGGAATGAAATAGCGATAGGTGTGGGTTCTTATCACTTTCAGGCAGAAGATTATTTAGCGGCTCAAGCGGCATTTGCGCAAATCAATTTAAGCGGATTAAGCGCCGAGCAAAAAGAAGAAGTTTTGTTCAAATTGGGATATTCCGCGTATCAAAACGAAGATCAAGATGCCGCTTATTTGGCATTTAAAGAAATCAAAGGAGGAACTACCCAGTACTCCAAACCAGCATTGTATTATTACGCTCATATCAGTTATGTGCGTTCTGCATTGCAAGAAGCGCTCGAGGGTTTTCAGGCACTTCAAAAAGATTCAACGTTTTGCGGAGTTGTACCTTACTACATTGCACAGATTCTCTACAAGCAAAGCAAGTTCCAGGAAGTAATCGATTTTGCACCTACCGTACTTAATTGCGGATTTGTCAATAATGAGTTTGATATTCAGCATATTATAGGAAACGCTTATTATCAAATGGGTAAATATGACTTGGCCTTGCCATTCTTGGAGCGTTACCACCAAAATGCACGCGGTACCCGTGATGACTACTATGAGTTGGGTTTTGCCTACTACAAAGTCAAACAGTTTGAAAAAGCAATCAAAAACTTTGATCGTGTTACGCGTTCAAAAGACAGCTTGGCTCATATTGCCATGTATCAAATTGGCGATGCGTATTTGCAACTCAATAAACTCTTGCCTGCGCGCAGTGCATTTGAGCGCGCTGCGGAAATGAACTTCCTACCGCAAATTCAGGAAGATGCCTTATTCCAATTTGCGGTGTTGTCTTTCAAGGTGGACATCAATCCTTATGACGAATCAGTGCGCGCCTTTGAAAATTATTTGAGCCAATACCCCGATTCCAAAAGAAAGCGCGATGTATATCAATACTTGGTAAACGTGTATACCAATACTTCTAATTTCGCAAAGGCACTAGAATCGATCGAAAAGTTACCCTCAAAAGACGCCCAACTGAAGAAAGTATATCAAACAGTGGCATTTAACTATGGGGTTGAATTATTCCAAAAAGGTCAACTTACGGAGGCTTATACTGCCTTTAAACGCGTAGACACCTATCCTATGGATCCGCAAATGGTGGCGTTATCGCGCTACTGGATGGCGGATATTTCGTTTCGAAAAAATGAATTATCAGCGGCCATTAACATGTACCGCGACTTCATCAATTCGCCGGCTTCCAATTCTTTACCAGAAAAAGTAGATGCGTATTATAATATCGGTTATGCTTACTTAGAGCAGGGCAAACGCGACGAAGCAATCCAATCTTTTCGCACATACTTACAGCTCAATCCAAATAAAGAGAATAAAGTGGTAGATGCTACATTCCGCATCGCTGATGCTTACTATGTAAACAAACAAAATTTACAAGCAAGTCAGTATTACCAACAGGCATACAAGCTCAATTCAGCACTCAACGACAAGGCTTTGTTTTATTTGGCAAAAGCCCAAGGGTTCAATGGGCAGCTCAATGAAAAAGCACAAACGCTCAGTAAATTACTGAAAGAAGAACCGGTTTCAAAGTACCGCATGAATGCCGAGTATGAATTGGCTCGAACCTATATGTCTCAGCTTAATTACGATGCTGCACTCACCACCTACCAAGACTTTTTATCTGAGTTCCCGAAGTCTCCATATTTACTTGATGTCAAGTTAGATGTGGCCGATATCTACTATAAAAAGTGGGATTACACGAAGTCAGAAGCTGCTTATCTAGAAATTTTAGCAAGCTACGAACAGCAAAGAGAGGTGTGCAAGAAAGTTGTCATGAACCTCATAGATGTCTATAATGCGCAGAAAAAACCAGATATGGCATCAGATGTTATTGATCGCTACCCTTGTGCCAACATCTCTACCGAAGAAAAAGAGAACATTTTTTATTCGCCAGCGCTGGCAGCCTACGAAGACACCAACTTTAGGGAAGCCGTCGAGAAATTTGAGATTTACCTCAATAAATTCCCGAACGGACGCTATGTGAATGAAACTTATTTTTACTTAGGAAATAGCTTGCTCAAAACCAAAGATTCGAGTGCTGCGATTGCGCAATTTGAAAAATATTTAGCTACAAGTGTTTCAACTTATGCCGAGTATGCCTCGACAAAAACGGCAGCGTATTATTACATCAAAAAGAACTATGGCAAAGCGCTGCAGTTTTATCAAAAAATGGAGGCAGCCGCAACCAAACCAACAAGCACCTTTGATGCAAAGCTCGGCATCATGCGCTGTGCATTTATGGAGGCCAATTATACTTTGGCGAAGGAAAATGCCAGTTTTGTTTTAGAAAATGCAGCACTAACACCGCAGTTGAAAGTAGAGGCTGAATATGCAACAGGTTTGTCTAATTACCACCTTAAGCAATACGAAGCAGCCAAGCCGTCTCTAGAGTGGCTCGTCAAAAACACCACTACCTCTATGGGCTCTGAGGCGAAGTATTTACTTGCAGATATTTATTTTGGCCAGCAAATGTACGACGAGGCTGAAGCTGAGGTCAAGGCATTGCTTAAAATGAAACCTAGCTACAATTATTGGGTCGCTAAAGGTCTTCTCATCCAAGCGCGCGTGCACATCAGCCGTGAAGATTTATTCCAGGCAGAGCAAACGCTCAAATCAGTATTGGATTTTTATCCTGATCAACAAGATGGTGTTTTGGCAGAAGCATCAGACTTGTGGGACGAGCTCATGCAGCTCAAAAACCCGCCAGTTAATGAGGAACCACAACCAGAAATGAAAATTGAAATCAACGAAGAGTAAGCCATGAAAGCATTGATCAGCACACTTGTTTTTCTACTGTTGACGCTATATGTTGGCGCACAGCAAGGAGAGAACAGCATTACCGTTTATACAATTACCAATCAGCAGGTTGAGCCGGCAAGTCGTATTTTGGAGCATCCAAAAATTATCGATTCTGTCAAGGCAACAGCCGTGAAAGACTATCCGCTTTTGTTTTTTCAGGCTGAAACAAAAATTTTACTCGATACCATAGAGGCCGCAACGGTTGAGACTTCAGAGAAGTTAGCTAAGTTGTATCCTTTTTATGTGAAAGCGGGGATTGGCTCGGTAGTGATGCCATTAGGCGAGATTTATTATTCGTCTGACCGCTCCAGAAATTTGGTTTATGGTGCGCATATCAAGCACCTGAGCTCTTTTGGCGACATCAAAGACCGTTCCAAGACAATTTACGCTCCTGCCCAATACGACCGCTCTGCTGCTAATGCTTATTTCGGACTCAACGAGCGCAATTATCAGTTCAAATTAGATGCGAATTACAGCAATAATGGTTTTCATTATTACGGCATTCCGATTGATACAATTTCCGCGGATAGCATTGCCCAACGTTTTCAATTGATGCAAGGAGCAGCTGAGTACACTTGGTTGCGCGGTGATTCTGCTAAACTAAATTTATCTTTTCAAGCAGATTACAAGCACTTTTTTACGCTTCCATCAGACACAGCCAAGATTTGGCGTAGCAAAGAAGACAACTTTGCATTCAAAACACGCGGTTGGTATAACTATAAAAACGAGCATTTCTATGCCGATTTAGGCCTTCGCTTTAATGGCTACAAACGCGGTATTTTAGATAGCGTTTACATTATCGGCGATACGGGTTTTGTAGCAAATAATACCATCATCGATTTCAAGCCTGGCGTTTGGACCCAAGCTTTAACGGATCGTTTGAAGGTAGAACTTGGCGTTACGATTACTGCAGACATAGCCGCACTTGGCACCGAATTTTATGTATATCCAAATGCCGAGTTCAAATATGCGATGTTCAACAACATCTTTATTCCGTACATTGGCTTGCGAGGTGGCTTGAAGCAAAACACCCTTCAGGGCTTAACACAAGTTAATCCGTTTATTCATACAAACATTGCTTTGCGAAATGAGCACAACCCATATGATATCTATGGTGGGTTTAAAGGCACACTCAGTAAAACACTCAGTTTTAATGTAGGTGTTCATTTCTTGCACATCGAAAACAAGGCATTTTTTGTAACAGACACGCTCCCTACTTTTGATAATTATTTAACGGTCATTTACGATACCCTCAACCAAACTACCTTTGAAGGATCTTTGAGTTACCAGGCTGCTGAAAAACTGAAAATTGACGTTATGGGTCGCTACAATATCTATCAATTGTACCACAACGCATTTGCTTGGAACCTACCTGTTTTACAATTTATGGCGAGAGGATCTTACAATTTGTATGATAAGTTCTATGCGCAAATTGATGCCAATATTGAAACAGGTCGAAAAGCCCTCGTAAGGTCAGGCGCTCCTGATGTCATGACTGAAGGCACGCAGTCTTATGTTGACCTTGGAGCCATTGTGGACGTTAATTTAGGATTGGAGTATCGCTACACGCCAAGAATCTCTTTATTCTTACAAGCCAATAATTTAGCTGCTCAGCGCTATAATCGTTGGTATAGCTATCCTGTACAACCGTTCCAAGTAATGGGCGGCGTTACGGCTCGTTTCTAATGAAGTCAGAAGGATTTGTCTTAGTTAATTTAGGCGCTTCGGCCACAGCTTTTTCGTTAGAAGCGATCACGCTATCTGCACTTCAGAGTGACGAAGTTTTAATTGAATCTGAAGCTTTTGGGCTCAATTATGCCGATGTAATGGCGCGTTTGGGTTTATATCGAGAGGCGCCCCCAAGGCCTTGTGTGCTCGGTTATGAACTAGTTGGGCGTATCATTGAAGTTGGCTCAGCTGTAGATGCTCAGTTAATTGGCCAACGCGTGTTGGCATTTACACGATTTGGCGCCTATGCCCGCCATGCCAAAACAACTTCGAATGCCATTGTATGTATCGGTGACTTGCCAGCACATGAAGCACTTCCGTTTGCTACGCAAGGTGTAACCGCTCATTACATGGCAGAGGTCCTCTCGCCAATTCAAGCTCATGACCAGGTGTTGGTTCATGCCGCTGCTGGAGGAGTTGGCAGTTTTTTGGTTCAATTGGCCAAGCGCAAAGGCGCAACCGTGATTGCGAAAATTGGCAGTGATGCCAAGAAAGCGTATCTAGCGTCTTTTGGAGTTGATCTTATTGTGAATTATCATAAAGAAGATTATTTCAAAACCATTCAAACTCATTTAGGGGCTCACAAACTCTCTGCTTCATTCAATGCTGTTGGTGGCAAAACAGCAAAACAAGATCTAAAACTACTCGGGCCCGGCGGCAGACTTTTCTTGTTTGGCGGCGCGGATTTAGCCACTCGCAAAGGGCTATTCGGTAAACTTTCTTTTCTTTGGGAGATGGGTGTGGTGTTGCCGATAGGCCTCATGATGCAATCCAAAAACTTATTAGGGGTGAACATGCTAAAAATTGCGGATGTGCGTCCGGAGGTCATTCAGAATAGTATGGAAGAAATGCTGAAGTTGTATGGCGCAGGTGAAATCAAGCTTCCGCATGTAACGGCGTATCCTGTCCATGACTTCGCAAAAGCACATGACGCAATAGGCGGCGGGCAAACTTCAGGAAAAATTGTGGTGACCTGGAATTAGGCCTTGGCCTTAAAAAACCCTTTTAGAAAGTTGAAAACAGGTTTGCGGAACAAAAAGAGCAAAATAAGGTAGGGGATAAGCATGAGGTAAAGAATACCTCCATTGATATTGCTTGCAAAACTGTTTTCGTCTAGACCGCTGCCTTGTTCGGCGAGCATTTTGCATTGCGAACACCCTTGTGCAAGTACATTTTGCGTTTGCACAATTGAGATTAAAATCAATAGAATAAGACTACGCTTCATGGCTTCAGATTACGTTACAAAAATACGCAAGATAGAATCCAATTCAAAATCTTAATTTTGTGATATGCGTATTTTCTTTTTATTCATTTTAAGTGGGGTCTTGTTTGGTGCTTGTCAAGGATCGAGCAGTGCATCGGGCAAAAAAAAGACCCTAGATCAAATGCTTGCCGCACATCCAGACTCTGTTGAATTACTTATTCAAAAAGGCAACATTTTAATGGACTCTTTGGCTTTTGATAAAGCCCTCTCTTTTGGCGCCAAAGCATTCCGTCTCGATTCCAATAATACCGAAGCACGCACGCTTTACGCAGAATGCCTGATCAACAAATCGAATCGCAGTGCTGACGATATCTTTCGGGCCTTTACCATGTATCGAAATTTAGTTAAAAAAGCGCCGAAAAACGTAGCTGCGCTTGTGGGCCTAGCTAACACTTTCGTTCTGCTCAATGACCACGACAACGCATTCAAATACATCAATAAAGCGTTGCGTATCGATAAAACGTATCGCGACGCCTATATTCTAAAAGGCACCATTTACAAACTCGAGGGTAATGTTAAATTGGCCATCTCCTCTTACGAAACAGCCGTTCAACAAGACCCCAATTACTACATGACCTACCTCTTATTAGGCTCCTTGTACGAATACGAAAACGACCCTATCTGCATAGAAAAATACATGACCGCGTATCAATTACAACCCAAAAACACGGAGGTAATTTACGCGCTGGCCTTTGCAAAAGAAAAATTCGGACAAGAAGCCGCGGCGCAGCGCTTGTATCGCAAAATGACGAAAGTAGACTCTACCTTTGCCGATGGATACTTTCATCTAGGTTACCTCGCTCAGTTTTCTTTCAATCAGCCCGACAGCGCCATGTTTTATTATAAGAAAGCGGTTAAAGTGAACTCGCAGCATATTCCGTCTTATCACAATATGGGCCTGCTCTATGAAGATCGAAATGACCTCGCCAATGCGCTGTTTAGTTATGCCAAGGCCTTAAAAGTCGATTCAACGTACCAACTTTCCAAAGACAGAGTTCAAGTATTGCGCAAACGCATATGAAAAGAGTACAACTGATTAGTGAAGTTCTAGGTGACTTTTTACTGCCATTAATTGGTTTTCTATGGTGGGATTGGAACCTCTATTTCATCTTATTATTCATCATTTTTGACCTCAGTATACGGCTCATTTTTGCTTTTTTCAGGCCAGAAAGTCGCAGACTTGAATTACTACTGCGCCCTGTTTTATTTTATATTAGTTTCCTGGTTATCAGTCACTTTTATATTGTACTAAGCGAGCCAACATGGCGTTTTACTACGGCTTTCTCGGCTTTTTTCTGGTACGAAGATTTATTTATTCCACAAGGGCTGATTCTCATTCCGTTGCTGATTTACACAGAGCGCTCTAGGGAACGCATGGAGCTCATGATAACTGGCACTTACAGTGTGGCAGCTCAGCTCAAAAAACTAGGCTCCCGATTGTTGGCCGCCACTATTTTATTCATGCTGATGTCCTTGTGTTTAGCGCTTTTTTCATGGTCGTCAAGCGTTGAAATTTGTTTCTTTTTAAGCGCCTGGTTGCTGCTCATTCTTTATGAAAATAAAGCTGCTTTTTTAAAGGACTAAATCAGTATTTTTGTTCTTCAAGATCACTATGGGAAAAGAACAAACATTAAGCGATAAAAGACAAGCCTTACACGAAGGCGGAGGTGCCGAACGCATTGACAAACAGCACCAGCAAGGCAAACTCACTGCTCGCGAGCGCATTTCATTGCTACTCGACGAAAACAGCTTTCAAGAGATTGGCGCATTTGTAGAGCACAGATCCACGAACTTTGGCCTAGACAAGCAAAAATATCTAGGCGATGGCGTTATTACTGGCTACGGAACCATACACGGCAGACTTGTTTATGTGTATTCTCAAGATTTTACCGTTTTGGGTGGTTCGCTGTCTGAAACGCACGCAGCTAAAATTTGCCGCATCATGGACATGGCCATGAAAAATGGTGCTCCCATCATTGGCATGAACGATTCCGGAGGTGCCCGCATTCAAGAGGGTGTAGTTTCTTTAAGTGGTTATGCCGATATCTTTTTTCGAAATACCCGCGCGTCCGGAACCGTTCCACAACTTTCTCTGATCATGGGCCCATGTGCCGGCGGTGCCGTATATTCGCCAGCACTCACCGATTTTATTTTCATGGTAGAGGAGACCTCCTACATGTTCGTTACAGGGCCAAATGTGGTCAAGACCGTAACGCACGAAGAAGTGAGTTCCGAAGACCTCGGCGGAGCTAAAACTCATGCCGAAAAGTCTGGCGTCAATCATTTTACGGCTGCCAATGATGTCGAGTGCATTCGAAAGGCGAGAGACCTCATAACCTACCTACCTCAAAATGCCAACGAAGAAGCACCGAATACACCAGTTTATAGTTTTCAGGCTTCAAAGAACAAGCAAATTGAACAAATTTTACCTGAAAACGCGAATATACCCTACGATATCAAGCGTGTTATTGATTGCTTGGTCGATGACAACAGCTTTAGAGAAGTCCATGAAGATTTCGCGAAGAATATAGTGGTTGGTTTTGCTCGTTTGGAAGGTAGAACCGTTGGTATTATTGCCAATCAGCCTGCTTCTATGGCGGGGGTTCTAGATATCGACGCTTCTCGCAAAGGCGCTCGTTTTGTCCGTTTTTGCGATTCCTTCAATATCCCACTTTTGGTACTCGAAGATGTGCCGGGCTTTTTGCCAGGCACGGACCAAGAATGGCGCGGCATCATTACGCATGGCGCTAAGTTGCTTTATGCTTTTGCGGAGGCCACAGTTCCTAAAATTACAGTCATCACGAGAAAAGCATATGGCGGAGCCTATTGCGTCATGAACTCGCGCAGCTTAGGTGCTGACCTCAGTTTTGCTTGGCCAACTGCAGAAATTGCCGTTATGGGCGCTAAAGGCGCAGCGGAAATCATCTTTAAAAGAGAGATCGCTTCGGCATCAGATCCTGCTGAAAAATGGCTAGAAAAAGAGGCGGAATACGCCGACACTTTTGCCAATCCTTACAGAGCTGCTGAAAGAGGTATTATCGATGAGGTTTTACTGCCTTCAGAAACCAGAGCAGCGCTCATTAGTGCCTATAAAATGCTCGAGAAAAAAGCGGAGGCATTGCCTCAGAAAAAACATGGCAATATCCCACTTTAGAAAAAGCAGTATTTATTTCGTTTGAAAAGGCAACCTTTTGGGTGCCTTTTTCGTTATAATCAAGCTGTTAACTCTCCAATTTCCTGCATGAAATACAACTCTACTCTACAACCTAAGTCTTACTTACCGTACTTGTTGGCTTTGTTCATGCTATTTGGAGCCTTTTTTGTAGGTTTTGGTCAGCTAGTAAGCCCTTTTAACATTCGTTATCAAACGCAGCAAAAAGGTGCTATTCGCTTCATCAGCAACGTTTCAGTAACCTGTAATTCTTCTACCAATTGTACAGCAGCACAAATTCAAATACCGCCTTCCGGAACAGGTCAGAACAATAGCTTCACGATGTCTTATGTGGATATCGACGGAGACCCTACCACATTTATGTCTTCGAGCGATAGCTTGAATCTTCCGAATTGTTCAGAAATTACTTGGGCGGGTTTATATTGGGGAGGTAAAATCACCACTTCAACTACCAACTATGCGAACAGGAGTAACATTAAAATCAAAGTCAATAATGGTTCCTATCAGGCTTTGACCGCTGATCAAACGCTCAATAATACCACAGGTGCGGTCTCGTATTTTTGTTTTAAAAATATCACAAGCATTGTTCAGGCTGCCGGAATCAAAGGCCGCTTTACCATTGCCGATCAGATACAACAAACTAACAGCACCAATTTATTTGGTGGTTGGACTATTGTTGTCGTATACAAAAACATCTCTGAACCCTATAAAAATCTTACTGTTTTTGATGGTCTCGCAAATGTGAGCCAGGGTTTTTCCTCGAATACAGTTACCATTCCGATTTCCGGCTTCTTGACCCCCTTGTCAGGAGCAGTTTCGTTTGAACTAGGTGTAATTGCCTACGACGGAGACCGCTCACAAACAGGGGATCAGCTCCTTTTTAATGGTGTAGGAACCAATTATGTGCAGGTCTCTGATGCCCTTCATACGGCGACTGACATGTTTAATAGTACAATTGCATACAATGGCGTACTCACACCGTTTCGTAATCCAAATTACAACAACACACTTGGCTACGATGCCACCATTTATATTCCCAATAATGCCGCACAAAATTACCTGAATAACGGTGCCACCTCCGCAAATATACGCGTCACCACAACGTCAGAAACAATTTTATCTCGCGTTATTACGTCTGCCATAGACATCTATGAACCAGACCTAAGGGCAACCGTATTTGTCAATGACCTCAATGGAGGGGGCGTGAACCCCGGCGATATTTTAGAATACACAATTTCGGGCAAGAATATTGGGTCCGATGTTGCGGTGAACTGTTACATTACAGACACACTCGACATTCGAACGAACTATGTTCCGAATTCGCTTGTCGTTATGAACGGCCCAAATGCAGGGGCCAAAACCGATGCAGCAGGTGATGACCAGGCAGAATACGATGCAGTTAACCGCTTTGTAAAATACAGAGTAGGTACCGGCGCTACCGCAAGTAGTGGTGGTAGCATGATCAACACAAATACGGATAGCGTGTTGGTTAAATTTCAAGTCCAGGTTTCGAGCGATTGCCTGATCCTTAAATGTGATTCAACCCTCGAAAACAAAGCCTACATTTTCGGAACTGGTACGCTTTCTGGAAACACCGTTACCAATAATGGTACTTCAGATGTTTACGATGCGTTTGGCTGCCCAACGTCTGCAAATAATGAAGTGACCATCTCTACAGCGTCTTGTCCGCCTGTGAATTTTACTTTCAATGATCCGCTCTGCCCTGGTGACAACCTACAGTTGTCTACTTTGAGCTCCCCTTGGGCTAATTACTATTGGTCGGGCCCACAGGGCTTTACAAGTTCTGTATATAATCCTTCCGTTTCAAACATCAGTACTTTAAATTCTGGTGTTTACGAGTTAGATGTGACGTTCAACGGATCTGCTTGTACGTTTAGCAACATCACCAACTCAATTGTTGTGCATCCAGAGCCAACCATTTCTTTGGTTTCTTTGACCAATGTAACCTGCTACAATGCTGCAAACGGAAGCATCGTAACAAGTGTTACCGGCGGTGCTCCTATTGCCTATCAATGGACCAATAGCCAAACAACGCCAAGTATTAGCAACCTTTCCCCTGGTCTTTATTCACTTCAAGTAACCGATAATTTTACTTGTCAGTCAGACACAAGTTTTTCCATTACCCAACCGAATTTACTCGTTGCAACGGTTCAAATCACTAGTGATTACAACGGTCAAAATATATCTTGTTTCGGCGCTTCCGACGGAAGTATCTCGAGCACAGTAACGGGTGGTACAGCTCCATATACCTATTCTTGGAGCAACGGCGCGACAACAACAAGTCTTTCGAATTTACCGATCGGAACTTATTCCTTAACAGTGACCGACGCCAATGGTTGTACTGCAACTGCAAGTGTGACACTGACCCAACCTTCAGATATTGCACTTACTGCGGTTCCTACCGCTGTTTTGTGCTACGCCGGTACAAATGGAGCGGTAACCACTACCATTGCAGGTGGAACGCTTCCTTACACCATACTTTGGAGTAACGGTCAGATTGCTTCCAACTTAGCCAATTTACAGGCAGGCATTTATGAGATGATCGTTACAGATGCCAACAACTGTAAAGACTCCATCGAATCTACAGTAACTCAGCCAGCTCAACCTCTTTCAGTTACCCACACACAACAAGATGTGTTGTGCTATGGCGACGCTACAGGCTCCATAGACATCACTGTTGCTGGAGGCACACCCGCATATGCTTACAGTTGGTCAATAGGATCAACAAACGAAGATTTAACCGGACTACCTATTGGCACCTATAGTGTGCAAATTACAGATGCTAATGGTTGTATAATCAGCTATGGCGCTACAATACAACAGCCCGTTGCACCTCTTTCTATGTCAGGTCTGGTAACGCCAATTGCCTGCTTTGGCGATAGCGTCGGCGCGGTCAATATCGCTGTTTCAGGTGGTACAACACCTTATTCTTACAACTGGAATAACGGTGCTTACACAACTCAAAACATCAATACTTTACCTGCCGGATCTTATAGCGTTTTAGTTACTGATGACCACCTATGTACGATAACTCAAACTTTCGTGGTTACCCAACCACAGGGTCCGCTTACACTTTCTGAAACGCATCAAGATGCAGGTTGTTCCGGCCCAGGCTCAATTGACCTTACCACCACTGGTGGTACTGCACCGTACTCCTATCTCTGGAGTAATTTGACCTTTAATGAAGATGTCATACCAGCTCCTGCAGGTGCCTACACTGTTCAAGTAGAGGACGGCAATGGTTGTGCCGATTCTCTTTCCGTCACTATTTTAAATTTGGCCGTTCCGATTTTTACCTCAATTACAGGTCAAAATATTTTATGTCTCAACGATTCCACAGGAACAGTAGATTTTACAGTCACAGGTGGGGTAGCACCATTCAGCTTCACTTGGTCAAACGGAGCCACTACTGAAGATTTATCGGGGGTCCCTGCTGGCACGTACACCGTTTCGGTTACAGATGCCAATAGCTGTGTTGAAATTGATAGCATTACGCTAACTCAGCCGCTTACCTCAATGACCATTACCGAGACCCATACCAATGCAAATTGTTTAGATTCCATTGCCGGGTCAATCAATGCAAGTGTGGTTGGCGGAACGCCAGGTTATACATATAGTTGGAATAATGGTGCAACGACGCAAGATATCGTCGGCATTCAAAATGGTTTGTATGTATTAACCGTGACGGATGCAAACGGTTGTCAAGAAGCGCTACCCGTTCAAATTTTAGACCCTTCCAATACGGTAGTTGTGGCATCCACAGTGCATCCGGTGAATTGTTTTGGCGGTGCCGATGGCTGGATAGACCTCACGCCATCAGGTGGAATGCCGGGTTATGTTTATGAATGGGGAACAGGTGCAATTGAGCAAGACATCACCAACTTAGCTGTTGGGCAATACTACGTGAATGTAGAAGATGTCTTGGGCTGCGGTATGTTCATGAGTTTCAACGTAACTCAGCCAATAGGCCCTCTCACCGTGAACGGCACTGTTTATAATGTTGTTTGTCTTGGAGACACCAACGGAATTGTAGATTTAACCATGACGGGCGGCACGAGTCCATATTTCTATCAATGGAATAATGGCGCTACCACTCAAGATATTTATGATTTAAGTGCAGGAACTTATTCTGTCATCGTAACCGATAATAACGGCTGTCAGGCACTTTATTCAGGGGTGGTTACTGCACCAGGTAGCGCCCTTGCAGTCACGCTTTACCCAACACCAGCCTTGTGTTTTGGCACGCCATCGGGAAGCGTAGATTTAACGGTTGCTGGTGGTGTTCCTGGCTACACATATAGTTGGAGTAATGGCCAGACGTCACA
>JACCDV010357110.1_pt1 | contig 67459 bp, 63 predicted proteins | sample 7446131 | NCBI WGS metagenome assembly JACCDV01 (sample SAMN15323448, study PRJNA562643) | freshwater metagenome | isolation source: river surface water | place: USA:Blue River Watershed | collected 2017-08-17
AAAGCTGAAGATCTAGATTTAATTATCTGCGCGACTGCTACTGGCGACTACCTCTTCCCTGCGACCGCTTGCTTGATTCAGAAAAAAATCGGCGCCTCTCACGCAGCAGCCTTCGATATGGCAGCAGCTTGCACTGGTTATATCTACGCGCTTAACGTTGCTTATAATTTTATTCGCTGCGGACAATACAAGAACATATTGGTGCTTGGCGTAGATTTGATGTCAAGATTTATCGATTGGTCAGATAGACGCACAGCAATATTATTCGGTGACGGTGCTGGCGCAACTCTACTGAGTGCCTGCCCCGCTTCAGAAGATGCTTTCAAAGCTTTCAATCTTAGAGCTGATGGCGATGATGCTTGCAGTCTCTTCGTGCCGAATGTAGGTTCTCATTATCCAGTCGCGGCAGCCGATATAACCAGTAAACCGACCATGGTCTATATGGACGGACAAGCTGTTTATCAATTCGCAGTAAGAGCAGTTCCAGAATCTGTGCTTGCCGCTTGCAAGGAAGCTGGCATAGAACCTACAGATCTAGATTACGTAGTGCCGCATCAAGCTAACACACGCATAATCGAGAGCGCGGCTAAGAGACTTAAAATCCCACTGGAGAAATTTATCACTAACATAGAGCGCTACGGTAACACCAGCGCGGCGAGCATCCCTATTGCTTTTGACGAAGCTCTAGAACTTGGCACTATAGTTAAAGTCCCAGGACGTAAACTTAAAATCGCTATGGTAGGATTTGGAGCTGGCTTGACTTGGGGCTCAACCATCATCGAATACTAATGTTAGAAACTCCTACACTTAGTCAATACAAAACTACAGTTGATAAAGCTTTAACTGAGCTCCTAAATAAACTTACAGACGCGCGCAGTGGTTTTAGTGGTAGAGCATCCTTGCGCCTGCTAGATTCTGTGCGCTATAGCGTAGAGGATGCTGGTAAACGTATCAGACCCACACTGGCATTACTCGCTGCTGAAGCTGTTCTTGGCTCAGATAATTTGAAAGAAAACCCGGCAATGCCTGCAGCTCTTGCAATAGAGTTAGTTCACTGTGGAAGTTTAATTCACGACGATCTTCCTTGCATGGATGATGATGATCTGCGTCGCGGCAAAGCCAGTAATCATAAGAAATTCGATGAAGCGACTTCGCTGCTCGCTGGAGATTTATTACTAATACTTCCTATTCGCGTTCTCCTGAGTGAAGGACGTGATTACGGTATAGATTCTTGGAAGCTGAGTAGAGCTGCTTTGAAGCTATCTGAAGCTATCTCAAGTATGATCTGCGGGCAAGCACTAGACATGGATCTCTCCACTGGAAGACTCACTGATGGTGACATCGACACTCTCACATTAATGCAACGCTGCAAAACTGGAGCATTGCTTGCAGCCTCTGCTGAGATCGGAGCTCTGCTTGCTGGAGCAGACGAGGATTGTTGCAGATTATTTAATTCATTTGCGCATAAACTTGGATTAGCTTTTCAGATAAGCGATGATATTCTCGATGCTACTTCGTCTAGTGAAGTTCTAGGCAAAACTGCCGGTAAAGATGACGAGCAAAACAAACTAACTTTCGTGAAGCTCTACGGCATAGATTCAGCGCAGGCACTAGCTAAAGAACTAATTATCGAAGCTAAGCAAGAACTAAGACAAACCGGGCTAAGTACTGATAAACTAGAGTTGCTCGCTGATTATGTCGTTTCTCGCAACTATTAACAACAATGGTCTTGAAGTTATCACCGCTATAGTGGTAGCGAATTTCAGCGCCCAGTTCCTTAAAACTATAACTAACGCCCTTCAGCATAAAGAGTGGGATTTGCAGATGCTATTTACCACTGGTGGCATGCCATCAAGTCATAGTGCTTCTGTTACTGCCATGACTACTACTATAGGATTGATTGCGGGCATGGATTCTATTTATTTCGCTATTGCTTTCTGTCTTACGGCTGTTGTGATGTACGACTCGGCTGGTGTGCGTAGATCCGCTGGCAAGCAAGCTGAAGTCTTGAATAATATTATTAAAGAATTATTCTCAGAAGAGCATAAACTTAGCGGCGATAAACTCAAAGAATTATTAGGACATAGTCCTTATGAAGTATTGGTCGGTGCTCTTTATGGGGCGGCGGTGAGTGTGGCGCTTAGATATCTGATTATCGCTGCTACAGTCTAGTCACCAAGCCAGATACGTGCCACTATATACTTGTGACGAAGTATATAGTGATCGGGATACATGGTTTGGGCGGCAGAGCTGCTTGGCTGAACCGGATTCAAGAAGAATTAGAAAATTATAATAAGCAGCAATCTGAACACCAGTTTATTTGGCATGCTCATGACTTACCTGGCTTCGGTGCTGATGGTGACGGACATATATCAAGCTTCCATAATTGGCTTAAAGCAGTGCAAGACGAGTACGAGAATCTTAGACGCGCGAATCCTGATGCGCGCTTCGTGATATTCGGGCACAGCCTGGGCGGAGTGATCGCGACTAATCTTTATGAGATACACGAAGGTGATGCGCTGATACTTTCGGTGCCAGGTTTCAAGGGAGCAGCTGCGACATTTAATCCTTGGTTCGTAGCGCGAGTCTTAGTAACTTATTTTTTAAGTAGCCGTAGTTTAATTACTATGCCTACACCTAAAACTCTTAAGCAAGGAATGATACGCGGCAAACTTTATACTGGCGATCCTACTGATGAAGATACTTACAAAACTAAAGCAGTAAGCGCTAATCTACTCTGGCAAATCCTCCAACTTGGTAAACACACAGAGCGTAATCTCGGACGCCTGCGCCGCACTCAAGTATTACTACTGCAAGTCGCTGAAGATCCGGTCGTGGATAATGCTGCTCAAGATGCTATGTTTGCTCTGTTGAATCCTGCCAGTTCTACCAAGCTTGCAATCCCAGGAGCGCTTCATGACTGGCCTCTATACGATATAGTGGCTGAGACGGTGCCGAAGATAGTTGGGTGGGTGCTTGAAAATCAGGTAAGGCTTTAGGAACCATTTTTTTAATAGAAAATATCTAGTCAACTACATTTGCTGTTGTTGCTGTTGTTGCTGCTCTTGTTGTTTTTGTTGCTGAGCTAATGTTCGGGCGTCCGTACGCCAGTGAGCTTGGCCAGACTGTTCTTGCGGACCAACTTGACCTGCTGGTTGTTCGGGTTTCTTCTCATCTTTACGGGCAATTACTGTGCTACGTAACGCTGGAGGAATAGAATTTATCATCAAAGTCAATACTAAAGCACTTCCAGCCCTTCCTTCTTATCTATAATAAATTCCTAATAAACCTGCTAATACTTAATAAAATATTATGGCAGCTATGCTTTCGCAATCTGCTTATGCTGAGCAGGAGCTAACTGCGGTGCAGGCACTATATTACTTATCTTCTTATGCCTACTACGCTGAAGAATTGCACCAAAAATATTTCCAATAGTAGAGAGTGTCGCTCTCTTTCCAGAATTTCTGATTACTGAATATTGTTTACGCAAAGCAGACACGTCAGTAAGTTTAGAAAGCAAATCAATTAAAGATTGTTCAGCACGAGTTAGCTCAGGATCTTGATCAGCAGAAGATAGGTTCGAATTATACAACTCAGCAATTGCTGACATTGTGTTTTGGATCAAAGTTCCTAGAGAAGTAGTAGCTCTGTTAATCTCATCTTTAACACCACGAAATTTAATAAACTTCGTCCTTGGTTTTAAAACTTTCTGGTCTGAACGGACAGCCAATCTCATTAACTGAGCGAGATACCCTAAAGTTGAGGGGTGAAAATCATCTTGATCTCTAAAAACTCCAGCTTGAGGCCGTAAAAATGATGAGGCTGAAGGCAGCCAAGATGCGACGCTCATCATTGAGGGATCGCTAGACAACGTGGAAACTATATTAGCAGATACACTTTATAATTTCCTAATAATTTAAATCTCAGCGATAACATTTTCATATACTTCATCAGAAACTCCACCGCGCGGTCGAACGAGATCTGTTGGTCGAACCATATTAGAAGCTAAATCTCTCTGTGGTGAATCAGCTGACTGTTTTTTTTGTTGCTGTTGCTGCTGTTCTGCTTGCTGCAGTTCTGCTTGCTGCTGCGGTCGAACAGTTCGACGAGGAATGACTTGCTGAATATTACAGCTCCTTCGTTTAACAGCCGCATCCACTGCTCGCCAATCAAAATTTAATACTCTGATGATTTACAATTCCTCTGATTAGATTATAAAGAAATAATTAAAATCAAGCAAGACAAGATAACATGTAATACCAAGTCACAATTAAAGCATATAGCCTAATAGATGCTCAATAACTAGTTATTGCTTATGATAGCTTTAGCTACTGTTTGGGTAGGTTGTGGATATGAATTCACAAGCAACAGAGTCAGCGTTAAGCGAAATACAAAAATCACAAAATCTAAGAGACGAGGGAAAAATGACGGCCAAGTTAAGTGTAGATGGTAAGACCATAGAACTGCCAATAATTTCTGGAACTGAAGGCGAAAAAGCCATAGATATTTCTAGTTTGCGCGGTGAAACTGGTTACATCACTATGGACCCTGGCTATGTGAATACTGGCTCATGTGAGAGCGACATTTGTTTTATCGATGGTGAGAAAGGAATTCTTAGATATCGCGGTATTGATATCGAGGAGCTTGCTGAGAAATCTACTTTCGTAGAAACTAGTTATCTACTTATTAATGGTAAATTGCCTACAGAGGCTGAACTAAAAGAATTTTCTCAAGGACTTACTCGTCATTCTCTTCTACATGAAGACATGACTCACTTCTTCGCTGGCTATCCTAGTACAGCACATCCAATGGCGATTTTGTCTTCTATGACTTGCTCATTGTCTGCTTACTACCCAGATCCAGTAAATGCTAAGAATGAAGAGCAAATCAAGCTCGACATGACCCGCATCCTTTCTAAGTTGCGTACGATCGCAGCGTTTTCATACAAAAAATCAATAGGTCAACCATTGATCTATCCAAACAACTCACTAAGCTACTGCGCTAACTTCTTAAATATGATGTTCGCGGTTCCTGCTGAAGAGTATCATATCGATGCTGACATCGTGAAAATCATGAATCAGTTATTGATTCTTCACGCTGATCACGAACAGAACTGTAGTACATCAACTGTGCGTACAGTTCAAAGTTCTGGCGCGAGTATCTATGCTTGTATCTCAGCTGGTATCTCAGCATTGTGGGGTCCTAAGCATGGTGGTGCGAATCAAGCGGTACTTGAGATGCTTCAAGCTATCCACGATAGTGGCATGAGCTATAAAGATTACCTAGCTAAAGTTAAAGACAAGCAATCTGGCATTAAACTTATGGGCTTCGGTCACAGAGTTTACAAGAATTTCGATCCAAGAGCTAAAGTTCTTAAAGGCGCTTGTGATAAGGTTCTTAGCAAAATGGGCGTTAGCGATCCATTGCTAGAAATCGCTAGAGGTCTAGAAGAGGAAGCTCTTCGTGATCCATATTTCGTGGAGCGTAAGCTTTATCCGAACGTGGACTTCTACTCAGGTATCATCTATAGAGCATTAGGTTTCCCTGTTGATATGTTTACAGTGCTATTTGCGCTGGGCAGATTACCGGGTTGGTTAGCGCACTGGAATGAAGCGCGTGTTACTGGTACTGGTAACAAGATCACTAGACCACGTCAGATTTACCAAGGTAACACTAAAACTGGCTATGTTGATATAGCTAATCGTAAATAATTGCTACCACTATTAACTACCGATACCATGCAACTTATCGACTCAGCGTCGAAAGCTGGTGATGAAAAACGTGGTTATAAATATATGCTCGGTGCTGCTGAAGGTTTGCGCAACCTTCTTGAGCATCTCTCGAAAGCCAGTAATGAACATGCTTCTGACGTTGATATATTTCCGACGGTAGTAATACTTTGCGGCAAAGGTAACAATGGTGGTGACGGACTAGCACTCGCGCATTTACTTAGTAAATTAAATTACGAAGTTAAAGTTTACACTCTAACTGATGAATACTTAAACGAAGCAGCTATAGCTTATCAAGATGCAATAGCAAGTGGTATTAAGCCACATCTACTTAAGAACAACACGGATTTCGCGGAGATACTAAGCAAGGACAAACCGGATTATATAATCGACGCTTTGCTCGGTACCGGCGCCAAATCAAAACTCAAAGATAACTATATAAAATTAATTGGCAATATTAATAGCTATAAACAAAAACACCCTGAAACTCAAGTAATAGCTGTTGATATTCCTTCTGGGCTTAACGCTGATACTGGTGCCATAGATACTGTATGTGTTATTGCTGATCATACGGTTTGTATGGGCTACGCTAAGCTGGGTTTCGCTTTCTATCCGGCACGCAGCGTGCTTGGTGAGCTGCATGTACGCAAACTCGACTATAGTGAGAAAGTCCTTAATAAATTCCACAAAGAAAAAATCTACACTCTAGGTCTGCAAGATCTAATCGAATTAATGCCGCCAAGATTAGTTGCTGGTAGTAAGTTCGATCATGGCACAGCTTTACTAATAGCGGGCTCTAAACATATGGCTGGTGCTGCTGTACTTGCTGCTGGTGCTGCTATTCACAGTGGACTTGGGATGCTACATATAGCTAGTCCTACAGCTAATATTCCTGTACTTAACAGCACCGTTCCAGAGGCTGTTACTCATGCTTTAACGAGCTATGAAGATGATAGAGGTACTGATAATCTAGGTACTTGCTGGCAAATAATCAAACATAAGGAGCCAAATGCGATATGTATGGGACCGGCTCTATCACTGGAATATAACGTGCAACAGCTTGTGCGCAGAATTCTTGAAGAATTGGAGGAATCTAAATTTAGACCATCGATAATATTAGATGCTGATGCTATTAACGCTTTCAAGGATAAACCTAAACAGCTCAAGCATAAGGGTTTAGATATTTTAGTCACTCCGCACTATGGCGAGTTCGCACGTATTAGCCCAGAGCCTATTACTGCTACTGAGATTGCAGCATTAAGCCCCTTAGAAAAGATTGCTCTATTGCGTAAATTTACTAAGGTTACTGGCTGTAGTGTACTTTTAAAAGGCAGCCCAAGCATAGTAGTGGACGCTCAGACTAATGACGCTTTCGTTCTACCTTATGGTAATTCTGGTTTAGCCAAAGCTGGTTCTGGAGATACTCTTAGTGGTATTATCGTATCGCTAGCAGCGCAGATCGCCTGTCGCCAAAAATCAAAATCTAAAGCTAAACAGCTAAGCGTTACAACTCAAGCGGCAATTATGGGAGCTTTTATATTAGGTAAGACTGCTGAACAGTTAAGTAAAGAATACGGTGAGTATAGCTTGAGTGCTAGCTTGATTATTAAAGATCTACATAAAGTTCTACGGGCGTTCTAATCTAAACATACTATCAGCGTTAGCTCTAGTATAGTAATCTCTACCATTACGCCCTATCAAATCTAGACTAGCAGTATCTATGCGCCCATCTCTAATTAAATCCTCACGAATATGCAAGCATAAAGCTTCACAAATAATCAAATTACCAGAACCTGTTGTGCCTTCTTTAGAATCAATATGCTTGTATAAGCGGGTCTTGCCAGCAGTATCTCTGCGAAAATTTATAATCTCTAATAGTCGCGCCTCTATCTGCACAGGTGCTTCAGCCACTCTTGGGGATTTAACTAGCGTAGAAGCAATCGCGGTTAAGCCGCTCAGTTTAAATTCATCGCTGTCAGCCGCTTGCGCTGTAATATTCATCTGCTTAGCTAAATCAAAATTAACCATGTTAATTACACAGTCAGCAGTCTCAGCAATGTTCTTGTAAGTATCTTTAAAGCTGCCATCTTCATGAGAAGCTGGAGCGAAACCAAGCACTGGCGGATCAGCACTAAAAGCATTAAAAAAAGAAAAAGGTGCAAGGTTATTTACGCCTGCTGCAGATCTAGTAGAAACCCAAGCAATAGGCCGTGGGGCGATTACAGCGAGCAGATGATAGTAGGCTTGGGTGGAGTCTATTTTTGAAAATTCAAAGCTAGAGTAAGTCACTTCATTAATGATAGCTAAGTGCTAAAATAATTGACTTACAAGCGCAAATGACCACTAAAACTACTAGCAAAATCAACCCATATCGCCTGAGTTATCTCAAGCAACTTGAGTCTGAAAGCATACATATTATGCGTGAGGTGGCTGCTGAGTTCAAGAACCCAGTAATGCTTTATTCGGTTGGTAAAGATTCTAGTGTGATGGTGCACTTGGCTCGTAAAGCTTTTTTCCCTGGGAGAATTCCATTCCCGTTCATGCATATTGATACTGGCTACAAGTTCAAAGAAATGTATGAATTTAGAGATCAATTCATCGAGAAGATCGGCGGTAAATTATTAATCCACCGCAATGAAGATGCTATTGCCGGTAATATGAATCCTTTTAAGTACGGTACTGATAAATGCTGTGCCGCGCTTAAGACCGGTGGCTTATTAGCTGGTCTTGGTAAATATGGTTTCGATGCGGCTTTTGGTGGCGCACGCCGCGAAGAAGAAAAATCACGCGCGAAAGAAAGAGTTTATTCGTTTAGAGATGCTTTCGGTCAGTGGGATCCTAAGAACCAGAGACCAGAATTATGGAATATCTATAATTCTGAGCTTAATGAAGGCGAATCTATAAGAGTGTTTCCATTATCTAACTGGACCGAAGTTGATATTTGGGAATATATCCAAGCAGAAGATATAGAGATAGTGCCGCTCTATTACGCCAAAGAGCGTGAAGTTGTTATACGCAACGGACTTATTATCCCAGTGAATTACGAGCAAGAATACATGAAGCCTAAAGAAGGCGAAAAAGTCGAGAAAGTAGTTTGTCGCTTTCGCTCGCTAGGTTGCATGCCATGCACAGGTGCAGTGCGCTCAGACGCTACCACTCTAGACGATATAGTACGCGAAGCTAAAGACGCCAAAAAATCAGAGCGCGAGAACCGTCTTATAGACTTAGGTTCTGACAGTTCAATGGAAGACAAGAAAAAAGAAGGTTACTTCTAAAATGGATATTTTACGTTTCACTACTGTTGGCAGCGTTGATGATGGTAAATCTACTCTTATAGGTAGATTGTTATTCGACACTGGGTCCATCTTCGAAGATCAATTAGCAGCCGTACAAAAAACCAGTGACAAGAAAGGTCATCAGAACATAGATCTATCTCTGGTTACTGATGGACTAGCTGCTGAGCGTGAGCAAGGCATTACTATCGATGTAGCTTATAGATATTTCTCTACCCCTAAACGCAGGTTTATTATCGCTGATACCCCAGGTCACAAACAATATACCCGTAATATGGTTACTGGCGCTTCTACTGCTGATCTCACTATTATCCTAGTCGACGCGCGCAAAGGACTCTTAGAACAGTCTCGCAGGCATGCTTTCATCTCATCATTACTAGGCATACCTAATTTCGTAGTTGCAGTCAATAAGATGGATTTAGTGGATTTCTCAGAGTCAGTCTTCAATAATATCGTTGAAGATTTCACGAACTTCACCAAAGATCTTAAAATTAAACATCTACAGTTCATTCCTCTATCAGCCCTTAAAGGACATAACGTAGTCGTAAAAAACCCTGAAGGCGAAGATGCTGTAATGAACTGGTACTCAGGACCTACACTATTAGAGGTCTTAGAAACTACCGACGCGCAAGCTGATATCAACCATGAGAATTTTAGATTCCCCGTGCAGTATGTTATTCGCGTGGACAGTGATGAGATGAAGGATTTCAGAGGATTCGCTGGGCAGATAGCTAGCGGTGTGGTGAAAGTTGGTGATGAACTTATCTCTCTACCTTCCAAACAAAAAGCTATAGTCAAGACCATAAGCACTTTTGATGGTGATTTAACTGAGACTTTTGCTCCCAATTCTGTAACCTTAGTTCTAGATAGAGAGATAGATACTAGTCGTGGTGATGTACTTACTCACGTAGATGATCAGCCTAGTCTGAAATCGGATTTCGCTGCTACTCTATGTTGGATGACTGATGAACCACTAAAAGCCGGTAAGCGCTATTTAATGAAACACGGCACCACTAAAGTAAAAGCTATGATAACGGCTATAGATTACAGGCTTGATACTGATACCCTTAATCACGAGCCAGCAACTGAAATACAGCTTAACGAAATAGCTAAAATCCAAGTTAAAACCTTGAAGCCTTTAGCGATAGATAATTATAGTAACAATAGAGCTAGCGGAAGTTTTATACTTATAGATGAGATCACTAATAGCACTGTCGCAGCTGCTATGATTTCATAGCAGAATCGACACCGACGTGTCGATTCTGCGCTCTCAGCCAAGAGTGCACAGTCTAAGATTCGGAACAAGTCAAATCAAGTATGAGCACTAATATACTAAACGAAATAATCGAACATAAGCGCAGTGAGGTTTCTGAGTTGCCAGAGTGCGAGTTTTTCTTAAGAGAGACCGAAGCTCTTCCAGATTGCAAGGGTTTTATCGACAAGATAGAAGCCACTAATGGAGCAGCTCTTATCGCTGAACTCAAGAAAGCTAGCCCGAGTAGAGGTGTATTGCGCGCAGATTATCAACCACTCGAAATCGCTAGGCAGTATGAGATTGGTGGTGCCGCATGTTTATCTATTCTCACTGACGAGAAATATTTCCAAGGCAATATTAAAGATCTGCAGATAGTGGCTAGTAAATCACCACTACCATGCTTGCGCAAAGATTTTATTATCGACAAAAGACAAATCGCTATATCACGCATAGCCGGAGCTGATGCCATACTACTTATCGCTTCAGTATTGAATCAACAAGAACTTAAGAAGTTTCATAGCTTCGCTAGGGATCTAGGTATGGATGTACTAGTGGAAGTGCATAATGAAGCCGAGATGGAGATGGCATTAGCTATTAACGCTAAGCTAATTGGCATCAACAATAGAGATCTTAGTACTTTTACTGTAGATCTGGGTATCACTACTAAACTAGTTAATCAATTCAAAAATGATCTGGAGACTAAAGTAGTAGTTTCAGAATCGGGCATCTTTACTAAAGCAGACATAGATGGCTTATATAATATCGGTGTTAAAGCTTTCTTAGTTGGTGAATCACTAATTACACAGCCAGGGACGGTGGATGCGGTGAGGAAGTTACTTAATTAAACTATTTCGCGCCGCCACCCCTAGAGGATGTATAGGCTGCCTCTTACGGATTACATAAGTTATTTTAGAATCCATCGCCATCAATAACGCTTCATCAAGTTTGCCATCAGCAATAGTAGCGCGCATAGCATCTAATTCTGCTGAGTATTTAGCTTCACCCACACTAGGTTCTGATTTAGCCTTGATCGCCGCATCTCTGCCTGGCTCTAACATATCAGCTAAGTAAAGTATCTTAGCTTCAAGTCCCATATCAACAGCACCGAGGGTGTGATCACGAATAGCACTAAGTACACGCGGATCCATGATCTCATATTTCTCTTCTGCTATCGCCGCACCATTACGCGCATGTAAGAGATTAGGACTGAGTAAATCTTCTGGATAAATCTCTATGCCATAGTATTTAGCAAGGTCTACTTGTTCATCGTTCTTAAGTTCTTTAGCGCAGTCGTGCAGCCAAGCTGCTAATTCCACTCTAGACTTTAATTCTGTATTAGCATTGGGTTCTACTTGAGTGAGGAATAATAATGCTGTATCAACTACAGACTCTGTATGGGCGAAGCGATGGGGGCTAAGTCTAGATTTGAGTTCTTCGCGGATACGATTTAGCACTTATAACCAACCTATTTGAATACCCATATAGATATAACTTAAAGCTAAGAAGAACAGAATCAAAGCCGAAACATTCATAATCAGCTTATTGTGTTTCTTAAACCAACCTAACTGTTTAACCAAGCCCGCTGAGAAGCAAGCAAAAAATATAATTATCGTATAACCAATAGAGAACGCTAGCATTACCATCACAGCGTCGAACCAAGAATTTAAAGCAGCCACAGCACCCAGGACTGCGAATAATACTGGACTCGAGCAAGGTGAACTTACTAGCGCAAACACTAAACCAACTACAAATGGATTAGCTTCAGGCATTTTAGTAATCAGCTGCGGTAAAGGTATTTTAATCCATTCTAGAATCGCTAGCGCCATCAGAAGAATAAATACACCCACTACTATATAGATATAAGCTTTATATTCTGTAAAAACTGCGAAAGCAAAGTTGCTAAAGGCACCTAGTATTGCCATTAATATTGAAACGCCAAGTACAAATAATGAGGCATGCCCAAAAGCTTGTTCTTTAGTCTGGATCTTAGAAGCACCGATATAAGCAAGGTTCATCGGTAACATACTCAGTACACAAGGACTAAGACTTGAGATCAAGCCTGCGACAAAAGCAAAAAACACCAGCATTCCTAGAGGAATATTCTCTGGGTGGGAACCGAAACTATTCATCATAGTCTCCGATTGATAACTAAAATTACTGTTCACCTACTTGATTATAGCGTCAATAGCTTCAGTCATCGCTGGCACTACTTCGAATAAGTCACCAACAATTCCATAGTCAGCTTTTTTGAAAATCGGCGCTTCAGGATCTTTATTAATAGCAACAATAACTTTACTTGAGCCCATACCAGCAAAATGCTGAATGGCACCAGAGATACCACAAGCTATATAAAGATTAGGACTAACAACTTTACCAGTCTGTCCAACCTGCATACTGTGCGGCGCGTAGCCACTATCCACAGCAGCGCGCGAGGCACCAACTGCAGCATTGATCTTTTTAGCGAAGTCTCTTAAGACAGAGAAATTAGTAGAATTGCCCATGGCTCTACCACCAGAAACTATTACCGCAGCATCAGTAAGAGCTATTTCTTTAGAAGCTGATTTCTCTACAGCTTTAACTTTAAGAGTAGCAGTCGCACTAAGACTAGTAGTAACGATCTCAGTAGTTACAGCTGCTGGAGCTTCAGCCTTAATAGAATTCGGTCTGAAACTTATAAATGATTTTTTGCCGGCAGCAAGCTCTACAGTGGTCAGTAACTTACCAGAATACATACTACGAGTAATTTTGATGGTGCCAGCATCATCGTATGAAAGACAGTCAGTGGCTACATTCGCGCCAATCTTAGAACCAGCAACAGCCATTAAAGCTTCGCCATCAATAGAATTATTTGAGATGATAACTTCAGCGCCTTCAGCTTCTACAGCTTTAAGCAATTCTGCAACGTATAACTCTGATCTGAAAACTTCTAGCTCTGGGCTGTCAATCACATAAGCTTTAGTGGCACCAAGCGCGCCGAGTTCTTTAGCAGCCTCAGTTACTTTATTACCGAAAAGACAAACAGTCACAGCACCAGCTGATTGTTTATTGGCGAATTTAATTAACTCGCGCGAACCAGTTGTGATTTCACGCACGCCCGCGTCGTTTTCTTTCGTCTCAGCAAATACCAAAAATTTTCTAGCCATAATACTATTCTGCCCATTTGCTAAGCTGGCTTTAACTCTTTCCAGATAAGCAGCAAGCTTGAGCGCAAAATGCTAAAATATCGGCTGTGCCGATGGCGACTGGTGACTACTACGATTTATTAGGCGTAAGCCGCGATGCTAGTGAGGCTGATATTAAATCAGCCTATAAGAAGGCTGCACGCAAATATCATCCAGATAATACCGAGACTGGTAGTGAAGAGAAATTTAAAAAGCTAGGTGAAGCCTACGAAGCACTTAAAGATCCGCAAAAACGCAGCCTCTACGATCAGTATGGAGCTGAAGGTCTTAAAGCTGGTGCTGGTGGTTTTGGTGGACATGGTGGTTTCCAAGGTCAGGGCTTTGAAGATCTTAGTGATGTTTTTTCTAGTTTCTTCGGTGGTGGTTTTGCTGGCGGACAAGGTGGCGGCAGACGCAGGGGAGCTAACCAAGCTCAACGTGGACAAGATCATGAGATGGGCATCAAGTTAGCTTTTCTCGATCCACTAGCTGAAATCAAAAAGAAAATTCGCATCAATCCATTAGTTAACTGCAAAGACTGTAATGGTGTTGGCGCTAAAAATCCAAGCACTGATATGCAGGTTTGCCCTAGCTGTGATGGGCATGGTGAAGTAGTCACAGTGCAAAATTCTATACTCGGTCAGATCAGGCACGCTCAGACTTGTCCAACCTGCAAAGGTAAAGGCAAAATCATTAAAAATCCTTGCAATACTTGCAAGGGTCGCGGACAACAGCGCGAAGAAAAAGAAGTAGAGATCAAGATCCCTGCTGGTGTTGAAGATGGTTCACATCTAAGATTGCATGGCATGGGTGATGCTGGTAAACATGGCGGACCTAATGGTGATATTTATGTAGTCTTGCATGTGGCTCATGACTCGAGGTTTGAGAGACATGGTGCTGATATTTACACGGAGCTCAAGCTTGAATATCCTCAAGCTGCGCTAGGTGAAGATTTAGAAATAGAAACTGTGCAAGGCAAAACTAAACTAGAAATTAAAGCTGGAACTCAGTTCGGACAGGTTTATACAATCAAGAATAAGGGAATGCCTAAATTAAATCGCAGCGGACAGTATGGCGATCATTTTGTGAAAGTTAAAGTGGAAACCCCAACTAAAATTAGCGGCGAGGAGCGTGAGCTACTTCAGAAGTTGAAGGAAGTTCGGGCTCAACGGCGTTAATTTCGGCGCTTGTAGCTCAGTTGGATAGAGTATTGGTTTCCGAAACCAAGGGCCGTGGGTTCGAATCCCGCCAGGCGCACCATTATAATAATGTTATAATATTGGAAAGAAGGTCTCAACCACAGGCTTTTGTTGCTATATTTTGGGCTAATATTTTAATACATATTAACGCATTATTCGCTAAAATAGGTATTGCCAGATTACTGGTTAAATAAGATGAGCATCATTGGAGCTCAACAAGAGCCACGGCCGTGGTTCAAACGCATATTTGCTGGCGGCCCCGCAGCAGCCAGCACTGCTAGTGCACAGGAAACTTTAACTCCAGGTCGAAGATCATTAGCTGGTGGTGTTGCACTTGCTTTAATGGGTGGCATACTTGCTAATCAAGCAGAGCAAGTCGCTCAATTTGGTTCAAACAACCAGCAAAGAGATCTGTTCCACGATTTTTTAACTTTTATCTCCAGGGTTATTGGAACAGTAAGTACCCCTCTTACCAGTGGTAGAGCATTAGTTTCAGATCTAGCAAGGAAAGAACAGTCTAGTTTGGAAAATCCTAATAAAACTGAACTTGCTAACAAGATTGAGCAAAATTATCCTGATCTTAAAAAATATCTTGGTCCAAAACTTGGCTGGCTTAATAATATTCTTGATCCAAGGATTGCAGGTAGTATTGGCTCCCTAATATTTTCTTATGAAAATATGGCTTCAAGTTTCTTCCTTGAAAAGCCAGAAGGTGAGAACACTAAAATTGCTAGTGCTTGGGAGGCATTCTTCCCACCGCTTGCTAAATTCACCTCACTTCTTGGTAGTGTTCTGTCTTTACCAGGTTATGCTAGTGCTGCAATTTTCAGGTTTGGTAATACTTTCAACAATAACAATATTCGATATAAGGCAGCTAATTTTATAGCTCGCTTAGGTGATGTTTTCCAGCCAGTATCAGCCAATCTAAATGCATTCTACAAAACTTTAATGTCATTTAAACTTGCTAGGACAACGGGAATGAGCCAGGCTCAAGCCAATGGTCATTATGGTATAAATGGTGCCCATATATTGCAAGGAGTTGTAGGTTCTTTGTTGGCGATACCGTCATTATTTGGTTCTTTCTCTAGATTTAGAAAGATTTTTGGAGAAGGTGAGCAGCAAAAAATGATAAGTCAGTATTTATCAGGTTTCACGACTAAGTTGCGTGAAGTTTTGCAAAAGATAGGTGAGAAATATAATATTAAAACACTGGCAAAAATTGATCTAGATCAAACTTCTTCGCAAATAGAGGGAACGGTAAATAATACTATTAGCAATTGTAAATCTTGGATGGTATCAGGTGTAGAGTCAATCTGCAACATGCCTCTCGTAAAAGACTTGATGAGGAAAATACTTCCTTATGATGCAAGTACTGACCGTATCACTTTGTCTGCACGAACTAGAACTGAAAAAGAGTTAGAGGAAATGGCTCCAGAACGAAGGGAAGCGTTAGAGCAGATCCAAAAAGATCCACAAAACAAAATTAAAGGCTTTATCAACAAAACAACTGTTATTGAAGAACTTGATCATATTACTAGACCAATACAATCATTGCTAATGCTTTTACCGTCAGCAATTCCAAGAATTAGCGATCCGGATATTCAGGCTCAGGGCAACTGGTTAATGAAGAGTCTTGATGTGGGCTTAGGCTTAGCCTCAGCTTTCCTTGGTTTACCAAGCTTTATGGTTTATGCATGCAGTACTCGTGTACCAAAAATTATCGCTATGGTTTATGGTCAGAGACAAAAGTATGCTCTTGCTAAGGGTAATTTTAGCTATAACGCCATGGATGAATTAGTTAAACTACAGGAGAAACTGCTTAATAGTAAGTGGATACCGTTTGCTAGATTTATTGGTCGAGCGCTTGATCGTATTATTCATGATAAAGAGCTTGGAGCTAATGTATTCCACCATGAATCAAGTTACTTAGAATTACTCAATCGATTAGAGAAAGAGGCGCAAAGTCAAGAACGTCATGTTAAAACAGTTACTTCTTTAGACGTGTCTAGAAGATTCCTTAAAACGTTAATCTTAAATCCGATTACATCTAAGATCTTTAAAACCTCTGTGCCGGTTGGTGAATTGAGTCAGCGTGATAAAGGGAAACAGCAGGTCTATAATCTGTTAACTAGAGTTGAGACTGTAATACGCGGTTTAATACCTGGTTTAGGTGGCATCATAGCAATACCACTGACCTTGATTAAGAAGTTCTTCTATGTCAGAACAGAAGCTCCCGAAGATCCTATGCAAAAGCAGTTGCAAGCTGCTATGAATATGCCAGTAAATAATCAAATGGCTGCAAATAGAATAGCTCCGGCTCTTAAACAAGCTGATGCTGCACATTTAATTCCGAGCATGAGTGGTTAGTTAAGCTAGAACTGGATCTAAGTAGACTCTACTGAGCATACCGGATTTAAGCTTGGCTAATATTGGTCCCAAGAACTCATAGATAGCAGTGTTAATCGCCATAATATCAGACACTACATAGCTATCATTGAACTTTAATTTCTGTAGAACTTTGTCACGAATAAGGTCCAGAGCGTAATCTTTAGAGGCTCTTTCATCTATTTCAAGTTTTTCTCTGACTCTATAGATTGCATTATTAACGCGCTTGCGAGTAGTATCAAGCTCTTCAGCTATTAGTGCGGTAGATTTACCAAGCAGAATAGAACAGAAAACTGCAAATTCAAAAACAGTAACTCTAGCCAAATCATCGAGTTCAAAGTCCTCTACAAGATGTGGGCTAATCCATTGTTTACCTTCCAGCACAGTTCTTATACCAGAGACGATAATATGGCGATCGCGTACGAACTTACCACCAAGAGCAATTCCTTCTATGCCAATATCACGTGCGGCTTTAAGAATAGTAGGATCATGGGAGGCAGTAAATAGAAATATTTTGGTTTTGGGTCTATGGCATTTAATCCATGTCGCCAAAGCTAAACCACTATTCTTAGGTCCATTACTAGAATCGGAAACTTCGCCAAGGTAGCAATCAAGCCAGACTAAGTCAGGTCTATATTGAAAAAACGCCTCTTCAGCCTCACTAGTATTAGTACAAAACTCAAGAATATGGCAATCATCTTTTAGGCAGTAACTGGCATAATCCCAAATTACCGGCTGATCTTCTACTACTATGGCTGTGTGTGTTGTCATAATTAGTCCATCCTTATTGTTGCTACTTTTATGGTTTTGACTTGATTTGGCTGTGTGAAAAACTTAGTGACTAGTAAACCAGAATATTTATAAGCTAATTCAGCCAGAACATACTCACCATCTATGCTTAAAAGAGCAGTTTGAATATCTAAACCTGGTAGTTTTAGTTTCAACAAATCATCTTGCACTTGATTTAATGGTTTACCAAGACGCAGGCTCTTAGTTAGTTCAATCTCTGCTTGCTGACGCAGCACAGCCTCTCTATCACTCGCAATATGTAAATTAAATGCTGGCATTAACTGTCCAGTAGTTATTAATGGAATCATTACAATTAAAATAACTAATGATATATAGCTAGGATTCATGATATTAATAACTCCGATAGATTTTGATTTGTTTTAGCGTTGGGTTGATAGGTCTGGATTTGACTAGTTTCAGCTTGAATAAAATTAGCAGCATTAATCCATGATTGAGTAATAAAAGCCCAGATCAGACTAAAGGCTACAGCTGTTGAAAATAGAGCCGCCCAAAACATTAGATTTCTACCCCCGGCAAGACTGCACCAGTATTTAATGGATCTAGCGTTGCTTCTTCCTTCTTATTGTTTACTTTAAGATCACCTAAATAATTATTATAGATATTTTTCTGCTGACTAAAATCCACATGCGGCAAACTAAAGTCTGGAGAACTGAGATTTGGCGATATTTGTTCTACTTTAAGAGCCACGAATAGCATGCTGCGTTTTTTCTCAGCTTTACGCGACTTACCGAATAGTGGTAGTATGCGACCTAATGGTGAAGAGGATTTAGCTAAGGTCTCAAACTCAGTAAAGAAGCTATTAAGAACTACTTCCTGACCGCTTCTTAACATGGCACCGCTGTTAACGAACTCTTCTTTGAATATAGGCACAGCTACATTCTCTATAAAAGTAAGATTAGAAGACTCGGCTGCTGTTAATCTACTAGCTAACTGTACATCTATCATCTCGTCTTCTAGATCAGTAACTTTAAGTTCACCTTTAAAACCGATAGGAATGTATTGCACGCTTAGTTGAGTGCCGCCCAGAGTATTGTTAATCTGGGGCAATGGAAACCTAGTACCCTTGCCTAGAGATATACGCTCACCAGAATGAGTGATAAGAGAGAATTCATTTACCACTCTTAATACACCTTCTTGCAAGAGATCACTTATAGAAGCGCTGACATTGAAATTATCAGCCACATTAAAAATACCAGCAATTAGATTTCCCGCTCCTGCTATCCCAGAGTTATTAACCACTCCACTAGAGCCGCTAAGTATATTACTCAGCACCGTGGAAGCAAGCCCTGGTTGACTGCTAAGGTCTGGCACACCTAGCTTATCTGAGCCGATAGCTCCCTGGATATCACTACTAGTATTAGTTGCAAATAGACTACTAGAAAATTCTTTAAGGTAGCGAGCGTCTACTTCAAGAAAACGCACTCTAACTGAGAATCTATCTGGTTCTTTAATACGAATAAAAGAAATAACGCGCTCATTATTAGAAGCGAGCACTAAATCTCTATGTAAATTATTAGTATCAATTAATTTATTAGTAGATTCATAGAACTCGGCGAAAGTTGCGGTTGCCGGATTAGAACTACTAGGCGCAGCTTGCTGTGATTTCTCCGCTTGCTCGCTATCAAGATCCTTGGCTCTTAATTGTCCGCCTGGATTTGAGAAGATCTTGACACCAGTATCACCGACAGCATTAGCAGCAAAGGCAACAGCAAGCATCGCGTCTTTAGGGCTGGCAACCTGTCCTTTAAGATAGATATGGGCGTCCACTCTTGCTTCGCTTGAGACATTGCCAATATGAGCAGCTGGAATCACTTGGATTTTATCCTCTGGATCGAGGTTGGCATCATGGATACCGAAGAGTTCGTTTAATTGAGATTCTAATAGTTGATAATCGTTCTGTACTACTATCTCAATCTTGATTAGATCAGTACCGGACCTGAAAGTCATCTCACCATACCCTGGTTTTTTGGCTTTAACTATAAATTTACGATAGCCATCTTTTTCTGGTTCCAATTTATCAAGCTCAACATAGTCAAGTGACTCCTCGTTAGCGCCATAGTGAGCTAATGACACTGGTTTGGCGAACTCTAGTATTTCAACTTGTCCAACAGTAAAAACTTTGCGAATCTTTAGAGCTTGATCGGCAGCAAAATTAATAACAGGCTCTGCCTTAGCTTGTAAAGTGAGTAGTAACAACAATAGTAACGCGATTCTCATATTCCATCCCCTTTTAATAGACTGTTTTGCATCATAAAATTTATCGCTGCTGCCATTGGATACATGACAACTAGCAGCATAGTCACGACCGGACCCATAAGATATAGCTGTAAATTATCAGCCCGTTCTTGCAAGCGGTCTTTCTCCTCTTGGCGAGAGCTTTCTATCAACTTATCAAGAGCCGCTTTTAACGCTCTTTTACTAGAACCTTCTGCAACGGAAACTAAGAATGACAAAAAATCACGAAATTTCTCTGATTGCACCTGCCAGTTACTTAAAGCTTCTTTAGCCCCGAGTTTATCTATCTTGCTAATGATCTTATTCAGTTCACAAACGGTAGCTGAATTGCTACTAGGCCAAGTAGTCACTATGGTTCTAAGTGCCGAGACCATCGGCGTCTCAGTGTTTACTAGCAGGACTCTAGCGCAAGCAAATAAATGGGCGGTATCAGATTCTAGTTCTCTATGGTAACTAGCAAGTGAGTATTTAAGTTCAACAAGTAAGAGCACTGGTATCAGCAAGGCTAAAATCAAAAAATAACTATTGTGATTCAGTAAATAAGCAATAAATAGAGAACTAAATACTAATACTATTTGGGCAATTAATTCATAGAGCAATTCAAGTTTGCGACCTAAATACAAATATTCCGATTCTAGTGTTTGTATTAAAGCCCCTGGTAATAAGGATCTAATAAATATGCCAAGACGTTCTAGGAATTTAGGCTGAGCATAATGAGTTGCAGTTCTATATTCTAGTATTGGCAAGCGTTGTAAGCTAAGCTCATTACTAATATAGCCATGGTTAAGTAAGAGCAGGAATATCAAAGAGCTAAAGCCTGTAACTAATATGATGATCACTCTTGTCTCCTTAAGGCAACTACTATCGTTAGCAAATAAGCACCCCAAATCAATAAGCCGGACTGAAATACAACCCAAGGTCTTTCTGCTGACTGCCACCAACTCAAATCAGAATTCAGAGTAAAAGAGGGGATAATGTAAAACAAAACTGCAAAGAAAGCCAAAACAATAAAATCTAAAGTGAAAAGCGTGATTGTTAAAGTTGATCGCTGCTTTTTATTAGTGCTTAAAGAATTATGCACCGAATTAACCGCATCAAGAAATGCTTCTTCTTGATTATTAGTGTAATGCAACTCTAGTCCTAGTAGTTGGGAGGACTTAGCTAGAGAACGCAAGTGGAACTTGTGGCGCAAAGTATCTAGCCAAGATGGAAAGCTCTCCAAAAAATTAGTCTCTGCTCGTTGCAAAAATCCACGCAAATCACTAGAAACTGGCTCATCCTTGCTAACTATGGCAACGTCTGTAACCGCGTAGTCAAGGGTCATTCCAGCGCTCAGGTTATTGCGGATGCTTAGCAAAACCCGTTCAATTTGCGCTAGCAAACTATCTCTAAAAACCAGATAGCAGTGCAAGATTAATCGAGAAATATAAGCTAAAGCAATCAATAAACCTAAAACCAAACCAAGACTAGGTCCAACTAAAATAGGTCCTAAAACAAAAAGCCCTAGAGCCAGAAATAATAATGAAGGGGCAGCTAGTTTTAATAAAGCATTCTTACCAAGATAGGAATCTAGAAAGTCGAATCTTTCTGAGATTAAAAAAGATTTTAGGCGATTAGCGCAGAGTATAAATTCGTTAGTAGCAAAAAATCTAGCACCCACTCTCAGCAAGGGATGTTGCCGCCTTAAATTAGGGCTTAAATATAAGGCTAATAATAAAGCAACTAAAGCTAGAACTACTATACTAAGACCGAGTAAAAACATAACTAACCCCTTTTGATTTTAAATAGTCCTCAAACTCTTTAGATGAGTTCTCTAATTTAAAGTTGTTGATATAAGGCTGATAACTAAAGAGTTCCAGCGCCTTGAAATGCCCGCCATTAAGCTCGTCATAGCCAAGTACATGGTAGATCCTTACTATGCGCCGTATGTTATCGATAGGATCTTGTTCTATTAGTATAAGTATTTGCACCATACTAGCGATTTGATGCTTAAGATCCTCACCGCTAGGTGCAAGTGGGTGTTGCTTACATAAAGCCACTAATGCACTAAGTGCTTGATCGATTAGATGCCTTGTGCCGCGTAAAGTATAGTGAAAGGTCATTAGTGAGCCTAATATTGCTTGCGATAATTGCAGAATTTCCCAAGCAGAATAATCTCTCGCCTCGGATAGAACTACATAGCGTACACTATGACGTTTGCAAGCTTTGGTTAAGCAGGCAACATCTATATTTTTAAGTTCATCACGTTCAATGGTGCGCATTTTTACTAGATCAGTGATGCGCGGTCTCAATTCTGGTGTATCTTCGATAGTCGCCTTGCGTCCCTCTACTGGCCAGTGTTCTGATAAAGCACTTAATAGAGTAGTTTTACCAGAACCCATTGTGCCAGCAATTACAATAGTAGTCCCAGCACTTTGACAAGCTTTAAGGAAATCCATTATCTGCTTATCAAACATACCAAGAGCCATAAGATCATCAAGCGTGTAAGGAGATTCTGGGTGCAATCTTAGAGTTAAAAATGGATGCTCAGCAGCTGGTGGTATTAATGCCGCGCCACGAATATAACCACAAGGATGCTCAAAATCCGCTATCGGTTGAGAAGTATTCAGGCTGATAGCAGCATTGTAAAGCAGATTTGATTCGCTAATCATACGTTCTATGACTAACTGCAAGTGATCATCACTTAAAAAAGGTACTGGCCAGTTAAAAATCTTAGATCCTGATTCGAAAAATATAGCAGAAGCTTGATTTACTCTTATCTCATTGACTTTATAACTATGAGCCAGATCCTGCATCAACTGAGCCATAGGATTTAGGCGCAGATCCTCTTCCTCTGCCATTAGCTTAGATAAAGCCAGCATAGTGACTGGACCATAATAAAGCAGATCATATATAAGTAGGGTTTTAGTCCAGACTTTATCCTGCTGCGATGGTGGCTGAGCGAAACTCAAGCCAAACCTAGTAGGTAAGAGCATTAGCTTCTCAATGAAAGCTGCTAAAACTATTGATTTTTGGCGTTTAATTGCATACAGTTCACGTGCCGAATTAGGCTTGCTGCTCAGCGAGCTAGAACGCTCAAAATCTCGCTGCAAAGATTGGGCTTCAATAGATTTGTTTTGCGGATCTAGTATCTCTTCAAGTATTGGATAAATCGCAGCCCGGTAGCTAAGTGCTCGCTCTAACCTACCTTGCTGCACCGGTGAGGATTTAAAACCTATTAAGTTATCAGTAATCAGCATCTAAGCGTTCCTCACTAAAAATTCCATTAACGACTTGCGATTAGTCGTTCCTGTAATACCAACTCTTTCAAGTAAATTTTTAACAAAAGACATCAAGGCAGAATTATTATCCAGGTCTTCATGATCTAAGAGGAATCCTGAAACTAAATCTGGCTGGTAGGGGAAGACTAGGGGTTCAAGCCCAAGCAATGTCTGCCACTGAGCGGCACTAAAGCGGTAATAATCTTGGTAGCGATGATGCCCCGGGGCTAATACCGGAATAATATTCAGGTTATAAGTATCTTCCAGATGTTTAATTTGTGACTGTAAGCTAGTTCTTAGATTTGAAGTGCAATTGTCACGTACTAATAAGATTAGATGTTTAGTAAAGCGGAGAAACTGTCTATTAAGAGGGCTACTTATATCAGAACCTAAATCGACAACAAAATGTTTAGCTAGCTGCGAGCCTGGTTGCAAAACTTCATCAAAGAGCGAATATGAACTGCCACTCAGTTCCTGTCCTAATAATTGCAAGCTGTTGCGAGTAGTTCTAAGAGCGGCTTCTAGTTCATCGGCGCTATGTTGATAATATTTACTACGATCAGCTATCGATAATAGCTGTTCGGATATTTTTTCGGTGAAGCTGGCAGCCTTTAGACTAAAAATATCCCGTGCTGCAGAGGAATTGAATAAGTGCAAATAAAATGTTTCGCGCAAAAAATGACTACGAGAAATAAAACCTGAGAACCAGTCCATATCTTTACTTAGATCTAGCTCTTTGTTTCTATCTCTAGTTAAAAGAGCAGGCTTAGTATCTAGCACCAAAGCATCACGAATAGAAGTAGCTGAGGGACTTAGTTCCATTAATAGTGAGCTTAGACCGGATTTACCTAAGACATAAGATATAAGAATGCTTAGCAAGGAAGAACCAGCACCACCGTGCATACCATAGACAGCTATGATCTCTTCGTCAATGTTATAACTGCGTTTATCAGCTTGCGGTAATTTATCGATGATGCGCTGAACACTTAACTCGTCTTCAACCTCCGCTCCTAGTAATCCGAACTTACTACCTTCGCTAGCACTTGAATCTGGCAAATAAACAAAAACTTTAATGGCACCCTTGTGCTGTTCGCGAATAGCTTTCACTAGCTCCAGTGCTGCTAGTTTAGAGCCACTAGCGTTAATCAATACTTGAGAGTATGAACGCAGTTCTTCTAATGCTCTATTTAGAGGCACTGGAAACGAGAAACTATAAGCATAATGAGCAAGTTCTGTTCTTGCCAGTTCAAGTTGTGAATCAATTTCAATATCTGAAACTAAAAGTATTTCTTTCATTTTGCTAAAACCTCTTTCTCCTCTCCCTTGATAAACACTAGGGTTTCGAATAGTCCTTGCAGCTTAGCTTTTGGCGGCGGCTTAAGTACTGGACTGTAAACTGGCTTGAGCGTTTCGCGACCGTAAGTCGCTATTAGTGTGCGCATTTGCTTGGCGCGCAAGGCGCGCTGCAGCACAGCGTCTGGCACTGCTAGAGTTAGCTGTCTTTCTAAGCGAGGATCGACAGTGACTTTTAGTGGTGCTCTACCTAGTGGCTGCGAGTCCACTAATATGACTTTTACTTGCGCTGCGATTAATTCTGTGTGGCTATCTTTAATTTCATACAGATCGATTTTATCGTCTGGCCTAATAAAAACATTAAAACCTTGTTGCGGCACGTTGATATCTAAAAGTGAATGATCTCTATCTAATAAATTAACCAATCCGGGCAGGGAGCCAACTTCAGCCAAATGCTCTTGGCGTATGAAACTGCGAGCAAGTAACGGCACCTTGACCACTCTACCTATTAACTGATGCTTGCTAGCTTCTGGTACGTACGATTCTCTTGCTAGTTCATATTCATGTCTATAGAGAAACATTGGTACCAAAGTATCTTCGCGAATCACATCTCCAACCTCTAGCTCTTTAGCTGCTGCTAGTAACTTCACTGGCTCAAGTGCGCTTAATTCACGTACTTTTGTTTTTAAGTGTAAGTAACTTGCCATCGCGGCTGCAGTACCTAGTATTATGAGAACAATCAGTACTGCTAGAAGAAGAGGGCGGTGTTTAGACGTGACAGTCAAGAGCGAACGGCTATAAACCGCTCCCCGACCATGATTGGCATAATTCATAAATTCTTATCCTATTGCTGCAAGTAATTGTTGCGACTTAGTTGCTAGTGCAGTATTCATCGCCGTACCTTGAGTCGTGGCAGTACTAGTAAAGTTAGTGATAAGTGGGATAGCTGCTCCCATCACTGCCGCTACTAGCGCTCCGTAAATTAGTACTTCCTTCATTTATTTTCCTCCTTTCTTCCTATTAGTTAAACGAAGCTAACTAAAAATTTTATTAGCAACAGCCAAGGCTGTGTTACTGGCTTGCTTCTCGGCATTAGCCACTATCGATTGTTCGACGGTAGTAGCAAGAAGCGCTACTAGAGCCGTTAGAATTACCATCTGACTTATTGTTTGCATATTTTCACTCCTTTGTGACTTGTTACAAAATCTAACTTACGTATGTAGAATTTATCTCCAGCATTGAGACTAAAATCTCTATCTTGCATTCTGCTGCCAAGCGCCGCTAAGCCAGCAAACGCTAGAGTCGCGATGCCGTGACTAGCTAGCCCCAAACTTAGACCAGCACTAGCACCGCTGAACATAGCATCCCAAGTCCCCTTATCCTCATGCTCTTCTTCTAGGCGCCAATATTGAAGCGTATCAGCCTGAATTTCATCAGCAACTAAAAGAGCATCAGTAGCAATAATAATTTCTCTGCCACTATCTATCACTCTGCCGATATATTTCTGAGACCCAAGTTCAAAACTAATACTGTCGCCAACCCTAACTGCCGAAAAGAACTCTGGGCTAATTAAGGTTGCTTCATGAATAAATTTATGATTTAGCTTAGTGTTAGTAGTTAGATTAGCTTGCTGACTAAGATTCACTGTGTTTTGCTGAGATAATAAATCAACAGGCAACCAATCAGTCAAGTCTGTGACTAAAGCATCCGAATGCTGTTCCAACTCCTCATTACGACTAATAGTCAAAGTCTTAGCATCGAGCAATATGCGTGTGTTTGCTAGCATCAAAGGGCCAGCTTCGAACTTTATACTTGCAAGTTTAGAAATAAAATCACGTAAAACTACTGGCTCAACCTGGATATCATCAAGTTCAAGATTAGTTACGCGACCTTGCTTATCTATTAATAGTAGGAAACTGGCATCAATGCTAGTGAGTCCAGAACGATTAAGCTTAGTTTCAACGCTATTGAGCCATGGACTGATTTCATGCTCGTAAGTGGTAGTATCAAAAAATCTAGCCTCTAAAGCTTGAACCTGAACTGGCATGGGGTTATAGAGCTTAGAGATATAATCGTCAGCATCAAAAGCCCAGCATGGCAAAATACAAAAGATCATGGCAATAGCTAATCTCATGCTTTTGCCTCCAATATTATGCGAAAAGGGTTACGCCGTGATTGCATCTTGCGTAAAATGCCGCGCACTGAATCACCAGTCGCGAAGCGGTCATAACCAAGACTAATATAACTGTGACAATATTTAGTGGCACTATCAAAATCACCTTGAATCGCTAGGGTCCTGATTAATGATTCAATAGAGTCTCTTAGTAAAACTTCTACACTTTTGTCACCAGCTATAAACTTCTGTTTAGCTAATACAGCTGACTCTAAATAGCGTTTAGTAGAGAGTGAATAATAACTAAGACCAGCTCTCTCAAGTCTGCGCGCGAATTGATAACGCAGCTGAGGATTATTCGGTTCTTTAAGGATGGCGAACTGATAAGGAATCATCGCTGCTGCTATGGTAGTGGCGTTAGCTCCTTTAAGCTCAAACCAAGTGTCAGCAATGCTTGTAAGCGCTTCAGTGTTTACGCTTTTAAGGAAGCTGCGAGCACGCTCATTAGTATCAGTGCTAGCTTTAGCCAGAGCGTGATGCGCACTAAGGCTATTAGGATCTAACTCTACAGCCTTGCGATAAGCACTGAGTGCTTGATCTTTAAGTCCTAGACTCAGAGCGGCATCAGCAACACTAAGTAGTTGAGCTGAGTCTAACTGCTTGCGACTAGCTTCACCAAAGGCTCTTGTGATTAATTGTTTCTTGAGTTCAGCATCGTTGATGCTGTTGATTAATTCTTCGACGTTAGCTGAGTAAGAATGAGTAGTACTCTCAAGCAAAAGCTCGTGCGCCTCTACTTGCAGTTGATGTTTGGTTTCAACCACATTAGGGTCTAATGTTACCTCAGCAATATTTTTTGCTTCAGTAACGTCAGGACCAGTCACCATACTTGAAGATGGTGAAAGATCATCTATAAACTCCAACATCAGTTGAGGCGGCTCGTCCCCTTGACTTGCCGTCTCTGCCAGTCCGGCTTGCTGAGATAAACCCAGCAAAAGACAGTAGAGTACTACTATTCTATTTTTTCGTATCATTTTGCCCCCGAAGTTAAATTTCTGAGGATGTGGCCCATTTAAACAGGTTTTGGCACATTCTTAAGAAATTATTTACTTCTTCCCCAAACGGTGATAATAGCAAAAATATTATAAATATTTCAATTTATTTTTTATAATTCTGATGAGAATATTTTCATTTTGACTTTTTGGCTTTTTTCGCGAGTATAGAATTATGAATTAGAAGGTTGCAATACGGGTTTTGATTGATAAGGTTTCTATTCTAGCTTGATAACTAGTTTGACAATGCCTCAATTATTTTGATATGTTATTGTCATATGGAAATGAATTTGAGTGGTACTTCATCTTATTTGAGAGATGTTTGGCAAAATATATGTGCTGTTAAGGATTATGAAAGTCCGGTCTTTCCTCTTGTAAAGGCTAGAGCGGCATTGCGAAATTTCATGACAGAAGGCTCGGCTGCAGATCGTAAGAAGCGTCTGCATAATTTATTACATAATGGACATAACATTGAGTTACTTTCGTGGATTTTTGACAGTGTAAGGTTCATTGCTGAGAGGGCAAAATCTGTTCCTAAACCTTATGCGCTTTTGTTGAAAATATGCTCTGAGTTGCGCGATGATGCTATTAAATTAGGTAGTACTATAAATGGTTATTTACTTGGAGCAGGTCTTAATAATCCTTGTGAACGAATTTTGGCTTCCAAACCATATAAAAATGAACGAAGAGTTCATTCAGTTATGAGTCGTCGAGATCAATTCCATGATTCAATGCGGCAAGTTGGCTTAATGGCTTAATTTGGTTTTATAACTTACTATGTGACCCATCACAATAAGGTGGATTAGCAGTAAGTTTGCAGCCACATAAAGCTACTTTCTTAGCTTCACTAAACTCTTGAACAACAGGTCTCATACCATGAGCACGATGCGAACCATCGCAGTGGATTTGATCAGCTGAATAAGCGCAAGAACACCAGGCGATTTTTTGCCCAGGTACTACGTCGACAAGAACTGGCTTCTTGTGAATTAAATCGGGGTTAACATTATTCATAGAGCTAATTCTAGCAACAAAAGAGAACCCTCGGAACTGTTTTAAGGTTCCGAGGGCTTTACCGTTGTAAATTAAGACAGGCTCACTCCGGCAAAATCAAAAAATCACAGATACCACACAATTGCATCGTGTGACTTTATAACTCTATAACTTTAGTTTTTACGCTCTTGAGTTGCTAGTCATTGTCGCAGTCATCAGACCATCTAGGTCATGCTTTAGTGCGTATAGAACCGCTTGAGTTCTATCATTAACTTGCAATTTAGTGAAAATATTATTGATGTGAGTTTTCACTGTAGATTCTGAGATGAATAATGCTTTAGCTACAGTTTTGTAGTTAGAACCTTCACAAAGAAGTTTTAGCACTTCAGCTTCTCTTTCAGTGAGCAGCTCGAGGTGACCATAATCTGAGCATGAATCAGTTAGCAATGATTGTTTGCCACTAATTTGTTCTCTGATATTTTGGTTGATAGCGAAATCGATGAACAGTTGTCCTGCTTCAGCCGCTTCAATAGCGAATGACATAGTACGCTCTGATCTTTCGCTAAGTAACCATGCACTCATGTTCTTAGTTAAAAAGATATCAATGTCTTCTTTAGCACCCATTGCTTTAGAAACGTAGATAACTCTAGTAGATGGTGATAGCTCAGCTATCTTGTTCATCATTTCAACGATAGATCTGCGACCCGGAAGTTCGCTAGAAACGATAGCGATCTGTGGTTTGTTTACTTCCACGATCTGGATTAGCGCTTCTTGGTAATCTACTCTGTCGATTTTGTGGTAGCCTGCCATGTTCAATTCTTTAGTGATTTGAACAGTAGACTGTACCGGACTAAGGGCGATAGCCGCTTGTCTAGTTTGTGTGTGTGGTGTCATTTTATTCTCCTGTTTGCCTGTCTAATTTACGAAGTCTGTGAAGGGAATTCACTCTGATGATATAGACAGAAAGTAGGATTCACTATTAGGGGAAACCCTAGCTTGAAAATAATATTTGTGAGCAGGTGGGAACACCTAGTGCGCTGGGACTAGGATTTAGTCCTATTTCTCGGCATTTTTGGGTGGAACTTGAGAGGCTAAATGCGTAATCTTGGATTTTGCACTTGTGGTGGAGAGCGCAGAGACGTGACCAACGTCACATCTCTGCTATGCGTTACAATTGAAAGCTGAGATGAAGAAACTTCCTTCTACGCTACCTTTCATAGTTTTGGTGCTTTTCTTAGTGGTTTTTGCCCTTAGTTTAGTAGGTCAAGATAAGCAGCGAACAGTGCTTAGTTACAGTGAGTTCATTAAACGAGTTTTACCGGCTGAAGGTACTACTAGTGCTAAAAAAGTCATCCTCACAAATGGTGATGATGTGGCCAAAGTCGTAGGTAAGGATGGGCAGACTTATTACGCTAGGATTCCGGCTAATATACTAGGTGCTAATCCTGATTTAGCTGATAAGTTAGTTGAACGCGGAATAGACGTAGATGTAGTTGCTCAAGCTAATAATGGTTTCTGGGCTGGTATATTCTCTAACTTTTTAGTACCGCTATTATTATTTGGATTTTTTATATTCTTGCTGCGTGGGGCAGGTGGTGGCGGACCAATGGCTTTCGGTAAAAGCAAAGCTAAGCTAATGGACCGCAATATCAATATTACTTTTGATGATGTTGCTGGTATTGATGAGAGTAAGAAGGAACTTGAAGAGATAGTGGATTTCTTAAAGAATGCTGAGAAGTATAAAGCTCTTGGTGCCAAGATCCCTAAAGGCATAATGCTGTTCGGACCTCCGGGTTGTGGTAAAACCCTTTTGGCTAAAGCTGTTGCTGGTGAAGCGGGCGTGCCGTTCTTCAGTATTAGTGGTTCTGATTTCGTTGAGATGTTCGTTGGTGTTGGTGCTAGTCGTGTTAGAGATTTGTTCGAGCAAGCTAAGAAGAACGCACCTTGCATAATTTTTATTGATGAAATTGATGCTGTTGGACGGCAGCGTAGTGGTATGTCTGGTGGCGGTAATGATGAGCGCGAACAGACACTTAACCAACTCTTAGTTGAGATGGATGGTTTCCAGCCGAATAGCGGAATTATTGTTCTTGCTGCGACTAATAGACCTGATGTTCTTGATAAAGCCTTGTTGCGCCCTGGTAGATTCGATCGTAAAGTGATTATCGAGCATCCTGATTTAAGTGGCAGACAGAAGATACTTAGTGTTCACTCTAGAGGTAAGCCTATTGCTGATGATGTGGATTTACTAACTCTTGCGCGTCGTACCCCTGGATTCAGCGGTGCTGATCTTTCTAACCTGATCAATGAGGCTGCGATTATGGCAGCGCGCGAAGGACGCAAAGATGTATCTAAGAAAGATCTTGATGAAGCTATCGACAAAGTCGCCATCGGACCAGAACGTAAAAGTAAAATCATTAAGCCTAAAGACCAGGTGCAGACTGCGATACATGAGATAGGTCACACTTTAGCTAACGTTTATAGTGGCTGTAGTAATGAGTTCCATAAGGTAACTATTATTCCTAGAGGTATGGCTTTGGGTTTAACTTGGTCTACGGAAGAAGAGTATAGAGTCTCATTGTCAGAGAAGCAGCTTAGAGCGGAGATGAAGACTCTATTAGCTGGCAGAGCTGCTGAAGAGATGATTTTTGGGCGCGAGAATGTTACGACAGGAGCCTCTAATGATATGGAGCGTTGTTCTTCTATCGCTAGATCTATGATCACTCAATGGGGTATGAGCAAAGAGCTTGGGCAAGTTAGCTATGGGGAGCGTCAAGGTAGCGAGTTCCTTGGTCAGAATTATATTTCTAAGAATTATAGTGAGGAATTTGCAGCTAAGATAGATACTGAAGTCAAGGATTTAGTGCAAGCACTTTATGAAGAAACCAAAACTCTACTTAAAGAGCATAAACAAGAACTTTTAGGTCTATCGCAGATGCTTCTACAGAAAGAGACCTTAGATCGTCCAGAGGTTTTTGATATTATTGCGCAAATTCGTGAAGGCAAGTTAGCTTTTATTCCATTCGAGGACTTCGAAGCTATTGCTAGATCACGTACCCCAGAGAAGGTTGAAGCTCAGCTTAAATTCGAAGAAGATGAGCGTCGTAAAGAGCGTGAGCGTTTTAGAGCTATCGATGAAGAGCTCAAGAAGAAACAGCAAGAGGGTAATAGCTAAATGCTCACTAGAGAAATCCGCGATAAGTGGATTAAGTTTTTTACTACTAAGACTTTTGTCGATGGGAAATTGCAAGCGCATAAGCATATAGCTAGCTCATCTCTGGTTCCTGACAATCCTACGCTATTGCTTACTGCCGCTGGTATGGTGCAGTTTGTACCGATATTTATGGGCGCGCAGCAGGCTCCTGAGCCGCCCCGTGCCGTAACTATCCAGAAATGCGTTAGAGTTGGTGGTAAAGATAGCGACCTGAATAATATAGGGCGCACCACTAGGCATCATAGTTTTTTTGAGATGTTGGGTAATTTTTCTTTTGGTGATTACTTCAAGCGTGAAGCGATTAATTGGGCTTGGCAGTTTGTTACTACAGAACTAGCTTTGCCTGCTGAAAGGCTCTACGTGTCAGTATTTGCTGGTGACGAAACTAATGCTTTTGATAAAGAAGCTTATGATATTTGGTATCAATTGTTTCTTGATTCTGGTTTGAACCTTGCTACTAGTTATGCTGCGCCTGATGCTGATGGGTCAGCGCCTGCAGCGCTGGCTAATCGTATTTGGAAATTAAGCCGCAAGGATAATTTCTGGGGTCCACCTGGAACTACTGGTCCCTGTGGTCCTTGTAGCGAGATTTACTATGATATGGGTCCTGATTATGCAAAGTTTGGACATGATGAGCGTTTTGTAGAGATTTGGAATTTGGTCTTTATGCAGTTTGAGAAAACTGAGGAGGGCTCATATATAGCACTTGCTAAGTGTAATATCGATACCGGTGCTGGTCTTGAACGTATCGCTACTATATTACAGGGTGTGCATAATAGTTTCGAGACTGATGAACTGGCGCGAATTAAAAATACTTTAGCTAAGGGTTTTAGTCTTAGTGCTGATTCTGAAATTAAATATAGAGGTATTAATGCTAAGACTGATGCTGAGCGCAAGGAAGATCTATATCTTAAGATTGTTACCGACCATTTACGTTGTCTAAGCTTCTTAATAGCAGATGGTGTTAGACCTAGTAATCTTGGGCGCGGTTATGTTCTTCGCATGATTATTCGCCGTGCAGCACGTTTCGCTTTGATACTCACTGGCTCACCTGACGCGCAGTTGTATAAATATACTGATACTGTTTGCGATGTTTATGGTGATTTCTATCCTGAGTTGATTGCCGCCAAAGATCTTATTCGTGATATTTGTCATAAAGAAGAAGAACAATTTGCTAAAACTATTAGTAAAGGTTTAGTTCTGCTTGAAGCTGCTATTGCTAAGACTAAGTCTCTTGATGGTAATTTTGTTTTTGATCTCTACTCTACTTATGGTTTCCCGCTGGAGCTTACTGAAGAGATAGCTACTGAGCATGGAGCAACTATAGATTTAGCGGCTTATGAACTTGCTCGTGATAAACATTCTGAAGCCTCAAGTTCTGGATCTTTTGCTGTTGCAGCTGTGGATAAGGCTAAATTATATGGCGCTTTGGCTGCTGAGTTGCCTGCTACTAAGTTTCTTGGATATGAAACGGAGAAATCTCATTCTAAGGTTCTAGCGATTATAAATCCAGATGGTGAGAGAATCACATCGATATCTAGTGACGAAACGAAAACTCCAGAAACAGGCTTCCGGAGCTTTCAAGTTATTTTGGACTCAACTCCCTTCTATGCTGAGTCTGGCGGACAGGAAGGCGACAGGGGGACATTATTAGATGGATCTAAGTCGCTTGACGTGAGCGATACTAAAAAGTTCCAAGGACTATTTCTGCATCAAGTTAGTTTTAATAGCTCAGCTAAGCTTAGTGTTGGTGATAGCTTAGAGGCTCTAGTTAATCCAGAGCGTAGAGAGCTGACTCGTTATCACCATAGTGCTTGCCACCTCCTGCAAGCTGCATTGCGCAAAGTCTTAGGATCTAATGTACAGCAGGCAGGCTCGCAGGTGGGCTATGAATATACGCGCTTCGATTTTAATTTCGAGCGAGGACTTAAGCCTGATGAGATTAAAGCTGTTGAAAGCCAGATAAATAGCTGGATTCAAGCTAAGTATCCTATTGAAACTAAATTAATGCGCTATGACGAGGCTATTAAAGCTGGTGCTTTGGCTTTCTTTGAAGATAAGTACGATACTGATGCTGAAGTTAGGGTTCTTAAGATGGGCGAAGCATCTACCGAGCTATGTGGTGGTACCCACGCTGCTAATATTGGGGATATAGGTTCTGTTGTTATAGCTTCTGAGTCTTCAGTTGCTGCTGGTATTCGTCGCATTAAGATGTTTGCTAATAAAGCTGCTACTAAGTATATTGCCCAGAAAGCTGAAGCTGATGCTCAAGCTGCTAAAGAAGCTGAGCAGCGTGAAGCTATAGCTCTCGCTGAGAAGCAGCGCAAACAAAAGTTACAGGCTCAAGCTTTGCTTAAATTAGAAGAGATTCTCCAGTTAACTAAAGAAGAATCTGGACGGAAAATACTTATTGCTGATATCTCTAAGTTTATAGAAGAGCCAGATACTGATATCCTTAAATCCTTAGCTGAAGCGGCTCTTAAGCAACTGGGCTCAGAGGCTTTGGTGGCGCTTATAGCTGCTACTGATAAAGTTATGATGACTATTGCTGTCGGTGAGGGATTGCTTAAATCTGGCATTAATGCTGGTAATTTGGTGCGCGAAGCAGCTAAAATCTGCGGCGGCGGCGGCGGCGGTAAGCCTAATTTTGCGCAGGCTGGGGCGAAGGATGTTTCTAAAATATCAGAGGCGCTTGAGTACATTCGCTCTGCTGTCATTGTCACAGCAATCCACTAACTTAGTTTAATTAATTCTTGTATCAATGCAGGGTTCTCCAATGTACTCAGGTCACCACTAGGCTCTTTGCCTTGAGCTATATCTTTGAGTAATCTGCGCATAATTTTCCCTGATCTGGTTTTAGGTAGAGCTGGACAGATGATTATGCGCTCTGGTCTAGCGAAGCTGCCGATAGACGCTGTGATTAATTCTTTAAGTTCTTGTTCTAAATCTTTAGTCTTATTGGTAGAAACTACATAAGCTATGATCGCTTCACCTTTAATCGCATGGGGCACTGAGATAACAGCCGCCTCAACTACTCTAGAACTAGTTACTAGAGCGGATTCTATCTCTGCTGTGCCTAATCTATGTCCTGAAACATTAATCACATCATCAATGCGACCAGCTAATTGTATGTAGCCTTGATCATCAATGATCGCAGCATCACCAGCTGTATATACTCCCTCTACTCTTGACCAATAGCCAAGTTTATAACGCTGAGGATTTTTATATATACCTTTAAGCATGGCAGGCCAAGGCTTAGTTATTAGTAGTAGTCCATCTTCATTTACTTGAGCACTAATTCCCGGCAGTGCCCTGCCAGCTTTGCCAGCGCGCATCTCTTGCACGCCAGGCACGGTAGTGATCATTAGTCCACCAGTTTCTGTTTGCCACCAAGTGTCTACTATGGGGCAGCGTTTTTTACCGATCATCTCATAGTACCAGCGCCAAACTTCTGGATTAATCGGCTCGCCGACAGAACCCAATAATCGTAAGCTTTCTAGAGAGTATTTGTTAATATGCTCTTCTCCCCATTCGATAAAGGTTCTTATCGCTGTTGGTGCGGTATAAAAAATACTAATCTGATATTTATCGATTAGTTGCCAGAATCTGTCCTTGTCGGGGTAGGCTGGTGAACCTTCGTAAATAAACTGAGTAGCACCAGCAGCCAGTGGTCCGTATGCTACGTAGGTATGTCCAGTTATCCAACCTATATCAGCAGTGCACCAATAAATATCATTGGCTTTAATATCGAAAACCCATTTCATGGTGAGTTTTGCCCAAAGTATATAGCCAGCTACTCTATGTTCTATGCCTTTGGGTTTACCTGTGCTGCCACTAGTGTAGAGAATAAAACTAGTATCATTAGCATCTAGCACTTCAGCTTTGCAACTTTCAAGCGCTTGGCAATCTTTGGCTACCTTTGATATCAGGTCCGACCATTTTTCTAGTCTATGATTGGCTTTGAGCTTAATTCTATCTTGTTCTATTAATGCTTTGGCTGCAGAGCTTTTGTAATTATCCGGGATTTCTATTCGTGATTCAGCGTCAGCTAATCTTTCAAAATATAGTATGCATTTTAGTTTTATTTCATTAGTCGCTTCTCTAACTATTTCAAGTAGATTGATAATATTGCCTTTGCGAAATAAAGCATCAGCGGTAATTAGTAATTTAGCGTCACCATCAATTAATCTATCTTTAAGAGCATGAGCTGAGAAACCTGCAAAGACCACACTGTGGATAGCTCCGATGCGGGCGCAAGCTTGCATGGTAATTATCGCTTCCGGGCATAGAGGCATATAAATAGCAACCACGTCACCTTTAGTGACTCCTAGATCTTTTAGTGCGTTTGCACATTTACAAACCTCAATAAGTAATTTTTGATAGCTATAGCTTTTATGATCGCCAGCCTCACCTTCGAAAATAATGGCGGTTTTATCGCCTAAACCTTCTTTGACTTGTTTATCAAGGCAGTTATAAGATATATTAGTCTTGCCATCACAGAACCATTTATAATAAGGCGCCTCAGTGCTATCTAATATTTGCTTGAAATCCTGCTGCCAATCTAGCTCAGTTCTGGCTAATTTAGCCCAGAAAGCATCAGGGTCATTATTGTAAGATTCTAATAAGTTTTGATAACTCTTGGAGTCTAGGTTAGCTTTTGAGCTGAAATCTTGGGTTGGACTATAGAGCTCTTGCGGCATAGCTTTAAATAGAGTTTACAATATTATTAATGAGCTTTGCTTTACTCGCTAAATTTGATGCCGCTGCAAGACAATTTTATGTAGTGCAAGGTTCTGCAGTCTCTAAACTTATTCCAGCCCTAGTTTATATAGTTAAAGGTAAAATCGACCTAGGGCAATTACGCAAGCAGATGGTTTTTATTGGTTATGAGTGTTTACCGATGGTAATAGCTCTTACGGCTCTAGCTAGTATGATTCTTACGGTTAATATCTCTGTTGAGCTTAACAGTAGAGGTGGTAGAGAACTTATTGGTGCATTAATTTCTGCTGCTGATCTTAGAGAGATATTACCTTTGTTTACCGCTTTTGCTATTGCTGCTCGTTGTGGAACAGCAATTACAGCTGAGATTGCTTCAATGAAGGTTACAGAGCAGGTGGATGTACTTAGGGTGATGAAGGTTGACCCAATTTATTATTTACTTTCGCCTAAACTCTTAGCGACTTTTTTATTAGGCCCACTTTTGGTTGCTATAGCTCTAATTACTTCTTTAGCATCTGGTCTTTTCGTTGCTTGGGCTTCAGTCGGTCTTGAGCCAGTGCAGTTCCTTGAGCAAGCATGGCGTGAACTTTCGCTTAAAGAATATTTTTATCCTTTGCTTAAAACTGAGATTTTTACTTTGTATGCAATTTTAACTAGTGTTAGCTACGGACTTGATTGTCATGGTGGGGCTAGAGAAGTAGGAATAGCTACCACTCAAGCCACTGCAATGATCATGGTTGCAATTATTGTTTTGGATGGGATTCTGACTTCGATTTTGTATACGTGAGTTGGCATTTTAGAGTGTGCACTCGCGTTGAAAGCGCATAGACGTGACGTAGGTCACGTCTATGCTAGGGGTATTTACTAAGTCTAAAAATTTTAACCCGTACGCATTAGTACTCATGGCTTAGTTTTTGAGCTATTTCACTCATTATTACGCCCTTAGGGTGGAGTATTTAGGGCTCCTCGGCTGGAATATTGGACTAGAGGAACTGTCCTAATTAATGAATCCAGCCACCGAAAAACTTAAGAGATGTATTCTCGATGAATTTAAAGTTTATAACAACTTAGCCCCTAAGTTGGGTTTGCTTGGTTATGTAGGATTCTTCTTTACCTATAGTATTTTCAAGCTACTTACAGTTGATGTTTATCAGTTAGTTCTTGTTGATACTTTTAGTGAAGCTTTTCAGTATTCAATTATCGTTGGCATTATTGGTTTTTGTGCTGGCAGGGTTTTCTCTGGCAGATTGCAAGCTAATCAGTTACATATTTTGCAAAAAGAGCGCGTTAGACGCAGAAAGTCTCTTAAAAAACAGTTACAAACTAAGCGCGAAGCTTTGAATAAACTGGAGGCCATGATTACATGAAAGGGGATAATAGAACCAAGTCTAGATCTGTGCTTTTGTCTGTAGAACAACAGAACAATAAGCTGCAAGTAAAAGAAGAGAATCAGAGGCTTTGGGCAACTTACAGTACTAAGAATAAGCCTCAGCAATTACGTGACCAGTTAATTAAAAAATATGCGTACCTTGTAAATTGGGTGGTAGGTCGTTTCCCATATATAGAGACTGCTGATTTTGATAGAGAAGATTTAATCGGTTATGGCACCATTGGTCTCATAGAAGCTATTGATAGATTCGATCCTCAACAGAAGTGTTCGTTTGAGACTTTTGCGGTAACTAGAATTCGTGGTGAGATTCTTGACTTCTTGCGCTCTAGAGATTTTCTGTCTCGTAGTCGCCGTCAGCGTGTTAAGAAAATGAATGAAGCTGTGGCTGATTTAGAGCATAAGCTTGGTAGAGCTCCTACTGAAGATGAAGTAATGAATAGTTTGAATATAGATGCTGCTGAACTTCAAGGTATACGCCAAGAAGCTGCCGCAATGATATTCTCATTGGATATTCCAGAAGATGGTAAGTCTTTAGACGATGCTGCTGCTCTTGTTGATAAAGTTCCTTCTGGCATGGCATCTCAAGATGAGATCGTTGACAACGCTTTTCTTAAGGATAAGTTGGCTCAATGTCTGGATCGTCTACCTAAGCGTGAACGTTTGATTATGGCTTTATACCATTATCAAAAATTAACATTTAAAGAGATTGGAGCGGTGCTTGATATCTCTGAATCTAGGGTTAGTCAATTGCATATGAAATCTCTGCAGAAATTAAGAGTAATGCTTAAAGATTACGACTATTAATCAGGGTTTTAGGGCTAAATAGAGGCTTTTATCAGTTATAATCGTCTCTGATGCTTTCAGCCTTTGTAACTCAACTCAAGAAATCTTTATCGGGTAATGTCAATGAAAAAGTCATACGTGATTATCGCATCGTTGCTGAGCATATTAATTCGCTTGAGCCATCTATTCAAGTTCTAAGTGATGATGAGCTAAAGGCAAAAACTCAATATTTTCGTGATTATATAAGCTCTGAGCTCGAGAAAGTCGAAGATAAAAAACTTATAGCTGATGATGTCGCTAGAATGCCAGGTCAGATCCGTAATTTGCGAGATCAGCGTTTAGCTGAGATACTTGAAGAAATTTTACCTGAGGCTTTTGCGGTTTGCCGCGAGGCTGCTAAGCGTGTACTTAATATGCGTCACTTCGATGTGCAGCTTATTGGTGGCTTGCAATTACATCGTGGTGGCATAGCTGAGATGCAGACTGGTGAGGGTAAGACTTTGGTTTGTACTTTACCAGCCTATCTTAATGCTCTCACTGGTAGAGGGGTGCATATAGTTACAGTTAATGATTACCTAGCTCGCCGTGACTCAGAGTGGATGGGTAAGATTTATAAATTCCTTGGGCTGAGTGTCGGTCTGGTTATTCATTCGGCTAGTCAAGTAGAGCGTAGAGAGTCTTATAGCGCTGATATTTGCTATGGCACTAATAATGAGTTAGGTTTTGATTATTTGCGCGATAATATGGAAAATCGCTTGAATGCCTGTGTTCAGCGCCCTTATTATATGGCGATAGTCGATGAAGTCGATAGTATTCTTATCGATGAGGCGCGTACACCATTGATTATTAGTGGTATGCCTGATGTTAGCCGTCAGAATATTTATAAGACTATGGCTAAATTATCGCGTGAGCTGAAGCGTGGTCTTAGTGAAACCGATGCCAATTGTGATTATTTCGTTGATGAGAAAGCTAAGAATGTAATTCTTACTGACTCTGGTATTCGTAGAGCCGAGCAAATGCTTAATGTTAAAGAGCTTTGGGATCCTAATACTAATCTTGCTCACCATCTTATTCAAGCAATCAAAGCCAAAGAACTTTTCGTTAAAGACGTTGACTATATTATTAAAGATAGCGTTGAGCACAAACGTAAAGAAGTGGTGATAGTCGATGAATTCACCGGCAGGCTTATGGAAGGGCGTCGTTGGGGTGATGGGCTGCATCAAGCTGTTGAAGCTAAAGAAGGCGTGAATATCCAAGAAGAAACTCTAACCATGGCAAGTATCACTTTCCAGAACTTGTTTAGGCTTTATCCTAAGCTCTCTGGTATGACTGGTACAGCTGCTACTGAGGCTGAGGAGTTTGGTAAAATTTATAACCTTTCTGTTTTAGTCGTTCCTACTAATAGGGATTCAGTGCGTAAGAATCTTAACGATATTGTCTATAAGAACGAGCGTTCTAAGTTCTTCGCTGTTGTTGAAGATATAGTAAGAGCGAATTGGGTTGGTAGACCAGTTCTAGTCGGCACTACGAGCATAGAGAAGTCTGAATACCTAGCTTCTTTACTTTCTAAGCCGGCTTACGCTATGCAAGTGCTTGAGTTTAGGATTAAGCGTTTATTGAAGCAAGCAGAGAAAAATAAACTTAAAGAGGCTTTAGCTCCTTTGATACCTAAGCTCGATAGACCAGGTAATCTTAAGCTGACTGACGGGTTAGACCTATTCTGCGATTCTAATACTATTGAAATTGATGAAGAGAATCAAGTTGTCTTTGATCTTAAAGCTGAATGGTTTAAAGATGAAGAGCTTAAATTCGCTGTAGAGAGTTTCCTTATGGTCTTAATGGTCTTAGAGAAGATACGTGCTAGTCTCGATTATCACGTCTTGAATGCTAAGCACCATGAGAAAGAAGCTCATATCATTAGACAAGCGGGTAGATTAGGGGCGGTAACTATAGCTACTAATATGGCTGGTCGTGGTACTGATATTGTGCTTGGTGGTTTCCTCGCTAATGACCCTAAGCAGAGTGGTTTTGATAAAGTTGATTTAGAAGCTCAAAAAACTATTCAAGCTCATGGTGGACTGCATGTGATCGGCACTGAGCGTCATGAGAGTCGTCGTGTGGATAATCAGTTGCGCGGTCGTTGTGCCCGCCAAGGAGACCCGGGCTCAGCAAGATTCTACCTTTCACTGGAAGATAATTTGATGCGTATTTTTGGTGGTGACAAGATTATCGCTGTGATGAATATGCTTAAAGCTGATGAAGATTTACCGATAGAAGCGACTATGGTTAGTGGTGCTATTAATAACGCCCAGAAGAAAGTAGAAGCGCATCACTTTGATATCCGTAAGCATGTTCTGCAATACGATGATGTGATTAATACTCAGCGTGAGGTGATATATCGTGAGCGTCGTATGATACTTGAGGGTGCTGACATTCACGAGAATATAGTTCGAATGTTTAATGAGAGAGTTGAAGAAATTGTTCTCACCCATATGGGTTCTAATGACCATATCGAAAGCTGGTTTAATACTGATGATGAGGCTATTAGCCCTATAACTCAAGTGTTTGAAACTCTTAAAGCGGATTTTGGCGATGAACTTAAGGACTTGGTTAAACCAACGGATTCTAGTGAGTTTGCTGATATTTATCAGAGTCATGAAGAGTTTATTACTCGTATTAAAGCTGCGGTAACACGAATGCTAGTTGCTAAAGAAGAGCAAGTTGGTAGCAAGATACTTAGAGAGGCAGAGCGTCAGATCATGCTGCATATTATTGACTCCAAATGGATAGAACATATACATGCCATGGACTCTCTTAAAGACGGTATTCATTTACAGAGTTATGGACAGAAAGATCCGCTTATAGAGTATAAGAAGGAAGCCTTCGCTATGTTCGATGAGCTCTTGCTAGCCGTGCGCAAGGATACCGTTGTACTTTTCTCGCATGCTCAGATAATTAACGAAACCCCTAAAGAGGCTGCACGCAGTTAATATGACTCAGATTCTTTCTAATTACTTAGAATTAGAAATGGCTGATTTAGATCCGGTTGCTATTTATGCTGAGTTGTTTAAGCATTCCTCTGATGCTTTTATGTTTGAGTCAGTAGAAGGCTCAGAGAGCTTCGCTCGTTATACCTTTGTCGGGTTTAGACCTCTAGAAATACTCAAGTCTGGTTCTTACGATGAATTAGCCAAGCAGATTGAAGCTAAGGCTGCTGATAATGAACTGCCATTCTTCCATAAAGGTTATGTCGGTTTCTTCACTTTTGAATCGGTCGCTGATGTTGAACCTAAATTACGTTGCGCCGCTGATAAGAATCCACATAGCTATATGCAACTAGTTGGCACTATGGTGGTTTTTGATAGAGTGCTTAAAAGGATATATTTAATTGCTAATTCTTTTGCTAATAATGATACTAATCAAGCAGCATTAGTTGAATTAAAATTATTAGTTGAAGAAGCTAAACCCTTATCTACCTTGAGTTGCGATACTGGAGTTACGCTAGCAGACTTGCTTGAGAGCCCTGAAGCGGTTGACTTCAAATCTAATACTAGTGAAGAGCAGTTCTACGCTATGGTTGCTAAAGCTAAGCAGCATATTTTAGATGGTGACGTTTTTCAGGTAGTTTTGTCACGCAAACTTAGTGCTGATGTTACTTTGGATCCGCTGTTAGTTTATAGATTACTTAGAATAGTTAATCCTTCACCATATTTATTTATCTACAATGTTAGAGATTTTGCTAATTCTACTTACACTCTGGTCGGTTCCTCTCCTGAGATGTTGGTTAAATCTACTCTTGTCGATGGCGACTATCAGGCAGAGATTAGACCTATTGCAGGTACTTATCCGCGCGGTAAGAGCCCGGAAGAGGACGAGTATAATGCTAGAACCTTGCTCGCTGATGAGAAAGAGCGTGCTGAGCATGTGATGTTAATTGATCTTGCTCGCAATGATTTAGGCAGAGTGGCTCAAGCTGGTACTGTGACTGTGGCGCAACGCATGATTATAGAAAAATACTCGCATGTGATGCATATAGTAAGTTCGGTGATCGCTAAATTACGATCAAGTTTAGATTTAAAATCTAATGCAAGATTAGGCGTAGATTTGCTTAAGGCTTGTTTCCCAGCTGGTACTCTTAGTGGAGCTCCTAAGCTTGAAGCTATAGACATTATCACCGAGCTAGAGCAGGAGCCACGTAGGTCATATGGTGGAGCCATTGGTTATTTTTCTCTCGATGGTAGGGTAGACACAGCCATTATGATCCGTACTTTAGTGATAGAGCCACGCCGCGTCCATGTTCAAGCTGGCGCAGGTATAGTCGCTGACTCGGTTGCGGAAAGTGAGCATAGAGAGACTTATAACAAGGCGAGCGCGCTTATTAAAGTGGTTAATTTAGCTAAGCAACAGAGCTGCAAGTCCAAGTAGCAACTTAGATATACATCATATAGTTTAGTTCTAAGTCTTAGTACTAGAGTGCATTTGGGTATAAATATTTCAAGTGGAAAAGCTCATGATAGAAATGTTCGTTACTGGAGTTGCGCTTGATGTGAGGTCTGATATACCTCTAGTAATACTTCACGACGAAGAACGTAAATATACTCTTCCAATCTGGATAGGACAAGCTGAGGCACAAGCCATAGCTAGAGGGCTTGAAGGACTTGAGATGGAAAGACCTATGACTCATGATCTTATGATTGAGATGATGGAATCTATGGGAACTGTTATTGATTCTGTCGAGATTAACTCTTTTGAAGACACTACATTTTTCGCATCTATCATGATGATCGATGCTAAGCAAAACACTACTGTTGTTGATGCTAGACCTAGTGATGCTATTGCTCTTGCACTTCGTTGTGAAGCTCCAATTTTTGTTGCTGAGACTATACTTGATGATCTTAACCCTGAGTTTACTGCTCAGGCTTATGAGATCTCTGAAGAAGAGGACGAGGATTTATTTGAGACCTTTTTTAGTCCGGACGGAGAAGTTGCTTTTACTTCAGAGGAAGAGGGCGATGAGTTGATTGATGATTGGGAGTTTAAGCAGTTTATCAGTAATGTTAAAGCTTCTGATTTCGTTAGCAAAGGATTCTAAGCAGCAACGAGCCAATTCTGACCTATCGCAAGATCCACGGTTAGTGGAACTTTGAGTTTAATTACGTTTTGCATTTTCTCCTGTACGTGCTTGGCTACAGTACTGGCAATCTCAGTAGGACATTCGATTATAAGTTCATCGTGTACCTGTAATATGATTTTAGCTTCAGGGTAAGACCACTCTAAACTGCTGTAGAGGTCTATCATGGCTTTCTTGATAATGTCAGCAGCCGTTCCCTGCAGAGGTGTGTTGAAAGCTTGTCGTTCTTCTTCTTTTTGTAGCATTTTATTAGGACTATTGATATTTTTGAAATATCTTTTTCTGCCAAAGATAGTTTCTACATAGCCATCTTCATGAGCTCCAGCGAGTATCTTATCCATAAAAGGTTGAATATTAGGGAAAGCAGTGAAGTATTTTTTGATAAAGTCTCTAGCTTCGCCCATACTGATACCTAGTTGCTTAGCAGTAGCAAAAGGACCTTGCATATAGATTAGGGCGAAATTCAAGGTCTTGCCTAGTCTGCGATCATCTTCTGTGATCTCGCTTTCAGTTTTACCTAATATCTCCATAGCAGTGCGTTTGTGAATATCTTGTTTATTGAGGAAGGCTTCTATCAATGCTTTCTCGTTAGCCATATGCGCCAGTATCCTCAATTCTATCTGTGAGTAATCCGCACAGATTAAACTGTGCTTAGAGTCTTTAGCGATAAATCCACGCCTAATTTCGCGACCGTATTTATCCCTAATAGGAATATTCTGCAAATTTGGATTGCTAGAACTTAAGCGTCCAGTCGCTGTAACTACTTGATTGAAATCGCTATGCAGGCGGTTAGTTTCTTTAGCAATTAAATTAGGCAAAGTCTCTACGTAAGTAGAACTTAGCTTGGTTAAAGTGCGATATTCGATAATACAATTAATAAAACTTTTTTGTTTAGCATCTAATTTGTATTCTGTAAGTAGGGTTTCAAGAGTGCCTATGTCAGTAGAGTATGCGCCAGTTTTGTTCTTCTTGCCTACGGGCTCTATATTCATTTCATCGAATAATATGCCGCTTAGTTGTTTTGGTGATGAAACGTTAAACTCAGTGCCTGAGAGCTTGTAGATCTCTTGCTCTAGCTCTTGAATTTTGTGCTTCAGCTCTACGCTTAGTTTGGCAAAATGCTCCACGTCTAGCGAGACACCACTATTCTCTATATCTACCAGCACCTCAACGAGAGGAAACTCTATATGTTTTAGTAGTTCTTTACCATTTTTATCTAAGCTATTTTCATAATAGTCATAGAGCTTGTAAGTTACATAAGCGTCAGCCGCTGCATATTCTGCAACATCGCTTAAAGGAGCTTCATTGATAGTGATTTGTTTGCGCCCAGTGCCGATTAATTCCTCGATCTCCGTCATACGCCATCTGAAAACTCTTTTGGATTGAGCTTTAAGACCGTGTTTATTGCTGGGGTCTTCTACGTAACTAGCAAGCATAGTGTCATAAAAATTACTATGAGTTTTAATGCCGTAGCGCTTGAAGATGCGTTTTTCAAATTTAGCGTTTTGAATGATTTGTAATTTTGATTTATCTTCCAGTAGAGGTTTAATCTCCGTGAGAATCTCATTAATAGTGAATTCTGGAGCGCTGGCTAGCATTGTTGGTATATAAAAAGTTTTAAGTTCAGAATTATACTCATAAGCTAATGCTATGCCTACTATCTCGCAATTAAGAGTATTAAGCCCAGTGGTCTCAAGATCTATAGCGTAACGCTCCACTTTATTTAGCTCTTTGAGCATTAGATTGAGGGTGACTTTATCTCTAACGATAAAAGGCTTAACTACTAAATCTTCAAGTGGTTTATCAAGTTCTTCTATTGTTGGATTTTGGACTTGTTTATAAACAGGCTTAGCTTGGGGCTCTTGCTTAACAGGTTCATCGATCTCCCCTACATCTACTTGAACCATTTTGCCGTTATTAAAAGGTTTCAGTACTGCTGGTAATCTTTTAAGTACGCTAGTGAATTCCATTTCTTTAAGGAACTCGACTAAGGCGCCAGTCTCTGGTACTTCTAAGTGACAAGCTTCAAGACCAAGATGGGGATTGTTACTGATTTGTGCTTCATCGGTGATGATAGTGGCTATATGTTTAGATAACCTAGCATTAGCTTCTTGTTCTACTAATTTTTCTTTAGTCTTAGGCGGACCTACTTTATCTATGTTGGCGTAGATACCTTCAAGGCTGCCATATTCACTCAAGAGATTAATTGCTGCTTTTGGACCCAGTCCTTTAACGCCCGGTATATTATCAGAGCTATCTCCAGCAATACCTTTATAATCTGGTACCTGCACTGGTGTCACGCCAAGATTCTCAATAACGTCAGAAGGTCCCATGATCTTCAGTCCACCACCGCGTTGCGGAACAGCCATAGAAACTTTATCAGTGACTAGTTGGAAAAGATCTTTATCGCCAGAAAGTATCACGACATTGTAGCCTTGATTTTCTGCTTTGCGCGCCATGATGCCGATTACATCATCAGCCTCGTAACCAGGTTCTTCTATAACCGGGATATGTAAATGTCTAAATAAGCTTTTAATTAGCGGCCACTGTAATTTAAGATCATCTGGCATCTCATCAGGACGGTTAGCTTTATAGGCTTCGAATAATTCATGGCGAAAAGAAGGTTGCGGTAAATCAAAGGCAACTGCTATTGCTGTAGGTTGAGCTTTCTCTATGCAGTCAAAAAGAGCCTTAAGTGTTCCATATACAGCCCAAGTTGGTTCGCCCTTGGCATTTCTTAAATTACTCATCTCTAGAGCAAAAAACATCCTAAAGGCTAGGTTGCTGCCATCGATTAGTAGTAGGTTATGAGCTTGCTTCAATGTCTTTGTGCTTTGTTCTTGGGCTGTTTCAAGCATTTGCTTACAAATCTATTGTAGCTAAAGCAGGGGCTTTTCAGGTTCAATTATGCTGATATAATCAGTTTATGGCGAATATCGAAGAGTTATTTTCAGCTAATATGGTCAGGCTCCCTGAGCGCAAGGATCTTGATATACCTGATGACCTTAAAAGTAACTTGGTAATAACCACTGTCGGTGGATTCTTAGACTCTATATATAATTGGGCTAGGTCTAATAGTGTTTGGCCTTTAACTTATGGTACTTCTTGCTGTGCTATTGAGATGATGTCAGTGGGTATGTCACGTTTCGATATATCTAGATTTGGCTCAGAGGTTTTCAGAGCAACTCCTAGGCAAGCAGATTTAATTATTACGGCAGGTACAATTACTCGTAAAATGGCGCCAGCTTTAGTTAGACTTTATCAACAGCTTCCAGAGCCTAAATACGTTATAGCAATGGGAGCTTGCACTATTACTGGTGGTATGTTCCATGATAGTTATTCTGTAGTGCAGGGTGTGGATAGGATTATTCCTGTGGATGTTTATGTTCCAGGCTGTCCGCCACGTCCAGAGGGTCTTTTACACGGACTCTTTACTTTGCAGCGTAAGATTCGTCGCGAGAAATTAGCTAATCGTAGAGCTATTTCTGCTGCTCACCAAGAAGCGGTGCATGATGTAGATGAACTTACAGGATTAATACTTAACTAATATGACAGAGACTAATGTGTATGGAGCTTTAATAACTGCAGCAGGGATTGCTGTTAAATCTACCGCTGTTATGGCTAGCGGTGTTGAAGTTATTAACATTGAAGCTAAAGATTTGGTCACAGCAGCCGGTAAGCTTAAAAAAGAAAAAGGAATGGCCTTAAATTTTATTACAGCCTATGAGGTTAAGTCTGGTTATCAAGCGGCTTACTACTTTAGTAATATTGCTAATGCTTCTGCTGTTGAGTTGAAGGTTACGGTATCTAAGTCTGATCCAACAATACCGAGTTTATGTGATCTTTTTGCTTCTGCTAATTGGCAAGAGCGTGAAGCTTATGACATGATAGGTCTTAATTTTGATGGGCATCCTAATCTTACGCGCATCTTGAATCCCGATAATTGGGATGGGCATCCATTGCGCAAGGATTATATCGGTCCAGTAGATGCTTTGAATCAACCTGTTAATTATTGAACAAAATCAGCACTTTTGTCCGTCTTAGCAAAAATGTGACAGAAGTCACGTTTTTGCGCTTCTAACGCGAGTGCAAAAACTTAGACTTTGCACTCGTGGTTGACAGCGCAGAATTGACACGTCGGTGTCAATTCTGCTATCCGGAGCAAAATGCTGATTTTGTATTTTATACTATAGAACTATCATATCTTGCAAGACTTTCTCGTCCTGTTTAATCTGATTCTGTCTAAGTGTGCCGATGTACTCTCCTAGACCACTTTGTAGACCTACTAAATATTTAAGCTGGGAGTCACGTTGACGAGCTAGATACAGATTTTCATTGATTGCCATTTGCTCAGCGCCATAATATTTTTTCGCCATGCCGTTACCAAGGAACGAGCCTATAGATCTACCTACGCCAAATCCAATCACTGAACCTAATGGACCACCCATGGCACCTGCTGCAATGCCGATCATGCCGCCGACACCTTGAGCTCTATATTTAATTTTGCTCATGCGCACTTCAACGTCACCAGTACGGCGAGTAAGGTTGTATATATCTTGGAAGTTCGCCGCCGCCATTTCCTTTGTGGCGTCGTTCTGGAACATCTGTTGTAGTTGCCAATCTATATAGTTCGCTTCCGCTGGACTGTTTGCTCTTAGTGACATAGTTTAACCTTTAGTTGCTTTTGACAAGTTCGTTGTCTTTTTTGAAAGATTGAGTATCTTGCTTAGCTTGCTCATTCCAAAACTCTTGATTTACGCGAGATTCGCCCATTAGTGCGCGTACTGTAGCTAGTAGTTGGCGGGCTGCGTCTTGGTCACCATGACCAAGTATCGCTAGTTGTAATAATTGCTCTGCAAATGAGTTGTCGGCTTGTGACTGTGAAACTAGGGTGTTAGCTTCTGCCATTTTCTCTGCTGCGTTAATGTAAGGTATGTATGAATAAACTGCCATAATATCTCCTCTGACAAAGTAGATATACGATATTCAGGTTAAGGTAGGGTTAAGGGTATTTAAGATTTTATAAGCCGATCGAGTAAGTCCTGTTAATCGATAGCAGCGCCTTCGAGTTTAAGCCAATCTTCAAATGCAATGATGTCTGGGATATAAAGAGTACCTTCGTCGTTATTAGCCAAAAATGACTTAACTCTAAGCCTATCGAAGCTTTTAGCCACTTGTTTAGGGCTAACTTCTGCAAGACGTGCAAGTTTGTGGATATTAAGCATTGGCACAGTGGTACCTAGCTTAGTTACTTTGCCATCTTTCATTACGTCAAGATATAGCGCGAAAGCTACTCTAGCTTCTTCGCTAAGTTCAATTCTTTCTTCAGAGCCTGGAACAGCATCAGCTTGGGCTTGTTGTATATCTTTGATTTCTTCTTGGTTAGGCATATCGGTATATCATATTAGCATATCATTCTTAGCCTAATACTGATCTGCTGCACCAAAATTTAAGCGAAAGAAGCCTGAATTTTTAGTTAAGGCTTCAATAAGAGGGAAACCAATATCTACTCTTAGAGCCCCTACTAGAGGTAGGTTAACCCTAATGCCGAAGCCAACAGAGGCAGCTTGATTTAATCTATTGCTTACTCGATTTAATCTTGAACTACCACCTATTAGCCCAGCATCTGCAAAGAAGGCAAAATCTACATTGTTTAAGAATTTGTTTGATTTTATTGCTGGTATCAGATTGTAGAGAGGACTGCGGATTTCAGCGGTACTTATAAGTAATTTAGTGCCAACGCCTAGATCGCTTAGCTGTCTGTAACCTCTTACCCCATTCATGCCCCCTAGACGATATTGAGTGAATTGAGGAACGTCACCGAATAATTCATAACCGCTGCGTGCATTAAAAACAAAAGTGCTATTCCAAGGTAATTTTGAATAGCGAGTGATCGAACTATCTAGTTTTGTGAAACTACTAATCTCACCAAAGGAGACGGCTGGTTCAATACCAAATCTTGTTTTCCAGCCATCGCGTGGCTTAGAGGGAGCATCAACGTCTATATGGCTGTAACTAAATTTATTGGAAATATATTGTCCGCTTACTAATTGTTCTTTGCGTAGAGCTTTAGCTTCTTTGCGTGAAGCAGCTATACTTCCACCTTCTTGCTCTCGAATATTTTTACTTATGATGTCGATGTAACTTTTTTCATCAACATCTAAGTCAGCATCATCTATGCTAATGAAATTATAAGCAGCAGAATAACTTAATCTATTATAGTCATCAAGCGCTTTGCCAACGCTGATTCCAGCATTGAGATTGAATTGATCTGATAGATCTACTAAATAATTAGGACCCTTACTAAAGGTGCTAAATACTCCAAAATTATAATCGCTATTTCTAAAATAAGGCATGTTGTAACGGGCAGATACTTGAGTGAGGTTACCTCGCCTAAATAAGCTGCTATTGTTGAAAGCAGAATTGGCTCCATAGCCTGAACCGAGCAATCCATTGATGGTTAGGGTTTCGCCTTGCCCCCTGAGGTTACTCATTTGCAAATTAACATTGCCGAAGAGTCCAGCATTAGAATTAATGCCACCGCCTAATCCGATATTAGTGTTGCGTTTTTCTTGGACTTTGATTTCCAAAATATAACCATTGCCATCTGCTGTTGGTGTTACCATGCGACTTACATTAGAGTAATAACCAGTACCCTGAATTTTCTTGAAATCTTTAGAGAAGTTTTTTTCATTGTAAGGGCTATTTACCTCTGTGTTGGTGACTAAATGATCCAAATAGCCTTTCTTGGTTTTCTCGTTGCCGATATAAACTATTTCTTGTATTAGACCTTCGTCGACATAGATTTTTAGAGTGCCCTCACTGTCTATATCTATGTCCTTTACTCTAGCTACTATGTACCCCTGGCTGAGATACTGAGCCTCTAGGAGTTGAATTTTTTGCCCGAGCAGGTTGATATTTTCTGGTTTACCAATTAATTCGCTAAAGATTTTATAGCTATCAATATCACCTATAGCTTTAGTGCCATAGATCTCTATGTCAGTAATAGGAGGGTTCTCGTTAACCGTAAAATATATATCAAGACTGCCGTCAGGATTCTCTTCGGGTCTAGCTTCTAGACCGGTTTTATCGAAATAACCTAAGCGGTAGATATTTTTCAGATCTTCTAAAATTAGATCTTTATTGAAGGGAGTCCCTGGCTGGGACTTAACTTCAGCTAAGATCTCATCACTGGATAAATAGCGGTTACCCTCAATTATTACTCTATTTACCTTTTGTCCAGTAAAAATAGCCAATGCTTTAAGCGGCGTCAGGCTTAGAAACAATAAAAGTATAAGAAGTGGTCTAAAGACTAAGCGCAAGAGCAACCTTCATTATAAGGTAAAAAAGCTTTCACTCCTAAGCCTGGATAGTGTAATATTAGATATACGAGTTATGGCTGATTCTAAGCGCGTATACATATTCGATACCACTTTGCGTGACGGCGAGCAATCCCCGGGCGCGACCATGAATATCCAAGAGAAGCTTGAAATTGCTCGGCAGCTGGCACTTTTGAAGGTTGACGTGATTGAAGCCGGCTTTCCGGTTTCAAGTGAAGGAGACTTCGAAGCAGTTAACCAGATTGCTAGAACAATCAAAGGTCCTACTATCTGTGCTCTAGCAAGAGCAATGGAGAAAGATATAGATATAGCGGCAAAGGCATTAGAGGGTGCTGAACGTAAGCGTTTGCATACATTTATTGCTACGTCACCTATCCATATGGAGCATAAGCTTAAAATGACTCCGGATCAGGTCTATGAACGCGCTGTTTCTATGGTGCGTTACGCTAAATCTTTAGCTGTCGATGAGGTGGAGTTTTCTCCAGAAGATGCTGGGCGCTCTGAGAATGAATTTCTTTATCGGATTATTGAAGGGGTTATTGATGCTGGAGCTACTATCATTAACGTTCCAGACACAGTTGGCTACACTACGCCAGAGGAGTTTGGTAATTTAATTAAAAATATTCGTGAGAATGTACCAAATATCTCAAAAGCTATTATTTCTGTCCATTGTCACAATGACTTGGGTTTAGCTGTCGCTAATAGCCTTGCGGCGATCAATAATGGTGCCCGTCAAGTAGAGTGCACTATTAATGGTATCGGAGAGAGAGCGGGTAACGCTAGTCTTGAAGAGATAACTATGATACTTAAGACCCGTAAGGATCTTGGTATGGAGACTAATATAGATAGTAAGCAGATTATGCGTACTAGTAAGCTGGTGAGCAATATCACCGGTATGTACGTGCAGCCCAATAAAGCAATTGTCGGTTCAAATGCTTTTGCTCATGAGTCAGGTATTCACCAAGATGGTGTTCTTAAATATCAAAAAACTTATGAGATTATCAACCCTTCTGACATCGGTCTATTAAGTGCTCAGCTGCCACTGGGTCCGCGCTCTGGTAAACATGCTCTTAAGAGTAGATTAGAGCAATTAGGTTTTAATAATCTTGGTGAAGCTAAGCTGCAGAGTCTCTATGAACGCTTTAAGAATTTAGCGGATAAGAAGAAACGTGTTGATGATAGAGATCTTATTAGTCTAGTTACTGATCAATCGATTAAGGCAGATACTCCTGTTACTTTTGAATTGGTACAAGCACAGGTAACTTGCGGTACTTCAGGTTTGCCAACAGCGAGCGTAGTATTAAGAGACTTGCGCGATAAATCCAATCTGCTAGTGGGTTCTAGCTTGGGAACTGGTCCGGTTGATGCTATCTGTAAATGTATTCGTGATCTTAGTAAAGCTAACTGTACTTTAATAGAATTCACGGTGAAATCTGTTACCGAAGGTATAGATTCGCTTGGCGAAGTGATTATTCGCGTGCAGGATAATGACACTAATAAGATTTATAGCGGACACTCAGCTAAAACTGATATTATTCTGGCGTCAGCTAATGCTTATTTAACAGCTATTAATAGATATTTCGCTAGACGTGAGAGTAGCCAGCAACAAATTCACCCGCAGATACAAGAAATCGCTGACACTGTAAAACCCTGATGATTATTGCTATTGATGGTCCCGCAGGTAGCGGCAAAAGTACTATTGCAAAGCTGCTAGCTGAGAAGCTTGCTTGTCAATATATTGATACTGGAGCTATGTATAGAGCTGTGACCTTAGCTCTGTTACGTCAAAAAGGCTTTCTTGATCTAAGTTTAAATGAGAAATTGCTTGATAAAGACACTGATGCTATTTTGGCTGCGCAAATATTGCCTAAGCTAGAAATTAAGCTTGATGGTAAAAAAGTTTTTATTAACGCTGAGGATCTTAGTGATGAGATTCGTAGCCCTTTAGTGAGTAATAATGTAGCTCAAGTAGCGGCGATGCGCGTGGTGCGAGAAGACCTAGTCTCTAAGCAGCGTTTGATGGGTAATTGTGGTGATTGCGTGATGGACGGGCGTGATATCGGCACTGTCGTGTTTCCCCAGGCTGAGCTCAAAGTTTTTCTTACGGCATCAGCCAGAGTAAGAGCCGAAAGGCGAATGAAGGATTTTATCAAGCAAGGCGTAGAGATAGATATAGAGTCGCTTACTGCTGATATTGCTTTAAGAGACAAGCAAGATTCTGAGCGCGAAATATCACCTCTAGTTAAAGCTAATGATGCCATTGAGATTGTTAGCGATAATTATAGTATTGATGAAGTTCTGCAGAAGATTATAGATCTAAAGCTCAAGGTCCAAGCCTAGGGCTTGATTTTGTTCTTCGATTAGCTGGTTTAGTTCTTGGAATTGCTTATTAGGGTTTCCTGGATTATTGCTAGCTTGTTTGTTTGTGCTTTGCATTATGGTTTGATTCTTCTTTTGTCTGCTAACCCTAGTTGCGGAATTTGCGTGCGCAATGCTTGATAAATAATATTCCAACCCACGCTTGCCAACTATATATTTAGCTATTTTATGTTCTTGATTATTGCTGCTGAAATAATAATATAGAGCTATGACTGTCGCTTCAAAGCCTTTTATATACTGCTTTTGACTAAATAAACTATCAGCGTAGGCTAATCTCAGATCGTAGGCTGCTGGGATTCTATTTAGTAACTGCTTAACTTCTAAATCCCAGTTTTGATCTTTAGGCAGGCTAATTAATAGAGCATAATGCGCCATATCTTTATTTTTAACTTTAGTCAAGATTTGATTGAGTTTAAGCTCGGAATCCTGATTGCTTAAATAAGCATAATTCAATTCTTTAAGTTCTTGCTTGAAGCTTACTTGAGTACTTGACCTACGCTCGGCATTTTTGCGTATATTCTGTTCTTCAAAACCGGTTTTCAAAGAGCATAAACTTAGAAATATAGCTAACGCCATAATGCTAACAAAACTAAATCTTGATAGTTCTTGTCTCTTTTTGGGTTTTTTAACTTTAACTTTCTGCTCTTGAGTTTTATTAAAACTAATGGTGATACTAGTGCCTTCACTCACTAAGCTGTTAATCTCAATTTTAGCTGAGTGAAAAGCAAGAATACTGGCGCTGCTGCTCAAACCATGTCCTCTAGAGCTTTTGAGATCATTGGCTAAGTTCTCGGGGATGTTAGCACCGTAGGATTTGATTTTGAGTTGATAGTTATTAGCTTTGCTTGAGAGTTCTAGATCTATATTGGATTTGGAATATTTAAGAGCATTTTCTACTATATTGATTATCAGCTTAGTTAATAGTCCAAAATTAGCTTCTATTAAGGCTCTTTCTTCCAAGCATTGATCGATTAGATTAATCCTGTTGTTTTCTAGCAACTCTAACTCTAGTAAATCTTTTAAATCGATAATTTCTTTACTGTAGAGTGTACTTAGTTCGCAGCCTTCACTCTGGCTTAATAACTCTTTACTGGCTTTTAATTCTTCGAATAAAGCCCGGAAGTGGTAAGCAGCGCCTTTGCTGAATCTTTTAACTTGGTCTAGATCCTCACCAGTTTCTATTTGATTTTTAAGCAAAGCAAAAAAATTAGAAGCATCATGTAAGTGTGAGATATTGAGTGATACAAGGGCATCGACGTCCTTATCGAACTTTGCTTTAGTTTCCCCCACTGGCATTTGTTTTCTTTATTCTAGCGACTCTCAACTATAGTTGGCAAGGGCTCTGTTTTAGGGATTAATTCTTCAAGGCTATAAGGCTCCAGTTTAATGGGTTCTTCTACTATTACTGCTACTGGACTTAATAGTCTCTGATTAGTATTGAGTTGTAACTGGTACTGATCTTCTAGTAGCTTGCGAATCTGTCCATAGGCAGACTCTATATTGCCGAGTAATAACTCATAGCCATAAAAAGCTGAGCGCATCACTGGTCCGCCCTCGCCGATTAGTAGTTTTGAGACCATTGGTAGTAGTAATAAGGCGGCAATACTAAAAGAGATATTGAGCATATCTATATTCAAGTCATTTAGTTCGCTATTAATAAGCGAGAAGCATAAATATATAACTGGAATAAAATTTAAAGTCAATAAGGCTTTAAGCCAAGTGAGGAAGGATGAGATACCAGCAGCTTCTATGCTCTCTATCCCGCTTGCCATAGCCCATAACGGCGCTGCGATAAAACCGAATATTACTTGTAAAAGTAAACCGGTGATATAAATATAAGCAAATATTTGCGCAATTATGCTCGCGACACTAAGTGCTAAGGTCGGGAAGTAGCCTACAGTATTAGCAAGATTCTCCCAGCTCTGATTCAGGCTTGAAATATCTATTAAGCCAGCTAGATTCACGCCTCCATCAGCGATATAACTATGCAGCCCACTGTTAATAAAGTAGACGGCGTTAAAACAACTAGTGAGCAAACAATAACTGCCTAATATCAAGCCAAGACTAAAAATAGTTTTAAGCAATGGCTCGCCAATGACATGGCTAAAAGCAGCATTATGACTGCCTATGCGCATTATTACTTTTGAGCCGAATAATAGTATTAGTATGGTTGCTGCTATACCTGAGATTGCTTTATTTATATCTTTGATTAGTGGTTTGCTGATTATATCTTTGCTTACTTGCAATAGATCATGCCCTCTACTGTCGCGCCAAATAGGACTAGCGCTAAAAATACTAGAATCTGGAAAGGCGAAATAGTCTTCAAATATATCTACATAGTCTTCGAACTGAAATAAACCTAGGCTTTCTTCTTTAAGTCCGGTGCTTAGTAATAAGAATTCTGTTGTTGTGGCATTGGCTCTACTATTAGCGTTAAGCACTTCTTCTAGAACTTGGCGCCTTTGAAATTCGGCATAGCCACTAAAAGTATCTTCAAGTGCGTAGCGTACTCCGTTGCGCACTTGGAAGGTTACATCAACCATACCAGTTCCAAGACTGAATTTATTGTAGCCGACAGCAGCTACTGCTTCTTTAAATTTCTCGTCTAGTTCTTCTATATCTTTTTCTAGGGGAGCTTTCTCGCGTTCAATGTTTCTTTGATTTAATGGACTCTCTGCTTTTTTGACTTTGATTTCTTTATTTCTTTCTTCAGGGTAAATTTCTAGAAAGTTAATATCAGTAAAATCCCAGATCGATGCCGCCTTCACTGCCGTGCAGTTTATTAATATTGATAATAATAAAATTATAATCATGTCGCTCTAAATACTGGTATCGCCGTTATTTTGGGCTCGGCTCCACTTTGATCTATTAATAGCTCTATGTTTAAGTCCCTAGTCTGATAAGCACCACTAGGGAAGCGCTCTTGCCCGAAACAAATAGCCTTAGAACTAGTATTGGTGACTGCTTCTATATAGAGCTGATCGATAATGAAATCACTTTCTATATTGTCTTTGCGTCTTGCTGTTAGCTCAGGATAAATATTGCCTATGAATAATTTTTCATCACTATGATTCTTGAGATATTGCAAGCCTTCATCAGTAACTTGACTAAAAAATACTTCTAAATATTTTGTGGCAAAAACTTTAGCCCTATTTAAATCTAGTTCGGGGACGCCGACCACTGGATTTGTCTTTTCGCTGTTTTGATTTAGTTCCATGATTTGCCATCCTAGTAATATGATTAAGATCCAACTGAGTATCAGTGCGACTTGAAGTTTCTTTACTATACCTAATTGTTCTAGCCATTTTTGCATTAGCCAATAAGAGCTTTAACTGTTTTTAGTGCTGCGTCCGCTCGAGAATCCACTAGGTGTTTGAGAAATATCTGTTCGCGCCTAGTTGCGTAGTCACGAGTCGAATTACTAATGCAGGCTTCAAGAGGGTCCATGACGATTTGCATTAAACCTGCTGAGCGTGTGGTTTTAAGGAAACAATTTCCCGGCTCATTGAGGGCATTATGCTGAATTAACCTTGCTTCCATAGTGCTTAAGCCAGTGGCTGCAGCTAGCTCTTGTTTATCAGCATTTTCTTTAAGCTGGAAGCACAAGGTGCAAGAGGCAGAGGAATGAACTTCTCTAGGTAAATCTTGTGGCTTCTGCGATATAGTCCACAATCCTAGGTCCATTCCCCGTCCCGCCCTCGCAAAGAAGCTAAGGGCATCCTTGCCCAATTTAGCTTTTGTTCCAGTGAATATTTTCCATGCCTCATCGACAATAAGGGTGAGCGCTGTCTCTCGCTTGAAAACTACGCGTTGACTAACGTAGTTCATAACAAGAAACAGCGCCACGGGAAGATAGTTAGCATCACTCTCTACCTTGGAGAGTGTGATTAGTAATAATTTTTCTTGATTAGAGATGCGTGCTCGGCTGCCATCCATCAGGGCTGAATAAATACCTTTAGTGCAACTGCAATAAGGTGCTATTGCTCGTTGATAGGATAGAGACATTTCGCGGCTATAATCCTGAAACTCTAAATGCTTATAAAGATCACTAAGACTGGGTTTGCTCTTAAGTTCATAGAGATTAGTGAGCGTGCGTACTAAGAAAAACTCTTCTTCTGTGCTTAATTCACTGCTACGATTCTTAATCAAACTTAGTAGTTTTACTACCCTTTCGATTTGGTTATTAATCTCTGAGCTACTTGGATTATCAGGCAATTCCAGCGGCGCAAAATACCCCAGCCCATCACTGCTTACAGCACTATCTATTTCTATAGTCTTGCCGCCATAATAATCAACGAAAAATTGCCAGCCATCGGTGGTGTTGTCGAGTATAACAAAGCTACCACCACGCTCTAAGCGACGTTTAACAGCAAGCTTAGCTGCTACGGTTTTACCCGAGCCAGAATCGCCAATAAAATTAATACTGCGATTATGACAAACGCTTCTATCGTACTCATCTAAATACACCGGTCTATGATTCTCTAGTGATATCCCCATGATTGCCCCTTTTTTAGTTCCTAATTCGTTCTTGAGAAATGGAAAACAAGCACCCGCAAAGCCACTGCTGGCATAGAGTTGAGCCCTGCTGCCTAGTCTGACGCTAGCGAAGGGTAAGCTAGAAATATAATTATTTAGTTGTTGCCTGTCTAGCTGAGCTATGCGCGCACCCCGGTAAGGCTTAGTCACCCTCAGGCTTTCTTCTTGTAATTCTTTAAGGCTTTTCGCTTTGATTAATATTGAAATATTTAGATCATAACTCTGTGGATGATTAATAAGGTCAGCGGCGATTTGATTGTTCTCGCTAATTATCGCTTGAGTGCTACTGCGCGAACCTTTGGCTAGTTGTCTTACTATCTCAGCTTTTTGCTCGGCGCGGCGGCGATCACGATGAGCATCTCTATGAGTCCAATTAACGCTTAAATATGATTCAGTCTTAAGGCTGCTAAGTATCTCTGTGAGCCAGAGTCCTAATTCACCACTATCAGGTACTGTGCTTAGTCTCAAACATTGATAGTAAGAACCAGCTAATTCTATATATTTGCCTTTGTCGTATAAGTGATTAGGATTACTAGTTATATCTATGTCGCTGGCTGCTTTTGATCTAATATGAGTAGGATGGTAATTCTTATAAAAATCCTCCAGCTCATTATCGACTAGCTGCTTAGCTTCTATATTCATGCCTCTGAGTACCATTAAACTTAGTTCGATTTTCTGTTTGAGCATAGCAAGCTCAGTGTTTAATTCATGTTCACTTAGTGGGCTCGGCATTAAGCGACGCAACCAATTGATTAGCTCATGATTCTTATTGCGCTGGATTTTATGCTTGATAATGAGATAGAAATCATATTCTGGAATAAATTTGTAGCTGTTTAATATTTTTTGAAACCACTGTTCATGACATTGCTGAGCTACTGCGATATTATCCGGTTCATGCATTGCAGACTTGTTCTGAAATTGTCTAGAACAAGGCTTGCGAGTTCGAGGCAGCGGAGTTGACTCATCTGTCAATGAGCATGCCGAGGACGAGCGTAACGCAGTTATAGGCAATTTCGGAACAAGTCTACTTAAAGCTATAAAAGCCTGCACGCTATCGCCATGATTGATACCACTAGCGAAATAATTTTTAAGGTTGCTAGTACTCTGCATTTGCGCTAGGAATCTCGCCCAATTCTCGCTAATACGCTCTTTCTGACTGGGATCTAGGTTCAGCCACTGCAAACCGTTCTCCAGCTTAAGAACTGCTATTAAGTCATCCTCAGCGCTGCTAAGATGATCGCTCTTGAAATTTATGCCTATGATTTTTTCGAGACTAGGTTGCTCCATTCCGGACTTTAAGGCGTAAATATGATCTGCTAATGGGTGAGTGAAAATAGAACTATAGAATCCTTGTACTTCATCGTCACTGCCAGCCTTAATGATTAATGCTATTACTATCATCCAAATTAAAGCCATAAATAATAAAAGTGGACTGTTGATAGCAAGCTTGAAACTTAAAGCGATATAAAAAAGACTGAGCGCCGAGACTATAACGGCAATGAGCGTGAAAAAATTCATCCCCATGAAAATCTCATCATGCTTCTTAAAATGCCTGTAAGTAGTAACTGCGCTCATATTCTTTGTCCCCTATGCTTGCTGTGTGACAGCAAGTTTGCTGCGACCTGACCGTGTGATTGCAGGCAAACCCCTCGATAAATTATTTAGTAGATTGAAGCCACCAAGCCCAACTGCTGCCATTGGTGCGGCAGTTTGTAGCATGTCGCCCATCTGCGCAGTAAGCGCGTAGAAGTTATCGACATATTCGCCCATGCCGGAGCCAGACATATAGTCGCCATAGACGGTATTGACTCCGAAGGAACCTCCGACATCGTTAATCATGCTGAATAGTAATGGCAGTATCTGTATGGTGAAGACGCCAGCAGTGGTGGTGCCCACTGAAGCTACTATTGCTGCTTTGCTGATTTTTTGGTTGGGTACTTTAACTTTCAGTGCCTCATGCTTGCCTTCGAAATGTTGCTCCATTAAGTTGTAACCCCAGATTGGTAATGTGATTGCCGCGAAGATCGCGATTACATAGAAGCAAAAGCTCGCAAACCCCCAAATATTTTCTATATTAGTTTCCATCTTTTAGCACCTCCTTTAATGCTGCTAGTCCAAGTTCTAGTTGTTTATCATCTGGTTTTGCCAAATAATATTTTTGCTGTATCCAGCTACTAGCTAGATATGCAAGGGCTACAGAAATCGCCATCCAAGTGCTCATAAATATGAGATTTTGGTTTTGCAATTTAAGTAAATTAGGTATGGCAGCACCGAAGAGTAAAATGGCGCTACTTACACAAAAGGTGCTGCCACAAAATAGCGAGTGAGACTTAGAGTTTTTTGCTTCGACTAATGATGGGACAAACTCTCTGATCTCACTCAAAGTTGCTCGCTTTGGTAAATGTCCAATCTTGCGCATGAAAGCGTTGTAAACCTGATGCTCTGCGGCGTGATACTGCCGAAGTATCTTGGGCATGCGCCCATGGATATAGCTGTAAGGTGGGCTACCAATATAAGTCTCCATAACCAGTAGTTCTCGCTTATTTCCTGCACCTGGCTTGAGATAGCGTGCCACACTGGTTTTGTCCCCGATGGAGAAATATATGGCTCCGATTTCGCTGTATCCGTTCATGGCTGATAATTTTGCATCCGTGAATAAAAAAATGAAAGGGGTCATTTTTCCTCTGGACATTAAGTGGATTTAATCTCTTCTTAACCGAACGTTAATGAAAAGACTGTATATAGCGTTAGGCGACCATTGTAAGTACAGGATATTTAGTGGTTTTTTTGGCTTTTAAGGGAGAGAATATATGAATACAGTTAATCGCATTTCTAGTAATCAGACTCTAGGAGCTAGTAAAAGCTCTCCAAAAATTGATTCGAAACCTAAAGGTGTTTCTGGTTTAAAAGATATGGCAATGTCTTTAAGAGATGGTGTATCAAATAGATCTGATCGTGAGTCAGTTTCATTATTGAACCAGGTTAACTCACCTGAAACCGAAGCCGCTGCTGGTCAAGAGCGTATTGCTCAGATTATGACTAGTTTGCAAGGTCCTGCAACTAGACTTGCCCTGGGTATTATTGATAAAGCTACTACTGAAAAACCTGAAGAAATTAGTTTAGCGGCTTAAATCTCTTCTAGTATGGTGTAACGCCCAGCCCTAGTACTAGGAGCCAGTTCTAGGACTTGTTCTAATTCTTTATCGCTGATATCGATTTCACTAAACGAGCAGGGGAATCCGATTCTTGTTAGTAAGCCACTAAGATCAGGAAAATCTTTTCTATATTTAGCTAGATAGAGAGTGGCTATGCCCACTTGAATACCATGCTGGGCTTTAACACCACTACCGTAGATTTGATCGATGGCATGCGAGATCATATGCTCAGCACCAGAGCAGGGTCTTGAGCTGCCGGCTATGCTCATAGCAATACCAGCAAGGTTGAGGCTTTCGACTAATACGGTAAGAAACTCATCTGAGTATAAAAACTTAGAACCTTGATTAACACCTAGTTCTAGTGTCTTGATTAGGCTTAAAGCAGCAGTCTTGGAGAGCATAAAACTAAAATCATCTACCTGGTCTTTCCCTGCTTGCGCAGCAAGCATCCAGTCATCGATCGCGGAGAGATTGCTAATAAGATCACCAATTCCAGCATAGATATATTTAATATCAGCTCGTTTAACTAGATGCAGTGGTACTAATATAGCGCTTGGCATAGTAGCGCCGATGCTTTTGCCGTTGATCACAGCGACTGGCGAACAGATACCATCATGTGAAACTAAAGTTGGCACGCTAATAAAGCGCCCTGAGTTATGACTGGCTAAATATTTAGCTATATCAAGCACAGAGCCACCACCGACACCAATGAAATTCAAACCCTGAGGGAATTCTGATAGATCTAGATCACCTTTAGTAAAAGCTTTGCCAGCGCTAAAGATCTGATGTTTTAGATTGAACTTGCTAATAATTTCTTGCGCTAAAGATTTGGCACTAGAAGAATATACTATGCAAGTCTCGGCGTTAATCAAGCTAGCAAGCTCAGCAATTAACTCAGCATCTGAGTGGATGATTTTTAAAGTCTTAGGTATGTTAATTTGTCGCATTGGTTAATTTCACGCAATCTAGATTTTGTGCTCTCTTGTAATCGGTTTCAGTGTCTATCTCTGCCCAGCTGTAACCCTTTGTTGATACGGTTTTAAGGTCAAGTCCGGTAACTATTCTATCTAGAGCATCTTCGTAGTATTTATCGGTCTCACCACTAGCAATCATCTGTTCTAAGGAAGTTTTGAAAGCCGCCAAACTAGCGCCACTAAGGTGCATAATGCCGATATATTCACCCTTAGATTTAGCATTATCTAAGTTCTTATTGATACGTAGAATCTTGCCATCAGCATCTACTAAGACTTTCATATCCTCATCTACTAGAGGCTTAGTATCGTCCACTACTATGAAATTAGCCAAGCCTGAGTTAACGGCAGCTAAGAGTATACGCTGGTCATAGACTATATCTGAGTTGAAAATATAAGTATCATCTGTGATTGATTTACGTACTAAATATGCTGTGTAAATATTATTCCAATCTTCGTACTTATCATTAAAAACATAGTTAATATCAAGTTCTTTCCACTTAGAAGCTATATGCTCACGCAAAATATTTTCGGCATGACCAGTAACTATAGTTACTGATTTAAAACCAGCAGCAACTATATGTTCCAGTGAAAAATCAATTACTAATTTATTAGCTAATAAAGGCAAGCAGCATTTAGGTTTATGATCGGTAAGAACGCCAAGACGACGGGATCTACCAGCAGCAAAGATTAGAGCGCGCATTTGAGCAATTATACGAGAGTCTGAGTAGTGTTATAACTTTGTTATAATTATATTCTTATCTTATCGCCTAGTTGGCTGATATTAAGGTGGCTTTGACACAAGTTTTCCAGCTCGTGGAACTACTTATATGTACATATCACTTCAGCCCCCTGATGCAGAAAGCCCTCAAAATTCTAAGCTTTATTTTTCTTCTGGCCTTGCCATTATCGAGCTCTGCTCTAACTAAATTTATTCAAACCAGTAATGTAGGTGGTGACACTCGCATTGGACTTTATTTAGCTGATGGTGATGATGTTGTCAGTACTGCTAGTGGTGTACCACAGGTGCGTATGCGCTTGGATACTCTAAATGAGCTAGTAACGATCCCTAAAGGCAATATCAAAGTAGAAGTTTATCGCAGTACTGATGAGGTTAATGAGTTGGTTGCTGTTTATAATTATCCGGTTAAACGGGGACAAGAAACTCTGGATATTCGTATGAATTTACCTGAGTTTCAAAATCAATCGGAGAATTTTGACTTTATTGTTTATGATACTGCTGGAAATCCGCGCACTAAGTTTAGACATAGTTTTGCGTCTCGTGAACTTATTACCTTTGAGCCTAAGCCGCCAGTTGTTGATATCGTGGATGAGCAGACTTTAGCTCCTGAAGCACTTGAATATATAGCTAAGAAGTTCTCTGTATCTATGGTTCCAGTCGGACAGCCAACAGGGATGCAGAAGCATGATGGTGTTTATAACTTTCAAGTTCCAGCACGTAGGTTAGCTGGCAAGTTACTACAGAAGAATAAAATTTTTAATACTACTCTTGATTTCGATGAAGTAGGTACACTTGCTAATAGAGATGAATTTGATAATGCTGCTAAAGGTACTGTCTATCTTGATAAAGATAGTGGACTTGTTTATGTTAAAGCTAGTGATGCTGCTGCCGATTGGTCTGATCCTATAGAGTTTGCTAGTTATCAAGAGTCTAATGGTACAACTACAAGTCCTGGCACGGGAAGTGGAACTACTACAGGTGGCACGACGGTAATTAACAACACTACTACAGTTGTGCAGCAACTAAACCCTAGTGAAATTACTAATGGTTCTATTAGTGTTGAGAAAATTGAGCCTTTGATTGTTGATAGAATTTTAACTTTACCGCTTAAAGATTCTTTGCGTAGTACTGGAACGGCTTTTGGTACTGTGGCTAATTTATCAATGCCGGTTATAAGATATACAGGGACTGGGTCTTCTACTTGGTCGGTGGTTTTGCCACCTGATTTAGTGCGTTCGGATGTTAACCATCCTAATATCAAGGTGATTTTAAGCTGGAGCTCTAGTAACAATACAGCTCAGTTAATAGACTGGCGCTTAGGCTATTCTTCATACAATTCTGGTGATCTAGTTAATGGTAATTCTGTTGTTAATTTGGATACTAGCAGCTCGGCTCCAGCAGTTGCTTTAACTTTAACTCAAACTGAATTTAGCATTCCAGTCTCTGCTCTTAAAGATAGTTTAGTCTTGAAATTATCGCGTATGGACAGTCGGACTCTGAAGCCTAATTTAAGTTCTATAGCTATTGAATATCCTGGGAGGGTGCTTGAATGAAAATAAATAAAACGATGAGGGTAATTTTGGTGGGTATATTAGTACTAGGTTTTGTACTACCATCACTCGCAGCAGAAACTGTTGCACCGGTAGCTACTGCTGCGCCAACACCGGCAGCGGCTCCAGCGCCAAAGCCAGCTGCTGATTCCTTTCAACCTGGTGTAACAGCCTCTACTGAAGAAGCTGAGGAGATAGATGAGGATGAAGCTTTTGAAGAGATAGAAGTTGATGAAGAAATTGATGAAGAAGATTTTGCTGAAACTGCTGTAGAAGCAGATGAGGCTAGTGCAGAAGATTCGAGTGAGAGCGATGAAGATGCAGAATAGGGACAGGGGTAAGGGAGAACAAAGAAGAAAAGGAAACAAAATGAAACAAGAAAAATGGATACTATTACTAACGTTAACTTTGTTCGCTATAAGTCCAGCTCAAGCAGTAGATTTAGATGATTTCGTTCCAGCAGATGGCGAGGTCGTTACCTCGACTTTAATTTCTAATGGTGCTGTTACCTCGGATAAAATTGTTGATGCAGCTATCACTACCGAGAAACTTGGTACTGAAGTTGTTACTGCTGCCAAGATCGCTAATAATGCCGTTACTGGCGCTAAGATACTTGACGGTACTATCACGTCTGCAGATCTAGCTGCTGATTCTATTGATGGTTCTAAGATTGGAAACGGTTCTATAACCGGGATTGATTTAGCTAATGATACTGTCACGGCTGCTCAAATTGCTACTGATGCTATTGGTTCAAGTGAACTAGCTGCTGATTCTGTAACTGCTAGTGAGATAGCAACTGATGCTGTTGGCTCTGCTGAGATAGTAGCTGATGCTATTGGTGCTAGTGAAATCGCTGCTGACGCTGTTGGCTCTAGCGAGATAGTTGCTGATGCTGTAGGTGCAAGTGAGATCGCTGCAGATGCAGTCGGATCGAGCGAGATTGCTGCTGCTGCTGTTGCTAATAGTGAATTAGCTGCTAATGCTGTTACCACTGACAAGATTCTAGATGGTACTATCACTGCTGCTGACTTGGCTGCTGGTGTAATTAGTTCTACTGGCACTAAATATAGTCAAGTTGATATTGGTTCAGGAATAAGAACTAGCTTAACTATCGGTACTGTAGGTGCTGGTTATGGTGCTGCTCCAGTGCTGCGTTATGATAGCTCTAATACTAGTTATTCACGTTGGACTTTTCCAGTACCTGATGATTACATCGCTGGTACAGATATAGTTGTAGAACTGTTATGGAGTCCGAGTAATACTAACGCTGGTAATGTGGTTTGGGAAGTGGATTATGCTTCTCTAGCTGCTGGTGAAGTGGTTCCTGGTTCTGCTGGTTTTACTGCTAAAACCTTTACTCAAGCATCACCTGGTACTACTTTAGCCCTAACTTCTACTGGTAACAATATTACTATTAGCGCTGCTGATCTGGCTGCTGATGATGTGGTTAATCTCGTGGTTCTAAGAGATCCAGGTGTAGTTGCAGATACTTACAATAACGACGCTAATATTCACTTGATCAAGCTTAAATACCAAGCTAAAAAAGTAAACTAGCTTTGAGATTGTCAGGCTCAGTATCGATGCCTGAGATGATTTCGTAGTGATGCAGTTTGCTTTGTGGATAAAGAGCTTGTAGTTTTGTGGCTGCAAGCTTGGGGTCTTTAGTTAAAGGTTGATAGATTATCAATTCATTCACTAGTCTTTGATCTAGAAAAGCTTGAGTTAAAGTTGGTCCCGCTTCAAGCATAAGTTTAGTTAGACCTTCTTGCCTTAGTTCGCTAATAACGGATTTTGGATCTGTGCCATCCATAAGGCGAGCGGGTTTATCGCCTGAGAATATTTGATAGCTCTCCTCTGGTTTTGAGCCTAGTACTATCCTTTTCGGCTGCACCACTCTTGTAATCCCCAATTCTTCAGCTGTATATCTAACATTAAGCTGCGGATTATCAGCTCTTACGGTTCCCATTCCAGTAATTACTGTTTGGTGACTAGCTCTCATAAGATGTACTTCACGGCGTGCATTAGTATTAGTAATCCAACGCGGCTCATCAGCACGCGTGATCATGCGCCCGTCTTCAGTAATCGCGATCTTGGCTGTCACCCAGCTTTCGCGTTTGATGGTTTTGAAAAACGCACGGTTTAAATATTCCGCAGCCTGAACTATAGAAGGGTCTAATAATTCTGGCGTAATAATTTCTGTTCTTGCTAATTTACCTAAACCCTTGCCGCTAACTAATGGATTAGGATCGTAACTTGCGAAAACTAATCTGGCGAATTCATGTTTAAGTATCAAATCAACGCAAGCTGGAGTTTTACCCTGATGTGCGCAGGGTTCTAGAGACACATATATAGTAGAGCCTTTAAGATTATGTCCGCGCGATAAAGCGTCACGCACAGCATTCACTTCAGCATGTGCTTCACCATATGCTTGATGAAATCCTTCGCCGATGATTTCGCCAGCAGCATTAACAATTACTGCCCCAACCATAGGATTAGGGTGGGTGCCTGAGGCGCCGCGTTTAGCTAGTTCTAGGCATCTATTAAGGTAGAATTCGTGCTGCAATCAGCAATAATTATGCACCTTGCAATTTCGTTATAACTTTAGTATAATATAGTTATAACCAAGGAGTTTATTATGAAACGTATTCCACGCAAAATTATCAAAATCGGCAGTAGTCACGGCATTATTATCCCTAAAGTGCTACTTGAGATGCTTGGACTTGAAGAGAGCTCAGAAGTAGAAATTCAATTAGCAGATGGTGGTCTGCTTATTA
>JACCDV010464999.1_pt1 | contig 67433 bp, 78 predicted proteins | sample 7446131 | NCBI WGS metagenome assembly JACCDV01 (sample SAMN15323448, study PRJNA562643) | freshwater metagenome | isolation source: river surface water | place: USA:Blue River Watershed | collected 2017-08-17
CAAATGGAAGCCATTCATCTATGGTTGAAGTGCCCGTAGATGCGTCGATGGCGGTCAGCCCATCCATGAATTCACTGAACTCTTTATATATTGGCGTCCGATGCGTGCCGACGACAAACTCATCCAACACGCCTTCCACTTGAACCCCAGGAACGCTTGGTGCGCCGTTCGTAAAACTCAATTTCTCCAGATCGCCACTAACATCAAATAGCGTAGGAGGCCACAAGGTATTACTTCCTGATTTCAAAATACTTCCTTCAAATCCTGGAAGAAAGAGGACGCTGGAACAACACTCAGCGAATTCGGGTTCTATGACCGGATCCGGCAGAGGATTTGAAGAAAGCCAAGACGAAATAACAATGTTTGAATTCCCTCCTATCGCACTTCCTATTCCCGAAGGATTAATGAGTGAGTGGTACGGACCCGTGGCATGGCCCCACCAATTGTCATTGGCGAGTACGGTGCCCGTGTTGTCACTTCCCAAATTGAGCAACGGAACTTTATATAGTCCGAATTCCGAAGTATCGCGAAAACTTGAACTTGAAATAGTGACTGAGTGTTGGCGCCCTACACTGAGCATTAACCCGGTGGGACTGTAAGCAACTTCTATGTTGCTGAGTTGATAGTTCACTCCCGCTCTACCGTTAAACCACGGGTAGGAAATAAAAAGTGTCGGAGACACGGTTTGAGAATTCACGATTTGAGGTATTCCGCCGCCATACCGTACTTTCACATACCGAAGCTGCATACTGCTATTCGTGCTTCCGCTTCCAAAACTGACGTAGCCCCAATCGCCGGACGCTGGAGACGATAGAGCTCCGTCGGCATTTGTGTCTCCGCCGAGGGCATCATCTTTTAGTGAAGTGAGGTAGATGGGTTCTGCTTCCGTGCCCTGAATGTTGACTGGGACGCTGGCATGAACATCGAGAATTGAAGCGGTGCTGAATTTCACCACGACACCTGGTTCTATGGTGAGCGAGCCGAAACGAATATTTACATTCCCCGTTACTACATACGGACTTCCCGCTTTGGTCCACACTTGAGAGCCCGCGTTGTTACCAGGGAACGGGGCGATGAGCGTTTCTGCATAAACATGGATTGGCACTAGTGAGGCGAGAGCAAAGAAAAAAGCGAGGAGTGCCCTCGCCAAAACAGCAGTCGGTGTCGGCTTTTGTTGAGCGCCCACTTGGCCCGCCCTACTGCCCATATCCTATTATTCTCTTCCTCGCTACACCTAGTGTCAACGACGTACTGTGCGTATCTTTTTATTCTACCTTTCGCACGAATGGTAGAATAAAAATATGGATAAAAAAGTATTGGAGTTAGAAAAAGTTTTGAAGGCTGTCGCAAATAGGCGACGCATCGCGATTGTACGCTATGTTCGCTCTCATCCTCAGGCAACTCTCGGCGATGTTTCAGATAGCATCAAACTCCCCTACAAATCGGCATCAAAACACGTTTCTGTTCTTTTAAATGCAGAAATTCTACACCGCGAACAACAAAATTCGAACGCCAGTTTTTCAATACACCCACACTCGTCAGAGTACGTGCGTAAGTTGATTTCAATTTTGTAAGTGTGCACGCTCCCGTTTGCGGGCTTCGTCAGTTTAGTATTCTACCTTTCGAGCGCGATCTAGATTTACAAATGCACTTACACTCCCACTGCCCGTATATGATTCTACCTTTCGTACGAAAGGTAGAATGACTACATCAGTACGCCACTGACTTACGTTTTTTGAGGAATAGAATGACTATGCAATTTTTGTAATCTCCGGTTTCTTGCGAAGAAAGAGGTAGTACACCGCGGCGACGTAGAGCGCGATAAAGAGTGGTGAGAGGAGGCTGAGGCTTGCATCAGTAAAAGGCACAGACACGGACATGAGTGACGAAGGGTGAAGGCCAAACTGCCCTTCAAGCATTTTCATAATGCCGTTACTCGTAAACACGGCTCCAAGTGCAATAATCGCGTACTCAGTTGCAGTAAATATTTTCTTAATTGGAATTTTCGTATAGAAGAAGTAAATGCCAACGCCCACAATCGCTGCTGCCACAAAACCTATACTCAAGGCAAGCATGTTCGTTGCAAAGTCGGCGAAGAGCGACACTGATGCGGTAAAGAGCGCGATTTCAAAACCCTCGCGAAGGACCATGAATATGATGAGGAAGAAGAACGACAGGTCGAACGCTGTCGCTTTCAATACGTCCTTTGCCATCTGAACTGAATCTCGGTTTGCCTTTCCCATCGCTCGATGAAGCGCAAACACGACGTATGCAATGAATACTCCCGAGAACAACATCAAATATCCTTCGAGGAGTTCAGCGCTCGCTTCGGTGATCACTGTGCGAGCGGTATCACCAAAGAAAAACACACCCGTCGCTAGAAGCACCGAGACACTGACACCAATTCCAAGCGCGAGTAATATTTCAAATTCCTTCTTCAAGTTCATCTGCTTCGACATTCCCAGAAAGACTCCTGCGAGTAGGAAGGCCTCCAAAAATTCGCGAAAAACGATGAGAATAGTTGCGAGCATGTGAGTAACGTTATTAGTAGGGCTTTGTATGATACCCCGCAGGACAACATAGTGAAGAAAAATTTCCCACACTTTTAGTGTTCAGAGAGAAGAATTGCTCTCTGTCAAAACGTGCTCCGATTTACGCCTTAAAATATCGCTTATTTAAGCGCGAGAAATTTCTTCCGCTCCTCTTTGGGGAAATGCTCTATCGCGTAGCGAAGTGCCGTTCTTGGCATGCGGGGTGCGTTTATCTGAATGTAGCGACGAAGCTCCTCTTTCGAGACCCGCTTCCCCGCTTCACGCAACATCCAGCCGATCGCTTTATGAATAAGGTCGTGAGCGTCACTCATGAGTAAGTTTGCGATTGCGTACGCCTCTTTCGAGGATCCATATTGAATGTCATGCCAGGTGGCGACCATGGCGATACGCTTCTCCCAAAGATTTTTCGAGCGTGCGAGGCGGTAGAGAATTGTTTTTGACCTACCTTCTAGATACGCACCGAGAATGTAGTGGGCTGAAGCGTCGACTAAATCCCAGTTGTTGATGTGTTTTGTGTTTTTGAGATAGATATCGCATATTCTCCTTCGGATTTCTGGCGTCCCGTTCTTGAACTGGTGCACCAATATGAACAGTGCGCACAACCGCTCTTCATGTTCGCCAATACGTAGCAAGCGCAGAACGTCTGGCAATTGCAAATCCTGATACCGCTTTGCAATAACCCGAGTCTCTGGAACCGTGAGGCCAAGAAATACATCGCCCGCGCCGTACTCCCCTTTCTTTGTTTTGAAGAAGCTCATGGCACGGGCGGCTTTTTTGGGATTCGCACGTGCAGCAAACTCTCGACGGATTCTCGCGAGGTGTGTATTCTTTTTCATCTCAGTTTCTCTTCAGAATTTCCCAGAGTGATTGATCCTGTGCGCCGTCAATTTTAAAGAGCGCCACTCCTTTCACACCGATCTTCTTAGCAAGCGCTATTTTCTGCTCAATCGCCTTTCCATCTGACCACCAGACTATATTGTATGCAGGCTTCCCCTGCGCTGTTGTCGTTTGCGTACTTGCTGAACCTTCAAGAGTTGTTGGGTCGGTGCCGAGTGTTGATTGAGCGACGTCAGTGGGTACGTAGGTAAAGCTCATTTCCCCCGCACGATTTCTCGTCACTGTCGGATGATATTTAGCAATGAGGTCAAAAGCGTATTGCGGATTGAATGCCCACTTTCGCGTATAGGTAAACGTTCCGTTCGGAAGTGGTGTTACCGCGTATTCATGACCATAGGTCGGAATGCCGATCACGAGCTTACTCTTTTTAATATCTTTTGCGGCGAGATTGATAACTTTTTCAACCCATGCAATATCTGCAACAGGAATATACGGACCTTCACCGGCTTTATTTAACTTTACGTCAAAGGTTCTCTGATCGTACGCCATAATGCGCACACGGTCGCAGTATTTATTTATAGCCACGTAATCGTTTGAATACATCGTCGCTTCAGGTGGGGGTGAGCCGTTATAGCGCGAATCCAAAGGCGTTCGCGCTTCAATAGAGCACATGACCCACTTGTTCCCCATTCTCATGTAGAGGCCTTTCAGAAATGTTGCGAAATATTCTTTCGTCTCCGCTTTTTTCCCTTCGAAATCGATATCAATACCGTCATACCCTTTTTCTTTAACTAATTTCGCGATGCGTTCCGCAAGCGCGATGCGCGTGGTCTGGTTCGAAAGAATTTTGTGTATTGCCACACCATCGGACCACATAACCGTCGGGATGTAACGAATTTTTTTGGCCTGAGCAGCTTTTTGGAGCGACAGCCACGGCTCCTCTGACAACTTCGCGGTGTCTGCAAGTGTTCCATCAGCTCGAACGGTGTAGCCAAACGGATTAATTTCCTTAAATGTTTCTAGGTGTGCAGACACCTCTGCCGTACCCGAAGCAGTTCGCCAGTACGGAATCCACCCCGACACCTCTAAACTTTGCGACGCCGCATGCGCGGTCGGAGCCAGAAAAAAAAGAACCAAAACCAAGATTGCACCAGAAATCGTCTTCATGCGCCTATACTAGCAGACGCGTATACGCCGTCCTCTTACGGCTCTACGTGCGGACGTTGTACGACCAATGAATCGCGCATGGTGTTAAACGCCGAAAAAAGATCTTCCCTACTATACTGAGCTCGATTGGGGCTCGTGTAACTTGTTATCGGTTCAGTGTGAATCAAGTAACGGACGGCAACGCACGGTGAAGAGTCCATGACTGCATAGACATGCTCCTCATATTCATTCTTCTTGTTCGAACTTTTTTTATATGCCGTTGAAAATAAGACCCCATCTTCTTCGACTGCGGTGACGCGATCAGGATCGGACATAAATAGTCGCACTGTGCAGTTCGGCATGTTGGGAATAATTTCAATCGACGCTTGCGTGCCGGGTAACAAATTTGTACCTTCAAGCTTTTCATTTGGCACTGCAAATGAAACGCCTTGTATATATTTATTTGCGCCCATCCCGTCATAGAAATACTCTTTGTTCACCACAAAGTCTGCGGGGTATCGCATGGATAACCCTAAATTAAAATCCGCGTATGTTTGCAACCGTCCGCCAAACGTACCCCAGGTCATTTCCGATACACCGTACAAATGTGCGGCGACACCGAATACCCCGAGCACGATGCCCGAGACAACGAGCACGATGAGGAATACGCCAAACAGCGACTGTCCCATATGACTATTATACGCTTCCTATACCGTGCGCCGGCGAATGCTTTCTGTCATTTTTTAGAATACTGTACAGGACCGCGATGAGGATGATGATGTTGGACGCGGTACCTGCATAGGACTCGACGTACACCGTATACGGAATCCAGAGAAGCAACCCTATGACCGTACCTAATCGAATGACAGATGCATCACCCTTCCATCGTGCGTACACACCAAACAGCATTGCAACAGTCGGCAAAATACTTATCCAGCCCTCCCACACGAGCGGTAGTACCCCCACAGGAATACACATAAACAGATAGAGCCACAATGGGTGCCGTGCCCACGCTTCAGTATCTTTTTTTACAAAAACCCAATTTCGAGCTGCAACGATGAGGTTCATTATTAACCCCGTCCACGCTGACAGAATAAAAAAGTGAAGCACGTACACAAATGAGCCGTGCATCTGTCGAGTCAATATTTTTTCTCTGGTTTTTGCTTGATACGAATATACAGAAAAACCGAGAGCGACCACACCGATCGCTTGCGCTATCCAAAAAATAGTCATCGCTCTCCCCTACACGGCGCGAACTCGCAATTCGGACCGACCCTTCCGACTCCTGAACCATCAGGACATATCTTTGCATCTTGAGGACACACTACTGCGTCTTCAATTTTGGGACCCATCTGCTGTGGCGGCACAGGAGTTTCAGCTATGGAACAGACTTCAAAATCACAGTTGGGAGGAATTCGACCAACGTACGTTCCATCGGGACACATCTTTGCATCCATCGTGCAGGCAATAGGAGATGTTTCTTCAGTTGCCCGATTTGGATTTTGAAGGTGTGGCACTACATACACATAGACTGCAGCAATACCGGCAAGACCGAAAACAACGGTCAAAATATTCTTAACCATGCGCTCATTTTACCCTATTTCACGATTCACCCTCAGCATCACGCGCCTTCACATATTTATCCCACAATTCTCTAAAATCAGCGGAGTTCGACTTCAAGTCTTCAAACGTTCCCTCGGCGACCAAAGCTCCTCCTTTAAAGAGATACACCGAGTCAAACAATGAAAGCAAATGCAATCGATGAATAGACGAGACAATGGTTTTCCCAGGGAATGCGTTGAATATATTTTGATATATCTTGAGTTCATTTGAGAAATCGACGCTCGATGTAGGCTCGTCGAGGAGGAGAATATCTTTATGCTCGGATGCAAGTAGCCCGCGAGCAAGAGCAAGACGTTGTTTTTCACCCCCCGAAAGATTCACCCCCTTCTCAACAATTGATGACTCCAACCCTTTCGGTAACCTTTGTATGATATCTGAACACATCGCCATATCAGTAAACACTTTGATGTGGCTTTCTGAATACGGAACACCAAGCGTAATATTTTCACGAATTGTCGTCGAAAATATCTCAGGATCTTGCGGCACAAGAGCAATTGAGTGCTCAATGTCACTAAATCCATGGAGCGAGGTCCCATCGACAGCAAGTGCGAGCGTTTTAGGTCGATACAAATCTCTTAGTAACTTTAGAAATGTACTCTTTCCACCACCGCTTTCTCCTATAAGCGCGATGCGCTCACCTTTTCGAAAAGACACGCTTATGTCGTGTAGGTTATTGTCGCTCGTTTCTCCATACGAAAAGGTCATGTTTGAGACTGAGAGCAACTTCCATCCCTTCGGCAACTCGTTCCTGTGTGAATTGTCGAGAGTTCTAAAGTCTTTTGACAACTCTTCCGCGTTTGACACGTAGGCGCGCCACCGAATAATGTCGTTATATAAGTGCGCGAAGGTGAAGAACGTATTTCTGATTCTGTCGACGTACCCGTAGAGAATGTAAATAGTCCCAACAAGCACAACACCTCCTGCAAATTGCTGTGCGAGGTACACCGCGATGACGGCGATGGAAGCTACTCGACCAAGCATTGAAGCGGAAAACCATTTCCATTCGTTCAATCTTGAGTTCGTCATGAATTGCACTCTTGGCTTCTGTATTACAGACCCAAGAGACTTCATAACGAGTGCCTCGACGCGCAAAATAATTACCGTCGTGACGTTGGATAGTATGTCGAACACTTTTGCCGACACATCGTTTTCAAGAAAACTCACCTTCTTGTAGCCCGGAACGAGTTTACGATCAAAGAGTGTCAGAATAAAAAACGTAGGCACAATGAGTACAAACGCAATGACTGCTGCGAGTGGGTCAAAGTAGAAGAGTGCAACTAACCCGGATAGAAGGGCAAAAAAAGCGTGAATAATTTGAAACGTGTTTTCGCCAAAACCGTACACGCCTTGCGCGCCCTTCTCAACCTTGTCGATTGTGTCGCCTGAATGGTGGTTAGTGTGCCATTCAATCGGGTACGCAAGAACTCCACCTAATAGATGGGTTTTGTATTTCACCTTTGCCATAAACGCATTCTCTGTTTCCATAATGCGCGACGGACCGTGTAGCGCCCACCCGACGACTTCAACTGCAAAGAACGTAGCGATAAGTCCGACAAGAAATGTTGCGTTATGCGCACCGACACCGTTTTGCTGTACTTCGTTTAAGAGCCAGCCAACAACCAGCGGTTCCAAGGACCACGCAAGAACTGCGCCCGCCGACATGAGCGAATACAAAATGAGTTTTTTTCGGTTCCCTGCTGAATATCTCCACAGCATTCGAGACAGATATATGAGGGGATTAGATTCTTTTTGATTCATAGTGTGATTGGAAGTTACGATAGTGCACAAAAAAACGCGCCGAAGGCGCGTGCGCGATACATGCAGGCCTTGGCTCTAGCTTAAGGTAAATACGTTTCCAGTTATCTGAATATATGCTGCCATACGTATCTATTGTTTACTAATTATAGCACAAATTCAGGCAAAATAAAACTATGACTCTTTGACAAACGATGACGTAACGAACAGGACGAGCCCCATAATCAGTATCAATGCAGCTGTCATAAGCGCAACTTCAGGAGAATAAAATTCCCACAGTAACCCCCCGCCGACACCCGCAAAAATAGCACCGACACCAAGCGTCGCGTGTAGCAAACCGAATGCGCCACCGCGTAGCTCTGCAGGTGAAAGCTCAGCGGCGAGCGCGCGTTGCACTCCGTCCGTTAACGCGGGAAATAGTCCGAGCACGAAGAACCCAATACCGAGCCAGAAAGCGGAGTCAGCGAATCCAATTATGGAATAACCGATGAGCAACATCGTATATCCAGCAAAAATAACTTTTCGAGCTCCGATGCTATCGCTGGTTTTACCCGCAACATAGGCAAATGAAACCGTGGAAATATTATGAATCATGTAAAAGAGCGGAATTGAAGCGATAAGCAGACCAATGTGTTCCGCTTTGAGTAGCAACACCGCAAGTGGCATTGAACCCATAGCAAGGAAAAACATCGATAGTAAAAACATGGCAAAGCGAAGTGGCACTTTACCGTTTGAAAATGGGAGCGAAAACGCTTTTGAGGTAAAGACCTTGCCGACGTCTCGGATGAAAAAAACAGACCACAATGCAAAGAGTCCGAATACAAATGCTATGACGAAGACGTAATCAAAATTCAGTGGAAAGTATAAGAGTATGAGATAGGCAACGAACGGACCGATAACACCTCCGAGCATGTCCATTGCCCGTTGAAATCCAAATGACGCACCCATGGCACCTTTATCAGCTGACATTGAAAGAATGGCGTCTCGAGGTGCTTCCCGAAGCCCCTTCCCCACTCTGTCTAAAAAGCGTAGTCCCATCACACCACCAACCGATGAAGCAAAAAGGTACAGCGGACGAGTGAACTCAGAAATCGTGTACCCTGCGATTACAAATACTTTCCTCTTCTGCAGCTTATCCGACAGAAAACCAGAATACGCTTTAAAAATATTTGCCGCCCCGTCAGCAATTCCCTCTACTAGACCTAGTGAACCAGCGCCAGTTTTAAGTACGCTTGTAAAAAAAGCAGGGAAAATAGAAACAACCATTTCGGATGAAATGTCATTGAAAAAACTAGTGAGACCAAGAAAGAAAATGTTCTTTGGGAATCCAAAAATCTTTTTAGGCATTATGCGTCTGTAGTTGCTCCGTCGAAATGCTCTTCATCCTTCTCAGCTTCAGCCTTCGTTGCATGAACTACCCCATCCTTGTGGTGCGGTGGAGCATACAATGTATAGAGTTGTAACGATTCTGTAGGGGATACGTTTATGATGTTGTGTTTGACGCCCTTAGGAACGACGACCACCCACCCATCGCCAAATTCATGCTCAACGTCGTTCAATATGACTTTCCCCCTCCCTCTTTCGCAGCGAATAAACTGGTCAAGGTCATGAACCTCGAGGACGATGTCTTCGCCTGGCGGGATAGACATTAACACCAACTGCGTGTGGTGACTGGTGTACAAAACTCTCCTGAAATCAGAATTATCTAGTGAATCTTTCTCGATGTTGCCTATATAACCCTTCATGCTCGGAGTGTTAGATGAATATATGCACAGTGTAACAAGGAAATCAGAAAGAAATCCGACAGATAGCCGTCAACACCATTAGTCGCATCATTACTTAAAGCGACCCATGACTATGACAACAAAAAAAATATCTGCGTCCATTTTGGCTCCCGCGCTTCTGCTTGCAGGACTATTTGGAGCACTTCCTTCAGTCGCGTCAGCGGACTCGAATTCAAGTAACAGAATAGAGGTCCCCACCGTTTCAATGAATGCGGAGGGGAAAATCTTAGTGAAACAGGCAAAAGTAACTTCTGTCTCGGGCACGACCATAAATGCCTCAGTCACTCTTGGGTCGGGCACACTTTCGTTTATTGTGAACACTGATACTTCTACTAAGTTTTACAGCCGAGCTCAGAGTGCCGGCACGCTTGGTGATATTGCCGTCGGCGATATGGTGACATTTGGCGGCAACCTTCAAGGCTCGAATCTCACAGTGCAAGCGCTTGCGGTGAAAGACTTAACGGGAGTTGTTTCTAATGCCACAGTTGGCGGAAAAGTTGAAACTATTAATGCATCAGGACTTTCGGTTGTTCTCGACAAGTCTGGGAATGACCGAAAAGTGACTGTGCAAACAAACGCATCAACAGCAATTACTATGAACGGAGCGGTACTTCCGTTCGCACAAATACTTGTTGGAGATAGAGTGAAAGCTACTGGCTCATTAAGCGCTGACGGACTTACATTAACCGCTACGTCGCTCACCGTGTCGCGACCAAGCGTCTCTGAAACCAAGAATTTTAATGGATTCATCAAGTCATGGTTTAAGGATGATAAGGGTAAAGGAAAAGGCCGAGACCACGCTGAAGACGATTAAATTATTAAACTCGCAATAAAAAATCCCCTCTTGAGGGGATTTTTTATTGTTGAATCTGTTGTGGCTCAACAGCGGAGATGAACAATCTCCCGTCTGGCGTCCTGCATTGCTCTGGATACGTTTCCATAACGGGGTACCCTAAGGCTTTGCACTCCTCAAAGTTTGTAACCAGTAATGCCTTGGCTGGTCCGTATGCGTGCCACCACGCATAGGTCAATGCGAGAAGCATAAGTCCAACCCCAACCACTAATATATTTTTCAACATGTCGACCTACCACACGAACCCAAACCCAAACCCAGCAAGGTATGCTCCGAGAATAATCATGACTGATCCTGATGCGTAATACACCTCTTTTCGATTCCACTTTTTAATCAGTGCGTCGAGCGAACCTCCTTCAATAAAGAGAACAACGAGCCCTTTAAGGAGAACGAGCCAACCAAAAAACGTTAAAAAGGTGGTAATGTACGACGTGAAATCATTGTAGCCAACTACATACACAAGGCCAAGCATGAGTAGAATCATGCCGAGAGAAAACCGCAACATTCCCTCAGACTTAAAGTGTCGCTCGGCTTGCCGGAGCTCTTTTTGCTTAACGATGAGCGCAACGCCCCCAACTACTAAATACAATCCTATTGCCTTAGCTAAAAGCATCGTTAGCATACGCTATTTCCAGAAAACAATAATGCAACTGTTAACGAGAAGTACGACGAGGTAGTACGACGCATTGAGAGCAAACAATTTCCACGTCTTCCCTTCCCACAATAAGCTCCCGGCGGTTACCGGAACGTAAAAGCCAAGCCAGATCCAGAATGCAGACGTTAGCGCTAACTCGATACCAGAAACGCTAGTCATCGATTCGGCCAGCGCAAGATAGTGAGAAAGCACAAATGCCGTTACAAGCGCGCCTGCTAATCCTCCGAGCATTGCAACAATAGGACTCAGACTCATTGACTTCATCGATTCCGGCGTAATACCAACCATTGCCATCCATGGTTTGCCAAAGAGCGGACCATACCACAGCGCTCCCAGTATCACTGCAAAAAATCCGGACGCTATAACTGCTATGAAATTGATTTCAAGCATAAAATATAGAGCTATATACTAACGTCTATACAGTATACCCCTTTGGAGGGTTACCGTAACTCAAACGGATTTTTGAACGCGGTGACCCTAAAATTAGCAGTAAGGAACACAACGCCTAAAATGAATGGGATTAATGAAAAGATCTGCCACACCGTTGGCGGCTGCGAAAGCAGTATCCAAGCAAAGATAAGGGTGAATAGAGGTGTGATGCTTTGGAGTAATATTGCCTTAGTGACTGCGATGCGATGAATCCCCTCAATCCAGAATAGTTTTGAGAAACCAAAGATTACTATTCCGTTTAGCAATAAGAACATCCACACATCCTCGACATTTCCCAAAACTAGAGAATGACCGAGAACCGTCGCTAACAGCGCAATAGCTCCCGTTGAAAGAAGGCTCCGTAAAAACATCACCGTTTCCGATGACACAAGTTCTCTGCATTTCTTTTGATATAAATTTCCGAGAGGCGACACAAACACAGCCGCCAGTATAAGAAAATCACCAAGAGCGAGTGAAGAAAAATCTTTTCCAATTACGATGAAGGCGCCGAGCAACATACAGCACGCGCCAAGAACGTGCTCAATCGGAAACTTTTCCCCTCTCAGTAGGTTAAAAAACAAGTACGTTGTCAGAGACTCGCAGAGCGCCAGTATCGCCGCGTTTCCCGGCGTTGTATGTTGGAGGCCGATGTAAAAAAGGCCATAAAATCCCACGCCGATAAATAGTGTAATAAATAGTGCATACTGCCACGCGAGTGGATTCATCACTTGTCGCCACGTGCCCTTGATAAGCATCACGAGAAGAAAAAAGAACGTCGAGATACCCGTAGTCCATGCAAGCGACACAAGCGGAGCTATGCCCGCAAAGGTGAGTACAGTTACTATTGGAAAAAGAGACCACAATACGGTCTCTCCGAGAATAAACAGTTCGCCTTTTCGCTCTTCAGTCACGGTTATAATTCAACTACTGCACCCTCTACCATATCTACAAAATCGATACCCGCTTTCTCAAACACTGCTTTTGAAACAAACCGAGTGGACCCAAGTCGGTCTGCACGAAGTTGCCCATCGTGGACTGGTATGCATGTTTTTGGTTTAACTTTCACTGCGTAATCAATGGCCTCTGAAAGTCTCATCCAAGGCGCAGCAACAGGAAGCGCCAGAATATCGACGTGTTTAGGAACCTGAGTCAAAGAATCGCCAGGATAAAAGAGCCGCTCAGCAATTAAAAAACCTGTGTTCCGAATCAGCGGGATGGAATCATGAATGCACGCATGGTCGACGCCGAACGCTTGTACAGAAACACTCTTTATATGAAATGATTCACCATCTTTTACCACCGAAGAAGGTATTCCTGCCTTCGACAAGAGCTCTGAAACACTTTCGTTCGCATACACTACCGCTTGAGCATTATTAGCAAGAACTGCCGACAAGGAATCGACGGTCACGTGGTCTGGATGTTCATGTGTTATCAATACAGCATCCACGTTTACTGCACTTTCTTGACCTGTAGAAAAATTGCCTGGGTCAATCAGAATCCGTGCTTCCCCTTCTTCTACCAAAAGACAACTATGCCCGTACTTTGTTACTCGCATGCGCGAAGTGTAGCACTCACACGAGACACAAATCTATATAGGTTCCGGAAGTTCAGCCGAATTAAACAACACTGAAAACGCCTTACACCACGTAAGTGCGTACCGAAAACGTAAATAATCAACACCTACAGGAATCAAGTAATCAACATTACCTTCGGTAACAGAAACTCTCCCAAGATTTATGAATTCGGTCGCCTTCTCATCTGTCGCCAGATAGACAAATAAATCTGGTCCGTTAATGGTTTTATAGTTTTCATACCGAAGATAGTGCGCGCCGTCTATTTCAACGATGCGGGCCGTTCCATGCGCCGGATGCCCCACCGTCCCAATAACTGGCGCTGTAGATGAGACCGTATCGGCAACTTTTAAGTCTTCAGTAGAAGCAAGATTAATAAACAGTGGAGATATGCCGTAGTATGCAAGCCCGGCTAGCACAAATAGAATGACACCGATTCCAATTTTCTTCCAATGCATCATAATTAACCGAAAGTGAAAGTAAACGCCTGCAGTCCTGGCTTTGGAATGACGAATTCGAGTACGTGTGTTTCCTGACTACTGTCTTCGATAATTTTATATAGATGATTCTCAGAAACAGTGAGATACGTTTTGCCGTCGCGCACAACAATGTCTGTCCCTCGTTTCCCCTGCGGCACTGGGGCACCGTCTAAGAGTACTTCCATTTCAACGCTCGGGCTTGCGCCCGCAACGAAATACACACTCTTCCCTGTATACAAAAAATGAACTCGGCTCGCGGACACAGACTCCGCATATTCCTTAGTTATGTTCCATGTACCCGACAAATACAACACATTCGACTTCGTGGCGCCAGGAATGGGAAAAGTTTTTACACCCTCAACGCGTGGTACACCACTTCCGAAGGCATCGTTTCTCCACGCACCAAAATAAATTTCAGGACTACCAGCACGATTGTCGACTGTGGGAATATTTGATGACGCCAGAACATCAGTTATGTTCTTTTCTTCGCCTAACATGTCGGCTCTTTCTTTGAGTAGTTCCTGAATTTTTTTTTCTGTCTCCTCGTAAGCACCTTCACCAATGTGGTCGTATACGATGTTCCCGTGAATATCGATCAAATATTTTCTCGGCCAGTACTTGTTTCCATATGCATTCCAAGTTGCATACTCGTTATCGAGGACAACGGGATGTGATATGCCAAATTTCTTCATGGCATCTCGCACATTATCGATATCTTTTTCAAAGGCAAATTCTGGAGTGTGAATTCCGATGACTGCGAGCCCTTGGTCTTTATACTTCTCGTACCACGCATTGACGTACGGAAATGTTCTCTGGCAATTGATACAACTGTAGGTCATGAAATCAACTAAGATGACCTTCTTCCCGATGAGCTCGCCTATCGTAAACTCCTCTGAGTTTACGAAACCCGACGGGTCAACGATTTCTTGATATGGCGCACCAGCGTCATCGTTTGCGCCATTCCTTCCCCCGACTGAGTCAGTATTCGTAGAAGTAACGAGCGTTCCAACGCCAATCCCAACGAGGACAAAGATAATAGCTGCAACTGTATACAATGGCTTCATACGAATTATTGATTCACTCTCTCTAGAAGCACGTGCTCCAGTTTAGTAACGTCGAAAAATCCGCTGTCGAGAATCGCAACCTCCAGTTGTTTCTCGAGACCGGTCGCAATCATGACACCAAGAACGATAAATAGTACTCCGAACACCTTCTTAAATACCCCGCGAGGATCGGCAAGCCCGCTTAACCGTTCTGCGAGCTTCTCTCCGAGTAGAGCAAGGAACAGCAAGACAAGCGAAAGCCCAAGTACGTATGCCAGTAAATATGTGGTGCCGAGCACGAATGATGCCGGCAGTACTGAAGCAAGAATTACAAAATAAGTCGGAGAGCACGTAGAAAAGACAGGACCTAGAGCAGCGCCCACCATCACATCCCCCCACACGCTCTTCTTTGAAATGCCCTGACCAAGAAATTTATTTGATCGTATTGAGGCATTAGACAAGCCTGGGATATTGTCCCACAGCGTCGGGAATACAAGTGTCAATCCAAAAAAGGCCAAGATGCCCCCAGAGAGATACGCCCAAAATTCTTGGGGGATCATTATGAAAGCAGTCGAAGCCTTCAGAAGATACGTGAAGAGAATTATCGATATCGCTAACGAACCAACAACAATATACGGAGTGGCTTTACTTCTACCGGACGCAGTAGATCCAATAACGACAGGCAATAGTGGGAGTATGCACGGTGCTAAAACCGTTAGTACTCCCGCCACAAATGAAACAATCAGTAACGCCACGTTATTTTACTTTTGAGACGAGCCCCGAAAGCGTCGAGCTCCCCTGCCACTTTGCAATCAAGTTTCCAGAAGCGTCAACCTGAACCAGTGTGTGCTGTGTGGTAACGCCATACTTCTTTTTTAGATCAGAAGATTTATCATAATCGACGTCAAGGATGGTGAGACCACCCGGAATAGATGAGGAATTTGCCTTTATGTCAGCATCCAGTGCACGACACGTAGGACACCATGACGCCCGAAAGAAAAGCACCACGTCGCCATTCTCTGCCTTTGCCAATTTTTCAGGACCGTATGCTTCGTATGAACCCTTGGCCATCATGGCCGATTCATCTTTCTGCATCATAGCCGACTCGTCCTTTTTCTCCATCATCTCGCCATTTTCCTTCTGCATCATTGCATCCTCTTCGGTACCCATCATTGCCTCTTTCTCCATAGCAGAGTCTTCTGCTTTCTCCATCATGGCATCACCACCTCCCTTTTCCATCGCCTGTGGAGCGGAATTCTGCGTAAGGAAATATGCACCACCTCCAAGAATTAAAACTGTACCTAGTATCACGAGTATCTTTGTCATTTTGTTTTGTTATTTCTTAACTATCGAAGGGTATATGAGAATGGAGAGAATGTAAAGTCAACTTTACATTTGGCATTGTGGATAGAATCTATCCTCGTGACTCGTAAAATAACCGAGCGCCCATTTTTACCAGCACCATTACGCCTAGAGACGCCGCGAGCCAAGGGTCAATTGAATCTGTAAGTCCCTGAAAAAGTAATGCGGCAGTAAGAATTGCTATCCCCGCAAGATAGGCGGCCCGTCCCGCATACATACGATGCAGTGCCTCCCTTTCGTCGACAGCGGACTCAAACATCACGAAACCAGACCATACAACGAGAAGTACCGTAGCCGACACTAATGCAATCATCACACCCATCGGCGGCATTAAATACATGAACGGATCCGTCAACAATAACAACGATACAACTGTAAGTATGGGAATGCCAATTTGTATCAAATTATTTTTCATACGATACTTTAAATATTTCTTCAACGGGTGTTTTAAAAATACGCGCAATTTTCATAGCTAATAATACTGATGGAGTGTAGTTCCCCTTCTCAATAGCGATTACTGTCTGTCTACTGACGTCAATTTTTTGCGCGAGCTCTTCTTGAGTCAACCCCGCTTTTGTGCGCAACACGTATACACAATTTGAAACGCATTCGTCCATATAGTTAGAAGCCGCAAAGACACGTGCAGGTTGGTGATTTTTCCCCTACTACATGGGAACATTTTGGACATGCTTTCGGCAGACCTCCACCAAGTCGCTCGCACCCACAGTCACATCGCCCCGTTTGTTTTTCGTGAGGATGCTGACATTCGGGACAATCGACGTTCTGGTACATATACTAAGCTATGACGTTAAGTATACTTTACATAGTACACTACCCTTGAGTGCTGGCAACGTACATTCCCCAATCGTATCTCGCGCAAATCGGTTGAAAAACACGAGTTTTCAAGCTATTGTTCTGAAACTTGCAGACATACTGCAACGTATTGGGAGATCGTCTAATGGTAGGACAACTGACTCTGGATCAGTTAATCTAGGTTCGAGTCCTAGTCTCCCAGCAATACTCTTACTCGATACGACACATGAGCACAACTGAAGGTGTAGCAAAAATAAAGAGGCCAGAGGCGTGGCGACGTTTCAATGCTACGACCAGAGATTTGGTCGAAACCGTCGTGGACGACTGGATTATTAAGTACTCTTTAGATTCTGGGAACCTGCCAGTTCACAGCCCAGACAGGGAAACAGTTGGTCAATGGATTGCTGGAGTCCACGGAAGAGCAACACATCAACTTATTGGCTCAGGGATGAGGGGTTTTTCCAGCTCAAACCCACATGCGGAAGCACTTATTGGCTACTTTTTCTATCAGTATCTCGCAAAACAATCGTGGTACAAGCAATTTAGCAAGGAGCATCCGGACGTCATTCCAAAAGCTATAAGAATGCATGAAGAGGCGTAAGACTTTCGTGACGTCATACATGGTGTATGTCTTGAAGTGTCTAGATGGAACTCTGTATACAGGAATCACGACTGATATAAATCGCAGACTAAAGGAACACAAGAATGGAATTGGAAGTCGATACACACGCTCCCGCGGGGCGGGAAAAATTATATACGCTGAGCGACACAAAAATAGAAGTACTGCTTCAATTCGAGAAGCAGAAATTAAAAGAATGAAGCGTGCAGATAAACTATTGCTTGCAAAACGTTAATTGCTTATTCCGGGGGCTTTTCCTACGTAGGTTCTGTCGGTCAATTGTTTTATGAGAAAATCTACAAAATCCGCGCGAGCGAGTCGAAACCACGTAACACCGTTTCCAAAGTATCCCACTTTCACATCTCCCCTTTTTGGTCGATTCGTGAGTAGCGGAACACGAACAATTGTCCAATCCAAACCCGATTCTCTGATGTCTTGCCCTAAGGTCTTCATATCAGTATATCCGTGATGAATGATGAGGCCGACACCAAATGTAAGCGCCCAGTAAATGAAATTAAACCGATCGTGAGCGTCGGGCACTGAGGGTGTCCCGAGCGCAATAAGCCGCTTCACGCCATGCGTTTTCATTGCCGCAATAACGTGCTCGTAGAAAGGCGCAAAAATCAGCGTGTCTTGTCGACCTAACGGGCCAACAACGGAAACTACAGCATCTGCGCCTGCAATTGCTTCTGAAATTTTTTCTGCGTCGCTGAGTTCTCCGATAACTGCTTTGATTTTTGCATCCTGAACCTTTAGTTTCTTTGGATTTCTGACATATGCAACCACCTCGTGTCCTGCCCTCAGCGCCTCCTTCACAAACAAATTACCGACATGCCCTGTGGCACCAAACGCTACTATACGCATACGTTTATAGACCTAAGTTAAAAGCAGCGATAATTGCACCGAGCCAACTGATACCTGAGACTGAACCGCTAATGAACAGCGGAAGTTTCTCTGACAGTGCGAGTGATTTGAACGAATGATTGAACGCCGTTTTCATTAAAGAGCCGATGAAGAAGGAGTTAATGATGAGCGCTAACACGAAGCCCATTTTTATCCAGAATGCTGGCACAGTAAATAAATATTCCTTCATGGGCAGCGCCATAGCAACGCCTGAGAGAATCATTATTCCGAGGCCCGCGAGCGTTAGATAATGCACTGTCTGTATCGTTTTTTTATTCAACTTTTCTGTGTGACCCAGTACCCAAGAAAAGGCTTGGTGATCCGCGAACAGGATACACAAAACCGTGCAGCCGAGCGTTACAAGGTGTATGTACACAATCGGTATAGAAAGACCAAGAATTTCTAACATGCGCACAGTATATCGCACAGACATTCATGGTGCCTGATACTCTTTAGGTATGAACCAGTCAGATTTTAAAGACTATATTATCGGCGACATACTGACCGACGTCGATGGCATTTCAGCTCGGGCAATGTTTGGTGGTTTTGGGCTCTATAAGGATGGAGTAATTTTTGGAATTATTGTTGACGATGAATTGTATTTCAAAGTTGACCAGACGAACGAGGCCGAATACAGAGCATTTGATTCTTCCCCGTTCACCTATGAGCGTGGAAACCACAAGAAAACGACGATGTCATATTGGCGCATTCCACACGAAATTCTTGAAGACAGAGATCGTGTGCAGGAACTTGCACTGACATCAGCGCTCATTAATATAAAAATTCAACGCTCAAAAAAGAGGCGTCTCTAATCGAGGACTTTCGCCAAAGAGTGCGGATTGTTTTCTTTTACGCTCCGTCCTGACACGAGTTGGAATTCGACACGATCAGCAAACTCACCTAAATTTCTGGCACCGACGTACCCCATTGATACCTGTAAACCACCGACAAGTGTATTAACCACATCTTCAAGTTTACCCGCGTACGGAACCAGCGCAGAAACTCCTTCTGGAACGATACGCTTCGACTTACCCAAATAGCGATCGTTCGCCTGACCTTCTTTCAAAACTGCGCGTGAACCCATGCCTCGATACTCCTTAAATTTCTTTCCTCCGATTTTAACTATCTTTCCTGGCGCAGCGTCTGTTCCAGCGAGCAAATTACCAAGCATCGCAATCGACGCTCCTGCACCAAGTGCTTTTGCAATATCTCCCGAGTTTCTCATACCGCCATCAGCGATGACGGGAACCCCTGCTTTTTTTGCAACAGGAATAACTTCAAGTAGCGCGGAGAGTTGTGGGACACCAACTCCAGAGACAATGCGTGTAGTACAAATTGAACCTGGACCGATACCAACTTTAATTCCATCTGCGAATTGGACAAGCTCCGCTGCGGCTTCTGCGGTTGCAATGTTTCCGACAAGCACCGGCACTTTCCCTGCTATATCCTTAATTTTCTTCGCACCGTTTATAACATTGAGGTTGTGTCCGTGCGCTGAATCGATCGCTAACACATCAGCCCCGGCATCTATCAACATTCGCGCCCGCTCAGTATCAAACGGACTGCACGCAGCACCCACTTTCACGCCTGCTTTTTTCGCTTTTTTGACCATAGAAACTTCCTCTTGTGCGGTTTGATTTCTATGGATAATGGCAAGCCCTCCCATTGCACCGAGCGCTATCGCCATTTTTGCATCGGACACTTTGTCCATTGCTGCTGAAATCAATGGAATATCAAGCGAAAAACCCTTCGCAAGGAAGGTTTTAACATCGGCCTCGCGAGGCTCCATAGAGCTTTCACGCGGACGGATAAGTACGTCATCAAACGTATAGGAGATTTCTTTACGTATCGTTCCCATGCTTGAGTATAGCATGAGGGATTATTTAAAAACAAATACCCCATTTGGCTACGCCTCCCTCTCGCCCGGGTATATTGATGACTCAAGAGTGAGAAGAATTTTTCGTTCCATCGGTTCAGCTTCATCAGATCGTTGAAATCGTCTTTTTGGAGGATACGTCTCGATTGTTACCCACGCATCTGGCACGAGTCCGTTCGTTGAGGGCTTAACAGATGTACTTCGCCACACGCCACTAATTGTGGTACTCCACACTTGCCCCTTATGACTTCGCACTAGATGAACACGGACATCTTTTCCAAAAAGACCTTTGGCGTTCGATAACACAGGGTGTCTATCCTCCAGGGAAACGTATTCTGGCATATCCCCGTTGTATACCGAACGGGGGGCTAGGGTCAAGAAAGAAAATTATCGAACGAAGAACGTCGCTCGGGCGGTCACCATCACCTCTTTTTCAATAGACTGCGTATCGTAGGAGCCATAGTCAGTGACTTCAACAGAGTTCGGTGACAAAACTTGTACCACACCAGAAGATGCGGCTTTTAGAGCTCCCACCTTCTGGCCACCTGCAGCGGCAATTTGTTCAGCCCTCGCACGCGCGTCAGTTATTGCATCGCCAAGCAGATTGACTCTCAATTCGGGTAGGTTTGAAACAAAGTACTCAATATTGTTCCATTGAACAAACACACCCTTCGAGGAGAGTTCAGTAATTCTCTTTGAAAGCGCATCGATGTTCTGCACTTCTTTTGATTGAATGGTAACTTCCTGTCGCAGATTGTATTCTCGAGGCCCTACAGCATTCGCGTTGTAATTGTAAACTTCTTCTGTGTATACAGGTGAAGTTGTGATTGCGTCTTCAGGAATTCCGTTCGCCCGCAAGAATGTAATTGTTTCAGCTAAATCTTTAGCGAGTAGCGGATATCCAGACTGAAGATTACTTTCAAGTACTTTTTGGGAGATTGATATCCTCCACTTAACCGTGTCGGAGGTTACCGCAACCTTTGTAGAACCCGTTACTGAAAGCACGTTGTCCATTGCATGCACTGAGTAAAATGCATATGCCCCGACAGCGGCGGCAATAATAAGTGAAACGCCTAGTAGTGCTGGCACGTACCATGAGAGCGAGACATGCAATTTTGTGTGCCCTGGGGGCAAAAGATTTTCCATGGCCTTCATTATAACGCACCGGAGGGTGTGGTTCGCGCTACCTCAGATAGAGCTCATGCGGCCTTAGAGATTGTGGCGAGGACCGCAGCATGGTCAGAGACACCAAAGCGAAGCGAAACGTCTGAGGCGACGTACCCTTCTGTCGTAAAGCACCCGTCAACCATATACATCAATTGCCCTGCACGGTGCAGATTTCCGTCAACCGATGTTTTGTAGTGTGCAGGAATATTATCTTTGAGTTTTTCTGAAAACATGGAGAAAATTTCTTTTCCTCGAGGAGCATTAAAATCACCAAAAAGCGCCATGTCCCCTTCTCGCTCAACAGCCTCAAGTAACGTTTTTGCACACGACCGTTGAACACTGTTCGCTTCACCGTCAGGTGTCCACGGAAAATGAGTGAGTCCGAGCTTGTAGGTCACCCCTCCCGAATTGACTTCCGCAATAATGAGAAAATTTTTCTGTGTTTTGTAACGATCATCCTCTGAGCCTTCAATAAAATCAACTATTTCCCCGAGCGGCCCTGCGTATTGCACTTCACGACATATAATAGGGACGCGAGAAAAGACACCGTGCCCGAATGGAATCATTCCGTACGGTCGCTGGTACCGCATCATGGGAACAAAAAAACAATTCGTGTTAAATGAGTTTACAAACTTTGAGATGTCAGTTTCTAAGAGCTCATTCACGAAAAGTACATCCCATTGCTCGCTTTTTAAAAACGGCAACACTTTGTCCAAGTGTTTATCGTATTCAATGTTGACTGAGATAACGCGAAGCACGTCTATTTTCGTTCCGCCGCCGCAGTGATGAATGCGGAGAAGAGCGGATGTGGCGAAAGCGGCTTTGCCTGAAGTTCAGGATGGAATTGTGTACCCAACATAAACGGGTGTGTCGTCTTTGGGAGCTCAGCAATTTCCATTAATACTCCTGATGGAGATTGGCCAGAAAATACTACACCCGCATCTTCGAACGCCTTAATATACTCAGGGTTTACCTCATAGCGATGGCGATGGCGCTCCTCAACAGTGTCTTTCTTGTACGCATCCCGTGCGATTGTATTCTTTGAAAGTTTTGCTGGATACGCACCAAGACGCATTGTTCCTCCGTATCGGTCCTCCTTTAGGATTTTTTTCTGCTCAGGCATTATGAGCACTACTGGATGTTTCGTCCGTGGATCGATTTCAGTTGTGTGCGCCCCAAACAGACCGAGGACGTTTCTTGCATACTCAACGAGCATCAATTGCATGCCGTAACACAATCCAAAATATGGAATTTTATTTTCTCGAGCATACTGGATGACCTTTATCTTCCCTTCGATTCCCGTCTCTCCAAACCCGCCTGGCACAATAATTCCGTCGTACTGTGAAAGTGACGGCAGTGTCGCCTTACCGTTTTGGAAATCTTTTGAGTTGAGCCACGTTATTTTTGGCTTTAGTCCTTGCGAGTAGCTTGAATACTTTATCGCTTCAATAACTGAGAGGTATGCGTCTGAAAGCATAAAATCCCCTGTATCGAAGTATTTTCCAATTACTGCAATATGCACCTCTCGCTTTGCTGAGTGAATCTTATCGACGAACTTTTTCCAATTCGTGAGATTAGATTTCTTTTTTGGCTTTAACTTCATTTCCTTCAAAAGCAAATCGCCAAAACCGTCTTTTTCAAAATTCAATGGTACTTCGTAAATATTGTGCACGTCAGGCGCAGAAATGATGTGCTCCTTTCGGACATTGCATGATATTGCAAGCTTTTCCTTTCGTTTTTCATCGAGTGATGAAAACGCGCGAGCAATAAGGAAGTCAGGCTGCACTCCGTAACTGTTTAGGTCACGAACAGCTGTCTGCGTTGGCTTTGTTTTCATTTCTCCGATAGTCCCCGGCACGGGGAGATATGACACCATGACAAAAATTACGTCGTCAGGGTGCTGCATCTTCAGGACACGCGCCGCATCTATATACAAAGCATTTTGAAAATCACCAACGGTTCCACCAATCTCGATAACTGAAATGTCGGAACCGTTGTGTTTTGCGGCCGCTTTAATGCGGGTGATAATTTCATCTCGAACGTGAGGAACTGCTTCGACACATCTTCCGCCGTACTCGAGCGCACGCTCACGCTCTATAACGGTGCGGTATACCATTCCTGACGTCATGTAATCAGCAGGGGTCAAATCTCGTCCCAAAAACCGCTCATAGTTCCCCATATCTTGATCGGTCTCGAGTCCTGAGCGGAGCACAAACACTTCTCCGTGTTCTGTTGGATTCATGGTTCCTGCATCGACGTTGAGGTACGGGTCAACTTTTACGAGATTCAAGTGAAACCCTCGAGATTCGAGAATTGTTCCGATTGAAGACGTTGCAATACCCTTACCGACACCGCTCATCACGCCGCCAATGACGAAAATATATTTGTGATTTTTAGGGGGTCGAGTGCCATGCTTTATTTTTTTGAGTAAAGCACGCGCCATATCGGATTATCCTAACACACGGGTCAGAATCTTCAACTGAGGGTGAATTTTACACCGAGAGATACTTTCGAACTGCCAAGAACGACGAAATTGCGCCCAGTATCGCACCGACACCAACCAAAACCACGAGGAATACGAAGAAATGCGTTAGGTAATAGGCAAAAATATCGGAACCAAACAGCGATGTTGCTGATCCTCGTACGAGCCATGCGAGCGGGAAAAAGACTATGAGCGCTACTATCCCCGACACCATGCCGTAGAGCGTGCCTTCGACAACGAACGGTCCGCGAATGTACATATTTGATGCTCCAACAAGACGCATCACGGCAATCTCCTCTCGTGCCGTATAAATTGCGAGCCTGATTGTGTTAAAGGTGATGAGGATTGATGCAATCGCAAAAACAACAATAGTTGCGAGCCCAAACCGTGAAATGTAGGAGGTTAGATTTTCAAGCTGTTCAATGACGACTTTGTTCTGAGCGTAGTTAACAGAATCGATGAACGGCTTCCCTTCTGCGTCAGTCGTTCGACTTTCAAGAAATTTCGCTATAGCCTCGTACTCAGACGGCTGTTTAGCCTTAATCGAAAGCGAAGCGCCGAACGGATTATCACCAAGCTCATCGAGGCCCTGCAACATTCGTTGATCGTCTTCATGACGAGCTCTAAAGTCGGCTATTGCGTCTTCCCGTGAGGTGTATGTGACGAAGCGAACTTCGGGAATTCGTTCCAACTCAGTTTTGAGCTGCAAGATAGTTGGTTCAGCGACATATGTAACAAAGTACACGTTTACATCAACTTTGTCTTTAATGTACGTGACGAAATCGTCGACAAGTGCGTTCACGAACATCAACGACCCTATGATGACTAACGTCATCGTCATTACGAAAATGGATGCGAGCGAAACAAAACTGTTTCGAAACACATTTATCATTCCTGAACGCAATATTCTTCGAGTGTTAGTCCACAACATGTTTTTTAAATTACATACCTACCTTCTTTATCGTCGCGAACCACGCGACCGTTGTCCATTGTAATCACCCGCTTGCCGAGCGAATCCACAACTCCCTTATTATGCGAAGTAAGCATCACAGTCGTACCGAGCTCATTGATACGCTTCAAAATTTCGACTACTTGATACGTGTTTATAGGATCAAGATTTCCTGTTGGTTCGTCAGCAAGAAGAACATCGGGCTGATTCACTATTGCTCGTCCTATCGCTACCCGCTGACGCTCCCCTCCTGAAAGTTCTGATGGAAAGTTCCACGCTTTATCGGCTAGATCGACGAGGTCAAGTACATGCGGAACATCTGCCGCAATTTCTTCATCAGTTCGACCAGATGCCTCCATCGCAAACGCAATATTTTCAAAAGCGGTTTTATTTGGAATGAGGCGAAAATCTTGAAAGACGGTACCTATTTTCCTGCGCAACGTATGCAATTTACTTTTAGGAATTTTCGTGACGTCCGTTGACTCAAAGAAAACTACCCCTGAGGTTGGCGTGTCTTCCGCTAGAATCATTTTTAAAAGTGTCGTTTTCCCTGCTCCCGCATGACCAACTATTGAAACAAATTCCTTCGGACCAACAGACAGCGTGACATCGTCAAGCGCCGTTGAACCACCAGAAGGATTATTTGCCGAACGTCCGTATATTTTCGTCACTCTATCGAAATAAATCATTCTGTATATTGTACCCTATTCCTGTTTAGGCTTCTCAAGTACCGAGCTATTTTGTCAGCAATGCACTTTATTCGAAATACGTTCCTTCAATTCTGTGAGATGGCTATTGTGGTTCTCTTTCCGCAGCATCGATAAATGCGTCTATGTCTCCTGACAAGACCGCCTCTGTGTTGTGCGATTCAACATCTGTTCTATGATCTTTAACCAACTTATACGGATGTAACACGTACGACCTGATCTGACTCCCCCATTCGTTAGCGGTGGTCGCCGCGATAGAGAGACCTTTTACCTGTCGTTCCCGCAATTCTTCCTCGTGTTTGAAAATTTTGGATTTCAAAAGCGCTACTGCTTTCTCTCGATTAGCTTGTTGACTACGTTCGCTCGATACGTGTACGGATATGTTTGTCGGTTTATGGACGATTCGAACTGCAGTTTCTCTTTTATTTACGTTCTGCCCTCCGGCACCACCTGAACGTGCAAACTGAATATCGATATCTTCGGGTTTTAATTCGACGCCCTCGCCTTCAGGCAATTCCGGCAAAACTTCGAGCAGCGCAAAGCTTGTCTGACGTTTACTATTTGCATTAAATGGTGAAATTCTCACTAGTCGATGGACACCTGCCTCGTGTTTTAATCTGCCGTATGCCCCCTTTCCTTTTACTTCGAACATGAGCGAGCGGTACCCTCCGTGGTCGTTTTCATTCTCATCTATAAATGTCACCTGCCATCCTCTTTTTGCGGCATACCCCTGATACATTCGAAATAGGATACCTGTAAAATCTTCCGCATCATCACCTCCAGCCCCTGCCAGCAATGCGAGCGTTGCGTTTCCGCGATCAAACCGCTCACCGCCCTCTGCAACCGCCTCAAGTTCCTTCATCTCTTTTATCATCTTCTGTGCGATAGTTGGGTCAGACCAAAAGTCCGCTTGCTCCATGGCTGCCTGAATCTCAGCAATTCTGCTCTTAGCTTGTTCTTGGTTCATAGCAATTCGAAATGCCTATATTAATCTTCAATCTTTCTTCGCTCAACGGGTAGAGCAACACGCGGAGAGCCAAGTTGTGCCGCTCTCTCTGAAACCGCGACGGTTTCAGTAAGCCACTTTGCGAGCGACAGTGTGTCTGAAACGCGATCGTCTGACTTTAATACAACAATTGCTATTCTTCTCTGAACATCCCCATCGTTCACACTCACGACGGTAGCCATTGTTTCCCCAGCAGCAGACGTCAACCCCGCCTTACCGCCAACAAATGGCGACTCATACACGGGACTGTTAACGTTTGTGACGGTATATAGAGAACCCGATTGAGAGCGCACTTCCTTTGTCGGTGCTTTTGTGATGGAAAGCACAAATGATTTCCTATCAGACAAATATTTTAAGAGCCTGTATACATCGTCCGCAGATGCAATATTGTCAGCAGAAGCTCCCGTAGGATCCGCAAATGTTGTCGACTGCATACCGAATGCCTTCGCAGTAGTATTCATCCACCCGACGAACGGCGCTTTACCGTAGTACCGCGCTATAGAATCTGCAACGACATTATTGGACTCAAGAAGTAGCGGGTAGAGTAAATCACCCACTAAAAATTCTTCCGTACTTGTTGCTCGGCCCTTACCCGCCGTGAGCGCGACATTTTGGATTGGAATGGAGCGTTCAAAACTAATGAGCTCATTTGCAACGAGCGCGGTCATAAGCTTTGTGACCGAAGCAATCGGCCTAGGCTCTGTTGCGTTTTTTTCAGCGTAGACATCACCGGTGTCTACATCAGCAACGAGATACGCTTCAGCGCGAACGTTCGGAACGGGAAGATATTGTACAGCTAATGCGTCCAGCGGCTTCTGCTTCTCTTCTTCGTAAACGAAAATGCCCGTGCCGATAGTTGCAAAATCATACACCTTCTTTGCGTCCACCGTTGAAAGTCGAATACATCCTCCAGAAAACGACGCAGAAACGGGAGTCCCGTCAGGATAATATGACCACCCGTGAATAAAGTAGTTGCCGTAAAACTGCATTGAATACGGCATGTATACGTGTCCGATTGTTGAAAAATGACTCTCCTCTTTCGTTCGAATTGAATAGTATCCACTTGGAGTTTCCCAGGACGTCCCGGGCTTTCCTTTACTGAGTATGTTCAACTCTTCTACAACAGCTCCATTTTGGTACATCAACAACTTCATTGCAGTAAGATCTGCAGCAATAAATTTCCCATCCCTAGGGACTGCTTCCGCAATTGAGAGAGATTCAATAACTCGACGTGACGCGACTGGAGCCGATACGTCCTTTGAAGAAAAATGCTCTAATTTCGACGGCACGACCATTTCTGCCTGAGCTTCAGCTTCTCGATCTGTAAACGCATACAAAATGCCTAAATGAATTGCCAATCCGAAAAAGCCGATTACGACCGCAAAGCCACAGGCGAAGAGAAAACCGTGCCAATCAAAGTAGTGCCCCATTCTGCGTATTATGACATCATCTTTCAAAAACGATTGAAAAACCGCGGTAGATAGATTAGCATTGAGCAATTGCCGCCTTAGCTCAGTTGGTAGAGCGACGGTATCGTAAACCGTAGGTCCGCAGTTCGATCCTGCGAGGCGGCTCAAAGACTGGACAAAAATGTTCGCCCAATTCTTTCTCAAGTACCGTGATAACGGTGCTATTTCTTTGTAAATCCTTCAATAGCTTTCAATATTTCTAGCGGGACCGCAAACACAACAGTATTGGATTTATCCGAGGAAATATCGTTAATTGACTGCAGGGTTCGCAAATGCAACGCGCCTGGGGCTGACGCGAGCATCGTAGCAGCCTTGGCCATATTTTCGGCTGCAACGACTTCGCCTTCCGACGTAATGATGACGGCGCGACGTTCGCGCTCTGCCTCGGCTTGTTTCGCAATAGTGCGCTCCATATCGGGCGGAAGCGACACATCTTTTAACTCAACATTTGAAACCTTAAGTCCCCAAGCGTCTGTTTCTCGATCAACAATATCTCTAATTTTTTCCGCAATTTTGTCACGATTCGCAAGAAGCTCATCAAGCGTTGCCTCCCCTACTATGTTTCGCATTGTCGTCTGCGCGTACTGTGAAATCGCATAGCGGAAATCCTCCACTTCAATAATCGCCTTTTCTGCAGACGACACTTTGTAGTAGATAACTGCATTTACTTTTACTGACACGTTGTCACGCGTAATGGCATTTTGGTCAGGGACATCGACTGCTTTCACTCGCATGTCGACGATCGAAATCATCTGCAATACGGGAATCACAATATGCCATCCGGGTTCAAGTACTTTGCTGAACTTTCCGAAGGAAAATAGTACAGCTCGTTGATATTGATTAATCTGTTTAACTGAAACTACGAGTAGCGGAATCGCAATTGAGAGAGCAAGTGTGAAGAAAAAATCCATACGATATCTTTATTAGTTTTAATATTCAGGCGTACCGACAGTGACCGTGAAATTAGAGCCACTGTATGCCCCCTGAAAACTTTTCAATGAGCCTCCGGTTAACGACTGTAATTTTGCGACTAAATTCGCATAGTTACTATCTCCTTTCTGGTATGCGTAGAAGTAATCCGATACGGGAGGATTGAAATACCAGCGACTCGCCACCGGCACACTTCCGCTTGTTAGTGAGCAAGTAGCCTGCCCTGCCCAGTTATAGACTGTGCGTGTGCGCGTATCATTTGGTTCCCTGTCATCGATAAACGCTCCCTGCCCTGATGAGCCGGGGCTCACGTGCGATTGGTCGAGGAAGTAGTGATGAGTTACTAGCGGAGATGCGCCTGTGACCGTAACGGACTGATTGTTATAGCCAGAAAGTACAACTCGCTGGAGACTAACTCCAGAGGGAACATTCACTTTCCAATGTACAGGTTCATACGCTGACAGTGAAAGTGTTACCGGTGTGCCCTTCTTTGCGCCTGCGAGCAAAGCAAGATTTACGGTTGCCTCTCCAGGCTTTGAGTAGCAAAAATTATGTTGAGAGCCGAGCGCTTCGTAGATACCAACAGCGTGCAATTCGCCAACAGTCACCGCGGGAAGCGACACGGTGAAAGAATCAGACCCGAGCACATTGCCCTTTGGGTCATAGGCGGTCGTTGTGTACGTTCCACTCGGGAAATCAGTCTGCATCGTATGTGACCAGACACCGCCACTCACGAGTATTCCCTCAGCATACTTATCGCCGAGACCGGTCACCACTAATGTGAAGGAGTTCAGTCCTGAAGCCGTCCCTGAAATCGTAGGACGCGGAACTGAGAATGAGCCCCCATTGAACGCGACTGAACCTAATTGGTCGAGGACAGTTACTCGAACGCTCTTCGTAGCAAACGGTGAACCGTCCTTTGCTCCTGAACTGCAATGAAGCGTATAGGTTCCTGAAGTCTCTGGCCAATGTGTAACCGTACCGCTCGGACTACCGATAGAGCCCCCAGTGACGTGAATTTGTTGATTCTGATCCGTCAAAAGCGAGATATAGCAGAAACCACCGTGCACTGAAACGTCGGAATTGGAGAGATTTGAACTCCAAGAGAGTGCGACGGACTGACCGCGGGTCGTTGTACCAGGTGAAACCGAAAATGAATTAATGATGACAGGATTGGTTTGCCCTGCTGACTCCGCGCCATTTGTTCGTGAATACGGAAGACCTGCAGACGGCAAACCCCGAACTCCGAATCCGTTGAACCAGTCAGTGTTCGCGAATCCGGCAGTCTGTATTGAATTCGGGGACCATACAAAGTTCACGTCTTTTTCACGTAGCGAAGACCCAGTCTGTGGAAATGATGCACTTTGATCAGAAAGGAGTGTCGTTGTAACACTCGCACCATTCGAAATACCTGAAACAGACCCGCGCAATTCAAAGTATCGTGTTGCTCCTGCTGGAATTTGAACGGGGGTTGCTGGGTTTACGATAAATACACCAACATTACTGGTCGGAATACCACCATCAGAGTCGACTCCCGCAATCGGATTTGAGTATAAAGCATCAGAAAAAGCATAGAGCCGAACATTCGAAACGGATGCACGAGACGCACTCATTCGGAAAACCATCTTCCCTAAACTGACTGCTCCTTTGCTGTCAGCGGTTACCTTAAAACGCATCAAACGTCCATCAGCGAGTGCTGTCCCCGGAATTGAATCGAGAGAAACTGTTGGAACTGATTTCATTACTCGAATGCCTGCAACTTCTGCTGACCCTGTCGGCGAAACATCCGCTCCCGAAATTCCTGATTTTCCCCATGCGTTCCCGTAATTAAGCTGTATGAAATCGCCCGAAACAGAGACAGCCTCCGCAACCCCAATAGGGCCTATGTCCGCTCGCACCTGTATCACCTTCTCTGTATTTTTAGGAATGAGCATCTGTCGAGTGAATATCACAGATGCTGAAGCAGAATCGCCTACGAAGAATCCCTCGCCGAGTTTTGCCGCGCCGTCCCCCATGCCCTCGTACAAAGAAACTTTTTGGATTCCGGGTACTGAGCGATTGGCAATAATAGCTACCTTATAAAGGTATATATCTTCACTTCCTCCTCTAAACTTGAATGACCCTGTGTGTACAGATGGTGTATTTGCAGAAACTATTTTGTAGGCGGGGCTTGATGCATCTAACGACACCGAAAACGAACTCGAAGCGGGCGTCGTTGGATTGCTACTCTGCGTCACAGGAATGACCAAACGACATGTCTCGGAATTTCCAGAGGCATCAAACACCTTCATTACTAGGTACGGGTTACCGAGTACGTTTGCGGTAAACACCGACGCGCCTGCGGCAGCGAGTTTATCTCCCCCGAGGAAGAAGTTGTCTTTTTCTGTGTCTTTGTACCACGTAGCGTACGTACCATTTGAATTCCACTTTACGGTAATGTTTTCACCAAAAAGGTACGAAGCCTTATCGGTAGCGAGTGTGCAGTACAACTTCGAACCTCCTGGCTCACGTGCAAGTACCTTAAATTCAAGCTTCGCAACAAGTGCTTTTCCTGATTGTGTGTTTAAACTCAATGCCAATACATAGCTGCCGGACGGAATGTGAGCCGACTGAAAGCGGTGCACGATATTGTCGATAAAGAAACTCTCCCCTGGTAGAAGGGTAAACGTCTTTGAAACCTGACTAGAAGCCGAAATACATTGTTGAACATTTGCCAAATCGAACGCAATACGACCCAGTGAGTCACTAATCGTATACGTGTACCAACAATTGTTTGGGAACGTAACTACTCTTCTTTCAGATGAATTATTTTTTATGTGGAGTTCAAATGTACCTATATCTCTTCCTTCAACAAACGCAGCACCTGAAGAACCTTTTAGTACAAGAGAATATACGAGTCCATTCGCATCGGTAACACTTCCGCCTACATTCGTTCCGGGCAGTGGCGAAGTTCCTGCAGGGTTCGCGTTGCTGGTTGCTGGTGCCGCGCTTTGACCAGCACCACACACCTCAGAAATTTTTGCTCGGGTTAGTGACCCCGCAATACCAAATGATGGCAAGCCCTTTTCCTTTTGGAAATCAGCTAAATATTTTTGTGTCAGTCGACCAAAAAAACCCGAAACGACATCTTCTTCGTTTAGGTTAAAATAATCCGCCAAAAACAACTGTAGTTCCGTCACTTGCCCACCTGTCGTAGCATCTCGCGATCCTCGCTGAAGCGTTGTCGTAAGTTTTGGACAATACATCCCACTACTCGTCGTCGAGTTCGTGCCGTAGTCATCAGTAGGACCAACTGACGCCCCGAGAACTGCACCTCGAAAATTTCGAATTGTTGAGTCATCTGCGCCAAACGAGCGCAAGAGCATCTCGAGCGAGTTCTGTTGCTCATCTGTGAGCGCGTTTGCTACGTGTGGTAGCGCAAAAGAACCAGCAACGAGCACTGCAAACAAAAAAGCTACAATTATTTTTTTCATGTAAAGGTTAGGGCGTTATAAATCTCATTTCAAAGTACCATAAAAAGCACCGTATATCTTCGGAAACACGCGGTAGCAAAAAACGACGGAGTATCGACGTTCTACGGAAATTTAACGACAGCCTGTGGCTTCCCCGCTATAAACCCTTTAATGTCTTCGAGTGTGATGTGGAGTATTTCTCTTTTCGCCTCCTTGGTGTTAAACGCAATATGTGGAGTCAAAACGACGTTTGGCAATTCCAAAATGGCGTGTGCAGCGACCAACGCTTTAAATTCATTAATATCGTGATGCTCATCCGAGAGAAGCGAAAGTTCATCCATTAATTCGCGCTCGCCCTCAATAACATCGAGCCCAGCGCCACCGAGATGCCCACTCTTTAATGCATTCACCAACGCGACGGTGTCGACAATCGCACCACGTGCTGTATTGATGAGGTAACTTCCCTTTTTAAATTTTGCAAGAAGCTCGGCATTAATTAGATGATGCGTAGCCTTCATATATGGGACATGGATTGAAACGACATCACTTTCTGCCACGACGTCTTCTAATTTTTTGTACTCACACGCAACATCCATTGCAAAGTTTTGATCTGGAAATACATCAAACGCGACTACGTTCATGCCAAACCCTCTCGCAATCTTTGCCATATTTTTTCCTATGTTCCCCGTTCCAACAATACCAATGGTCTTTCCTGCGAGATCAAATCCTTCGAAGTGCTTAACATCTGTCGTGCCATCAACCTTCAATCGATCATAGGCAGCGTATGCCTTTCTTGAAAGTGCAAGAAGAAGTGCGAACGCGAACTCGGCAACAGTGCGGACTCCATACGCAGGAACATTGCAAACGGTGACATTTTTTTCCTTTGCAGTAACGCCATCGACGTGGTCAAACCCCATCGAGCGACATACGACGAGCTTTAGGTTCGGCATTGCTGACATTACTTCTTTTGTCACCTTCGACTGCACGAAAACACAGAGAACCTCTGCATCGGCGTGCTCCTTAAGATCATCTGGTGTATGAATTGGTGACTCAAGAAAGACAACCTGAAGCCCTGCAAGCTCTTTTTCAATGACTGGTCGCTCCTCGGCCTCTGTTAAATCAAAAAGTATTTTCATTCCCTAATTATACAAGCCCCGACTCATTCGCAGCTACACTCCAGACTGGGTACCGGTATCATTGTTTGGTGGAATGTGTTCATTTTTGCGCATTGCAATGACAAACAGTGCCACAAATACAAGTGACGCGAACCCAAGTGCGCCCCACACAATCCATGGATACTTCTCCGTAATGCGACTCTCTTCCGTATCGCAGGCATCGCCCACGTCATCGCGATCAATATCAGCTTGATTTGCGTTTGTTACATCTGGGCAATTGTCCCTTCCATTTTCAATACCGTCGCGGTCAAAATCATCGCAGGCATCTCCCCTCCCGTTTCCATCAACATCTTTTTGATCTGTATTGGAAACGCGTGGACAGTTATCTGAAACATCGGGCACAGTATCGGCATCGCTATCAGCGGGGCGATAAGCAGTATTCGCTCCTATACGTGTTAGTGTCGCGGGAACTGCTCCTTCCGTGTCGGAAAGTCGTGGTCTCTCCCCGGTCTCCTGCTCAAGAATGACTTCTGGGTCATAGTACAGCGAATACGTTTTTCCAGGCTCAGCTAGAAAAACGAGAGCGGCACTTTCTGCGACGATATTCGTATTTATGAATGAAAGTTCAGTGAAGCGGAGCGGTTGCGCGTACTCAAGCGTCACACTCCACGTTCGAGAAGTAAATTCAGGAAATGAAACGACGTTTGAATCGGGACGCATTCGAGAAACAATCGTCCGCATCTGACCATTTACCTCGGCTCGGATAGAAATGGCTATGGGTCGGACCACGTACTGACTCAAGGTCATTTGAAGTGCGCTCGAGGTTATCGGCGCGTCATATGTATACCGAAGTGATACGTCACCAATCGCTCGTGGCTCTTCAGGAATAGGAAAATCCGTTACCGTTCTATGATTTTCGTCCGCAAGGCTCGAGAGTGATACTGATTCTGCCCCGTATTCATTCGTGATGCGTACAGGAACACTGCGCGATGCACCACGACGAACTTCGTGAGCGAGGAACCTTTCATCAGTGATGCTGTAAACGCCAAATGTCTGACTTTTTGAAATCTCAACTGGCAACGCAATCGATACAAGTCCCTGAACGGGTAAAACGCGAGCGAGCGATATATCCGCGACAGATTTAAATGAAGTTATGACTTCGTCGGCCACTGCGGCAGTAGCAGTGTTTGAAACTGCGAACGCAATGAAAACAAACGCAACCGATACTATTTTTTTATTCAGGTCCATAGTCAACTCGTTTTACTGAAGACACGGAAGGAACAGAGACTTGCTTTTTCCGTCCAATAAAGGCCGTACTGACGAGAAGTACTCCAGTAACTATAAATACAATTATTCTTGGCCCCAGTGGCATTTGCCACACATCGACAATGAGTAGCCGTGCAATGACAAAGATGAGGGCAGTAGCACCGAAGTATTTCAGCATTTTCTTTTCGTAGAAAGTGCCGATGAGGTATGCGCCAATACCAATAACGGTATATGCGGTCAGTGAAAGTATTATCGCGGCATTTTCGGGAAACACTGCATGCGAGGCTAACCATATAAAGGCGAAAGCAAACACTGCGCCTGCCCATGTATGAAGCAGGTACAGTGCACGAACATTTTCACTATGAACTCCTTTCTGATAATGCCTCATTAAGAAACGGCCGATAAGTATCAAAAGCAAAGCAACAAGAAGAATAACGACCGAATGGTCATGGAAAACACTCCCCCTCCACAACGAAGGATTAAGACTTGGAAGCGCTATGAGTACTGGAAGGCCCATCAATAGCGACATGTATGCGCTTTTCACTATGTCCTTCGTAGCGAGGTATGTCAGTATCGTAATCAATGCGGCTTCAATACTGAGCGCTACTGTAAGCACTGGGCCGCTCAACTCAATGACAGTTGCAACGCCGAGGAAAAAGATGGCAATGAGCGCGTATATGTAAAAGAAAATCTGTTGACGTATCCTTGCCGAAACAAATGCACTTCCTATGGCAAATATCACCATCCAACCGGCAAGGAGTACGCTGCGCATCTCTTCAACGACCAACGTGTTAGTGACTGAAAATATCAGCGTGGCATTAGCTATCGCAATGTACGCAGCACTTTTTACATCAGCGTCGCCATGTTTCAAAATTTGAAACACGTTTACCGCGAAGAAAAGGAGCGCCAAAACCTGAGTCATCATGAAAACAATTGCCTTCTCCGCCTGCAGCACATCACCGCTTGTGCCTAAAATAAATGGAACGCAATACAGCAGAACTCCTAGAATCGCCGCAAAATTTACGGAGCCCCAGCCTTTGGCAATTGAAACCCAAATCGAAGCGACACTAACAACCGTGAGGTACACAAAAAGCCCTACCGCTGACGGTTCTGGTGCATGTGTCAAAAGTGGCGCTGCAAGTGCTACCAAGGCTCCGTAGACCGCGAGCTTTTCGCGATTGTATATTGCACTCAAGGTAGTGATATACGCGGCCACAAGAAATGCCAGCATCAAAACTACTTCAGGAGTGAAGAAGTCGTACACAACTCGTGCCGCATATGCCGTCAAAAGTACTGCCGCAGATCCTAAGACCAATAGCACATTTGCCTGAACTGCATACTTCCCTATTCTCCACGCACCGAGAACCGCCAACACTGAGCCGAGCCCAAAACCAAGCGCGATGCGCCCAACTGGACCAATCCAGTTATGCACGAACGCGTAGCTCATGAACCAGCCAAACCCAATTAACACCAAAAGTACCCCTAACTTTGAAAGCCAGTTATTTTTCAGCCACTCAACTACTTGGTCTTGTTGCGCCGAGGTGACGATGGTGTCCGTCTTTGTAATCTCGCTCAGTGCTGGAGGTACTGCTGGTAGAGCCGTCGAGGAAAGTGAAGCGCCGGGCGACTGTGGAACTGCAAGCGCAGATACCTGTTCTAATCGCTTTTCAAGCTTCGAAACCCGAGAAGCGAGATTGGAAACGTGTATGAGGAGAAATACGGCGACCACTACGCCAATTATCGACACCATATGGTTTGTATAATTTATGGTAGCACGATGAAACGTCATCAAGCGCTCCACGAGCTTTAAGGTGTAGTATCGTGAAAACGTATGCGTCTCAAAATAGTACTAACGGCAATAACGTTTATAGTCTGCGTTTTTGCCTTTACGCTGGCTCTCCGCACACCACAGAACGATCGCGCATGGGATACGGAGTTTGAGCGAACAACAACTGCAGATTTTGATGAAGACCGCGTCATTCTTAATAATGTTCGAGATTTTACCTATGCCGATTCCTCGCTGACTGTGACGACGTGGGTGGATGAAATACAGCTCGACCCAAAAAATATAGTGCGCGCATGGTTTGTGTTAGAGCCATTTGCTGAATGGGGGGCGGTCGGGCACACGTTTCTTACTTTTGAGTTTATGGACGGCACTGCGTATTCCTTTTCAGTTGAAGCTCGTCGCGAGCGTGGAGAAACATACTCCGCGCTTCGTGGATTATTTAGAGAGTATGAACTCGCCTACACGTGGGGTACGGAGCGTGATTTCATTACACGTCGACTTCTATATCTAAATCATCCCGTACGCATGTATCCCCTTTCCATATCTGCAGAGCAAACACAAAAGCTTTTTAGCGGACTTATTGAAAAAACAAACTCGCTTGCTGTAAATCCCCGCTTCTACAACACTTTGTCAGCTAACTGCACGAACATTCTTGCGGAAATTGCTAACGATATAACCCCTGAAACAATTCCGTACGATATTTCATGGAACTTACCTGGATTTTCTGACAGATTTTTGTTTCGTATCGGCATGATTTCGATTGAGGAAAGTATAGAAGCAACACGATTGAAGTACGACTTAACTGACAATCGACGAGACGTCCTCGACATTGCTAATCTTCCTCATGCTGAGTTTGGCAAACAACTGAGGCAACTATTGCCCAAATAAATAAACCGCCTCAAGGGCGGTTTTTCATGAGCCGATGGTCGGGATTGGCGTCAGCTCACTAATTCGCTTCGCTCATAAGTGGCTCCTGCCCGACCTCGCCTCCCGCGGAGCGGGATGGCTCCGGTTTTCAATCCCGAACAAGACACGCGCAGGCGTGTCTTCCCATTGTGTTCAAACTTCGTTTGAGCCGATGGTCGGGATTGAACCGACGACCCCGTCCTTCGACGAGTACCTCTCCTTCTATGGTTATACGAGAGGGCTAGACTGTATCTTCATCCGCTTCGGATGCCCCTGTCAGTCGTTCGGGCGCAACAGCTATTTCTGCGCCACGGTCTTGACCTCTTCAGGCTATTAACCGTTATTCGGGATTCACTTAAGCGTCACCGCTAAAGTGGGCAAACAATTCACCATGGACGTGCTCTACCAACTGAGCTACATCGGCTTATTCTTTAATATTCCAAAGAACGCTGAAATCGTAACGTATTTAGCGAAGTAATTCAATCTGACGGTAGAGTACGTCTCTCAGTTTCTTGTTTGAAAAATATACCGTAAGTACACCATGTTGTGTTTTCTCTCTGTAGGTTCCTACGCTTCTAGCCGGAGTTACGATAACTTTTCCAAATTGACTATGTGGAACACGCAAGTATTTACTCCAAAAAATTAGAGCTTTCCGAGGTGACATATCACTAAAAATCTGTAGGCCAAATCTAATTCGACTCGAATCGACTTGGTAAGTTTTTTTAAGAAATTCAATAAACTTTCTTACCAAGTCAGGATCGGTATTTCCGAGTCGTACAGACAACTTATTTTTTTTATTTCCCTCTCCCCAGTACAACCCTAGACCGAGACCAAAAAGAAACCAATCCTGACTACTCTTTGGCTGCACAAATGTAAACGGATCGCCATTAGGGTTTTTTTTAAGATAAACGGCTTCAGAGATGGAGCGTTTCTTAATTCCGTACACTCGCATCCAATAGTTAATTTTGTTTGCTGAACAACCGTACCGTCGCGCTATATCCATGACAGATAATCCACGAATCAAGTACATCAATTCCAAGCTGCTTTTCGTTACTTGTGCAGAATTAATCCTGTGCATAACATAAGTTTACCATTACTAGGTGCATGCTACCGTACTACACATGCTCCGTGAATACCCTCACCTACGAATTATCTTTCTTTCCTACGTTGGAGCGATATTTCTTTTCTTTATACTTGGGCCCCAATTTTTTCACTCACTGGTAGACCCTCTCGGTATAGGGGGGATTTTCATTGCTGGCATGATGTACAGCTATAGCTTCACGCTATCGTTAGGCGCACTGCTCCTCCCCGCATTTCTCAACGATTTTTCTCCGCTTGTCATTGCGATCTTCGGCGGTCTCGGAGGTACGTTTGCGGACATCACCATGTTTCAGCTGGTGAAAAGCGACCTGAAACAAGAAATGAAGGCACTCGCAAAAACGAATTTCATGAAGGCCGTCAGAAAACTACCACTCATGAAATTTGATTGGTTTAGAGATGTCCTAGGCGCCATCCTCATCACCTCACCTCTTCCCGATGAAATCGGCATTGCCGTTATGGCGTCCACACACCTTTCCGAAAATGCGTTCCGATTAATCGCGCTCATTGCAAATATTGCTGGGATATATCTCCTAGTCACTGCAGCAGCTGCAATTTATTAACCGTTTAGTCGTGAGTTATGAATTGGCGGTGAAATCGATGTAAATCGCGGATACGTTGGATCTTTCTAAATCCTGTGTTTTCCAGATTCGCCGTGATCACTTCAGTTTCAGGGTCAAGAATACTTTCATTTTGAACAGCCATGGTCAACATTCTGTCTCTACATTCCTTGCAGGGAGTAAGAGTAATCTGTGAGACACGACTGTCATCATCAACTTGTGGTTTACCAACTACAACAAAGGTAGTGACTTTTTTCATCGCTTCGTTTCCAGACGACATTCGATCCATGAGGTACTGTTCCGCACACCATTTCCGATCTTGCGCTCGTGGTTTAGTATTAGCGTCGAACAGTATCCCCCAAGGATTACTTCCTTGTGGCGCAACGCGCTTGAGCCCTAATGCGACAGCCCCGACACGGAAATCTCGATACTGCCATGAAAAAACAGAGGCATCCCTTGCGATTGATATTAAGTCATCAAGTACACGTTCGCCCGCCTCACGTATCTGGGCTTGATCTGGTATTGGTCCGTATGCGTAGAATAATCTTTCTGCAACATACGCAGACAGCGCTGTGAGCTCATTAAAACTTCGCATCGTTTCCGATGTCCTCAAGCGATTCTGCAAAGAAATCTTCCTCGGGGAATTAAGTAACTGGCCACCTCTCGACTCCACTTTCATGCGCCTAGTATGCACAAATCCGTGCGTTTAGGAAAACGGATATAAAATCCCCGAAAATACATATTGCTGCGGCTGTCAGCACCTCTCCAGCTGCCAAACATCAGCACCTTTCGCGGCCAATGTTCCTTACGCAGCCGAGCGTGCGAACGTAGATGTTGCTCCATTGAAAAAATCGTTCAGTAATGGGTGTTGTGCTGCCGATCTAAAACCCGCATAAAATGTATGTTTAAGATCTTCAGGATTATCACTAACCATCATATTCGGCTTGGATTCCGGCTGAAGCAGCGCCACTTTGTCAGTCCACCCCGATGCTAAAAATTCTCTGAGAAACTCTTTCCGCTCCTCCGGAGGGTTACTATCAATAGCTACTACAAAGTCTGCCCCTGCATCTAGGGCGACTTGAATGCAATCCTTAAATTTTGTACTCGTTACGCCATCCGAATACAGACGATTGCCAATTCGAACTGGCCTTCGCCTAGTAAGCCCAACCCACGCTGTACCGGCCCGAATAATTTCGAGAGGATCAACCCCCGCCTGCACATCTTCATTAGTAAAATATCTCGTTTTCCTTGTCGCTACATCAGTAGTTGCAAAAAAGAAACGAGTGCTTGTGTGACTGAGTACCTGACCATTCAAAGGTCTTTTCTTTGCAAACACCTTATCTACCATTGTATCGACACTCAAAATTTCACCGCTTCTCTCCCAGCGAATGAAATCGGGTTCAGATGGCAGATCTTCCGCCCAAATTTTGAGACCTAGGTGAAGTTGATCAGCAATTGCATACGCAGCATTTGGAATGTTTCCAGAAATATTAGCTTCAATATCAGCATGAGGGTGTCCTCGCTCAGCTATTTGATAACGAACCCCTGCACCTCCTGCACAATTTGTACCACCCGATGACCCCGCTATTGCCCACACTTTCCTTTTCTCAATCATGTGAGGAAAGCTTCTGCTGAAACATCCCTCTAGTGTGCTCCTCTGTTTTTAAAAGTAAAGGACAGGCTGTGCTTTTCTCGCTCACGTTCAGCACCCATCAGCCTGCCAAACAAAAAGCCCCAAATGGGGCTTTTTTCTGCGCGGCAAATCAGAATGTGCTGGTCACAGATAGTTTGCTCACCTCTGTTCGCAAACTTCCGCGACCCCGGCTCGGTATTTCGCGAAACGCGAAATATACCTCCGCCCGTTAGCGCCCATCAGCCTGCCAAACAAAAAGCCCCAAATGGGGCTTTTTTCTGCGCGGCTGATGGGTGCTGACCCCACGACCTCTCGCGTGACAGGCGAGTGCTCTACCGTTGAGCTACAGCCGCAAATTGCTTACGAGAATAGCGCGGAGCGCGGTTTTTGTGAAGAAAGGAGGAAAGGAAGCTCGCTTACTTTCTGACCTGACTGAACAAAAACTCGTAAGTGCATTCTGTCAGAATGCCACGACTGTATGCTTACATACCGCCGCAAGACATCGATTCTACCAAATATCCCCTAAAAAAACGAGCCCCGGCTCTTAGTGAATTACCTCCTTCCAAACCATGTGGCGATGGTAGTATCGGGATAGATGAGCGGAATGGAAAGACTACAGAGAAACTATCCTGAAACTACTCAATCATTTTCAAAGCGTCAATTATTAATCTCCTTAGGTGCACTTTCACTTTCCGCATGCGACCGCCGGGCAGGAGTTACTATCCCCGTTCCTTTCCAAAACGATGAATGCGAAGTTTTTTATAGTCGAGAGCGTTTTGACGAAGGAGACCCAAACATAGCTTATGAGGATCACTTTCTCCGAGAGCGGCAATTAGAAGACACATCAACTGAAAGGGAGCGCGCTCGCATGCGAGTATTCGAACTTCGCGCGATGTACGAAAACTCAAAATTTCTGCGAACAAGAACATTTTTGGGACTCGGCGCGGATACTTTTTGCGGAACTAACGACAGGATGTTTGCCGATCGACGATCAATCGAACGCCTAGAACGACAGTCGCTCGTTAGTTTCTTTAGCGGGATTCCTGAGTCTGGAGAACCTACGATTTCGAGTCTTACTGAGGCCAGCACTTCTCTTCTCCGTGCAATCCCCGATACACGTGAATCGCTGTCCACTTTTTTTAAAATGCATGGAAGCGAAGATTCAGTAGTTTTTGGGTACGGCGGCACAGCTGAGTCCGGTGAATTTCCTAGAGTAGCACTTACACCTATTCAATTAGCTCAAGCATACGCACTTCGCAGCTCACCAAACGGGAGCCATGTCTTTTCTGAGAGCGAGCCAGAAACGATTTTATTGGAGACATGTGGTTCAGGAAGTTTTGCATACGCAACTTTGTCTCACATGCAACGAATCAGAAAAGAAAATGGCTGGACGACCCCTGTGTCTATCGCTGCGATTTCTTCCACTACGAGTGACGATATAGGATTTACTAATTCCTTAACGGATCTTGTAGCAAATTCAAATCGTTTCAAATCACTCTTTGATCGGGAACGATCAATCGGCAGTAACCCATTACAAAGATCAAACCCCGAAGTTTTCGTTATTGATCCCGAATCTGGACATGTAACAAAAATTGCATAGCGAGCTCCTCCACAAAACTCAAAGTTTGTGGTATTTTCATCAAGCAACGCACTGAGGACATAACATGTGTAACCAGCGCCATTGTAGCGAGACGCTGGCATAGCCTTCCAGGCTCTCAGCTCGTTCAGATAGAATAAAAATGCTAGCATTTTTATTCTCCTCTTCACTCGCTGGGATAGCTCAGGTAGTTAGAGCATGGGACTCATAAACCCAAGGTCGGAGGTGCAAGTCCTCCTCCCAGCACCAAAAATTATTTCCCCAACTTTCGAAGCAGTTCCTCTGTTTTTGGCACATCTTCAGGAAACGTCACCGTAATCCACGACTTCTGGCGAATGACCTGTATTGGTCTAGTCTTCTGAATAGCCTGAAGAGAATCGACGATATAGTGCTCACCATTTGGGTGAAGTACGAGCGGGACGTCAAAAATTTCTGGAGACAACACCATCGTGCCTGTTGAAACTAAGTTAGTCGCTGGTTCTTTCGGTTTTTCGGTTATCTTTTTTAACGTGCCATCATCGTAAAGCTCAACTACACCGAATCGAGTTGGATCCTCATGTTCATTCACGAAAAGACAATAGTCATACTGCAAACCTTGTTCAAATGATTCTTTATCACCAATGTCATCTGCATTTAGAAGAAAAAACTTTCCACCAAGTAGATGCTCTTTTGCCATGTGCACCGCATGAGCAGTACCAAGACGTTCAGTCTGCTCAATGTATGTAATTGGCTTTCCTTTCCACTGTGTTCCAAAATACTCGCGAATTTTTTCACCGTGATAACCGACGATAATGACCAATTCGGTAATCGCATCGGGCAGCTCATTCAATATATATTCAAGGAGTGGTTTTCCATTAAGAAAAATCATCGGCTTCGGCCGATCTTCAGTGAGCGGCCGAAGCCGCTTGCCATCCCCCGCTGCAAGAACTAGCGCTTTCATTTTGGACTATAGTACTACTATTTGGCATTTCCGAAAACGTCGCTTGAATAAAAGCCACGCGAGCGGTATAGTGACGAACACCATAGCGGGGTGGAGGAGTGGTACCTCGGGAGGCTCATAACCTCCAGACTCCAGTTCGAATCTGGACCCCGCAACACGTACTAAAACACCGAGCGAGCTCGGTGTTTTTAAATGAAATCGAATTCTTCAAACACCTGTTCATATAGCTTCATCACCCGGAATGCCTCTCTCTGAGTGAGGATGTAATCCGATGAACGAGCGGACACGAAATTTCGGATTCGGTGTGCCTCCCATGCATTAGGATACGTAACAAAAGCATTCTCTGGCACCGAACGAAGCCGTTCGGCGGTCGTACTTCCCTGGTATCCAAGTTTTAGCAATAGCTCACCAAGCATGACATCAGCTTGGAGAATTGCTGCACGCCACGCTTTTGGGTCTGTAGAAATCGCCTGATCCAGAAGCAGCTGCCACCGACTTCTAAGACCGGTGTTGCTCACGGTGCGAGGCGGTAGAGTTCCATACATCGCAAGCTCTTCATACCGAATCATAATGAGTCCAACGAGTGACCCAGCGATAACGAGCATCAAAATGCCAGAAATTGTATACGAGATAACGCTAAATAGTGCCCATAAAAATCCCAAAACTGCGAGGACTGGTGCAAGTGCAGTCAGAATGCCTGAAAAAAATCCTGCGTGTTCTGCCCCACCACCTCCTGCTCCAGCCCCTACCCCTCCCGTACCAAAAAGCCACTCCCAAAAGCCTATATCACCTGTATTACTCGAAACGGGAATAGTCGTCGTCCCGCTCCCACCTACGCTTCCGTCGGGAATTACATTTCCAAATTCGTCAACATAGGTACACTTTCCCCCAAACAACGAATAAATTACGCAGTACCACCACTGCAAATTTAAAAATTTAAGATATTCGTACGTAACCATTTATGTGCCCTAACCTAAAACGTCTTTTGCGACAGCAAACAGTGACGCCTCGGTTTTTTTCGGACTCATAAATTGTATACCCACGGGAAGCGTTTTCCCGTCCCTAACCACGTGGAGCTTTGGAACAGAAATTGCAGGAATACCTGTTAAGTTCGCTGGTGCAGCAAAGATATCTTCGAGATACATCGAAACGGGGTCACTCTTCTCTCCCAACTTAAATGCAGGACCAGGCGTTGTTGGTGTTGCAATGTACGACACAGATTCGAAGGCTTTATTTAAATCAGTATTGAGTACCCCGCGAAGCGCTGTTGCTCGTCGATAATACGCGTCGTAATATCCCGACGTTAGCACATATGAACCGAGTATTATTCTTCTTCGAGTCTCGGCACCAAAACCTTCAGCACGACTCTTTGCATATTCCTCAAAAAGGTCTTTCCCTTCCGCATGATGCCCGTATCGCATACCATCCAAGCGAGCAAGATTCGTCGAAACCTCAGCGGGCATCACGATGTAATACGCAGCAAGACCGAAGGGCGCTGAAGGAAAATCAATATCGACTATTTCGTACCCCTTCCCTTTTAGTTCATCTAATTCCTTTTTGAAAGCATCCTGAACGTCGGGTTGCGCATCTTTAACAAACTCCCACGGCACACCGATTCTTTTGTTCTTCGCATGTGTATCGGGATAATCTGGGAGCGTTGTACCATCAAGAACGTCGTGACCCTTGGTCGCATTAAAGACAACTTCAACATCCTCGACTGAACGTCCAAATGATCCAATTTGATCGAGCGAAGACCCCATTGCAATGAGGCCTGAACGGGAGACAGATCCATATGTTGGTTTCAATCCTACGAGACCACAGAGGCTCGCGGGCTGTCGAATCGAGCCACATGTTTCAGAACCCAAAGAAACGGTCGCCAATTTTCCCGCAACCGCAGCAGCAGAACCTCCCGACGATCCACCTGGAACGCGGGTTAAGTCGTGAGGATTTTTTGCTGGTCCATAGGCAGAATGTTCAGTGGATGAACCCATAGCGAACTCATCCATATTTGTCCTTCCGATAAACACTGCATTGTGTGCTCTCAATTTTGCGCTAACTGTTGCGTCATACGTAGCAACATGCGACTGCAGTATCTTTGATGCGGCAGACGCAATCTTACCTTGAATTAAAATATTATCTTTGAACGCTATCGGAATCCCCGCAAGAATCGGAGATGCATCACCATCCTTCGCAATTCTCTCGTCGGCGTTTTTAGCCGACATGAGCGCATCCGAGAAAACTTCTAAATATGCATTCAGGGCTGGGTTCTCCTTCTCAATTTTTTCAATGTGCGCTTTCGCTACCTCCTCTGCAGAAAACTTCTTTGCGAGGTACCCTGCGCGTAGTTCAGCAATTCCTAAATCAGTAAGTGTATCCATAGATTATCCTAAAATCTTCTTGACCTTGACGAATCCTTTTTCGCTCCGAGGCGCCTGCCCAAGCAACAGTTCCGTAAATTGTCCTGACTCATGCGATGGCTCATCTTCACGCATGACATTTTCTATTTCTAAATACACACTGCCCTGCGGTACTGTGGACAAATCAACTTTCTGAATTGTGTCTATATAGTTAAGTATCGAGGCTATCTCGCCAGTTAGTTTCTCAGCCTCCGAATCAGATAATGCGAGTCTCGAGAGTGTTGCGAGTTTTTTTACGTCGTCTGATGTAACCATGAGGGCATGATAGCAGAAACCGTTTCGGATTACAGGAGCGCTTTGAATTCGGATTCACCGATAATACGGACTCCGAGCTCTCTAGCTTTCTTCAGCTTTGACCCCGGGTCGCTACCAGCGACCACATAGCTGGTTTTACTTGAGACCGACCCCGATACGCTTCCGCCTCGCTCTCGTATAAACGTGCTTGCTTCATCTCTACTTAACGTATTCAGAGTCCCCGTTAACACAAACGTCATACCCTGAAAGACTCCACCCGCGCGCTCCGTACCGTGCTCAACTGTTACGTATTTTAAAAGCTCCTCGAGTGTATGTATGTTCTCTTTGTCTCTAAACCATTGATGCACGGACTCCCCAACAATCGGGCCGACCCCTTCAATGCTTCTTAGTTTTTCGACTGTTGCCGCTCGAATAGTATCTAGTGTGAGAAAGTGTGCGCTTAGGTCGCGCGCTGTCTCCTCTCCCACCTGAGGAATCGATAAACCAATGAGTAGTCGCTCAAGTGGAACTCGGCGCCTCTTTTGTATGCTCTCAATCAAATTTTTAGCTGACAACTCCGCGAATCCTTCTAAGCCAAGCAAATCCCCTTCGGTAAGAGTGAAAATATCTGCGTAGGACGTTAGCAGCCCCTCATCCATAAGCTGATCTACAGTTTTTATGCCCATACCCTCGATATCAAATGCATGTTTACCGACAAAGTGTTGAAAACGTCTGCGTTGTTGCGCCGAGGAATCTCGAGCAACACACCTCCACGCGCTCATTCCTGGAACGCGTTCGATGGAGCCGTCACCACCGCACTCTGGGACACGCGCCGGAAATCGAAATGGTTTCGCGCCTTTTGGCCGAAGTTCTGGGACAACTGCCACGACTTCTGGAATAACGTCACCCGCTCTTTGAATTACCACAGTATCTCCGACGCGCACATCAAGTCGCGCAATCTGATCTTCGTTATGAAGCGTTGCTCGAGAGACGATTACGCCCGCCACCGACACCGGTTTCAAATGTGCAACGGGGGTCAAAATTCCAGTTCGTCCGATTTGAAGTGCAATACTTTCAACAATAGTCGTCACCTGTTCAGCTGGAAACTTAAAGGCTACGGCGAAACGAGGTGCCTTTCCGGTGTACCCGAGTCTCTCCTGAAAAGCACGATTGTTCACTTTGACGACGATTCCATCAATGAGGTAATCCTGCCCCTCGCGAGCTTCGAGAGACCGTTTCCAAAACGTAAGAACCTCTTCTACATTCTTCGCGACAAAAGAATGCTTGTTCACTTTAAATCCGAGATCGGAAAGATACGCGAGCTCCTTCGATTGAGTCTCGGGAATCGACTCAGTTGTCTCTGCGACATCATAGATGAACGTGTCGAGTCTTCGCGAAGCGGCAACGCGCGGGTCAAGTTGTCGAATCGACCCCGCTGCGGCATTTCGAGGGTTTGCAAACTCATCCTCACCTACTTTTCTTCGCTCGCCATTTAGTTCACTGAGACCCCGCTTCCCCATCCACACTTCACCCTCTACAACCACGCCCACAGACCGAGTAAGCGACAACGGTACCGACTCTATGGTGCGAACATTCATAGTCACATCCTCACCAATCACCCCATCACCCCTCGTGGCTGCGGAGATGAGCGCACCGTGTTCATAGGTCAGTACAATTTTGAGTCCGTCGATTTTAAGTTCACAAGAATACTCAATGTCCGCATTAGTCCCGATCGCCTTACGAACTCGAACATCAAATGCTCTCAACTCATCTTCCGAAAATACATCATTAAATGACCACTGAGATACCGCGTGGCGAATCTTCTTAAACCCCGGCAGTGCCTCACCCGCAACTCGTTGGGTCGGCGAATCAGCAGTAATCAACGACGGATACTGTTCTTCAAGTCGAGCGAGCTCATGTTTCAACGCATCCAGCGCTTCGATCGATATCTCCTCAATGTCATGAACGTGATATTGATGTCTGTAGTGATGAATCGCCTTTTTCAGCTTTAAAACGCGCTCTTGAACTGACACAGGAATATCTGCCATGCGTGAAATTGTACCCCGCAAGTCCGTGTTGGTGTAGCCCGAGTACGTACTGGCGAGGCTTACTCACGCTCTTTACGCACGGGGCGGAACAACCCACTTAGTAATTGACCCTAATGGCGCGCTCGAGGCGTTGCGGGCTCGACGCCACACACGTGTTGTAGCCAAGTGACTCGATGGTGGTTCGTGTCGGCATATGACGTCTTGTAACCGTTACCGTAGAGCATGGGAGCGACTCAGCGGAACCACCGATTGGGAACGTAAAGGAGGTCACAAGTGTCTCTTCGGGAGTATCTTCATTTAATAAGTTTCGAGTGAGGTCTACCGCCGCACCGCCACCACACGACGCCTCCGTTTCAACGGACGATGTAGCGAAAAGATCGCTCTTCAAATCATGATACAAGGCGCACTCAATGCCGGTGTCGGCAGCGTAAAATGAAAACTGAGACTCTCTTCCCGCAGATGAAAGAACAATTTCTTTCGAGACAATATCGTAAATTGCTGACCCAAGAGCAATGAGAACGCTCGATACAAGAACCGCAAGCAAGAGTGTAAACCCTCGTTCAAACTTCTTGATTCTAAATCCTGATTCAGTGTGTTTCGCGTTCTTCATATCTAGAGCCAATTAAAGAAATTTTCGGAAATAGTAAACGTTCTATTTATTCCCGCTGAAACCCAACTCACTGTTACCCTGACACTTACCTCATGCGCACTGACCGGAACAATGGTTAATTTACGCGTATAGAGGGACGGGACTCCTGTCTGAATATTAAATAAGAACGTGCTTTGATCGAGCAATATTGGAGTGCATGCACCACTTAGACACACTCGGTGTACAAAGTTTGGGAAATCGACAGTACATACTGCGGGGGACGTGCAAATTTGATCCTCAGCAGCGTTTGTCATGAGCCCGTCCATCCACGACTGTATTGGGTCAGCAATGTAATTCTGATCTCGCTTCGCTCGAACGTACTCAAGTCCTTCCTGCGCTAAGTAAAACGCCGTCACTTGATCGCGTGCGTAGTATGAGGAACGGAGTGCTTGTGCTGCGATTGAGAGTGGTCCTGCGAGAGAAATTAATAGAATCGCAGAAGCAACAAATGTTTCTATAAGGGTAAAGGCTCGTCGAGTTTGTGCCGAGTTTTTTCTTCCAAGCGCTTTTGCTGAAAAATAGATATTCATACTTACAAATCAAGAAGGCGCTGCACAACACTCGACTGAATCGTAAACTGCGTGATACCACCCGGAACCTGAGCGGACCCACGAATCCTCATCAGAATTCTAGGTTGAATACCATCTCCTCTCGGCGAACCAACAACAAAAAAGTCAAAATCATCAATCGACACTTCTGGAGCCGTTAGGGCAACCCATGTATTGTTAGCGCCAGAAAAAAGCGAACGTTCAAGTTGGTTACCATTTAGTCGATACACGGTCTGATCATTGACCTCGTCAGAATCGCCGTCTGAAGGCTCGAAGGCAAGAAACACGTTGCTGTTTCCGCTCTGACAATCCTGAGGCACGGTCAACGTATCAGCCGTTGGCGGCGTCGCGGATGTTCTGCAGTGATAGGTAGTTCCGACACGCATGGAGCGAGACATGGACTCGACTGCCGCATTTAAGTTGTTCATAACCGAGTTAATTGCCTGAGCGCGCCTATTTGTCTCAACCAACGAAAGAAGTGCACCAACGCCAATCATCATTACAATCGCAAAGATTGAAACCGCAACCATCAGTTCTACGAGCGTAAAACCTCTTTCCGCATTCATGATGACAGTATAACAAGCGCGGAACACTCTTAGAGAAAAACCTTTCTACTGAAACCCTCCTCCACCGTCACATTGCCACCCGATGCATGGCCTGCAATATCCTGCTCCAGTAGTGCACCCGTAATCACAATACTCAACTATCTCACCCGTGCACGAATCTTCGATGTTTCCCAATTGACATGTGTATGTTGGTACGCATGAGTTGCATGTACCGTTTGAACAGCCATACGCGCACGCCTGCACCACGGCACCTGTACATGAATTAACAAGATTTGAACCAGAACAGACATTCGAGGGTGTGCACGCATCACATGAACCATTCGTACATCCATAGGTGCACGACTGCACCAGAGCACCGGTACATGAATTCACAACATTGCCACCTGAGCAGGTGTTGGTTGGGGTGCAGGCGTTGCATGAGCCACCCGTACAACCATACGCGCACGATTGCGTTGTTGACCAACTACCACCTGACGTACACGTTTGCGCGTTGCTACCCGAACACTGAACAGCTCCGGGCACACATGAGCCAGTGCAGGAGCCGCCAGAGCAGACGTACGGACACGTTGTGGTATTCACCCACTGTCCTGACGAGTTACAGGTCTGCGCAGTATTCCCTGAACATTGTGTGGAGTTTGGCGTACATGCGTTGCATGAACCATTCGTACATCCATAGGTGCACGACTGCACCAGAGCACCGGTACATGAATTCACAACATTGCCACCTGAGCAGGTGTTGGAGGACACACAGCACGATCCTGAAACACACGATGCCGGCTCTTGGCATGCCTGTAAAATAGTTCCGCAATTATTCACTACATTATTCCCAGAGCAGGAATTTGGAGGCGTTGGCGTACATGCATTACATGAATTTGAACCGCTATCGCACCCATAGGTGCACGTTTGTATGAGTTGATTCGTGCAACTGTTTCGTAACTGCCCTCCAGAACAGACGGACGTCGGCGTACAGTTTGAAAACCCCGTATATGTTGATTCAGGATTTACCGCAATTTGACCAGTCGACGCAACTGACACTGTTCGTACCTCACCTGCGGATGAAGCTACGCTAATTTTTGCCGCTGAATAGTCGTCTGAAAAATCGGAATGAATCTTTGCGTCGGGGTTCGGTCTAAAAAAAACTATATCGAGAAACGTAATCGTTGTAGCGGTACTTCCGTCGGAACACTCTTCAATACCAGTCGATTTGACTCCGCAAAACTTGAGAATTTCATGTGCTCGCTGAACCGCGTATTGTTTAATTACTGAATCTCCTGCATCAAATTCATTGTTCGCATTATTGTCAGCAAAAAAAACGTATCGGGTATTGTCGCCCACGTCGACGTGTACACCGTAGCCTGTACTGAAATCGTTTTCATACTGCTGAACCGACAATCCATAGACCTGCGCTTCACGAATTGAAAGCGCAATATTATAGGCGAGGTTACCGAGTAGGGCCGAGCTATTAAAGCGAGAATGATTCGCAAGAACGACTAAAGATATAGTGCTAAAAATACCAACAACCACGAGCATTTCCAATAAGGAGAACCCTCTACGTGCCCCACTTCGCTTTGATAAAAACTTCATACTTATTCAGAGCCACTGGGACTCACCGCGATTTGACCAGTAGAGGCCACTGATAGCGAACGTATCTCGCCAGCAGCAGAGGCGACAGTGATTTTTGCGGAAGAATATAGTTCAGTTCGCTCTGACGTAATATTCGCATCGGGGTCAGGGCGAAAGAAAACGACATCAAGCTTTTCTATTGGAATTGTCGTGCTTGAGTCTGAGCACTCTTCAGCTCCATCGGAACGCATACCGCAAAAGCGGTGAATGCTGTGCTGCTTGCTGAGCGAGTACTTTCGTATCACCGTATCGACGTCCTCATCGAACGTATTATTTGCATTGGTATCAGCAAAAAATACATACGACGTCGTGTCCGTTGAATCAAAATGGATGCCGTACCCGGAGCGAAACTCACTCTCAAATTGCTGTACCGAAACACCGTAGACCTGCGCCTCACGGATAGAGACAGCTATTGAATACGCTAAATTGCCCAAAAGTACCGAACTATTAAACTTCGAATGATTGACCAACACAATGGTCGAAATCACAGAAAAGATTCCCATGACAACGAGGAGCTCCATGAGTGAAAATCCTCGTTCACTTCTCTGGAACCTGAGGCCGTTTACCATATGAGATGTGAAAGCCATGCTCCAAACGCAAGCGGAGAGATGTCAGTAAATAAAGCGAGCAACACTCCAAGTGCGAGAAATGGAACGAACGGCAATTCAGTTTTCATGGTAACTCGCGAAAAACGTCGGGGCAATCGAAACGACTTCAGTACAGAGGATAACGCCATGACGGAAAGGTAGAAAATCGTTCCAATCCATACAGCGAACATAAGAGCCTCAATCCCGCGAAACAATCCCAGCAACAGTCCGACAGCCGCTGCTATGTACACGTCACCCATCCCCATTCCCTTTCCACCCGTCGCCAGATGCAGTGCAAGTAAAAAACCGGCGAGCGTTATGCCACCTGAAAGTGCGTCAAGAATGGGATCGAGCGACGTGATTGATATCGACTGAAAGAGGGGCGCAAAAAAAGCAGATGCTAGAAGAACGAACACGAACGGAAGAGGCACGAGTGTATGACGAATGTCATACACAACTAATCCAACCAATGATACGAGAAAGATAAGAAGCGACACAAACGCTAGCACTGACCACAAGCCGACCGCTGGCGGGAGCAGGTGCCACGATACGACAAAAAGGACTGCGACAGACAGCTCAACAGCGGGATACTGCGCGAGCAGTCTACTGCCACACTGACGGCACCGACCCTTGAGTACTGCAAAAGAAATAACAGGAATCAAATCAAACGCATGTATCTGCTGTCCACACGCCATACAGTGCGATCGAGATTGTCGTGACTCCGTGAAACCAAATCGCAATATAAGCACATTCAGGAAACTACCGACGATGAGTCCAAACGTCCCAAGAATAATATAGGGAGCGATCATAAATGATTCAGCCATACGGAGAGTGTACCAACAAAAAACCCGCCTCAGAGAGGCGGGTTTTTGAAGGATAGATCCTTATGGGGTCACGTCGAAGCAGTATCGACCCGTTGCATCTGCACAACCATCGGCGTCTGGGCCGTCTATGGTCGTGTAATCAAGGTCTCGATCGCCGTCGAGTGCCGAATTCGTCGTCTCTTCTAGATCAGCGCCGAGGTGGTAGTAGGTACAATCACCTGATGCCGTTGCGCATGCAGTGTCTGCAGAGTTGCTACCAAGGTTGTCATACAAGTATGCGCCACCGTTAGGATCTGCTGGAACTGCAGCAATGTAATCAGGCGCAAGCGCCGTAAGAGCGTCTGGGTACTCGTTGTTTGCATCGAAGTACAGTGCAAGCGCGAGTTGAATTTGCTTAACGTCAGCAATTCTTCTCGTGTCACGGCTCTTTGTTCGTGCGGTGTTCAAAGACGCCAACACAACTGAAGAAAGAATACCGATTATTGCGATAACGACCAAGAGTTCAATCAAGGTGAATCCTTTGGCGTTCTTTTTTGTAATGCCCATCATAAATAGATTAACGAATTGTAAAATTGGTAACTTAATAATGACAACCTAACGACACAATCGTGGTTCTTCTACATTGTATCGGTCAGTACCGCCCTTAAGTAGCCCAATGTGGATAAAGAGCCAGACCGGTGAAATGCTAAATGGCGGCTGAAATATTGTATATAGGAATAAGGACCGAGGCCAAAAGAATACCAACACCGAGGCCGAGCACGACAATCATGAACGGTTCAATCAGGTCAACAAGTGTATCGACAGCGTTCATCACCTCCCGTTGATAGAATTTAGATAGAGTTTTTAGAATATTGCCGAGCTCTCCTGTCTCTTCGCCGACCTTAATCATTGCACTCATGATTCCCGGAATTTCTGGCCTATTGGCGACCGCCCCCGACACTGTCCCTCCCCCCTTCACTGAGCGAGAAACGTCCATAAATATTTCTTCATACACAGCATTCCCTACAACTGATGCAGTAATTTCAGTCGCCTGAACCATAGAAATGCCTGACGACAACATGGTCGAGAGGTTGTCCGCGATACGACCGAGGTACAGTTTCTTATATAAATCACCAACAAACGGCACCGTCAGCATGAGCCGATCCCATGCTGCCTTTCCGTCTGCAGTCTGGACGTACCGAAACAAGAAAAAACCACCAATGACCGCGAGAATAAGAAGAAATGCACCGTAGGAAACAAAGAAATTACTGATAGCAATAACAACTTTTGTGTACAGCGGAATATCTTGTCCTGCATCAATTAAAATCTGAGAAATTTTAGGAATAACCAGCGTCATCATGAGTATCATGACGACGAAGAACGTTCCTATGACGAAAGCGGGATATATAAGCGCGTTTCTCGCCTTCGACAACACTGCGTAGGTGCGATCAAGATAATCAGCGAGATAGATAAATGTTTCGTCTAGTTTACCTGCCTCTTCCCCAGCGCGAACCATGTTTACATAAAACGGTGTGAAAACTTTTTCATGCTTCGAAAGTGCTTTAGAAATTGTCGTACCGGCCTGTAGGTCGTCAGCAACCTCCGTCAACACTCGCTGCATCATTGGCTTTTCAGCTTCCGCGGCAAGTAATCGAAAGATGCGAAGTGCTGAGACCTGCGCCTCAAACAGAGTCGATATTTGACGAGAGAGGAGAACTACATCTCTGTTGGTCACCGATTCAAAGAGGGTTAGGTTTGAGGACAAGAGCCCTTGCGCTTCTTCTACCTGCTCAACCGATGACACGGTGAGGCCTCGACGCTGGAGTGAAGTAATTGCGACGTCTCGAGATACCGCTTCAATGGTTCCCTCCTGCTTAGCACCGTTCTGGTCTATTGCTTGATACTTAAAAATCATACGCTAGATAAGACGAGCGAATGCCTTAGGATTGAAAGCCCTCGAGAGTGCGTTTTCTGGTGTAACTTCGCCTCGTCGTACGAGATCTGCAAGATTTCTATTCATATCTATCATGCCTGATTCCATACCTGTTTCTATCACAGCATTAATTTCGTGTGTTCTCTTTTCACGTATGAGATTTGCAACCGCCTCGTTATTAATGAGCAATTCATACGCGGGAATAAGCCCACCCGAAATGCGCGGGACAAGGCGTTGCGAGAAAATGCCGGCAAGCGATGACGCGAGCTGAAGACGTATTTGATCCTGCTGTCCCTCTGGGAAGGTATCGATGATACGGTCGATTGTCTGCGCTGCATTGTTTGTATGCAACGTTGAGAGCACTAAGTGTCCTGTTTCTGCGGCCGTCACTGCCGCTGACATAGTTTCAGGGCCTCGCATCTCGCCAACCATGACTACATCAATGTCCTGACGAAATGCTGAACGAAGCGCAGCATGAAAGGACTTAGTATCAATCTCTACTTCACGTTGATTAATGACGGAGTTTTTTGATTCAAATGTATATTCAATCGGGTCTTCGATAGTAACAATGTGTTCCGTTCTTGTCTGGTTTATGCGCTCAACCATCGAAGCGAGTGTCGTTGACTTTCCCTGCCCTACCGGTCCGACAACTAAGAAGAAGCCCTGCTGAAGCTGACAGAATGTTTCAAGAATTGGTGGTAGTGAGAGCTCGTCGAATGTCTTAATTGACGTTGGAATAAGGCGAAGCGCAAAAGCTACCGTACCCTGTTGCACAAATCCATTTCCGCGAAAACGAACTTTATCTTTATATGAATATGAAAAATCAACTTCCTGTGTCTCCAAAAATTGTTTTTTCTTTTCAGGTGAGAGCATTGCGGACAGTAGTCCCATCGATTCGTCGGCACTATATTTCGGCTTTTTCAAAAGCGGAATAAGGTTCCCCGACACTCTGAGTATCGGACTCATTTTTGCCATAACGTGAAGGTCAGAGGCGCCCTCCTTTATCATGGTTTCAATGAGTGTCTCTAGTTCTGCTTTGTGTTCCATACGTTATTTATGCTTCTCAGCTACTATGGCGAGCGTCTTCTGCAATACCTCTGACGGAATTGAGCTCGCCTTAATAATGTATCCTGCCGCTCCGAGGCTTACTGCTTTGTCGACATCCTCTTGCTGACCCTGGTTCGTGAGCATGATAATTGTGGTTGTCTTAGCAAGTCCTTCCTTGCGCACGTTCTCTAAAAACTCAAACCCCGTCATAGCCGGCATAACGACGTCAAGCAAAATGATGTCTGGGGAATCACCCCCTCGCAATTTCTGTAGAGCAACGCGAGGGTCGGTCATTGCGTCAATCGTGCACCCTGAATCCTTAAATTTCAGCGTGTACATGTCGAGCAAAAACTTATCGTCATCGATAAGATATACCGAGTATGAAACCTTGTTTTGTGTTTCTGCCATAATGATTACGATACTTCCTGCGACGGCGTCATTTTTGATGCGCCACCATTCTCTTCAGCCTCTCCTTCTGGGGCATCCCCACCTAACGTATTTATTTCTTCAAACGGAATCAGGCCTCCGAGCATCTTAATGATAGCATCCTCCTTCATGGTAAACATGCCGTTTGCGCGTGCTGTCTTGTAAATATCATCGTCCACTGGATTTGTAAGAACGACTCGCTCCATTGCTTTCGTCATCGGGAACATTTCATATACACCAACTCGTCCTCGCGTACCGTTTGCACACTCCGGAGATGGAGAAATGCCATACACCTTCTCTGCTTTTGGAATTCGCGTTTTATATTCAGAAGGCAAATCAGCAAACTGAGCATCCATCATAGTTTGTACAGCGCCCTGTACAGGAATTGGTGCGTCAACTGAATCAGCGCATCGTCGTCGTACCAGTCGTTGCGCCATCGACAGCACAAGGGTTGGCGCAATAAGGTACGGGTCGATTCCCATATCTACTAATCGTGGAATTACACCAATGGCATTGTTAGTGTGAAGCGTCGACAACACCATGTGACCGGTCAGTGCCGCCTGAATTGCAAGTTGCGCTGTTTCTTTATCTCGAATTTCTCCGACCATGATGATGTCGGGGTCCTGACGAAGAATTGAACGTAAACCTGAGGCAAATGTATATCCAATTTCTGGCCGCACCTGCGACTGCGAGACGCCATCGACGTCATATTCAACCGGATCTTCAAGAGAAACGACGTTCAGTCCCTCCCTATCCAACTCTTGCAACATTGCATAGAGCGTAGTCGATTTACCTGAACCTGTTGGACCGGAAATAATGATTATCCCGTATGGACGCGCAATCGCTTTTCGCACCGTTTCAATATCTTCTTTGCCCATTCCAAGGGATTCGAGCGTAAGCGCGTCGCTCTTGCGATCCAAAATACGCATCACAACTTTTTCGCCATGATACGTAGGGAATGTAGACACTCGAAAGTCGATTCGCCGACCATCAATGGTCGCTGAGAAACGTCCGTCCTGAGGTTTTCGACGTTCATCAAGTTTAAGTGACGAAAGAACTTTGATTCGAGCGACGACAGCGCGCTCTACATTCTTTGGGAGGCGTAGCGATGTGTATAACACCCCGTCCACGCGAAACCGTACTTTGAGCTCATCGCGGCCCGGCTCAATGTGAATGTCGGAACCTTTGCCATCTACTGCATAGCGCAATATAGTTGCGACAATTTTAGTTACTGGAGCGTCCTCTTTTATACGAGTTGCATCCTCTGGTGTTTTCGACTCCTTTTCGGTGGTGTCCTCGTTTAAGGTAATCGAGGAATCATCAACCGTTGTTTCCAGCTCGTTCAGCGCTTGACCCACCTCTCCGGTAAGTCCCTTATACATCGTTATGATTCTTTCAAAATCCTCATCAGAAATAAGAAATACTTTGTACGGGAGTCCAGTCTTTGACGCAATAAAATTTAGTGCTTCCGTCGCTTCAAGATTGTCCGGATCTGTTGTTCCTACTTCAAGGACACCGTCTGAAACACCAACGGGCGCAAAACGATAATGCCGTGCGGAGTCCTCGGGTATGTACCGGAGAATTTCGTATGGGACGTTTGTTTCTCCGAGGGCACGAGTCGGAACCTGATAGTACTCTCCTCGCGCAGTTAAGATTTCAGAAGCTGGTACATTGCGCTCGAGTAATGCCCTCTCCAACGTCTTTGCACCCGTAGAAACTTCCTCCTTTACAGAAGCAACCCCACTTTGGTCGATTTTTCCTTTCTTGAGAAGGATGGAGAGTACATCCATGTGGTTTTAGCGACCCGCCCCTTGTCCTGCAGGTTGTGATGGTGCGCTCTGTGATTGCCCTTGTCCGAGTGGAGCAAAAGGATTCACTCTCCCGATTGGCTCATCGACGAGCTCTTGGCTAAAATCATGAAGACTTTTGAACTCAGCATCGGAAAAAATCGCATCTGAGAGCGTAATCGCTTTCAATTGCAACAGCAGTGATATCAAGTCCTGATCAGCAGGAGCCGCAATAGAAACTTCCTCCGTCTGTAGCAGCGGACCCTCTTCTTTTCCCGTAAAGAAATATGTGTATGCGAAAAATGCCACTATGAGGATAACAACTACCAGTATTGCGGTCTGATTTTCTTTAAAGAAGTTCATGGTTTAAGCCAATACGTTTTTACTTTCAAATTAAAATCATAAACACCGGTCGGCGTTGCAGAAAACGTCAGTCCAACCACATCAACCAATCGCAGACTTTTCTCTAAATCGCCAAGAAAACTTCTGAATGTGTCGTAGGTGCCGGTTACTGAAAATGAAAGCACCACTGAACCATGCGCATTAGTGTCGGGGCCGAGCTCCTTCCCTTGCACTCGTGAGGAATCGCCAGATATAGTGACACCTCGAACGCGCATGCCGTAGCGACTTGCTATTGAATCGAGATCAAGAATCAATCGAACGTTGTCTAAGTGATCAGGGAGCAGCTTCTGCAAATTGTCGAGCTCAACCTGCGGAAACGTGTTGTATCGTGCGAGCAATTTATCTCGCTCGTCTTGCAGCTCTTTTGAACGATTGAGTGCCTGATCAATCTGGGCTTGCTCCTGAAGCAACTCTTTAACTTTCGTATACTCAGGATCTATGTAGCCAAAAAACAGAGCTACCGCGATGATGACAAATAAAATTGGGGTAAAGAGTTTCATAAAGATTACGCGATATTACTCATTGGAATTTGTCGGCGCGGTTGTTTGGCTGGCTGACCCTGGGGCTGAGTACTTTAACTGTGCCACGTCGACCGTTGCCTCAAAGTCAAATTGAATCGATCCTGTCGAGCCAATGTTTACATTAGAAAAAATTGGATCGGTAATGATGTCGCTTTTTGATAGCTCCCCCGACTGCAGCGCTACAGCATTAAAGCTTTGCGCTTCCCCCTTTGCCGTAATAACAACGGCACCGCTGGCTGTTGGCGTGTAGGAGAAATCACTGAAACGAACTGTAGTGAGCATAAGTGCCTCAAGTTCATCAAAAAGCTTAGAAAGTGCTCCATGTTCCTGGAGAAGCGCTTCACCCGTTTTAATTCGAACGTCCAGTCGCGAAAGCTCCTTAATGGTCGCTGGCTCGAACGCGGCACGTGAGCGCTCAAGTGATTCTCTCTTTGCGGCTATTGCTTGCGTGGTGAGCTGCTTAAAGAGAAACACTCCACCAGAACCGAGAATGGCCAATATTAAAACAATTCCAGCGATGACATTCGCTAGTGCGACAGGATTCCCCTTCGGACTTTGCTTTCGCTCGACTTCAAGGGAGGCCTTCGGTATGAACGACGTCTTCACGCGCTCTTCCATACGCAAAGCGTACCATGCGTTCCCGCATACCTACTCGTAGAATCCTGAGGATAGTGGATGATTATTTTTGCAATCCTCGTAGTGCTAGTCCTACGGCAGCCGCAAATGAAGGCCCCGCTTCTTTCAAGACGTTATCGATGAATGCTGGCGCAGAAATCTTGTCGAACGGGGTCGAGAGGGTCACTCGAGCATCAAAGTATCTTCCCGCTACTTCTAGAATTCCCTTAAGTTCAGCTCCACCGCCAACAAAAACGATTTCCGAAATAGCTTTCCCCTCTTTGCGCTGATACGTCAGTAAAATACGGCGTGCTTCGGAGAAAATAAAATCAAGCGATGCCTCTCCTATAGAGTTATCGAGTAATCCCTTTTCCCGTTTGTGGATTTCCGCTTCAGCAAACGTTAGCCCTTTCGATTGTGACAGTGCGCGCGTAATATCTTGCCCGCCCTTTGGGATTGTGTGCGAAACATCAATAATGCCGAACTCGATAATAAAGACACGCGTACCAGAGGCACCAAAATCGATAACCATAGTTGGGGCAGTGCCGTGCTGATATGCGGAACGTGCCATTGAAAATGGTTCGACTTCATAAAACTTAGGACGGAGTTTCGTATTTGCAGTGATAGTCTCGAAACGTGAGAGTGTTTGATTGTGTATAGCGACCAGAAGGACGTCTGTTGCATTAACATTTCGCGGTACACCCTGCGCCCCTAGAAATTGAGCCTCTTCTTCGGGAATCTCAAACCAGTCGAGGGAAACTTCCGAGATAGGAACAGGAATATATTTTCGCGCCTCGAGAGGAACCATGGTCTGAAGATCTGCTCGATTTTTCGTTGGAAGCGTAATAACGCTAATCAAGCTTCCTGACAGCGGTATTCCAAAACCAGCGCTTTTCGCTGTGACATTTGCTTCTCTGACGAGGTCATTCAGTGCCTCACTCGTTTTTTCAGCTGGGGGATTCACGGATTGGCCAACCTCCCCTTTCCCGTATGGTCCAAGTGCAATTTCTCCGTACGTTTCCAAAACCGCAACGCCCTTTTGTTGAATTAGCTGAACAACTTTAATTGATGACGTGCCAATATCCACGCCAACAACGCTGTCGCTGTCCTTACTCGCGAGCGAGCCAGTGATTTGTGAAAATATTTGAGATAATCCGGGTATGGAAAGGGCCATAAGTATAGACTTATTTTCTAGAATACCATGGTGATGAAGTGGCTTGAGATGATTATTGACTTCGTGCTCCCGAAAAAGGAAGACGCGCGGTTAGCGGAGTCGGTGTCGAAAGAAACACTCGAAGCACTGTTCCACCCACGACTTGCAAAAGAAGTTTGGATAACTTCTTTTTTCCCGTACGCAAACCCTCACATACGGGCACTTATTAGGGGAATAAAATTTTACGGAGTAGTGACCCCTCTTCCCGTGGTGGGCACCATGATTGGCGAATACTTAGTGGAGATTATCGCCGACAAGAAATCACTCTCTGGCTGGGCGATACCCATCATTATCCCTATCCCGTCGTCGAGTGAGCGGTTACGGAATCGTGGGTACAACCAAGCAGAACGTTTTACGTGCCATATATATGAAGAGATCAAAGAATGGGCAGAACTAGATACACATTCACTTACTCGAACCGAACGAAAGAGTCAAACGCGTGTCGCAAAAAACGAACGCGAGCGTAATGTCTTAGGCGCATTTACTGTTCTGGAGCCTCGAGCAATTCTCGGGAGGCACATCATTCTAATTGATGACGTGGTGTTGAGTGGCAGTACATTAAAAGACGCTCGCCGCGCCCTCCTTTCGGCTGGCGCGGCGGATGTCCTAGCTATAGCGATAGCTCACTAAGGACACTACGTTTTTGGTTTTTCTTGCTCGACAAGAATTCCCCTCCCGATGAGCACGCGCTTAAGTGCCATAGCCTCACTTACGGCGCCAGCTGCCCCAAGAGCTCCTCTGTCTTCTTCAGGGAGAATTTTTAAATCTTCCTCAATTTTCTTTCGTAGAGATTCAATTTGCTCATACGCTCCGAGCACATACGGTTTATCTATATTTTTTGCCCGTAGCTCTTGATGGATGACAGGAACTCGCACCTGTATTGTCTGAACCCAGTCCTTAACACGACCTCGTCGCGCCTCAGGAGTAAGTGGAGCGGGTACCTCTCTTCTCGATGCTGTGTCCATATGCTCTATGAGTGATTAGGCTTCTATGTAACCACTATACGCCTCACCTACTGCATGGCAAGGAGGAAAATGACACCTAAAATAAGGCTTATCCTAGAACCGTGCGAATCAACGCCGCTGTCACTAAGTACGGATCCATGTTTGCTGCAGGACGCCTATCCTCAAGGTACCCCGACTTTGCGTCAGCCGTCGCCATAGGAATACGAATGGAAGCCCCTCGGTCTGAAATACCGTAGCGAAATTCATTAATTGAACAGGTTTCATGCTTTCCAGTAAGACGTTTCTCGTTCCCGGCACCGTACACGGCGATATGCTCAAAGTGTTTTCGCTTCAATTTTTCGCACGCTGCTTTTATTGCGGTCAGTCCACCTTTTGCGCGCATTTCTTTTGTCGAAAAGTTTGTATGACATCCTGCGCCGTTCCAATCCCCAAGAACAGGCTTTGGCGCAAGCGAAACTTCAATGCCGTATTCCTCGGCAACTCTATGAAGTAGCCAGCGAGAGAGCCACAGCTGGTCGGATACTTCAAGCGGACCAAGTGGTCCTACTTGAAATTCCCATTGCCCCGGCATTACTTCAGCATTAATTCCCGAAAGTGTAATCCCCGCCTTAAGACAAAGCTCAGTGTGGTCTTCGACCAGTTCTCGTCCCGAAATATTTTTACTTCCCACGCCACAGTAGTACGGACCCTGAGGACCAGGAAATCCTTGGTCTGGGAAACCGAGCGGACGGTTACCTTGAAACAAGGTGTACTCCTGCTCAATACCGAACCACGGATCGTGTTTGGAGTACTTTTTTACAAGTTCGCGCAACTTTGCTCGTGTATTTGTAGGATGCGGATCACCATTTGCTTCATATACTTCGCACATTACGAGCAAATGCGGTGCGCCACGAAGCGGATCGGGCAAGAAAAAAACCGGCTTCAACCGGCAATCACTAAACTTTCCTTCTGCTTGTTCTGTTGAGGATCCATCGAATCCCCATTCGGGCAGGTCACTCAATTTTGTAACAGGACCGTTAATAATTTTTGTCTTACTGCGGAGCTCTGACGTTGGCTTCTGACCATCGAGCCATACGTACTCAAGCATCACGCTCTTTCTAATAGTTGGCATACACTAATTCTATCAGTGCGCCGCACATTCCTGCTGTGGACAGTAATTGACCTTAACCTACTGAGCTTGAAGTCGAACCTGTTCCTGAATTTGTTGCTCTTCTGGAGTCGGACCTGTAGGAAATGGGCTGGGAATTACGGTATTGCCAATACCCGGAATTTGAACATTGTTGTACGTTCTAACTGATGGCACGTTCGGGACAACGCCGTACGGTAGATTGACTCCGCCCGGCGATACACTGCCCCCACTTCGCTGTGGCGCACTCTGCGACCTTTGCGCCCCCACTGCACTCTGCGTCCCATCACTGACCACTATTTGCACAGTGTCACGAAACTCCCGACTCCCCTTCTTGCAATAGAGCTCGACGTACGATGAACCGTTTGCTGCGGGATTCAACACAACGCTCTCAGTTCCCGTAACAGCAACCGACTTACTGACAGTGCCACTCGCTGTGGGATACGTAATACGACACTCTTTCAAAACACTTTTTAGCAAAACAGAACGAGAGACCCATCGAACGATTGATGCCTTGGAATTTGATACTGCAGCAGGCCCATCGGAACCATTTACTTTTACATCTATATATTTATCTCTTGGGAAAGCGTCTATAGCAGCGGCTGTTTGACCAATTCCAGCCAAGGTAAATACGTATGTATCCCAGAGCTCAGCAAAAAAATTCGCATGAGTGACGAACGGGACAGAAAAAATAAGTACAGCAAAAAACGAAACAATAATTTTTTTCATACGTTACGTACTTGTTATTGATTCAGTATACATGTGAACCCTATACGCCGAATAATAGCTTAATCCCAAGTATCAAGCCGACTATGAGAAACATTGAGCGTATGAAGGCATTCCCCTTGAGTCGACCAAACTTTGAACCGACCCATGCACCGATGGTAGAACCGAGGACAGCTGCAATCATGACTGGGATATCAACATACCCCTCACGAATTAAAAGCGCTGCGGCAAATACGCACCACAGAAACGCAGCCGCAAAGTAGTACCCGAGGGAGCTAATGAAATCTAAGCCCCGCGTAAAATGGCCAACTATAACAAAGAATATTCCGTTCCCCGCCCCAAACATACTCTCGTAAAAACCCATGACGAGCGCAGCAGGATATGCAAGAAGTTTTCGAAACCCTGAGTACGTTTTCTCGACGGTAGTTCCTACCGTCTTCTGTAAATAGGTATACGCAACCAAAAGCAAGATTATTATTCCAACGAGAATCTCAAGCGTGCGCGCTGGTACAGATAGGACGAAGAGGACGCCAAGGTATGCCCCGAAGAGACCGAGTAGGCTAAAGAGCCCGAGAAACTTCCAATCAATGCGCTTTCCGTGGAGGTAGTTGTAGGCAGCGGGCAATACCCAAAAAGCCGAACTCACTTTTTGAACCGCGGTCGCCAGCGGAAACGGCATGCCAAGCGCAATAAATACAGGGAGGTTAATTATCGACGCCCCACCGCCCGACAGTGCACTCAGGAAGGTAGCAACGAGCGTCGTTAGAAAAATGACGATTAATTCCACTTCTTGTAAGTATACAGGAGCTCGCTAGCGAATAACGCGTGTACTTTCTGGAAGTTTTGACTGAATGATTTCTAAGTCGGCTTCAGAAATGTCGTTGCCTGATACATTCAGTATTTCTAGCTTTTGAAGATTCCCAATTTCCTGAGGAATGCCCGTCAGTTTGTTGTTCGATAGGTCGAGAATCCGCAACTCAGAGAGTTGGCCTATCTCAGCTGGGATATTTGTCATGGAATTTTCGCTCACATCCAGCACTCTGAGTTTGCGTAAATGTCGAATTTCCGCTGGAATTGTTTCCGAAATACCACGTCCTGAAAGGTTGATTTCAACACGACCTACATCAGCGAGAATAGACTGAGGAAATCGATTCCCATCCTCAAGCGCCGTGATTTCGCTCGTTTCCGTAAATTCATTCGATGGAGTTCCCTCTGAGGACTGCGGAATCACTTCTTTCTGAGTGATATACAACGTCGCGCCAAGAGCAATAAAAAACGCGACGGCGAGAATTACGAAGATTTTTACTCGTGAATGCTGACGTTCGGCCATATTACGCGGACGCAGGTTTGGAGTGATTCTTCGAATGTTCGTGAATGTGATCTATTGAGCTATTTCTGTGCACAATTTCATCGTTCTTTACAGAAACGAAAAAGTCATATTCTGTTTCTGCTTTTCGTCCATACCACGCGAGGAAGTCGCTATCCATTTTTTTACTCTTAAGCATTTCTTCATTTTCTCGAATAAAGATAGTGTATTGATCAAATGCGTGTTGCTCAAAAAGATAGTTAAGCTCGAACGCTGCTTTCTTGCTGAATAGGTATATCCAATACGCAGCCCAGAAATAGAAGAACGCAAACGCCATCGGGATAAAGGTGTGCACCAACCAATTCCCTTTTTCAGCCTTTTTAGCGAGCTGCGAAATGACAACGACGTGCATCGTTTCGTTATCGCTCGCCATGCGGCCAAACCATGCAGTATTCGAGAGCGCAAGCGCTTTCTTCTCGTCCATAAAGAACATAGTGAGGAGCGTGAACGCTGCGGATTCCCATGAGTGATACGGAACTCGCGCGATTATTTCGACCGCGCGAAACTTGAGATACGATGGCTTCTTTCCATAGACCGTATTCCCACAGAACACAAGCAGCCCTCCAAGCATTTTTGGCAACCACCCTGCTTTGTACTTCTCGTATTTCTTAACGTATGCATCGAGCTCACTCGGGTCGGTGCTCAATTTCACTACTAATTCTTCAAGCTTCGGGTCTGCGTGTTGCAACATAAACTCTATACAGTATAACGTTTCAATTGCATTACGTCTCCGATAATAAATATCCACCCGAAAAGAACGCGTGGAAAAATTACTTACGAATCAATTTCCAGTGCTCACCAGAACCGAAGAGGAGCAGAAGGATGACCGCAGCAAAGTGTGGCACATGACCAGCAAGTTCGACGGGACCGAGCAGGAATAGAGGTATTGAGAAAAACACAGCAAGCGCAACTGCATTAACACGAGTAACGATGCCAAGTATAAAGACCAAACCAAATAAAGCCTCTACTACACCAGCAGAAATGGTGAACAGGTAATCTGAAAACGGCAGACCAAAATTAGCCATAAAGTTCCAATCATACTGCTTTAGAAAGTTAATTCCGTACTGCGGGTTCAATATTTTTTCTGTAAAACCGAGAATAAGCAGTGTTGCTCCCGTACCGACACGGAGTATAGGAATTGCGTACGGCTCAAATTTCTTCATCGTCTTGCCCAAGACTTTCATCTTGACGATGCTGAAGTAGTCGTTGCCCATAATGAAGGCAAACGCAGCTGTTGAAAGCACCCACACGTTCTCAAGCATCGGCTCAAGTCCTGAAACCAGAACACCCGCGAGCCAAAGTCCCGCTAGAAGTAGCGCGCTGATACGAGCAAACACACCTAAGAGAAACGAGAGGCCGACTGCAAACTGCGCATAAATAAGAAACATCGGAACACCCGACTCGAGAGAAAGATTTGGTGAGAAAAAATACTCATGCGTTGCAGCAATCATCAAAAATGCACCTGCGACCATCGAAACAACCGATGCTGCCCTATCGAATGCGTGCGCACCTTTAGGTCGTATAAAATCAAGCTGAAGAAGTTGCTTCTTCTCAAGCCACGTTCCTACTGCGACCATGATTAGGGCGATAGCGCCCCAGACCGCGAGATACAGTACGGTGGGTTCATTTGTAACGTACGGTGGCAATGAACCGTGCGCAAACCATTTCGTGTGGGCAAAGGCAAAGAATGGAACGAAAAAAACAGCGAGGGCGAGGAAAGGGAGCTTGTTCATTGTGTCCCCATGTTCCCACATGAATTACGTTTCTGATTTGCGGAGTGTGGATTTGAGGAGTGGAAGGGATTCGGTCACGAATCACTAAGTATTTTACTCCTAGTGCTCGCAAAATACTAAGTGTTCTCGACCCCGGCTCAGAAAAGTTCTCCCAGAACTTTTCTTCCGCCTTTCGAATCCCTCCCACTAAGCACAATGATGTAGTGCGACTGAATTCGCCTACAACTCTCGCCTCACCTATCGTTCGGCTCGGTCGCAGGCCCAGCTCACGGTTTTCCGAAGCGGAAAACAGCGTTCCGCTTTTCGAATCCCTCACGCAAAACGCGTAGGCGTTTTGCCCCTCTCCGCAAAGCTTTCGCTTCGCGAATGTCTTTGCGGTGTCTGTTTGAAAATATCCGAACGGAACTGGCTGGGCTCGGCGGGCAGAATTCCCCCCACACCCCTCTTCCGCCCGCCTCGCCTTGAACCGGAGCGGAAAGGCAAACTGCCAAAGAACCTGTTAAAAATGTCGGCTCGAACTTTATGCTGAATTCAAAACGGCTTGAAATTTCCCCGAAAAACGGCTGGCGAGCCCGCGTAGCGGGCGAGCCAATGACTTCATTTCCTAACTGGCGGAGAGGGAGGGATTCGAACCCTCGATACGGATATTACCCCGTATGGGGGATTAGCAATCCCCTGCATTCAGCCGCTCTGCCACCTCTCCAACTAACTAGGAAACTATAATCTACGGAACCC
>JACCDV010102302.1_pt1 | contig 67310 bp, 62 predicted proteins | sample 7446131 | NCBI WGS metagenome assembly JACCDV01 (sample SAMN15323448, study PRJNA562643) | freshwater metagenome | isolation source: river surface water | place: USA:Blue River Watershed | collected 2017-08-17
GGCGTGTTGTCAAAGAATGAGTGAATCACTCCCGATTGAATCGAGATTGTGTGTCGAGATTGTGCGCTTGCGAGCTGTGTGATGCTAAGAAAAAGTAGTGTGTAAATTAATTTCATGTCTGTAAGTTCGGATACTATAAAAGAAAGGTAACGTAATTTTTATAAAACACGTGTAGTGACTAGCGGGTCCGCCCTACTTCACCACCAACTTCTTCACCCAATGCATTTCACCTTGTGAAATATGCGCAAAGTAAACTCCGGGTGCTTGATCACTTAAGTCAAACGAATTATCAGAAGAAAGTTCATTGAGTTCAAATTGAGCCACTTGCTTCCCTTGTTGGTCTACCATGGTAATTCTTATTGGCTCAGTGCTTATGCTCGAAACCTGAAAAATGCCGTCTGAAGGGTTGGGGAAGATGCCGATTTCTGTTTCTGAAGCAGTGATCTCTTGTATCCCGACATATTGCCCATCTGGGTGATAGCCATCCGGGCCCGTACGGTAGGTGAAAAAACTAGTAATACCATCTTTATAGCTTCTGCCTGCAAAGATTAAGTCACCATCATCAAGAATGCTAATGGTACTAATCGTATTGTCTGAACTTTCATCGATAGCGAAGTATTTAAAATAGAGCAAGGGACCATTTTTGCGGTATTTGGCTACAAATTGAGTGGTAGCATATGTATTCATGTTTATGCATTGACCCATAACAAAAACCTCACCTGAAAGAGGGGAAATTTTAATATCGCGTATATCATATCCATACTCAGGCGGTAAGTTTCCAATCTTTTTATCCCAAATAACATTCAATGTAGAGTCTATGTATGCGACGTAAGCCGGAAAAGGATTGGGATTAGTTCCGTCAGTGGTTTTATAAAAAGCCAAGGCGAAAGCATTTTGATTTCCATCGCAATCAATCATACTTTCATCTGAAACTTCGCTGTTGTGATTGGAGTAGTTTGCAAAAATCTCTCGAGTTGTGTATACTGTATCAGAATTCCAATGCCAAAGAACCGGGCATAGTGTAAAATAAGTAAGTTCATTTACTGATTTCTGACGTTGAAAATTTCCGATTGTCAAAAAATCGTTATTATAAGGAAATGTTCTCTCAGCTATCCCATGCATAACAATTAGATTTTGATAAGTATTCGTAATTGGTAAAATGATACTATCTACTATTAATCCATTGTCATTTACTTTAATCAAGCGGGGAAATACAAGGGGAAATGCGGAAATAGGGGTCCCAGCTATAAAGGGAGAATTCTTCAACCCAGAAGCAATGTTAACGTCAGGTCCAATCCTGTCAAAAGCATGAGTTCTAATATTTGTATCAACACTATACTTATTTATTTCAAATTCGCCGTTAGGGTTTAGCTTTGTAATTTTTATTGAATCATCTAAACAATTAGAATTTGAAATGCATGTAACACTAGTAGCCATCAAAATATTTTCATCTGAAGTAAATGTTATTCCCACAACTGGCGAGAAAACTGAATCCCGATAATCCCAAACAGGCGTATTTGAAAGTTTATTTATCTTGATGAGGTAGTTTGAAAATGTTGCCTTTCCTGATAAATAATAATAGTCATTTTTTTCATCTATAGTAAGAGGTTTGAAGCCTGCTAAACTATTCGTAATATCACCTAGAGATGGCGTCGAATAATAATATCTCACCCCTCTCAAATCGTTGGTTTGTTGAGCGGAGAGATTTGTTATGACAAATAGCTGTAGAATCGAGAGTTGTATGAGCTTTTTCATAGGCGGCTTTTCTTAGATTACGAAAAGGGCTGGAAAAAGGGGGGGCTACCTCACCACCAACTTCTTCACCCATTGCAACTCACCTTGCGAAATATGCGCGAAGTAAACCCCCGGTGCTTGATCACTTAAGTCAAACGAATTATCACAAGAAAGTTCATTGAGATCAAATTGGGCTACTTGCTTGCCTTGTTGATCTAGAATGGTAATTCTCATGGGCTCAGTACTGATGCTTGATACCTGAAAAATGCCATCAGAGGGGTTGGGAAAGATGCCAATTTCTGTTTCTGAGGCCAAGACCTCTTCAAGACCTAAATACGCGCCATCTTCATGATAACCATCTGGACCGGTGCGGTAGGTGAAAAAGAATGCATTTGACAAAGAATCTCGACCGCGACCTGCAAAAATTAAATCACCGTCGTCTAATATACTCATGCAATTGATAGAGGTGTTTCTGAATTCATTGATGATAAAATGCTTGATGTAAATTTGAGTTCCATTTCTTCTATATTTTGCTAGAAATAAGCTTCTATACCAAGGATCCGTTTCGGATTCTACAAAACCACATGCGTAGATTACTCCATTTTCAGCATCATATTTTAGGTCCTCAAGGGTATACCAATAAGGCCTTGGAAATGTCCCAAGTTTCTTATCCCAAACAACATTTAAATTCGAATCTAAAAAGGTTAAGTAATTATATGTGGGTGATGACAAATCAATTGTATCAACTTCTTCACGCCTGAACACGGAAATAATGAATTCATTATCGTCGCCATCCATTTCAGTTAATTTATCGGATGAAATGACATTTGAATTGCCACTAAATCCCTCATAGACCTCTCTGGTTATAAACACTGAGTCTGAATTCCAATGCCAAATTACTGGACAACGACCTACAAAGTTTGGATAATCATCACCGGGTTGCCGCCAATAGTTACCAAAAGTCAGGTAGTCTCCTTTGTAATTAAATGTTTCAAAAGCTTCCCCCATATATACAGGGAAATTGTGATACGTATTTGTGGTGGGTAAATGAATACTATCTGTTACATTTCCTTCATCATCAATTTGGATAACTAAAGGCCAAACTAAAGGCCAAACACCCCCAGGCACTCCATCGTCTTGATTACCCGATGCAAAATTTTTGTTCTGTTCTAGATGATTTACGGATTCAATATAAAAAACACTCGAATCTGTTTTAAATTTCTTTGTAGAATAGCTACCGTCTAAATTGAATATTACGGTGCTTAATGAATCGTCAGGAGTATTCCATTGATTTGACGTGTAAGCGGCTAAAATTTGGTTATTCGGCAATACGGTATGAAAACTTGATTCTGAAGGCCAATGCCCCGTATAATCCCATGATACAGAGTTTGAATATTTATTTACACTTACAGTTGTAGCAACATCAGAAAACCCGTAAATAAAATTACCCGACAAAATGTATTGGTCACTTACCTCATCAATTTGGTTTGGTTTGAAATGATTTAAATTGGGTCCAAAAACTCCATAAAATGGCAAAGAATAATAAAACCTCACCCCTCTCAAATCGTTAGTTTGTTGGGCGGTGAGATTTGAAAATACAAAGAGCTGTAGAAACGAGAGGAGTATGTGCTTTTTCATAGGCGGCTTTTCTTAGATTACGAAAAGGGCTGAAAAAAGGGGGGGGCATATAAAAAACCGAAAAAATTATACATAAGAAGATCAATGTGTATAAATTATCCGTTTTTCTATACATAATAGAAGTGCCGTATATTAAAGCAAATGTGCGAAATTGGAAATTTGCTCTAATACCTTTTCAAAATCTGGTTGACCATTGTAGTAAAGTTTAGAGGTAGATTGATAACGTTTTCTAAATGATTCTCTTATTTCCGGATCGCTCAACAAGAGACCTGGATGTTCTTTAAGTGGAATAAGGTTATCAGCTCCTTTAATTCTTACGGCCTTGTGGGCTAAGTATTCTATACTTCCGATGAATGATTGAATGTCAGAATTACCCAATAAACAATATACATCATAATATTGGCGCATAAAGTTTTTGTTATCAGAAGCACCAGGATTGTCTTGGTTGCGGTATTTCCTGATAATCGTTTGCAGTTTTTCAATCAACGTATAACCAGGGTGATAACATTGAACGCCAATGGCCGTGTTATTAATGTAATTACCGCTTGCTTTTATTGAAACAAGGTGTTCCCAAATCCACGATGAAATATCAATGGGTTGATTCGGTGTTACGGTGTCAAAGCCAGCCTCAAGTAAAATACCGTCTTTAAGTCCTTCGAGGGTTGGTGTGTGACTTTGATAGTACAAGCGAATTCCGCCACTGCGGTATTTTTCAGAGTCATCAAAGTCATAATCTCGCTTAATTTCAATAATTCCATTTATTGAAAGTGATTTGGCGAGCACATCATAAAATTCTTTTCGGGCTGCCCTTACTTTAGGTTTATCCTCTTTTCCTTCGATTTCTAAACCAAAATTGGTTCGTATGTGAATGTCAATGTCCTCTGAAAAGCGATGAATAAACCCAAAGCCTTTCGACAACGAAGTTCCGCCTTTCAATTCAAACTCAATTCCCTGTTGCTGCATAGAAAACAAAGCATGCATGATCCAGTAATCCTTCTCAATTAATGTAATATCAATTCCTTTTTTGGAGGAAACAATAGAGAGCAGGTCTTTGAATTCCGGGTCGTTATGAATAAAATCAAGCATGCTGAAGTACGTTTCTAACGATAGTTTTTAATGCCCGTTTTGTTTTGCCTGTCCCGTATTGTTGAGTCGCCTTCATCAATGCATCCGTATCGAAATTTCTGACATTGAATGGTAATTTCTCTATAGCTTGGGATTCATCTTCGGCGAGATTTTCCAAATTGTTCAATAAATCAACAAGTAAATACTCTCTTGTGATATGTTTAGGGAAAGCGGATTTTAGTTTGAACTCAAAGGTTTTTCCATTCAATTGAAACTCACCTTTACGCTTATGATTATATACCCATGTAGTATTGTAAAGCTGCGTAAGCCCAAGTCCTAATGAATTAAAGGTATTGGGCGACACCAAGAGAAAATCCTCGTCTTTTAAAAATCGTTTTACTACTTGATGGTCATCAGGGGGGACAACACCAAATTTTGATTGTTTTGGTGCGTAATACAAGCCCTGATTCAATTTTACCAATGTTCCGTCTTTAATGAGCGTCGCTAAATGACGATCTATGGCCGTGGAATAATATTCCAGGTCAGAACGGCGATATACTTCACCTTGCTTGATATGTTGACGGAGAAGATCCATGACTCAATTACAAAAGTAAAGCACATTTTTTTGAAATGCATGTATTTTTCAGAAAATTTCATGCAAAAAACTATAAAGGTAAATCCTGATCCAATAATAACTCCCTAAATCTTCACCACTTTCCCAACCCAACTTCGCGCCTTGCCGGTAATTCTGATATGGTATTGCCCAACAGGCTGCATAGTTAGGTCCACATCAAAACCATTGAACAGTGAAACATCTTTAAATTGGTAAACTAATTTGCCAAATGCATCGGTGACTTCTAAATTCAGCACTTCATTTGTAGGAATTTTTATCTTGAAAAAACCTAAAGTTGGGTTTGGAAACATACTTAACTCAGCATCATTGTTATCAGGTACATGCGCCTCTTGAACCAATTCATAAACCAAGGTGTCTTTACAGCCTCTTGTGCTCACCGTAATTTGATAGGACTGAGTCTGCGCGTAGAGATGTTGCGCCAAAAACAACTCGCTCGAATCAGAATAAGCAGTTTGGAAGTTGGTCGAAGTAGAACCGTCTCCCCAATCAATGGTTGTCTCATAAAATGAGTCAGCCTCAATTTGTATTGATACCAGTCCATCTTGCTCATTGATTTGCACATCGTGCATCAAATCTGTCATTCTACCTATGCAGTTGACTTTGGCTACGAAGGCTTTTTGTTCTAGTCCATAAACCAATGATTCCTGAATGCCTCCGAATAAAATTATATCATCTTGAGAAAGCAATATAGCATCATGTACAACAGTGCTATTATTTTTCGAAGTGTAGTGTGATCTTTCCCAAATTATACTACCACTTGAATCGATACATAATAAGCGAATCTGAAGACTTGGTTCTCCATTTACTTGTTGAAAGTCTCCATCCTCACCTTTAAAAAGGTCATTCCCAATAAACACTAAATTACCAGACTTGAGCTCTATTCCGCTCATAATCCAAGAAGAAGTCCAGTTTGATTGCTGCATCCAATTATTTATTGGATATTGTTTTTTCCAAATCGCATTACCGTCTTGGTCAAATTTATATATATAACTAGTGTAGCTTGAATTTGAAATATTGAAAATTGTGTCCTTTAAGCCAAAACAATAAATACAAGAATCAGAGCCCTGTATGCAAGAGCTTGATGTATTTTGGTCTGTTGAGTATAATTGTTGCTTCCATGATAAGTCTTCATTTAAAATAAAAATCCGAGCTGTCGATGGCATTGAAAATGTATATGGCGTATTTGCTTTAATTAGGTAAGAATTATTTTGGAGCTGTGTCACTTCGGTAATAATACCGCTATTATTTGACAGCAAACTAGAAAAATCAGTTTTACTTATCAATGTCAAACTAGTATCATATAAGCTCATTAGCATTTTACCATTAGGACTTTGTCCATAACAGATTAAACTTCCGTTTTTTTGAATACGAATGGCCTCGGAGTAATTATCCGGTTCTTGTAGGAATGGATAAGCATCTGGAACTTTATTCCAGATTTCATTTTCATATGGGTTTGGAAATTTCTTAATAGATTGAACTCCCAAATCTCTACTGAAAGCATAAAGATTCCCATTTGAATATCCTAAAATAGATCTCGTTCCAGGTATTAAATATGTGTTTTCAGTCTTTTTGAAAACAATATCGCCATTGTTGGGATTTATGAATTCATATGTTCGATTATAAGTTTGGGAAGTAAAATCAAATTCTATTCCCGTCAATAATATTGTATCATTCTCTAATAATACACCCCCATAAAAGTAATTCCAAAAATTTGGATAAACTGAGTCAGAAACTGTATGAATCCTATTGAAATACGGGTATGTTGAAGGGGTTTGAGTGTAAGCGCAAAATGTGGTGAAAAGAAGACTGAGCAGGAAGCGTATTTTCATGGAATTTTGGCGATATACGGGCCTAAAGGTAACGTATAACAGTGTGGTTTATTTTAGAACATGTTCTAAAAATGCCCCGCATTGTAATGATGAATCGCTTTATTCTTTTGCGCTAATCGTTTTTCATAGATTATTGGCTACTTGCCATACTTTTCAAGCAAGAGCTCATTGAGGGTGCGGACCATATTGTTTTCCTTTTCTAAATCCGCAACACGCTTATTCATTTGCTCAAAAGTATGACTAAAAAGCAAGAAGAAATCATAATTCAGAACCGCTGAGATCACCTCGAGTAATTCCGTATCAATCGAACTTCTCGTTAAAATAGAATATACGTTACCTCTCGACTTATTAATTTTTCTGGCAAACTCAGTAACTGACAAGTCGCTATCATCAAGGACACGCTTTATTTCTCGACCAATATGCATCTGCCCCATGACACAAAATTGCTCATTGTGTTGCTCATTTATATTATACAATACGCTTGTATTTTTGTACTTATGTGTACTATTTTATTGTACATTTGAGTTATTAATCAATTATTTTTAACCAATTCAACATGAAAACTATTACAAAAATTGGATTGATTGGCTTGCTCACATTTACCATGTTCAGCTGTGCCAAACCAGGCTGTACTGATCCATCTGCAACAAATTATAATTCTTATGCTAAGAAGAACGATGGTTCTTGTGAATACTCTACTAAGCTCATATTCTGGCAAGATTTAGATGCTGCACAATCTTGGGATCCGTTCGGCGTCACTTCATTAAAGTTCTATGTCAATGGAACTTACGTAGGTTCTTGTATTGCAACAGAATATTACCCGACACAACCCTCTTGCTCCGCAAATGGGCAAGCATCCTATACGATTAATTTAGGTAAAAACACCTCGGGAAATGTTAATGTGAAGATAACAGATCAAACTGGAGACACTTGGTATGATGAGTATATAACTGTAGACAACTCCGAATGTAATTACTATCAATTCTTTTAATTTTTGAAGAATGAAAAAATTGATTGTACTTTTCTTTCTTGCCACTTTTCATGTTTCATTTGCTCAAATTTATGTGACCAATAAAACCAACGAACCAATATGGGTTGCAACAGTAACTTACCAAAACTCTAATGGATTCAAAGGAAATGTCTCAAATGGCTGGTACAAAATAATTCCAGGAGAACGCAAGAATTGTGGAGGTAAATTATATGATGGTGACAATACCTATTTTGTGCATGCACATACAACTGGATATAAAAGAATTTGGGGGAATGACCATTATTTTGCAGTAGATAAAGTGAATGCCTTCAGAATTGAAAATTGTGACATGAAGTATACATTACAAAATCCCAATTATAAAAGTGTGGGCTTTTCGAAGAATTTCGTACATATCGGATTTTTTGAATCGTATGATGTAGAATTCATCATTAGATAATATTCCGAAAAAACAGAAATAGTTTAATTTAATTTCAACCAAAAAAAAAGGAACCTCGCGGTTCCTTTTTTTATTATCCTAAGTAGCTTTTCAGTACTTTGTTTTTGTTGGTGTGTTTGAGGCGGCGGATGGCTTTCTCTTTGATCTGGCGGACGCGCTCACGGGTGAGGTCGAATTTGTCGCCGATTTCTTCGAGGGAAAGTGGTGCTTTGCCGTCAAGGCCGTAGAACATGCTGATGACTTCGCTTTCACGCGGGGTGAGGCTTGTTAATGAGCGGCGAATGTCAGAACGCAATGATTCTAGGGTAAGATTGGCTTCTGGGCCAGGAAGTGAGTCTCCTTGCATGACGTCGTACATGGTAGAAGTTGATTCATCTCCTTCGATGAGTGGGGCATCCATTGAAATGTGACGGCCATTCTGAGAAAGCGTTTGCTTCACCTCTTCTGGTGTTACGTTTAGGAATTCAGCCAACTCGTCTGCTGAAGGTGGACGCTCTAGTTTTTGCTCTAGTTCTGAATAGGCACGGTTGATTTTGTTGATGTTACCGATCTTGTTCAAAGGCAAACGTACGATACGTGCTTGTTCTGCTAATGCTTGAAGAATTGATTGACGAATCCACCATACAGCGTATGAAATGAATTTGAAACCACGGGTTTCGTCAAAACGCTCAGCTGCTTTAATGAGGCCAAGATTTCCTTCATTGATCAAGTCTGGTAAAGCAAGACCTTGATTTTGGTATTGTTTTGCTACTGAAACCACGAAGCGAAGGTTTGCTTTTGTCAAGCGCTCCAATGCGATGCGGTCTCCTGCCTTGATTTTACGAGCAAGTTCTACTTCTTCATCGGCGGTGATTAAGTCCACACGACCGATTTCTTGTAAATACTTGTCTAAAGATGCGGTCTCTCTGTTAGTGACCTGTTTTGCGATTTTTAACTGCCTCATAATTTTTAATTGCCCTTGCTTGTACTGATAAAATGAAGAAAGGTTCGACTTCAACGCATTTTTTTTTCGCTCGTTACAAAGTTTTGAGCAAAATATACCATTGACTGCATATTTTACGGATGCTGACGAATATTTAAGGTACTGAAATTGTGATTTTTATGCGCTGAGAACACTTCCTACTACTATAAACCTTCAAAGCGCGTTTTGTTCTCATGAATTATTTAGAATCCAAGCGATTTTGCAAAGCGTGTAGCCAAACCTTACATGGAAGGCGCGATCAAAAGTTCTGTTCGGACCATTGCCGGAATACCTATAATAATCAGCACTACGCAGCGCAAATGGCAAACCTCAAAAAAATCAATGGCATTTTGCGCAGTAACCAACAAATCCTGTGTCGGCTCTCCAAAGGAAAAAGAAAACCAATTGCACTCATGGAGTTGCTGAAAAGTGGATTTCAATTGGCTTATCATACGCATACCAAGCAAGCGAAAAATGGAGAAACCATTTATTTCTGTTACGATTATGGCTATCTTCGATTGGATGAACAGATGGTTCAAATCATTAGCCCAATATAATTTTATTGCATAAAAAAAGCCAGTATTGCTACTGGCTTTTTGTTTGGGGAGGAAGACGGGTCTCGAACCCGCGACCTTCGGAACCACAATCCGACGCTCTAACCAACTGAGCTACAACCTCCGTTTAAGTGGGTGCAAATATACAAAATCTTCTTCAAATGATAAAATCCGATTTTGCAAATAGTAATTTTTTCTATTCGTAATTTTGCAGCTCACATTCCAAAATCTGAAGATGTCCGTTATCAATACAACAATACTTGAACAAGCCATGAACTATAGCGCTTATATGGCGCTGACTGAACAGTTGGTAAATGAAGGCCGCACCAGTGGCCCCAACCAGAGTGAAGCTTATGTGTATTACACAAAGCTCAATCTGCAAAGAATGAACCGACTCAATAAAACCATCACTATTCCTACTGAGCTGAGTGAACTTATTGCTCAAAAAGCACAGCACTGGACTTGGCTCATCATAACCGAACCTTGGTGTGGAGATGCAGCACAATGCGTTCCGGCTCTAGAAAAGCTTGCTTCGTGTAGCCCCAATATTCAAACAAAATACATCCTCCGTGACGAAAACCCTGAGGTCATGGATGCTTATTTAACGAATGGAGGAAGGTCTATTCCGAAATTGATTTGTTTGGATGAACAGCTTCAAGAAGTATTTACATGGGGGCCAAGACCCGACGTGATTCAAGCCGTCATGAATGACCTCAAGGCTAACGGAGTGACTGAAATTGCTCAGATTGTAGAAGCCATTCAGAAAGCTTACAACGATAACAAGCAAGCTGGTATTTATGAGGAGCTCGCTACAGTTTTGAACAGCATCTAAACTTGAATATAAATCAATAAAAAAAGGGGGCGCTGGCCCCCTTTTTTATTGAATCAGTATTTTAATTAGAGTGTTCCTCTGTTTTCTTGTTCGCGTTCGATGGCTTCAAATAAAGCCTTAAAGTTTCCTTTTCCGAATGATTGCGCACCTTTTCTTTGGATAATTTCAAAGAACATCGTTGGGCGATCCACGACTGGCTTGGTGAAGAGTTGTAATAAGTAACCTTCGTCATCGCGGTCAATAAGAATGCCATGAGACTTCAGCAGTTCAACATCTTCATCGATGGCACCCACGCGCTCGAGTAAATCATCATAGTAAGTTTCTGGAACATATAAAAACTCAACCCCACGATCGCGCATGGCAGATACAGTGGCTACGATATCATTAGTAGCAACGGCGATGTGTTGTACACCTGGACCATTGTAAAAATCAATGTATTCTTCAATTTGAGACTTTTTCTTGCCTTCGGCTGGCTCATTGATTGGAAATTTAATGCGGCCGTTTCCGTTAGACATCACTTTAGACATCAAGGCTGTGTAGTCTGTAGAAATGTCTTTGTCGTCGAAAGAAACAATTTGCGCAAAACCCATGACCTTGCCATAGAATTCTACCCAGTCATTCATTTCATTCCAACCTACATTCCCTACCATGTGGTCGATAAACTTAAGCCCAACTGGCTCAGGGTTGTAATGCGATTCCCACTTTTTATAGCCCGGTAAAAAGATGCCGTTGTAGTTCTTACGCTCTACGAAAATATGAACGGTTTCGCCGTAAGTATAGATTCCTGATCGAACTACATAACCATTTTCGTCTTCTTCACGAGTTGGTTGCATATAAGGTTTTGCGCCGCGCTTTGTCGTTTCTTCAAATGCTTTTGTAGCATCCTCAACCCAAAGTGCCACCACTTTAACACCGTCTCCGTGTTTATTAATGTGAGCATTGAGTTCACCGTCTTCTTGTAATGGTGTAGTAAGAACGAGTCTGATTTTATCTTGCTTGAGCACATACGATACGCGGTCTTTCATGCCTGTTTCAAGACCAGCATAGGCCTCTGACTGAAAACCGAAAGCAGTTTTGTAGTAATGTGCACTTTGCTTGGCGTTGCCTACATAAAGTTCAACGTAGTCAGTGCCGAGTAAAGGAAGGAAATCTTCGGCGTCGTGAAATATTTTTTCTAGACTGTAGTCGTAGTTTTGAATGTCTTTTAAATTTTTAATCTCTGCCATAAAGGTGAATTTAAGTCAAAATTAGGGATTAAAGCCGAGTTAATGCTGCCAAGAGAACATGTAATCTGGCAATTCCAGTTCTAAAGCACGTTTGGTCAAACAAAGCGGCTTAAAGGTATCGACCATGACAGCGAGTTCTTCCGTTTCTGTTTTTCCTATACTTCTTTCATAAGCTCCTGGATGCGGGCCATGCGGAATACCTGCCGGATGCAAGGTAATTTGTCCTTTTTCAATGTTATTGCGGCTCATGAAATCACCGTCAACATAATAAAGCACTTCATCGGAGTCAATATTAGAGTGGTTGTATGGTGCCGGAATGGAATCCGGATGATAGTCGTAAAGACGCGGCACAAATGAGCACACCACAAACGCCGACGTTTCAAAAGTTTGATGTACGGGTGGTGGTTGGTGTACACGCCCCGTTATTGGTTCGAAGTCATGGATGGAGAACGCATAAGGATAATTATAGCCGTCCCAACCAACAACATTAAATGGATGATGCGCATACGTGTAATCGTACAAAACATCTTGCTTTTTAATTCTGATCAGAAAATCGCCTTCTTCATTATGGGTTTCCAATTCATGTGGCGCTCTGATGTCGCGCTCGCAGAATGGAGAATGCTCTAGCAATTGACCAAACCAATTTCTGTAGCGTTTAGGCGTATAAACAGGATGAAAAGACTGTATGATAAACAAACGGTTGTTTTCATCATTGAATTCTAACTGATAAATCATACCGCGTGGAATCACGAGGTAATCTCCGTAAGCAAAATCAATATTTCCGAGTTGGGTGCGCAATTTACCAGAACCTTTATGAATAAAGATGATCTCGTCAGCATCTGCATTCTTGTAGAAATAATCTTTCATGGAAGCAGAAGGCGCAGCAAGCTCAATGTAAACATCTGAATTTACCAACACCGGAACACGGCTCTCGACGTAATCAGGGTTTGATTTCAAATCATACCCTCTGAAACTGCGCATCAACATATTTTTTTGAATGGCAATTTCAGGGGCAATATTTTTCTGAGCTCCAACTTTCTTAACGACAGTTGGCGGTTGAATGTGGTATAGCAACGAGGACATGCCGTCAAAACCAATGGTTCCGAAGAGTTGTTCGTGGTAAATGGATCCGTCCGGCTGGCGAAAAACGGTGTGTCGCTTGTGAGGAATTTGACCCAATTTGTGATAAAATGGCATTGTTTTCAGTTTTAGTTAGGACAAAACTAAACGAATCAAGGACTGCAACAAATGATTTTGGTCAGTTTTCTGTAGATGAAAAAATTACTTTTTCAGAGCACATGCAGAAAAGACATTATTTTTGTTGCAACATCAATTCAACAAAATGACAAAAATCTTGGTTATTGGTTCTTGCGGACAAATCGGAACCGAACTCGTTTTAGCACTCCGAACTAAATTTGGTAACCAAGCAGTAGTGGCTGCAGACCTCAGAGACACCTGTCCTGAAATTTTACAAGATGGTCCTTATATAAAGCTTGATGCACTAGATCGCGAGCAGGTAAGAGCTTATATCATCGAACAAAAAATTGAGCAAGTCTATTTACTTGCTGCTCTTTTATCAGCAACTGCAGAAAAAAACCCGGACTTTGCCTGGAAATTAAATATGGAAGGTTTGTTCACCATCCTGGACCTCGCTAAAGAAGGCTACCTCAAAAAAATATTTTGGCCGAGCTCTATTGCCGTATTTGGCCCCACTACCCCAGCCGATCAAACGCCACAGCATACAGTCATGGAGCCCACAACGGTGTACGGCATTTCTAAACAAGCTGGCGAGCGCTGGTGTGAATACTACCACAATAAATTTGGCGTCGATGTACGCAGCATACGCTACCCTGGCCTCATTTCATACAAAAGCCTACCTGGCGGTGGCACCACCGATTATGCGGTTGATATTTTCTACAAAGCAAAATCTGAAGGGAAGTTTACCTGTTTTTTAAGCGCAGACACTGCCCTACCCATGATGTTTATGGACGATGCCATTCGTGGCACCATTGAATTGATGGAAGCCCCAGCAGAAAAAATTAAGATCCGTTCTGCCTATAATTTAGCAGGCTGCAGTTTTACACCAGCCAAACTAGCCCAAGAAATTCAAGCCTTACAACCCGGCTTTGAAATCAACTACGCCCCAGACTTTCGTCAAGCCATTGCAGACAGCTGGCCAAATTCAATCGACGATTCTCACGCCTCCACAGACTGGGGCTGGAAAGCACACTTCGACACCAAGGCGATGGTGAAAGTGATGTTGGAGAATGTAATTGCTTAAAAAAAATGTTGCACTTGAAGCTTATTAAATAAGGCTTCATCAACTTTTTTAATAGAAATTATTTTTTTGTTTAATCATTTTGTTGTTTTGTTAAACAAATTATGTTTAACTTTATCTCGTAATCGTTAAACAAAACTATTCGCCATGTCTACAATTGAATTCAATGAAGCATTAATTGGTCTAGAAAACAATTTGCAATCTTTTGCGCTTTCTTTTACAAGAAATCGAGAGGACGCAAGGGATTTAACGCAAGAAACCATGTTAAAAGCGATCACGTATCGCAATTATTATACGCCTCAAACCAACTTTAAGGCGTGGGTCTTCACAATTATGCGTAACTTGTTCATTAATCAGTACAGGAGAAAGGTTAAATCTGGTGCTATTTTCGACCACAGCAAAGAATTATTTTTGGTCGGCAACATCCAGAGCCACGACGACAACGCAATAGAGAAGATTGGTGTAAAAGACATCAACAAGCAAATCAACTTATTAGGAGAGGAATACAAAGAGCCTTTTGAAATGCATTTTGAAGGCTTCAAATACAAAGAGATCGCAGACAAACTAGGTATTCCGATCGGAACCGTGAAAAGCCGGATTTTCATCGCTCGCAAGAAGCTGATGGAAGCTTTACCGGAATTCGCATTTTCGGCAAATTAATTTATGACAAAAAAAATACACATTATTGGCTCGGGAATTTCGAGCCTATCAGCTGCTTCTCATTTGGCAAAGGCTGGGCATCAAGTTACTATTTTTGAAAAGAACAGTTCTATTGGTGGTCGTGCCCGACAATTTGAAGTGGATGGTTTTGTTTTTGATATGGGGCCCTCCTGGTATTGGATGCCCGATGTTTTTGAAAAATTTTATCAGTCTTTTGGCTATACAAGCTCAGACTTTTACGAACTCAAAAGACTAGACCCTTCTTATCGTGTTTATTGGCCTGACCACAGTTACACAAATGTACCTGCTGAAATGCCAAAACTTGAAGCATGGTTTGAATCTTTAGAACCAGGTAGTTCCTTAAAACTTCAGGCCTTCTTAAAAGATGCTGCTTACAAATACAAAGTAGGCATGGAAGACCTCGTGTACAAACCGAGCTTGAGTCTTACCGAATTTTTTGACAGCCGCGTGATGGGTGGGCTTTTCAAGATGCATTTGTTTTCTTCTTTTTCAGCCTTTATCCGCAAATATTTCAAGCACCCAAAAATTTTATCTTTACTAGAGTTTCCTGTTCTTTTCTTGGGTGCGATGCCCAATGAAACGCCTGCGCTCTATTCTTTAATGAACTATGCCGATATTCAACTCGGGACCTGGTACCCCATGAAAGGCATGCACGAATTCATTAAAGCCTTTGCACGCATTGCCCAAGAACAAGGTGTAGAAATACACACCGACGCCAACGTGGAGCAAATAGTCATTGAAAATGGACAAGCTGTTGGGGTTAAAGTGAATGGTGAAATCAAGCGTGCTGATATCGTTATTTCTGGTGCCGACTACGCACACACTGATCAAGCGTTACTTGGTAAAAATGCTAATTACACTGATCAGTACTGGGACAAACGCACCATGGCACCTTCAAGCCTGTTGTTCTATGTAGGTATCAATAAAAGACTCAACAACTTAGAACACCACAATTTGTTCTTCGACGAATCTTTAGAAGAACACGGCAAAACCATTTATAAAGATCCAAGTTGGCCAGCAAAACCACTCTTTTACATGAGTGTTCCTTCGCTTACAGACCCATCTGTTGCGCCCGCTGGTTCAGAAAATTTATTCTTTTTGATCCCGCTTGCTCCGAATCTAAAAGATGACGAAGCAACCCGTGAACATTATTTTGAGCTGCTTTTAGAGCGCCTCAAAACACTTACCGGCAACGATATCAAAGACAACATCGTTTATAAAAGAAGTTTTTGTGTTGCTGACTTCAAAAAAGACTACAACGCATTCAAAGGCAATGCATATGGTTTGGCCAATACTTTGCGCCAAACAGCAATTCTCAAACCCAGCATCAAACATAAAAAAATTAAAAACCTCTATTACACCGGGCAATTAACTGTGCCAGGCCCTGGTGTACCTCCTTCAATTATTTCCGGAGAAGTCGTTTCTAAACTCATCCTTGCTCAGCACGCTTAAAACTATTAACTATGAAAGCACTATTTGACCAAATTAGCCAAGAAATGAGTGAGCTGACTACCAAACGTTACAGCACCTCTTTCTCATTAGGTATTAGTTTTTTAGACAAAGAAATTCAGAAACCTATTTATGCCATCTATGGTTTTGTGCGCTTTGCGGATGAAATTGTAGATACTTTCCACGGCTACGACAAAGAAAAATTATTAGCCGATTTCAAAGTCCAAACATATGAAGCAATTGCTGCGGGCATTTCTTTAAATCCGATTTTAAATAGTTTCCAATGGGCCGTGAACCGTTACCAAATTTCGGCTGAGCTCATTGACACCTTCCTTGATTCCATGGAAATGGACCTCCAAAAACAAACCTACGACCAAGGTAAGTATGAAACCTATATTTTAGGTTCTGCTGAAGTAGTTGGCTTGATGTGTTTGAAAGTTTTTGTAGAGGGCGACCAAGACCAATATGAGCAATTGAAGCCTTACGCCATGAAATTAGGTGCTGCTTTTCAGAAAATTAACTTTCTAAGAGACCTCAAAGCAGATTACCAAGAGCTCGGTAGAACTTATTTTCCAGGGATTAATTTGGCACAATTTAATAATGCCATCAAAAAAGAAATTGAAGCTGATATTGCCCTCGATTTTCAGATGGGCTATGAAGGGATTTTACTGTTGCCAAGAAAAGCACGCTTTGGTGTCTATATGGCCTACAAATATTACTTCAAACTCTTTAAGAAAATCAAAAGCACGCCAGCTGAAATGGTGCTCAATGAAAGAATTCGCATTCCGAACTATCGTAAAATGCGCATCTTACTCACCTCGTACGTGCGTCACAATTTAAACTTGCTATAATGCCAAACGAATACGTCATTCTTGTCGACGAGCAAGACAACGAAATTGGTCAGCTTGAAAAAATGGAAGCGCATCGCTTGGGCCTTTTACACCGAGCTTTTTCCATCATTTTATTTAACCACAAAGGAGAAATGTTGTTGCAGCAAAGAGCCGCTCATAAATACCATTCTCCTCTTCTCTGGACCAACACTTGCTGTTCACATCAACGCCCGAATGAAAGCAACTTGGAGGCAGCCAAACGTAGGTTGCAAGAAGAAATGGGAATGGAAGTTGAACTCCACGAGTCTTTTTCTTTTACTTACAAAGCTCAGCTAGATCAAGGTCTTACTGAACATGAACTAGATCACGTACTTTTTGGTTATTGCAACCATCAGCCCAACATTAATCTCGATGAAGTCGCTGCTTACAAATGGATTACCATGGAGGCTTTACTTCAAGATCTCGACCGCAACCCAGCAGCTTACACCGAATGGTTCAAAATACTATTAAATCAACACCTAGAAAAAATTACAAAAGCAGCTTATGAGAGTGTGTAGACGAGCAACCTTCAATGCAGCGCATCGCCTGTATCGAAAAGACTGGACCAACGAAAAAAATGAAGCCATTTTTGGCAAGTGTAGTAACCCTAATTTTCATGGGCACAATTACACCTTAGAAGTTTGGGTCGAAGGAGAAATCGATCAAGAAACGGGTTACCTCATCGATCTCAAAATTGTCAAAGACCTCATCAATGAAGAGGTGCAAGAGCGTTTTGACCACCGCAACCTCAATCTAGACTGCCCAGAATTTGCTAACTTGAACCCTACTGCAGAAAATATTGCGGTCGTGATTTGGAAGCTCCTGCGCAAGAGGCTCGATCAAAAATATGGCCTGAGCATCAAACTCTGGGAAACACAAAATAACATCATAGAATATAGCGGTTCATGAGTTCAGCGATTTTTTGGCATCGGCGAGATTTAAGAATTCATGACAACGCCGGCCTTTATAAAGCACTTAAAAAGCATCAAAGCGTACAGGCGGTTTTTATCTTTGATCAGCAAATCTTACAACATTTACCCGCCAACGACCAAAGAGTACTGTTTATTTATCAAGAAATTGAAAAATTAAAACAGGCTTATCAAGAATTAGGCGCAGACCTCAAAGTTTATTTTGGTCATGCAGCAACGTTGATTGTCGAACTTGCTCAGGCCATGAAGGCCGAGGTGGTTTATGCCAACCGAGACTACGAACCACAGGCTTTGTTGCGCGATACCGCTGTTTTCGAAGCACTTAAAAAATTGGATATTCAATTCATAGGCGCCAAAGACCAAGTGATTTTTGAAAAATCAGAGGTAGTAAAAGACGACGGCAAACCCTACACCATTTACACGCCTTATGCACGCAAATGGAAAGCCAAACTCAACGAATTTTATCTCAAGCCCAACCCCACTGAAGCCTACTTTCAAAATTTAGCGAAAGTTGCGCCAACGCCACTGATCAGCTTGGAAGAAATGGGTTTTGAGACAGCTCATACACAAGCTTTTCCAAAATCTGAAACACCTATTTCGGTACTTAAAAATTACCACTTACAGCGCGATACCCCATCTGTAGCCGGAACCTCAAGGTTGAGTTTGCATTTGCGCTTTGGTACCATTTCGATTAGAAAACTAGCTCAAGAAGCGCTTCAAACCAACGAAAAGTACCTCAACGAACTCATTTGGCGTGACTTCTATCAAATGATTCTGTTTCATTTTCCGCAAACCGTTGACAGCGCTTTCAAACCTGCCTACGACAACATCTTGTGGGAAAATCAAGAAAGAGATTTTAACGCGTGGTGCGAAGGAAAAACAGGCTATCCGTTAGTAGACGCCGGCATGCGCGAACTCAATGAAACAGGCTTTATGCACAACCGCGTCCGGATGGTTGTTGCGAGTTTTTTGACCAAACACCTCTTAATTGATTGGCGCTGGGGAGAACGCTACTTTGCTGAAAAACTTTTAGATTTCGAATTGGCCAGTAATATAGGCGGTTGGCAATGGGCTGCGGGTTGCGGCTGTGATGCCGCTCCTTATTTTCGGGTGTTTAATCCTGAGGCACAGCAAAAGAAATTTGACCCTAACTATTTATACATCAAAAAATGGGTTCCTGAATTTGGAACACCGCAATATGTTCAACCAATTGTCGAGCATCGTTTTGCCAGAGAACGCATCCTTGCCCGATTCAAAGCAGCACTACAATGAGTACACCCATTCAAATTGGCGATTCATGCCCAGATTTTACACTACCTGATAGCAACGGACAAGCGCTTCAAATCAGTTCTTTACTCGGTAAGAAGATTCTTATCTTGTTCTTTTATCCCAAAGACGACACACCGGGCTGTACCAAAGAAGCTTGTGCATTTAGAGATGCCCACACAGATTTTGTAGAAATGGGCTGTGAGGTGCTTGGTATATCCTCTGATTCAAAAAGCTCACACCAAGAATTTCAGCAGAAACACAATTTACCCTACACGTTGCTTTCTGATCAACAAAAAAAGGTACGCCAATTGTTTGGCGTACCTGGTAATTTATTTGGGCTTATCCCCGGACGCGTTACTTATGTAATTGGTCTGGATGGAAAAGTTGCCGGTGTATTTAATTCTCAAACCAATCCTTTAGGCCACATCGAAGAAGCTAAAAAAGTGGTTCAGCGCTTGCTTACTGCTTGATGAATTGTAGTTCAGCATTGAGTTTGATCTCATCGCCAACTACAATGTTTCCTGCTTCAGTAACAGCACTCCAAGTTAAACCGAACTCACTGCGCTTGATGCTTCCGTGGATAGTCATGCCCGCTTTAGTTTGGCCATAAGGATCAACTGCGATACCTGCAAATTCTGCTGTTAAAACAACTGGTTTTACTTGACCTTTAATTTCTAAATGACCAGCGATTTCCAAAGCGTCATCTGATACTTTTTTCACTTCTGTTGAAGTAAATTTTAATGATGGGTGATTTTCTGCATCGAAGAAATCAGCTGATTTCAAGTGACCATCGCGGTCTGCTACACCTGTATTGATGCTATCAATTGCCGCAGAAAAATCAAATTTTGCGCTGCTGAAGTCGTCACCCGCTGTGGCAACACTTGCATCAAACGCACCAAATGATCCGCTTACATTTGAAATCATCATATGACGCACTTTGAAGCCTACTTCACTGTGCATGCTGTCTACTTTCCAATTTGTTTCCATTGTCTTTAATTTATTATTTGCTACAAAATTAGACCATAGCACGGAGCTAAAAATTGACCTGCGTTAAGACTTTTAAGAGAAGTGCAAAAAGTGTACTTTTGAAAGATGAGAATATTTTTATTGAGCTTTATCATTGGGTTTGTATTTTCGGCTCAGGCACAAATCGTCAATGACAAAATCAAGCGCCAGTACCCTACACAATATTATTTTGAAACCTCAAGATCCTCTGTTTTTCGAACGCTTCAAGAAAACACGGACTTTTTGACGATTCCACTCGGTGAGCGTGCCAATGAAATTCCGTTGAACCTTTGGTCGCAGCAAATGGGTGTATGCCTTGGCTTATCTAAACATGCGCTCATCGATGCAGGTTTAGCCTGGATGCAAAATGGCGAGGCATACAGCTGGGAGTCTTTAGATACCGATTCTAGTTTCTCTTATCAAACGAGGTATCGCTATTTAGCGCTTCCTGTTCAGTTTAAATTGGCATTCGGAGAAAAAATTGCTTTTTCGGCAGGCGCTGGGCTCATTCCGGCTTTGTATCAATCTTATCGTCAAGACCAACAATGGACCAACGCACTTGGTGCTAAATATGATGATCAAGTAAAGGTAAATAATGGGATGAATAGCTTCACGCTTTCTTGGATCAGTTCTGTCAATCTTGAAATTCCAATGAATCCAACACTGCGCTTGCGCCTTGGCGTGCAATACCGCCGACAACTCAATAATTCTTACGACCCTTACCAAGATTACATTCACAAGAGTGCAGCTTGGGGGCTCAATTTAGGCCTTGCAAAAAAGATATAAAATGCAATTAAAACAAATTATAAAGTTTCTTGAAAAGCAGTTTCCACTTTCTTTACAAGAAGACTATGACAACGCAGGGCTTATCTATGGTCATCTGGATCAAGAAATCAAAGGGGCGCTGGTTTGTTTAGACAGTACTGAAGCTATTGTTGACGAAGCTATAGAAACAGGCTGTAACCTCATCATTGCTCACCACCCCATTGTTTTTAGAGGACTCAAAAAACTCACGGGCAAAACCTATATTGAACGCGTTGTGGAAAAGTGCATCCAACATAAAATTGCACTTTATGCCATTCATACCAACCTCGACAATCACCATCAAGGCGTGAACCACAAAATTGCCGAGAAATTAGGATTAGTCAATACACGCATTTTACGTCCAATGAATGATCAGCTCATTAAATTTGTCGTTTATGTTCCTCAAGAGCAATTTGCCCAAGTTGATCTCGCGATTCTCGGAGCGGGCGCTGGCCATATTGGCAACTACAGCGAGTGTCATTTCCGTTCTGAAGGAATTGGAACTTTCAAGCCAGAAGATGGTGCCAAGCCAGCCCTTGGCGAGCTGCATCGCCGCGAAGAAGTGCAAGAGACGAAACTTGAATACGTTGTAGCTACACATTTATTAAATGATGTTTTAAGCGCGATGAAGCTCGCCCACCCTTATGAAGAGGTCGCTTACGAACTCATCCGTCTTGAGAACAAACATCAAAATTTTGGCGCAGGCCTTATCGGCCAACTTCCTGAACCCATGGATAGCCTCGACTTTTTAAAAATTGTCAAAGAAAGATTCCATTGCGGCAGTATTAAGTATACGGAAATAGTGCAGCAAAAAATTCAGAAAATTGCCTTGTGTGGTGGGGCAGGAAGTTTCTTAGTGCCAGATGCAATCAGGGCTCAGGCAGATTTATACTTATCTGCAGACTTTAAATACCACGAGTTTTTTGACGCTGAATCCAAAATAATTATTGCAGATATAGGACACTTTGAAAGCGAGCAATATACTAGTGAATTATTGACTGAAAGAATTAAAGAAAATTTTCCTAACTTTGCCATCCGTTTAACTAAGTTGAATACGAATCCCGTTAACTATTTATAGCACATGGCAGCAGCAACCAAAAAAGAAGGTACCATCGCAGAAAAATTGGATGCGCTTTTTGAACTCCAAAAAATAGACTCTGAAATCGACCGCATCCGCACCATCCGTGGTGAGCTTCCTTTGGAAGTGCAAAGTCTTGAAGATGAAATCATTGGTCTACATACGCGCGTTACCAAAATCAATGACGAAATCAAAGAAATTGAAACAGAAATTGCTGATCGCAAATTAGCTGTAAAAGATGCTGAAGCAGCCATCGCTAAATACAAAGAGCAGCAAAACAACGTCCGTAATAACCGCGAGTTCGAATCACTTTCAAAAGAAATTGAATTCCAAGAACTCGAAATCAAATTACACGACAAAAAATCGAAAGAAGCAAAGCTCAAAATCGAGATGAAAAAAGAAACGCTTACTGAGGCTACAGACCGCGTAAGCATGAAACAAGAAGACCTCGATTCTAAAAAAGCTGAACTTGAAGCCATCGTTTCTGAAACTCAAAAGGATGAAGAAAAATTAATGAAGGCCTCAGATGCTGCTAAAAAGAATATTGAAAACCGTTTGGTTTTTGCTTATGAGCGTCTACGCACCAACGCTAAGAACGGCCTTGCAGTTGTTCAGGTAATGCGTGGTTCTTGTGGTGGTTGTTTTAACAAAATTCCACCTCAGCGTCAACTTGACATCGTTACCAAAAAGAAAATTATCGTATGCGAGCACTGTGGCCGCGTTTTGGTTCCACAAGAAGCTACTGAAGCATAAGACGATCTTATTCTGAAATCTACGTTTGGTTTCAGTCCTCAAAAACAAAAAACGCTCTAATTAGGAGCGTTTTTTTTGTTTCTATCTATTTGATTTAGTTCAATTTGAACTGGATATCGAGCTTGGCTAATTCTTTAAATAATTGACTTGAAGGCTGTATTTTAACACTTCTGGAAGGTAGTGCCACCTCGATGTTGTCGAGTGGGTCAAACACCGTAAAGTGTACCTGACAAGAGCCAGGGTTGGTTTCAAATAATTGGTGCAACTGATCGATGACCAACTGATCGAGTTGTTTGGCAGAAAAGCGCAGCTTGAGCATTTTGGCGCGTTTCTCTCGGAGATCCTGAAGCAATTCTATTTGGTGTACGACAAATTCTGGAACCTGTCTGAAACGCGGGACCTCAACGCGGCCTTTAATAGCCACAAAAGTGCCCGGCTCCATAAAGTGCTTGAATTTTAAGTAGGATTCTTTGAACAAATTCAATTTATAAGCTTCTTGGTAATCTTCAATGATCAAGGATCCGAAACCGTCTCCGTGTTTGGTAAAGCGGTGCTCGGCAGTCGTGATGATTGCGGCGATGAGCAGGTCACGACCCAAATAAGCACTTGGATCATTGAGCATGGCTACGTTACCCGTGCAAAAGGATGCAATTTCAACCTTGAAATCGTCGAGCGGATGACCCGAAATAAAGATACCCACCACTTCCTTTTCTCGATTGAGTTTGTATATGGCTGGCCACTCTTCAGCCCGAGGTACTGTTGGGGCAGGCATGGTTGTGCCGGTAGCCTCACCAAACATACTGTGTTGAGCTGAGTGTTGTTGCTCTTGCAAACTAGCACCATAGCGAATGGCTGACTCTAAGAAAGTGCGGTTATTTGAATCTTGTACAAAGTATTGCGCGCGATGCACGTCTTTAAACGAATCAAAGCCACCAGCATAAACAAGACTTTCGAATGCACGTTTATTACACAACCTCAGGTTGATGCGCTTGGTGACATCAAATATATCTGAAAACGCACCATTTTGTCTTTCTTGTAAAATGGCTTCAACAGGGCCGCTGCCCATTCCTTTAATGGCACCAAGACCAAAACGAATAGCTCCGGCATAATTCACTGAGAAAGTAAAGCCAGATTCATTGATGTCTGGCCCTAACACTTCAATACCCATTCGGCGGCATTCTTCCATGAAAAATGACACCTGTTTGATATCGGACATGTTGTTACTCAAAACAGAAGCCATGTATTCGGCCGGATAATTGGCTTTTAGATAAGCCGTTTGATAAGCTACCCAAGCATAACAAGTAGAGTGCGATTTATTGAAGGCATAAGACGCAAAGGCCTCCCAGTCTTTCCAGATTTTTTCAAGTGTGGGTTCAGCATGACCTTTTGCTGAGGCTCTTTCAATGAAGGTAGGCTTCATTTTGTCGAGTACCTTGCGGTCTTTTTTACCCATGGCTTTACGCAGGGTATCGGCTTCACCTTTGGTAAAATCAGCTAATTTTTGAGACAAGAGCATTACCTGCTCTTGGTATACTGTGATCCCGTAAGTTTCTTTGAGGTATTCTTCGCAGTCGTCAAGGTCGTAAACAATGGTTTCATCGCCATGTTTACGTTTGCAATAAGATGGGATGTATTCCATAGGCCCCGGTCTGTACAGGGCATTCATAGCGATGAGGTCAGCAAAGACGGTTGGCTTGAGTTCCTTGAGGTGTTTTTGCATCCCCGGAGATTCATATTGGAAAATACCAACGGTTTCACCTCGTTGGAAAAGCGCGTAGGTAGCTTCGTCATCGATAGGAAATTCATCAGGGTCGAGGTCGATGCCACGATTTTCTTTGACCAGACGCACCGCATCTTTAATAAGCGTAAGGGTTTTCAGACCCAAGAAGTCCATTTTAAGAAGACCTGCAGACTCCGCCACGGCGTTGTCGTATTGGGTACAGACCATCTCGGAGTCTTTGGCAGTGGCTACAGGTACAAAATTGGTGAGGTCATCGGGGGTGATGATAACCCCACAGGCGTGAATACCTGTGTTGCGCACCGAACCTTCAATTTCTGTAGCTTTTTGTAGGACTTTTGCCTGTAGGTCAGAGCCCTCATAAATGCGACGCAACTCTTTGGCATTGGCAATCGCTTCTTGGTTGCGGAGTTTGTCGATGAGTTCCGGCTCTGGCAGGTTAAAAAGTTTTTTGAGCGAGAGGTCTGGAATGAGTTTAGCTAAGCGATCAGCTTCAGGGAGTGGTAAATTCATAACCCTAGAAGTATCACGGACTGCAGATTTTGCAGCCATGGTACCGTAGGTAATAATTTGTGCTACCTGATTGGCACCGTATTTATTGATGACATAATCGATGACGCGGCCGCGGCCTTCGTCATCGAAGTCGATGTCGATATCGGGCATTGAGATACGATCAGGATTTAAGAAACGCTCAAAGAGGAGGTCGTACTTGATGGGGTCTACGTTGGTGATCCCGATACAATAGGCGACCGCCGAACCTGCAGCCGAACCCCTGCCTGGCCCAACCGAAACGCCCATTTGACGTGCTGCATTACAGAAATCTTGGACAATCAGGAAGTAACCTGGGTAGCCTGTTTTTTCAATGGTAGCCAATTCGAAGTCGAGGCGTTCTTGAATCTCGGTCGTAATTTCAGCGTAGCGTTTTTTTGCACCTTCATAGGTCAGGTGCTTGAGATAAGCGTTTTCACCGCGTTTACCGCCGTCTTGTGCATCTAGTGGGTCTATGAACTGACTTGGGATGTCAAAGGCCGGCAACAAGACCTCGCGGGCAAGGCCATAGTGCTCGCATTTTTCAATGATTTCAGAAATGCTCTGAATGGCTTGAGGTAGGTCTGCAAATAAGGAGATCATTTCCTCAGAGGAACGCATGTAGTAGGTGTCGTTCTCGAGGCCATAACGAAAACCACGACCGCGGCCTTTAGGAGTTTCTACGAGTTCGTTGTCTTTGACACAGAGTAAAACATCGTGGGCAAGCGCATCCTTTTGCTCGATGTAGTAGGTATTGTTAGTGGCAACTAAAGAAACACCATGCTTAGCGGCAAGTGCCACAAGTAAAGGATTGACGCGTTCTTCCACTTCTAGGTTGTGCCTACCGAGCTCAATATAAAAATCGGGGCCAAATAGTTCTTTCCACCAAAGCAAGGCTTCTTCGGCTTGGTTTTCACCGACGTTCAATAGCAAACTAGCTATTTCGCCATAGAGATTGCCACTCAGGACAATCAGGTCTTCTTTGTATTGACTAATGACCTCTTTGTCGATACGAGGAACATAATACATCCCTTTGGTATAGGCGATTGAGGCCAGTTTGATTAAGTTTTGATAACCATTTTTATTTTTGGCCAAAAATACAATTTGGTAGCCGTTGTCTTTGACGGTTTTATCTTGATGATTGCGGCAAACATTGAATTCACAACCAATAATGGGTAAAATTTCTTTGCCGTGATAAGGTTCGTTTTTTTCTTGTGCCTCGGCTCTTTCTGCCTTTATCTTGGCATTGTGGGCAGCTGCAGCTTTTTCAAATTGAAAAGCAGCCATCATGTTGCCTGTATCTGTGAGCGCGACCGCTGGCTGCCCTAAAGCCACCGCTTTTTGGATGAGACCAGCAACCTCAGCAGTGGATTGCAAAATTGAAAACTGAGTATGGTTGTGAAGATGTGCAAAAACGAGGTCGTTGAGAACCTCCTGACTCACTTCAACTTTTGGGGTAACAGGAGTTGTTTTGGCAGCGCGTAATTTTTCGCTTTCGGCTTTTAGATTGAGGTGCTGAAGACCGATTTTTTGAATCGGGTTTGGGTTGAGTACGCGAAATGATTCATAATATCCTGGCTCTTGGAGAATTTCTTCAAGGGTATAATGCTCTTTGCGAATAAGTTCTAGAAAACAACGCGTTGTTGACTCGACGTCAGCGGTGGCGTTGTGTGCCTCTGAAAAAGATTCTTGAAAGAGAAATTCGTGTAATTCAGTAAGTGTAGGTAATTTAAAACGTCCACCTCGACCGCCCGGGATCTGACACAATAAGGCCGTTTTTTCAGTACAGGTGTCAAGCACAGGCTTTACCAATGGCGTATCTTGACCTTGACGCACATATTCGGCCCCCAACACGTTGAGATCAAACTTGAGGTTGTGGCCAACCATGAAATTGGCACGGCTGAGGTCTTTGTTGAATTGCGCCAAAACCTCTGAGAGGTCTTCTCCGAGCGCTTGTGCCAATTCGGTAGAAATACCGTGAACACGCTCTGATTCAAAAGGAATGTTATAGCCCTCTGGTTTGATGATGAAATCTTTTTGAGAGATGAGCTCACCAGATTCATCGTGAAGTTGCCACGCAAGTTGTACCACACGCGGCCAGTTGTCTGTGTCTGTGATTGGAGCGTTAAAGTCACGGGGTAAGCCCGTTGTTTCGGTGTCAAAAATGAGGTACATGCGCAGCTAAAAAAGGAACTTCTAAAGATAGAAATTAGTGCGGCAATTCTTGACGATTGTTGATAACTATTGTTGAGTGAGCGCTTGCTCCCAGTAGGCATTGAGCAGCACCACTAAGCGGCGCGAAATGTTGTTTTGATAACGCTTGGTTCGATAACCACCGACCCAATTGATGCCGCGAATGGCGTTGGTTAAAAAGACTTCGTCTGCCGCTAATAAATTTTGAGGCATTAGAGCGCACTCGTAGACTTTAATCCCGTTTGCCAAAGCAAGGTTGATGATCTGCATGCGCATCGTGCCCGCCAAGCAGCCTTCTTCAAGACTTGGCGTATAGAGCACACCGTTGCTAATAACAAATACATTGCAAGATGAAGTTTCTAGTATGCTTCCTTTGTGATCGACTAAGAATAAATCATCAAGACCCTTTTCTTTGGCGGCTAAAGCAGCCATGATATAGGGCAAGCCCATCTTGGTTTTGAAGTTAGAAAGCAAATTCTTTTCGAGCTTGATATCTTGGTAAATATCGAGTTCAAGACCCTTTGCATTGAGCTCAAAATGATTCACTTCATACGGATAAACCTCGATGTAATAAGTAGCTTCATTTGAATCGGGAAGATAAGCGCCACCACTTATGCGATCCAAAGAAAGTCTGCAACGGCCTCCTTCAGTAATGCCCGATTGCTGACAAAGCTCAATAATTTTAGCTTCAAAAAAGGCACTGGTATAACTTGCTGAAGGGCGCATATGAATGGCACGAGCTCCGGCTAGTAATCTGAGAATATGATTTTCAATGTTGAGTGGGCGGCCATTGATGATGCGAATGCTTTCAAAGACACCATCTCCGTAAAGATGTGCTCTGTTTCCGGGCAAAATGGTTGGCGCATCACCCGCAAGAAGATTCCCGTTGTTGTTAACGTATAGCATAGGCCTTCATGACTTACAAAAACAAATGTACGAATTGCATTCCTTTTTCAGGTGCGATCAGCAGGACAAATAAAATCCCAAAAATAGCTCCGCCAATATGCGCATCATGTGCAATTCCTGTTTTTCCTTTTTTCATTGAATAGTATTCAAAAGCAAGATACAAAGGTCCAAAAACGTAAGCAGGTATAGGAATCGGTATGAACATCAAATAAAGAGACTGCGTGGGATCCCAAAGAATAAAAGCAAAAAGAATGGCACTTACGGCTCCGGAGGCGCCCAAACTTCTGTAGCCAGGGTCATCCTGATGACGCAGCATGGGCCACAAAGTAGCAGATAAGCCGCCAACAACATAAAGTAATGTAATGTATATCAGGGCTTTCTGATCACCAAATTGAATTTGCCAAATGTCTTCTAGATAACTGCCGATAAAATAAAGCGTCATCATGTTGAATGCCAAATGCGCGAAATCGGCATGAATGAGCATATGACTAAAAAGTCGGTAGAATTGACCACGGTGCTTTACTGCATAAGGCTCAAGCAACATTTTTGATAAAAGACTCTGATTTTGAAAGGCTTGCCATGAAGTGAGGCCGGTCAGTAAAAGAAAGAAAAGGATCATGACACTCTCACAATTATTTTATACATTCATCGAAAATAAAGAATAATCCAATGCGGAAAATCAATCTTGTCAGTTACCTGCTTTTTGTTTTTTTAATTTGGGCTTGTTCCTCTTCTCAACCTCCTGCAAAAAAGCTTGATTTTCTCAAAAATTCCAAGCTGAGCATGCAGCAAAAATTTCGAACACTCCTTCAAAACGGTCATCCAGATTTAGCGCTTTCCAATCTAGAACTTCAACAACTAAAGGCTTATTACGAAGCCAGATCTTTTCAAAGAATTCACACCTCCGATTCTGGTTTTTCAGAAATCGGCCTCAAATGGAAAAAGACGCTTGAGCGGCAAGAGTGCTTTGGCTTAACTGAGCAGCGTCAATTGCCATCAAATAACAAGAACCTCCTCATTCAAGAACTCATCCTAACTTATAACCTAGGCACGGCTGTCCGAGATTTAGACAGCGGGTTTATTGATTTTGAAAATGAAAAACTCAAGCCGAAAAAATGGCAAGTGTTCCCAGAAACTTGGGCAACATCACTACAAAATACCGATTCATTATTGCTGTCAAGAGGGCCACTTGACTCCAACTACCGCTTCTTCGCCCAACATTTGTATCACTTTCGAGACACTGCGCATTTGGATAGTATTTCATACGTTCTTTGCACTGAAAAAAAAGACAAGCAATTGGCTTGGCTGCAACTCAAAAAAGCTTTGCTCGGCATGGGAAGTATCACGCCAAGCACCGATAGTTTAGGCGTTAGGGGTGCTTTAAAAAGCTTTCAAAGCAAACAAGGTTTGAATCCGGATGGACGCATTGGAGAAGCCACGGTACTTGCCTTTGCAGAGTCTCGCCAAACGCGCTTTGATCGGGCAATCATTGCATTAGATCGGCTGAGGCAAGCGAAAGTGCGGCCCAAGAAGTTCATCGCCATTAATATCCCTTCCTTTTCTTTGATTTTTGTTGCCGACGATACTTTGCGTTCTCGGCACAACATTATTGTCGGAAAAATAGACCACCCTACCCCTACGCTTGAATCAAGGGTTTATCGCATTGTTTCATTACCTTATTGGAAGGTGCCGAGTTCCATTGCGAAGAAAGAAATTTTACCCGCTTTGAAACGCAATCGTTCCTACTTAAGCAAAGAACATATGCGCATTTACAAGGCCAACAAAGTTGAAGTAAACCCCTCTACCGTCAATTGGAAAAAAGTGAAGGACAATACTTTTCCGTATCAAATCATTCAAGACCCAGGGCCTTGGAATAGTTTAGGCCTCATCAAATTTGAATTTGCAAATAACTTCTCTGTCTATGTGCATGATACGCCAAGCCGTTCGCTTTTTAAGCAAACATTCAGGAGTTTTTCTCATGGCTGCATGCGCTGCGAAGCACCGATTGAATTAGGTAAGCAAATCTTAAGTTTCGATCAAAAAAGCAAACGGCCTGAGCAATATAATCTCGTAAACCCTGATTCTTTACAGACTTTAATCGATCAAAGCATACATCAGGAAATTAAGCTGCACCAAGGCATTCCAATATTCATTGCCTACTCAAGTGTTACTGCTGATCGGGATGGGCTTTACTTCTATCTAGATTTGTATCAAAAAGAACAGAAACTACTGCGCCTCCTGAGAACGGAAAATAATGGCTAATTTTACAAAAAAAATAACCCATGATTGTTTCTCCATCTGTCTTATCTTGTGATTTTGCCAATATTCAGCGCGACACCGAAATGTTAAATGCTTCTGTCGCAGAATGGTTGCACATCGATGTCATGGATGGTGTTTTTGTTCCAAATATTTCTTTTGGTTTTCCGGTGTTGCAAGCCATTCGCCGTCACACTCAAAAAACACTAGATGTACACCTCATGATTGCCAATCCAGATGCGTATCTAGAAGAATTCAAAAAAGCCGGAGCAGATATCTTGACGGTACATTACGAGTCTTGTACTCATTTACACCGCACGATTTCTAGAATTCAAGAATTGGGCATGAAAGCGGGCGTTGCACTTAATCCGCACACACCAATTGAAGTACTTTCTGAAGTAGCCAAGCAACTAGACCTCGTCTTGATCATGAGTGTTAACCCTGGTTTTGGCGGGCAAAAATTCATTGAGGCTGCAACCGACAAGGTGGCCAGACTCAAGGCCCTCCGCACCAAACACGACGCAAATTTTATTATTGAAGTAGATGGCGGCGTGAACCTCCACACTGGTGCGCAATTAGCCGCGGCAGGAGCCGATGCATTGGTTGCGGGTAGTTTTGTTTTCGGATCTGAAAATCCGGTCCAGACTATTGCCGAACTCAAGGCGCTCTAACGTAACAATTCACGGAAAATTGCGTTCAAAAAGCCTATGAGGATTTTCCTGATTTTTTGCTTTATTTTTTTTGGGCCTTCTCTCCTATTTGCGCAAGATATCAGTGCACTCGAACACGAAGCTGCCGAGCTACTTGTTAAATTAAGAGCTTCCCAAGACGACGCGCAAACCGATCAGCTGCATGTGGCTTTTAAAAAATCGATGGCTGCATTGGTTAAAAACAAAGGATTTTTTGATTACACCCTCAAAGAACTGCGCATTGGTGACCTCCGTAGTGCGGACCAAACTGTGCGTTTACTCACCTGGAATATTGAATATCAAGACCTCTCCTACGCTTACGGCGGCTTCGTGCTCAGACGCGAAGAAGGTAAAGAAAAAGTGCTCATTCAAGAGCTCAATGATCAACTGGATGCCTATACTGTCAAACCAGAAGGGGTGATTGATTCAAAAATGTGGTACGGCGCCATCTATTATAAAATCATCGACTTTTCTTTCCAAGGAAAAACCAACTATTTGCTTTTTGGCTATGATGCTGGTACAACCATGAGCAACTACAAAGTACTTGATGTCCTGAGTTTTAGTGGTCAGGCCGTCAAATTTGGCGCAGCTGTATTTAAGGATACCAAACAAACCAAAAAAAGGGTCGTCTTTGAATATTCAAACATGGCTACACTTTCTTTGGAATTTGAGCCCAAGCGCAACCGCATCGTATTTGACCATTTGTCACCAGAGTCACCGGCTCTTGACGGTGTATTTTCTTATTACTTCCCTGATATGTCTTACGATGCCTACGTCTATGACAGCGACCGAGAAATTTGGGTGCTGCAACAAGATGTCGTTGCAACCAACCCTGCCGATGTCGGCGAAAAGTACTTCTACTCTTTGAATAAAAAGACAGGTCAAGTAGAAAAAAATAAAATGAACAAAGACTGGGTGAACCCAGCAGACCCTTCCAATCAGGCTAATGGACAACATCAGGCAGCTTTGCCAGAGAACACTGGCAACGATGAATTTCCTGAAATTGCAAAGAAGGACCGACCTAAGTGGTGGCAGTTCAAGCGCAGAAGAAATTATAATCCAGAAAGCTACTAAATCTAAAAATCATGCAACTCGGTAAAATCAACCAACTCACCATTCAACGCTTTGCTCCTCCCGGAGCCTATTTGGTTGATGCCCAAGAAAACGAAGTTTTGCTTCCTAACAAATACCTTGACCCCGAATGGAGCGAAGGTAGTGAGGTCGATGTTTTTGTGATGAAGGATTCCTCGGACCGAATAGTTGCGATCACAGAAACGCCATATATCTTACTTGGTGATTTTGCCTATTTGGAAGTGGTCGAAATCAATCCGTATGGTGCTTTTGTAGATTGGGGCCTCGACAAAGATTTATTTGTTCCGTTCGCAGAACAGCGCCACGCACTACAAATTGGTGAAAAATACATGTTCACACTCATGTACGACTACGACACCGACCGCCTTTTTGGCAGCATGAAACTTAAAAAGAACTTGGTGCCGTGTCAGGATAAAAACCTAGAAGGGCAAGAGGTCTCTATTATGATTGCCGATGAAGGTAAACTAGGGAGGAACGTTATTGTGGAAAACCGCTATGAAGGCTTGATCTATAAAAATCATGTGACCAAAATTCTGAATGAAGGGGAAGTCATGACGGCGTTTATAGCAAGTGTGCGCGAAGATGGTAAGCTCGATATTACCTTAGAAGTGATCAATGACAGCCGCTATGATGCCGCTGAGCAAAAAATTCTTGAATTACTCAAAGCGCACGACGGGTTTTTATACGTCCATGACAAAAGCGAACCCGATGAAATCAAGGCCATTTTGGGCATGAGTAAAAAAACCTTTAAGCAAGCAGTGGGTAAACTTTATAAGCACCGCAGGATCACGCTTGAGGCCAATGGTATTCGCCTCATTCAGAAGTAATGATAACCGGTTAACGGCCGTCTCCGTCGAGTAAATTGCCAAGACCGCCTAAAATTCCACCTTCTTCTTTTCTTGTGGTCGTACCGTAAGATAAAATTCTAGAGGCCAATCTTGAAATTGGCAAGCTTTGTAACCAAACTTTTCCGGGGCCTTTAAGGGTAGCAAAGAACAGACCTTCGCCACCAAAGATGGTATTTTTAATACCTCCTACAAACTGAATATCGTAATCGATGTCTTGAGTATACGCAACAATACAGCCTGTATCTACACGTAAAACTTCGCCAGGTTGTAAGGTTTTTTCAGTGATGTAGCCGCCTGCATGGCAAAACGCAAAACCATCGCCTTCTAGTTTTTGCATGATGAAGCCCTCGCCACCAAACAACCCCGTTCCGAGTTTTCGCTGAAATTCTATGCCTACTGAAACACCTTTTGCCGCGCACAAAAAAGCATCCTTCTGACAAACGACTTTACTGTTATATTGCTGCAAATCAAACGCAATAATTTTTCCTGGATACGGAGACGCGAACGCGACTTTAGCCTTTCCAAATCCCTGATTGGTGAATGCCGTCATAAAAAGACTTTCACCTGTCAGGAGTCTTTTTCCGGCACTGAAAAGTTTGCCCATGAAACCCGTTTGGCCTGATCCGTCTCCAAAAATAGTTTGCATTTCAATAGCTTGGTCCATGTACATGAATGCGCCTGCTTCGGCGATAGCTGTTTCTTGCGGATCAAGTTCAATTTCTACCAATTGCATTTCTTCGCCCTTGATTTCAAAGTCTATTTCGTGATTTGTTCTCATGTTGCTTTTTTTTACAAAAATAGTAACAAAGTACAAGCCAAGTTATTGCTTAACTTTGTCTTATGGAACAAGCAAACCGTGTTGCCGTCATTGGTGGTGGAAGTTGGGCAACTGCACTCGTTAAAATATTGTGTAACAACCATGATCAGGTGCATTGGTGGATGCGCAGTCAGTCTAGCATCGATCACCTCCAACGTTTTGGACACAACCCAAAATACCTGCAATCGGTTTCTTTCGATACCAAACAACTGGTTCTTAGCATCGATTTGAAAGAAGTGTTAGCTGCAGCAGATGTCATTGTAATTGCCACACCAGCTGCTTTTTTACAAGAAGCTTTTGAAGGGATTGATGCCTCACATTTTGAAAATAAAATTGTTTTCTCTGCCGTAAAGGGCATCATCCCGGCCTATAACGCCATTCCAGCTCGCTTCATTCACAAAAGCTTTGGCGTTCCTTACGAAAAGATCGGCATCATTTCAGGGCCTTGCCACGCAGAAGAAGTTGCCATGGAACGCTTGTCTTACCTGACACTTGCTTGTCAGTATGCCGAATATGCGCAATTAATGGCCGACAAACTGAGCTGCCGTTATATCAAAACCACCACCTCAGATGACCTCTTTGGCACTGAATTTTCAGCGGTCTTGAAAAATGTCTATGCACTTGCTGCCGGTATTTGCCATGGCTTGGGTTACGGCGATAACTTTCAGGCGGTACTCATTTCTAATGCCATTCAAGAGATTGAAAAATTCATCGATGTGATTCATCCGGTGCACCGAGACACCAAAACAAGCGCTTATTTAGGAGACTTATTAGTTACAGCCTATTCTAGTTTTTCTAGAAATAGAACTTTTGGATTTATGATCGGAAAGGGCTATTCGGTGAAGTCTGCTCAGCTTGAAATGAATATGGTTGCTGAGGGTTATTATGCGACCAAAAGCTTGTGGGAAATCAATAAAAAATTCCAAGTAGACATGCCTATTTTGCAAGCGGTTTACCATATTATCTATGAAAAAATTTCTCCGGCGGTAGAAATGAAATTATTAGCGGATCAACTTGCTTAACACATGAAAGTATTCAAATTCGGTGGTGCTTCAGTAAAAGACGCCCCTTCCATAAAAAACGTAAGTGCCATCTTGACGCGCTTCTCTGGTCAAAAGATCATCGTGGTTGTTTCAGCCATGGGAAAAACGACCAACAAGCTTGAAGAAATAGTAGCTGCTTACCTGGCCCAAGACCAAAAAACATTTGTAGGCCTCGTGGATGAATTACAGGCTTATCATTTGGAAATTGCTGCTGGCTTATTTCCAGACAAACACTTTCATATTTTTGGTCTACTCGACGAAATTTTTGCCGATCTCAGAGCTCAAATTCAACGCAAACCATCAGATAACCAAGCTTTTGTCTACGACCAAATTGTTTCTTTAGGCGAATTGCTTTCAAGTAGAATTGTCAACGCCTATTTACTCGACCAAGGATTCAATAGCCAATGGCTTGATGCGAGAAGTATTATTAGAACCGACAACAAATACCAAGAAGGACAGGTAGATTGGTCAAAAACCGAAGCGCTTTGCCAACAAAATGTTTTGCCGCTCTTTCAGACACATGACATCTTGATGACACAAGGTTTTATTGGTCATACTTCAGAAGGTTTCACCACGACTTTAGGGCGCGAAGGCTCTGACTATTCAGCCGGAATTTTAGCTTATTGTTGTGCTGCCCAAGATGTCACTATATGGAAAGATGTACCCGGCATGCTCAACGCAGATCCGAAGTACTTCTCAGATACGCAGCTACTCGAGCACATATCTTTTAAAGAAGCCATTGAGTTGTCTTATTATGGCGCGAGCGTCATCCATCCAAAAACAGTACAACCACTGCAGCAAAAAGATATTCCGCTTTATGTGAAATCATTTTTGGACCCAGAGGCTAAAGGCACCCAAATATCGAGTTCAGCACTACACGATTCAAAAATTCCTTCATTTATCGTCAAGAAGGAGCAATTGCTCCTGACCATTAGCTCTAAAGATTTTTCTTTCATAGCTGAAAAGCACCTCAGCGACATTTTTGAAACACTGGCACACTTGCAAATTCCGATCAACATCATGCAAAACTCAGCCTTGAATTTCTCGATTTTGGTCGATCGCAAAAAGGTTAAAATGGACGCACTCAACGCAGCATTTGCTTCAAAATATAGCATCCGTTATAACGAAGGCCTAGAACTAGTAACAATCCGCCACTACGATCAACACACCATCGATCAAATGACCAGCGGTAAGGAAATTATTCTCGAGCAACGCACCCGAAATACCGCACGTTTTGTCTTGCGTTATTTAGAATGATTTAAAATACCACAAAAATGGTATAGCATTTCTTCAAACTGCTTCGTAAATTTGGGCATGCCAAATACGCTGGACACCATCGCCCTTCACGAGCTCGTAGAAATTACTTCTATTGCTGCCTCACCGTTTGCTTCCAAGCTCACTGAAATGGGTTTGACGCAAGGGCAATATGTTAAAGCCCTGTTCAAAGCACCATTTGGAGATCCTATTGCTTTTGAGTGCAACGGAAACGTGCTCTCAATGCGCAAAGATGAAGCCCGATTTATTGAAGTCAAATCGGCATGACGCAAATTTGACTAGCTTTGTAAGCAATGAAAATCGCGTTAATCGGTAATCCAAACACAGGAAAAAGTTCTATTTTCAATATGCTTACTGGCTTGCGCCAACAAGTAGGAAATTTTCCGGGTGTTACCGTTGAATTGCGCCAAGGCACCCTACAAATTGGCCCCGATTCCCATCAAATCATTGATTTTCCCGGCACTTACAGCATCTTTCCTCATTCCAGTGAAGAAGCAATCGTACAAGAGGCCCTGTGTAACAAAGCACATCCGGAACATCCGGAACTCATTTTATTCGTGGCAGACGCCGCACAAATAGAGCGCAATCTTTTATTTTTTAGCCAGGTCTACGACCTTGGTATTCCGGTTATTTTGATTCTCAATATGTGGGACCGCGCTTTGGCGAAAGGACTCCAAATTGATACCCAAAAAATTCTAGACCTCTTCCCCGGTATTGAACTGGTTCAGACCAATGCACGCGTCAAACTCGGAAAAGAAAGGATCTTTTCTTGCATTGCGCAAAACACGTCTAAGCCTTCTAAAGCATTCATTGGAAGCCAAGATCTTCAGAGTCAAAATCAAGAACAGCAGCAAAAAGATGCTAAAATTAGACTTGATAAAATACGCGGCGCAGGGCTTGTCCAAAGCAAAAAATCAAATCAAACTCCTTTCTCGACCAAGCTAGATTACGTCCTGACGCATCCGGTTTGGGGTTATGGTATTTTTGCGCTCATCTTATTGCTGCTTTTTCAATTGATTTTCACATTTGCCGCTATCCCTATGGATTTCATAGATGAGCAATTTGTAAACCTCAGCACTTTTGCTGCCAATCATTTACCAGAGGGGCTATTTACAAATCTACTTGCACAAGGACTCATCCCAGGTATTGGCGGTGTTTTGGTCTTTGTGCCTCAAATTGCCATTTTATTCTTCTTTATTGCCTTGCTTGAAGAAACGGGCTATTTATCGCGGGTTGTTTTTATCATGGACCGGCTGATGCGGCCCTTTGGCTTAAATGGCAAAAGTGTTGTACCCTTACTTTCTAGTGTAGCTTGCGCCATTCCCGGTGTGATGTCTGCACGGACTATTGCCGACCCGAAGGAAAGGCTCATTACCATTTTGGTGGCTCCTTTCATGAGCTGTTCTGCCCGAATTCCAGTTTACACCCTACTCATCAGCTTGGTCATTCCGAAAACCTATTTGTTAGGAGTATTCAATTTACAAGGATTGGTATTGTTTGGCTTGTATTTTCTGGGTATTCTCTTTGCGCTACTCACGGCAATCCTTTTAAATGTCCTGATTAAGCAAGAAAAAAAGGGGTTCCACATCATGGAATTGCCTGAATACAAGTCACCTAGAATGGGTAATGTCGGTATCACGGTACTAGAAAAGGTCAAGCTTTTTGTAACAGATGCAGGTAAAATTATCGTGGCCATATCTATTTTGCTTTGGGCCTTAGCTACCTTCGGACCAAGCTCTAGAACTGAACAACTCGAGGCTCTTCAAAAAAGTGAACACTATTTGAAGGCACAACCTGAAAAACAAGAACAACTTTATGCGGCTACCGCCCTCTCTGGATCTTACATGGGGCAGCTTGGTAAATCGATTGAACCCGTCATTGCGCCGCTTGGCTACGACTGGAAGATTGGCATTTCTTTACTCACGTCTTTTGCTGCACGAGAAGTATTTGTAGGGTCGTTAGCTACCATTTATGCAGTTGGAGATGTCGGTTCAAATGAAAGGTTAATCAATCGTCTTCGCGAAGAAAAAACCGCCACTGGCAAACCTGTCTACACTTTAGCTACTGGAATGTCTTTGCTCATCTTTTATGTTTTTGCCATGCAGTGTATGGCTACACTTGCTGTTGTCAAACGCGAAACCAAAACCTGGAAATGGCCCCTGATTCAGCTAGCTTTTATGGGGATCATTGCTTACTTAGGAGCTTTCACTGTATTTCAGTTATTATCTTAAGATAATTTTGTACTTTTCAATATGCAAAACATCCTCGTTTCCATACTTTGTTTAGGCGCTTTAAGTTATTTGATTTACCGCTTTTATCAGCACTTTTTTGCCAAAAACACAGCATGTAAAAGTTGTGGGATGTCAGCTGAAACATCTCAACCAAAAACCAAGTGAAAAACGCTCAACTCTATAAGTATAGCCAAGAATTTTTTGCGGTACAAAATGAAGAGGTTCACCAAATTTGTTCAGACTTCGAACCCAATGCCATAGACACTGATTACGTTTATTGGCTCAATTTTCATAATCTACAAGACCGTCAATCCCTAGAGTTGCTTTGTCAAAAATTACAACTTGACAAACTGAGCATCGAAAGTATTTTTCTGCCATTGAGACGATCTAAAGTAGAAGAGTATTCAAACTACTTGTTTTTCCAAATCCATACCTTAAGAAATAATTCCGCTACTGCTGCCGAGACAGAAAAGCTCTCTTTTGTTGTTGGAAAAAGTTTCTTGTTGTCTTTTCAAGATCATCAAGGACTGCATTTTTCCGATGTTCGCGAAAGAATAGAAAAATCAAAAGGCAAAATCAGAAGTCAGAAAAGTGACTTTTTGCTTTTTCGCCTACTCGATGCCCTGATCGATGAAATCTTTGTCAAAACTGAATTAGTCTCTGATCAAATTGACATGATTGATGCCGGTATTCATTCAGATATGAAGAGTCATTTATTACGTGAAATAGAAACCCAAAAAAGAGAACTAATCGAGTTGCGCAAATTGATTCAGCCCATCAAAGATTTGCTCGCTGGTCTAGAAAATATGGATCATCCGTTAATTGATCCATCCAACAAACATTACTTTAAAAATCTACGCAATAGCTGCACAAGTTTATTAGAAGATGTAGATGCACACAAGCAAATTTTAGAAAGTTTATCCAACCTCTATTATGCTGCCCAAGGGCAACGTATGAACGAAATCATGAAAGTACTCACGGTTGTAAGTAGCATCTTTATACCGCTCACTTTCATTGTAGGGGTTTATGGCATGAACTTCAAATACATGCCCGAACTCGAGTATCCATATGGATATTACACAGTTGTCCTGATCATGATTTTGATTGGTGCAGGCCTGCTTTCTTACTTCATCAAACGCGGCTGGCTGAAGCGCGACTAGATGTTAATGAAGTGTTAAATAAGATTTTTCCCTATAATTGCTGCTTAACTTTCCAATAGTAAAACTGAAAACACATGAAAAAATTATTGCTTTCTTTTGGCGTTGTATTCATGGCTATCCTTGGCTTGAACAATGTAAGTGCACAAATTGAAAAAGGTGCTAAAATCGAATTTAACAAAGAAGTACACGACTACGGCAACATCAAATATGGTGGTGAGCCTTATTGCAGCTTCGAATTTAAAAACACAGGTGACGAGCCTTTGATCATTTCAAATGCAAAAGGATCTTGCGGTTGTACAGTTCCTGAATGGCCGAAAGAGCCAATTGCACCAGGTGCAAAAGGAACAATCCGTGTAAAATACGACACAAACCGTCCAGGCCCTATCAACAAGAGCGTAACCATCACTTCTAATGCTATTAACGAGCCTAACAAAGTGATCCGCATCAAAGGTGAAGTTGGTCCTGCTCCAGAAAGTGGAATGCCTGTAAACAATGCAGGTGCACCAACCAACAACTAAGAAATTCTCTGAATAAAAGAAAAGCCGCTATATGCGGCTTTTTTTGTGTCTTATAATTAGGTAAAGCTCGCTGGGCCTTAAATTTCAAGAAAACTGTTGGCTGTATGCGGCCAAGCTGCAGCGGTTCCTGCCCTGAGCAATTGGATTGTTTGAAAACCTGCAGCCTGAGCGGCTTCAAGTTCTGCTACAACATCTGATAAAAACAAAATTTCTTGAGCATCCAGACCTAAAAAGTTTGCTATGCTGTTATAGGTTGCTGCATCTTGTTTTGATCCCGTATTGGTGTCAAAATGATTGGAGAAATGAGCTGTGAGGTCTCCGAAATCAGAGTAACGGAAGAGTAATTTTTGGGCAGCAATTGAGCCCGAAGAAAATACACCGAGTTTTAAACCATTGGCTCGCCATTGATTGAGTGCAGGTGGCACGTCTTCATATACGTGACCCTTGATATCACCTGCCTCATAAGCACTTTTCCAGATGAAACCTTGAAGGGCTTTCAGCGGTGTGATTTTGCGGTCTTGCTCACTCCATAGTCGTAAATACTCAAGCACCTCTTCAGTGGTGGTGATGTGTTTATTTTCTTCCTGTTCAACAATTTCAATGACTTCAGAAAAAGCCTGCTTGACTTCATTAATAAGAGAAAGTTTAGGCAGATCTTGAATGTGCGCTCTGAAATATGGGAAAAGCACCTCATAAACAAAGCTCACAGAGCTTGTGGTTCCTTCGATGTCTGTCAGAATGTATTTGATTTGCTTATCCACGTTTCGGAAATTTAAATGCTATGAAAGCCTGCTCGGTGCCAGCTTCTGTGTAGTGCGGTGTCCAACCCGACATATCAGTAAAGATGCGAATGGCTTTAACGAAAGGATTTTCTGCTCCGGCATCAAACCAATGTTTGGTACCCATTGGCACGCTGATGAGGTCTCCGCGCTCGCATAGGACATTGAACACCTCATGGCCATCGATATTGAACCAAAATAGTCCTTGTCCATCGACAAAAAAACGAATTTCATCTTCGGTATGAATGTGTTCAGCTAAAAATTTAGCACGAATGGCTTCGTAATTTGGCGTGCCCGAATGAATAGAAATGACATCGGCTGTGTGGTAACCACCTTGTTGCATAAAAGGATCGAGATCCTTTGCATAAGCAGCTAGTATGTCTTCTTGAGTGGCGTCGTCAGGGAATTCAATATCACAGTGCCATTGATCAAAATAAACACCAAGATTGTTGAGATAGCTTCGAATTGCTGCAGGGTCTTGAAGCTCAAGACCTGAATTTGGTACTGATAAAATTGCCATTTTTAGAGTAAAAATTCACATTCACAAAGGTAATCCAAAGTCTCGAGATGCCTTTGCGCTTCAAAAATATTTTCACCCCAAGCGTAGGTACCATGCCCCGCAATGATGAAGCAGTGGTGCTGAATATCTGCCTGGCGTTCATCTAAAGCCGCGCAAAGCAAATTCATGTCTTGTTCGTTGTCGATGATGGGGATTTGAATGCTGTCTAGATGGGATTTACAGCCCTTGAAACCCTTTTGAAGCTCATAGCCTTGAACATTAAAATGATGTTCGTTGTATTGAGAAATCAGGACCGGGTATTTGGAATGGCTGTGTAGAATGACTTTTGCCGTTGGGAAGTTTTGGTAGATCCATAAGTGGATTTGTGTTTCATCTGAGGGTTTCACACCATGATAAGCACCTATTCCTATTCCACTTGTATCGATGGTCATGAAATCATGCTCAGTGAAATCTGCCTTATTGACACCTGATCTAGAAACCCAACATTGTTGGTGTTCGTCGATGAACGAATAATTGGTTGACGTCGCCGGTGACCAGCCACGTTGATTCAGTGTGCAAATTAATTGGGCAAGTGCTGTTTTCATGGCTATTGGGCCAATACTTCTTTTACCATAGCAGCTATGGCTTTACCGTCTGCCTTTCCAGCTAACTTGGCCGAAAGCACACCCATGAGTTTACCCATGTCTTGTGGGCCTTGAGCACCTGTGCTAGCCTTGGCTGCAAGCACCTCGGCACGCAATTCCTCTTCAGTAAGCATTTGAGGTAAGTATTGCTCTATAACCTGGGCTTGATATAACTCTTCTGCAGCAAGATCTTCGCGATTTTGGGCAATATAGAGTGCATGTGTTTCCATTCTTTGTTTGTGCAACTTGACACAAATTTTAATGGCTGTTTCTTCAGAAACTTCTGAGGAACCACCAGAAGTGGCCTCAAGCAATAATTTTGACTTGATATCTCTGAGTGCGGCTAATTTTTCTTTTTCTTTAGCCAGCATTGCACTTTTGATGTCCGCATTGATGCGTTCTGTAAAACTCATGATTAGTCAACGTTATCGTGAAGAAAGCTATTGTTTCTGAGACCTGCAGTTCCGTTGGCATCTGGTGCAATTCCAAAACGAGAAACTTGCTCAGTGGCACTCGGTTGTGTCTGTTGCAAAGCAATATTGCGGCGAACAAAGGCAGGCTCATTTTCAAATTCAATGATGCCTTCTGGTCTTTTGAGCTTTGATGTAAACTCTTGAATGCGTGCAACGCGCTCTTGTACTTTGCGCATTTGCTCTTCAGGGCTTAACATTCTTTTTGGCTCTTCAAGATTTACTTTTTGAATCGCTTCGTCTTCCAAAATGTGTTTGACAACTGGTGCTTCTTCAAAAGCTTGAACCGGGGAAGTGTAAGATGCTGCAGCAGGTGTTGCTTCTGTTTGCACATCAAAAACATCCCAAGTCATGGCTGCTTGCGTTTGTGCAGGTTCTACTTCTGCAACTGGCTCAATAGCAGGCTCGTCGTAAAGATTGAAAGTTGTTTTTTCTGGTTCAGCAGCAGCCGGTGTAAAAATCGGTGCACTAGGTGCAACTTCCGCCTGTACTTCTTTGATGAACGGTTCATTAGATGCTTCAGCGATTGGAGCTGTTGCTATGCGTTCAAAAGGAGAACTCAAGGGCGCCACAATTTCTTGTTTTTGCTCCTCTTCAAGAACTACAACTGTTCTTTCTGGTGCTTGTGCATAGGTAGAAACAGATGAAGAAGAGAAACCAGTGGCAATAATTGTGATACTGAGTTGATCTGCTAAAGAAGCGTCTTTGGCATGACCCCAAATGACATCTGCGGTAGAACCTGCCGCTTCTTGAATGTAGTCAGTGATTTCAGTGATTTCATCCATCATGACTTCTTGATCACCATAACTGATGTTCAAGAGGACATAACGCGCGCCACTGATATTGTCGTCGTTGAGAAGCGGTGAGCTAAGGGCCGCTTGAACGGCTTGAATAGCGCGGTCTTTTCCGGAGGCAATGGCACTACCCATAATGGCGTGGCCAGAGTTGCGCATCACGGTATTGACATCGTTGAAGTCAACATTGATTGAACCTGTAACAGAAATAACTTCAGCAATACCTTTGGCAGCAACAGTTAAAACGTCATCGGCATGAGAGAAAGCCTCTGACAACGACATATTGCGTCCGAACTCACGCAATTTTTCATTGTTAATGATGAGGAGTGTATCTACATTCTGACGCATGCGCTCTAGACCTTCTTCAGCTTGCTGGCGTCTTTTACGACCTTCAAAATTGAAAGGTACAGTAACGATACCTACAGTTAAAATTCCGAGGTCACGTGCCACTTGCGCAATAACAGGCGCAGCACCAGTACCGGTACCACCACCCATTCCGGCCGTGACAAAAACCATTTTGGTGTCTTTTGACAACAATTCGCGGATTTCTTGGATATTTTCCATCGCGGCATTCATCCCTACTTCTGGGATCATACCAGCTCCACGCCCTTCAGTTAGGTTTGGGCCTAATTGAATTTTAAAGGGTACAGGAGAAATATCAAGCGCCTGGCAATCGGTGTTACAAACGATGAAGTCAACGCCTGCAATTCCTTGCAAGTACATGTGATTCACGGCGTTCGATCCACCGCCACCTACACCAATAACTTTGATGATCGATTGCGCTTGTGGTTTGTCGTGCTTAGGGAGGTCAAATTCCATTTCCATTGTTCGGTTTCTTTTCTAGTTGCTTGCTAAATATCTTGATCGTCTTCATCGTTGAAAAAACTCTTGAGCGGATCTAGGATGCGATTGAAGAATTTTCCACGACGTTCTATGTTCGAGTGTGTAATGATTTTTTCTTGGTGCTTTTCATCTTGGACGTCTGAGGCCTGAGCTGCATCAGCTTTGCTTTGTTCCCAAGGGAGCGCTGCTTCAACAGTTTCAAAACCTTTGAGTACCAAACCAATACCAGTTGCAAACATTGGACTCGCCAATTTGTCGAGGTCATTGGTGTTAGCCAAGTGCTCAGTTGGATAACCAATACGGGCATCCATTCCTGTGAGGTATTCGATGAGTTGAGTGAGGTGCTTCAATTGTGAACCACCACCGGTAACAACAATTCCACCGATGAGTTTTTTCTCGTAGCCAGAATTTCTGATTTCGAGATTCACTAATTCGATGATTTCTTCCATTCTGGCCTGAATAATGCTGGCCAAATTGCGAAGGGTAATTTCTTTCGGTTCGCGACCTTTAAGCCCTGGAATACAAACAACTTCGTTTTCCTTGCTTTCAGAAGCTAAAGCGCTACCAAATTTAACTTTAAGCATTTCTGCTTGGCGCTGCATAATGCGACAGCCTTCTTTGATGTCTTGTGTAATCACGTTACCTCCAAAAGGGATAACGGCTGTGTGGCGAATGAGACCATCGTGGAAAATAGCGACGTCAGTAGTACCACCACCGATGTCAACCAAAACAACTCCGGCTTCTTTTTCTTCTTCAGAAAGTACAGACTCAGCAGAAGCAATTGGCTCTAAGATGATGTCTTTGACACTGAGGCCTGAACGCTCGATACAGCGCGTGATATTGGTTACGTTGGTTACCTGACCACTGATGATGTGGAAGTTAGCCTCCAAACGAACTCCACCCATACCGATTGGATCTTTGATTTCTGGCTCGCCATCTACGATGTATTCTTGTGGAATAACGGTGATGATCTCCTCGCCCGGATTCATGACCAATTGGTACATGTCGTCTACGAAAGAGTCGATGTCGGCTTGTGAGATTTCTCCGTTAACGGTTCTGCGGGTATAGATACCGCGGTGTTGCTTGCTTTTGATGTGTTGCCCAGCAATACCAACGTGTACATTTTTAATTTTAAGGTTGCCATCAACCGCGCTTTGTGTCGCTTCGACAGCTGCGTTGATGGATTGAACAGTTCGCTCGATATTTGACACAACTCCTCTCATGACGCCCAAGGATTCACTTTTACCCATGGCAATGATTTCGATTTTGTTGTGCTCATTCTTGCGACCTACAAAGCAAGCGATTTTGGTGGTCCCGATATCAAGACCCACAACTACACGCGTACGCTTCACTTCTGGCGCTTTATCTTTTTCTGCAAACGATCTGTCCTTCATATTTGACACTTATTTCTTTGTATTTATTCCAACCTTCATGCGGTAGCGCCTCTTTGTAGAAGTGCTTCAGTCTTTCGAATTTGTCCTGGACAAGTTCAGAGTTTGGCGCTGCTCCAAAGATGATTTTTTGATCTCCTAGCAACGGAATAAGGACAAAATCACCATTTTTTTGAAGGTGAATTTGACCGATTAATTTGTGCATTAGTGGATCATTACAAACATAATTTGAAATACGGTAGATTTGATCAATTTTTTGAGAACTTTTCAAAGTACCATTGTTAATAAAACTACAGTGGAGACGCGGGTTGTAGGGATCGTTAATAGCTCCGGAAAAAACCAAGACTCGGGCCGTATGAAGTGCCGATCTGTACATCATAAAACCGTCTTGATCAAGGTAATAGCTTTGACCTTGCTGATTGAAGATTCTGGCAATTGGTTTGCGCAATTCGAGTTGGATTTCCCATTTGTTGCCGATGTGCTTGTAGACTTCCACCTTTTTCACCTCGGGCATGGCCTTGATATTGCGTTCTATGGTATGGATTTTAAGCTCACCCACCGCCATTTGTTGACGAAATAAATTGCGAATTTTTAAGCGATCGAGTAATTCCTTTTCGGTAAGAAAGGCACTTTCCCCTTCGACATGAATAGCGATGTCAGGCGTGCGCAATAATTTGCTGTTCTCTTCCCTTACAGCAAAGAAAAAGACCACACCCACCAAAATGAAAAGCAACAACCAAAGCGTAATTTTTAACCATTTTTTCATTGAACTAGCTTTTGTCGTTTAAATAATTCGAAAGCGGCGCAACCAAGCGGTCAATATCCCCAGCGCCAATAGTTAGTAGCACACCTTTTTTAAAGGTTTTGGCAAATTCCAGCACCTCATTCACCTGCCAAACTTTTTTGTTTTTTGCCGTACTCATTTCGCAAAGCCATTCGCTGGTTATTCCAGGCAAAGGTTCCTCGCGAGCGGGGTAAATTGGCAGCAATATCAATTGATCGAGCACACTGAGTTCGGCAGCAAATTTTTCTGCGAAATCTTTGGTGCGAGAGAATAAGTGCGGTTGAAAAATACCTGTAATAGGTAGTTCTGGATACATGGCTTTCACAGAGCTCAGAAGCACATGAATTTCTTCGGGGTGATGTGCGTAATCGTCAATATATATGAGGTCTGGCTTGCGCACATGGTATTCAAAACGCCTTTTGACACCTTTGAAACGACGCAAAGCTGCTTTTATCGCTTCTGCTTCAAATCCAAGTTCGAGCAATAGCGCCACGCAACCTAAGGCATTTTCCACATTATGACTTCCCGGCAAACCGAGTACTACACCTTCCCAAACCTGAGTGCCCAATCTGAAATCTGCAAGTTGAAATCCGTTCTCAAAACGCAAATTAGCAGCACTGTAATCAGCCGTATCGGAATGGAGTGCATAGGTTTTGATTTTACTTAATGCAGGTAGGTTCAAGCCCTCTTTTTGAACGCATAAACCAGCAGGGTCAATGCGCAGCGCAAACTGACCAAAGCCTTCTTTGAAAGCCTCTGGGGTTCCGTAAATATCGAGGTGGTCTGGGTCGGCTGCTGTAATGATGGCTGCAAAAGGCGATAGCTGCAAAAAACTACGGTCAAATTCGTCTGCTTCAACAACAGCGTATGGGCTCTTGGCGTGCAACACCAAATTTGATTCAAAATTAGAGGCGATTCCACCGAGGAAGGCCGTACAGCCCGTTCCGATATCGGTTAGCAAATGAGCCAGCATGGAACTTGTGGTCGTTTTGCCGTGTGTCCCTGCCACACATAGCGCTTGAAAAGATCTGGAAATAGCTCCTAAAACCTCTGAGCGTTTGACAATCTGAAAACCAGCATCTTGGAAATATGTCAGTTCGGCAAGTGCCTTAATAGCTGGTGTGTAAACGACTAACGTTTGTTCAGGATTTTGATATGCTTGAGCAAGTCCTGAACCCAAATCTTCATAATGTATTGAAATACCTTCAGCAACCAAAGCCTGGGTCAAGGGCGTTTCAACTTTGTCATAGCCAGCAACATGGTAACCAGCAAAGTGGAAATAACGCGCCAAAGCGCTCATGCCGATACCACCGATACCGATAAAATAAATATTTTGATAGGTGGAAAGTGCTTTCATTAGGCTACAACTTTTTCACAGACATCCACAATATTTTGGGTAGCGAATGGCAAGCCAAGCGCTTTTAAATTGTCAGAAAGCGCTTGCTTTTGATCAGCTGCAGCCAATAAGTCAAAACAAGTTTGCATGAGTTGAGCTCGGGCGTCGGTATCCTTAATGAGGAGAGCCGCTTGCTGATCAACCAATGAAAGTGCGTTTTTAGTTTGATGGTCTTCGGCCACATTTGGAGAAGGCACCAAAATACAAGGTTTTCCAACCAAGGCCAGTTCGCTCACCGACAATGCGCCTGCTCTTGAAATGATCACGTCAGCCAAAGCATAAGCGAGGTCCATACGTTGTATAAAAGGCAAGACCTTGACATTGGCAGGCATGGCACTTGAGTTTTGCTGTAATTTGGCGTCATAGGATTTTCCGCATTGCCAAAGTACTTGTATGTTTTTTTCTTGAGTAGCCGCAAGCGCAGCGTGCATGCTCTCATTTAAAGTAAGCGCTCCTAAACTGCCACCTATGATCAATAGGGTGGGCTTATCTTGTTCCAAACCAAAAAAACCCGCTGCTTCTGCACGAAGTGGATGGAGGTCAATAGCTAAATTTGCACGAACCGGATTTCCGGTAAAAGAAATTTTTTCTTGAGGAAAGAAGCGCTCCATCTCAGGATAAGCCACGCAAATGGCCTTTGCTTTTTTGGCTAAGATTTTATTGGTTTTGCCCGGATACGAGTTCTGTTCTTGAAGTAAGGTTGGAATCTGGAGCAACTGTGCCATTTGTAAAGTTGGCCCACTAGCATAACCGCCTACGCCTATTACTAGTTCTGGTTTGAATTTCTTAATGACACTATAAACCAAATAAAAACTTCTGATTAATTTGAAGGGCAACAGAAGATTTTTCCAAGTAAGTTTTCTTTGTAATCCTGCGATAGGCAAGCCGATTATTTCATAACCTGCCTGTGGAATTTTTTCCATCTCCATGCGGCCACGTGCCCCAATAAACAAAATGTCAGCTTTTGGATTGCGCTTTTTAATTTCATCGGCAATAGCCAAAGCCGGGAAAATATGCCCGCCTGTTCCTCCTCCTGAAATGATTACTCTATTGATCATCTATGCTAATTCTTCGAAATTTTCTTCTTTGTTTGCGGGCTTTAATTCTTTAGCAAAGGACTGCACTACACCAATTGAAATACAGGCCATCACCAGCGCCGAACCTCCCATTGCTAAAAAGGGCATGTTTTGACCCGTTACGGGAAAAACGCCTGTGCACACCAACATATTGATGCTCGCTTGCGTAAGCAAATGAATACCGATTCCCATGCAGACATAACTCTGAAAAAGGTCAGTGGTTTTCAGCGAGATGCGGATCATTCGATACAGTAAAATGAGATAGAGAAAGACTAAGACCAAAGCTGCTCCTGAACCAAATTCCTCAACAAACGTGGCATAATAAAAATCGGCATAAGCCTCTGGTAAAAACTCTTTGAGCTTGCCGTCTCCTACGCCCTGACCAAATACAGAACCCACAGATATGGCCAACTTGGCATTGTTGGCTTGTTGATTAGCCTGCAAACTTTCGATGCTCTGATTGGTGGCATCTACCCTATTATTGATACGGTTCATCCAGGTGTCATAACGCGGTAGAATATTTGCGTCAGGAAAAGTCAAGTGTGCACCAACCACCAAAACCACGATACCAACCCCTATGCCCGCAAGCGTAAGAAGCTTTAATAAGGGAACTCGTCCAATAAAAAGCATGATCATACTCAATAAAAAGAGCATGGCTGCAGTTGAGAAATTATCTTTTAAGATCAGAAAACAGGTGAGCCCTATCGGGATGAGAAGCGGGAAAATTCCTTCTTTCCAATTGTCAAATTTTTGCTGCTTGCGCACCAACAACTTACTCAAATAGATGATCAAAGCCAGCTTGGCAAAATCTGAGGATTGAAAAGTGAGATTTACGAAAGGAATGCGGATCCAACGCCCTGCCCCATTTACCTCAGCTCCAAAAAACCAAGTAAATAAAAGCAATGCTAAACCGAGGTAATAAGCGAATTTGGCGAGCTGACTAATGTATTTAGCCGGAACCCGATGGATGACAAACATGGCTCCAAAGCCGAGTACGACATACACCAAATGCTTGAACAGATAAAGAAACGGAGACCCACCCTCAATTTTGATCAAAATCGGCACAAAACTATATACCGTTACCAATGAAAAAGCCATCATTAGTAAGGTAATGATCCAAATAACTGGATCGCCTTTGAGGTATTTCAGATAGGATCTCATGGAACTTTATTAGAGCATGCGCACCGCTTGTTTGAACTGCTGACCGCGGTCTTCGTAGCTTTCAAAAAGGTCAAAACTGGCACAAGCCGGAGAAAGCAAAACAGTTTCATCCTTCTCAGCCAAACGGTATCCATAAGCAACCGCCTCTGTAGCAGATTTCGCTTCTACGATATGGGCAACTTTATCTTGGAAAGCTTCGATGATTTTTTGATTATCCACGCCTAAACAAATAATCGCTTTTACTTTTTGTGATACAAGATCAAATAGTTCAGAATAGTCATTGCCTTTATCGACACCTCCGACAATCCATACAGTTGGTTTCTCCATAGATTCAAGGGCAAACCAAGCCGCGTTGATATTTGTTGCCTTGGAATCATTGATAAATTCAATGCCGTTGACTTTAGCCACGAACTCCATGCGGTGTTCGACATTGACAAAATCTTCAAGGCTTTCGCGCACTAATTCTGTGCGGATTTCTACTAGCCTGGCAGCAATTCCTGCGGCCAAAGCATTTTGGGTATTGTGTTTACCCTTTAAAGCTAATTCGTGAATAGACATGGTAAGTTGTTGTTTGTTTATGTTGATGTTGAGTTGTTCTGTTGTTGCGTATCCGCCTTCGGCTATGGTTTGCTTCATAGAAAAAGGGCGAAGTTGAGCGGCCGTTTTACTTGTTTTCATTTGTGCAGCAATGATTGGATCATCGGCATTGTATATGAAAAAATCTGAGGCGCTTTGATTTTGTAAAATGCGAAACTTGGCGTTGACGTAGTTCTGCAATTCGTAATGGTAGCGATCGAGGTGATCAGGTGTAATGTTGGTCAAGATGGCGATGTCTGCTTTGAAATCAAACATGTCGTCGAGCTGAAAAGAGCTCAATTCCAACACATAATAATCATAGTTTTCTTGAGCCACCTGCTTGCCAAAACTTTGCCCGACATTTCCAGCCAAACCGACATTGAGACCCGCTTTTTTCAAAATGTGATAGCAAAGCATGGTAGTGGTTGTTTTGCCATTGCTACCTGTAATGCAAATGTGCTTGGCCTTTGAATAATAACCCGCAAATTCAATTTCAGAAATGACTTTAATCCCTGCCTCACGAATGGCTTTCATGAGCGCAGTTTTTTCAGGAATTCCTGGGGATTTAATAATGAGGTCTGCAGCTAAAATACGCGACATAGTATGCTGCTCCGATTCAAATTCAATTGTTGCTGCTTGCAATTCTTTTTGGAAAGATGCTTTGATAGCCGAAGCATCAGATACAAAAACATCATACCCCTTCGCTTTGCCGAGAATAGCTGCGCCCACGCCAGATTCACCGGCACCAAGTATGATTAATTTTTGCATTTTTTGAGTCATGTTATCTCAATTTGAGGGTAACAATTGTTACAACCGCTAGTAAAACCGCAATAATCCAGAAGCGCGCTACAATTTTTGCTTCGTGAATCCCTTTTTTCTGATAATGGTGATGCAAAGGTGCCATCAGAAAAATGCGCCTGCCTTCGCCAAAGCGCCGCTTGCTATATTTGAAATAGCCAACCTGTAGCATGACCGATACATTTTCAATCAAGAAAATGCCACAAAGCACTGGAATGAGTAATTCTTTGCGGATGGCGATGGCAAAAACGGCAATGATACCACCCAAAGCCAAGCTTCCGGTATCGCCCATGAATACTTGAGCTGGAAACGCGTTGTACCACAAGAAACCAATACAAGCCCCAACAAACGCGGCAATAAAAATCACCAACTCTTCCGCTTCTGGAATGTACATGACATTCAGGTAATCGGCGAATTTGGCATGTGAACTAACATAGGCTAAAACCGCAAGTGCAATACCCACAATTGCAGAGGTTCCTGTTGCCAGACCATCAAGACCATCTGTCATGTTAGCGCCATTAGAAACCGCAATCACGATAAAGATGACTATTGGGATAAAGAGTAACCAACCGTAAGATTTATTGACATCACCGATCAACCAATTGTAATTGAACTCATTTCCTTTGAAAAAAGGAATGGTAGTGGTCATGTCGTCGGTTTTGATCCATTTGTAGGTCTCGCCTTCCGACTGCACGTGCTCATGCGTAACATAAGTTTCGTCGGCTTGTAATTTGTAGTCGGCATCGACGCGCTTGTGAACCACTACGTCGTCTGAAAAATAAAGAATAGACCCCACGATAAGTCCAACACCAATTTGACCAATGACTTTAAAGGTTCCTTTTAATCCTTCTTTGTTTTTCTTAAATACTTTGATGTAGTCATCAAGGAAGCCAATAGCACCTAACCAGATGGTAGCTACCAACATAGTGATGACATAAATGTTATGCAGCTTGGCAAACAAGAGTGTCGGCACTAAAATAGCGGCTAAGATGATCAAGCCACCCATTGTTGGTGTTCCGGATTTTTCAATTTGACCCGCCAAACCGAGGTCGCGGACCGTTTCACCGATTTGCTGCTTGCGCAACTTGTTGATGATTCTTTTACCGATAATGACCGAAACAATCAAGGAAAAAATGAGTGCCAATGCCGCGCGAAAGGAAATGTAATGAAACAAACCAGCACCAGGTACATTGAGTTGATCGAGCCAAGAAAATAGGTAATAAAGCATGTTATTTATCGAGTTGGTTAAACAAGGTTTGTGTAATTGCTACGTCGTCGAAATCGGTTTTCACACCATTGATTTCTTGGTAGGTTTCGTGGCCTTTACCAGCCACCAATATGATATCGCCAGGCTGTGCCAGCATGATCGCCATTTTAATTGCCTGCTGACGATCAACAATGGAAAGTGTATTGAGCGCTTCCTCAGTCCCTAGACCCGCTTCCATGTCTATTAAAATTTGATTTGGATCTTCGGAGCGCGGATTATCAGAGGTAAGAATGACTTGATTGCTTTTAGCGGCAGCAATAGCAGCCATTTTTGGACGCTTTTCTTTATCGCGGTCACCACCGCAACCCACTACAGTAAACACTTTGGTGCTTCCTTTTCTGAAAGCAGCAATGGTAGCAAGTACATTTTCTAGTGCGTCTGGTGTATGCGCGTAATCGATAATAGCCGTGATTCCTTTTGGGCTCTTGACATATTCAAAACGACCCGCAACATGGCTCAATTGACTAATTACACGCAAAACTTCCATCGGTGCTTCGCCCAAACCAACTGCCAAACCATAGACTAGCAATAAATTAGAGGCATTGAAGGCGCCAACTAGACGCGTATGCACTTCTTGGCCATTGATTTGCAAAACCAAACCCCCCAAACTGTTTTCTATGATTTTTCCTTTTACATCAGCAGGAGTTCTGAGTGCATAGGTAAGTTTCTTGGCCTTGGTATTTTGCAACATGACCGAACCATTTTTATCATCGGCGTTCACGAGTGCAAAAGCCGAAGCGTCTAGGCCATCAAAAAATGCTTTTTTAACCTTTAGATATTCAGCAAAAGTGTGGTGATAATCGAGGTGGTCATGCGTAATATTGGTAAAACCAGCTGCTTCAAAATGAAGCCCGCCAATGCGATGTTGATCAATGGCATGCGAACTCACTTCCATGAAACAGTGTGTACAACCTGCCGTCACCATTTGTCTGAGCAAAGCATTGAGACTAACTGGATCTGGGGTAGTATGTGTAGACACGATGGCTTCTTGTTCAATCTTATTGACCACCGTTGACAACAAGCCTGCTTTATAACCCAATGTGGTGAATAGGTCGTGGAGTAAAGTTGCGGTAGTCGTTTTGCCATTGGTGCCCGTTACACCTACAAGTTTCAGCTCTTTTGAAGGGTGACCATAAAATGCACAAGCCAATTGCGCCAACGCAGCACTGGTGTTTTGAACTTGGTAAACACAAGCATCTGGTGCTAAGTCTACCGCTTCTTGGGTAATGAAAACCCGACATCCTTGTGCATAAGCTTGCTGTACATATTTGTGTCCGTTGGCTTGTGAACCTACGATACAGACAAAAATGGTATTTGCGGCGGCCTTTCTTGAATCAAATTCAATGGAAGCGATGGTCTGAGTAAGCTCACCTTGGATGTGCTGACCGACTATTGCTACTAACAAATGATTCAAGGGTTGCATGCTAATTTAATTTGAGTTGTACGACTTGTCCTTTAACAATTTGATTCCCGGGTGCAATAGACTGACTCACGACACGGCCTAGACCCTTCAAAGTGACCACCAAGCCTTTGCTTTCAAGGATATACACGGCATCTTTTGCCGTCATTCCCAATACATTAGGAACCTTTTTCTGGGTAATCACTTTTCGAGAAACTTCTAGGCGCTGATCTGTGGTGTCCCCTTTGAGCCATTCAGCTTCGTTGTTTTGCTGATAGCGCACATTGAGCTCTTTCATGACATATTTTAAGTCATTGGCAGCACCGCTTTTCACCATCGGTATTTCATTGGATAATTTGGCTCTTGGGTCATTGACCGCTCTATGATATTGCAAGGCCGACGCATACACCTTATTGGCAATTTCTGCAAATACAGTTCCTGACACAGCCGCACCGTAATATGCCTTTTGTGGTTTTGAAATCACTACAATACAAGAGTAGATGGGTTTTTTTGCTGGGAAATAGCCCACAAATGATGCTTGATACGATTTTCCGTTTGCGGTTCCATAACCACCACCCGCAGCAGTAAGTACAGCTGTTCCAGTTTTACCTGCGATCGTGAACAAAGAACTTTTTAACGAACGACCTGTACCGCGAAGCATCACGCCTTCCAAACAACGCTGCAATATCTTGAGTGTATGTGTTGAACAAATTTGTGGATTGAGTACAACTGGCTTAAATGTTTTGATGACCTGGCCATTGCGCTTGATTTTCTCGACGAAAAGTGGTCTGACCAACTTGCCATTGTTGGCAACGGCGTTGTAAAAAGCAAGCGTTTGCAAAGGCGTTTGTCGTACTTCATAACCCACTGAAGTCCAAGGTAAAGACAACACTGACCAAGTTTTAGAACCCGGGGTTGCTACATCCGGACGCGGCTCTCCTTCAAGGGCGATGCCGAGTTTTTCTGTGAGGCCAAAGCGCTTGAGTTGTGCAATAAATTGCTCAGGCTGATTGCGATACACACGGTGCATCAATTGCAAGATAACATTGGAAGATTTTTCAAAAGCCTGCTGGATAGTGATGGTGCCGTAACCCATCCCGTGGTTGGAGTCAGACATACTCGAACCACCAACCGAATAACGCCCACCAGCATTGACTTTGTCTGTAATTTTAAATTTACCATCTTCGAGGCCAGCCATTAATGAAGCTAACTTAAAAGTTGAGCCTGGTACTTCGAGGTAGCCAATGGCGTAATTGTAACTTTCAGTGTACTTACCTTCTTCAACTTTGGTGAGGTTGGCAATTGCTCGGACATAACCTGTTTTGACATCCATCAAGATGACACAGCCATGCTCAGCATTCATGAAAATCATTTGTTTTTCAAGTTCTGAATGAGCAACCTCTTGAATTTCTTTATCAATTGTGGAAATCACATCAGCTCCTTCAATAGCTTCTTTGAGCACCTTGCCTGTTTTTTTCCAACCTGAAGAAATGCGCTGTTCTACTTCTTTACCGTCCTCTCCTTTTAAATACTCATAATAAGCACCTTCAATACCTACACGGAATGGCTTTCCATCAAGATCTTTGTAATAACCTAAAGTTCTATTAAGCAAGTTGCCATTAGGTTTTTTGCGCAGAATAGTTTCTACGTTATCAATGATTCCGCCCTTCATTTGGCCAAGCTCAAAAATGGGGAGCTTGCGCAGGCGTTTACGCTCGTAGTTGGTCACTTTTCTGCGGATCAGTAAATAACGAACGCCATTGGCACGGGCTTTTCTGATTTTTTCTTCGTAAGACCTCGATGAGTTTTCTGGATATAAGCCATGTAAACCTTGCGCTAACTCACTGACCTTTGCGTCAAACAATTTTTCCTCGACAACCGTTGGGTCCATGTAGATGTCGTAAAAAGTAACGCTCGTAATTAATGGCACCTCATTTCTGTCCAGAATTTGGCCCATTCTTGGCACTCTATTTACAACGCGAGTTGGCAGTTGACCTTCTTTGGTTTCAAAAGCAACACCTGGGCCATTGATCTGAAGATCTAGAGTAGAGTAAAGTACCATTCCCATGATGAAAACAAACCCAAAATAAATCAGGTAGGCACGGCGATAAAGATGGCTTTTATTCTTGCTCATGTTTGACCTGTTTGATGCGGATTACTTTGGTTGCATTTTTGGTTTCCTTGAGCTCTCTAGATTCGAGCCTTTTTGCCATTCGATAGCGTCGGGTCACCAATTCTAGGCGCGCTTTTGCTTCTATATACTCAGCAGCGTGCTGATCTAAATTGCGTTGGGCGTTGTCGATGTCTTTGTTGATTTGCTTTCCATAATAGCCTTTGGAGATCAGGATCAATAAAAGCAACATGATAAAAAAGATATAATTGAGATTGTTGAGCACGAACTCTCTGGTCAAGAAATCGCCGTTCAAAATCTGCGCAAAAGCACTTGATTTATTCGTCTTGGTCGACTTTTGCTGGGTAGTTTCTTGCTTAGCCATTGCGTTTTGCGATTCTTAATTTTGCACTACGCGCTCTGGAATTAAGCGCACACTCTTGCTCATCAGCCACAATTGGGTGGCGATTCACTTCTGAAAATGGTTTATTGACGTTGCCGAAGAAATCTTTATCGAGTTCACCAGAAAAACTGCCGCGTTTCATGAAATTTTTGACCAAGCGGTCTTCTAAAGAATGATAAGACATCACTACTAAATGTCCACCCGGCTTTAAAACTTGCGCAGCTTGCTCTAGGAAATCTTTAAGCACCTGCAACTCTTGATTGACTTCAATGCGGAACGCTTGAAAAACTTGAGCATAAAACTTGTGATCTTTGAATTTAGGTGCGAAACGCTCAAGCGCTTTCATTAGACCGAACGTAGTGAGTATCGGTGCATTTTCGCGCTGACGCACCAATTGTGCCGCCAATGCTCTTGAATTGCGCAACTCGCCGTATTCATAAAGTATGCTTGCCAATTTAGCTTCATCGGCAGTAGCAATAAGCTCGGCTACAGACTGCCCACCATTGCGGTTCATCCGCATGTCGAGCGGCGCATCCTCTCTGATACTAAAGCCGCGTTGAGCGGTGTCAAATTGATGGGAAGAAACGCCTAAATCGGCTAAGATGCCATCCACTTGTTTGATGCCAAGCAAACGCAAATGGTTTTGAAGAAAAGCAAAGTTGGCTGCGACAAAATTAAAATTGCTGGCGTCCCATAAATTGGCGAGCGCATCGGGGTCTTGATCAAAGGCAATGAGACGGCCTGAAGCATCGAGTTGCTTAAATATAGCGCGCGAATGACCGCCGCCACCAAAAGTAACATCGACATAAACACCATTTGGTTGGATTTGCAGACCCTCCAAACAAGCATTTAATAATACTGGTACGTGATACGATTCGTTAATTGTCATTGTCTAAGTCACCCATTACTTCATCCGCCAAGTCAGCGAAATCTGCCATGTTTCCTTCGATCATTTCGAAGTATCTAGACTTATCCCAAATTTCAATGCGGTCGTTGTAAGCAATTAACATTACTTCAGCAACCAAGCCAACGCGCTCCATTAAAGCTGTAGGCACCAAAATACGACCTGCATTGTCTAAAGAGACCTGCTTTGCGCCCTGGTGAAACAACCTATAAAACATTCGATTTTTTGGCTTGAATAAATTCATCTTGGAAAGCTTCTCACTAATGCGCTCCCAATCTGGTAGCGGAAAAAGCGTAAGACAATCTTCAAATCCTTTATTCAACATGAAATCTCGCTGGGATACCGCAGGCAATTGTTTGCGCAAGCCAGACGGGAAAAGGAAGCGCCCCTTCTCGTCCAATTTAACCTCAAATTCACCTACTAGTCCTGCCATAGCGTTATAATGGGTAAAATTAGTGGATTCCTACCACTTTTTACCACAGACAATTTCATTTGTTGATAACTTCTAACGTATAGAACAATTAAAGGTTACATATTAACAATTATTAACAACCCATATCCCTTATTTTACATGGGATTAGGCACCATAAGTGGGAGTTTGTGGGAGTTTTTTCAACATTTTGTTAATATCCTATTTTTACCGCCTTCAGAAAAAGCGAAAGAAACCGCGTCAACCCATTGATTTTACTACCTTTGTCAGATGTCAAAAAGCCGCTTGAGCTATCTTTTTATTCCCCTACTTGCACTCATTTGGGGTAGCTCTTTTATCCTTATGAAACTCGGGATGTTTGACGCCAGTGGGAAAGCCATATTTAGTGCGGCACAAGTAGCAAGTCTCCGGATTGTATTGGCCGGTTTGGTTTTTCTCCCGATGTTCCCTGCTCTATTTAAAAAGCTACATCAAAAACGCGATCTTCTTTTCTTTTGCATCGTGGGGCTTGGTGGAAACCTCATTCCTGCATTCCTATTTACTTATGCTGAACAAAGTCTCGATTCTGGCATTGCAGGCATCATGAATAGCTTCACGCCGGTCTTCACTTTAATCATTGGCTTTCTGCTTTTTAGAAATCGAATTGTGCTGCAGCAATTAATTGGCACCATCATTGGCTTTTGCGGCATCAGCTGGCTTTTACTCGCGGGTCAAAAAACAACTGGCGAAGCGCAACTTTGGCCGGCGCTCGCTATTGTATTTGCAACAGTTCTTTACGGTCTTAGCCTCAATACTATTAAACACAAGCTTCAGCATTATAAACCCCTTGAAGTAGCCACCGGAGGTTTTACAATGGCATTTTTACCCGCGTTCATCTGTTTTCTATTCTTCGAAACACCAGATGTAATCACTAACCACCCTAAGGCAATGCAAGGCCTTTTAGCGGTGAGCACGCTCGGCTTAATCGGAACTGCTTTTGCAGTCGTATTATTTAATAAAATCATCGCGCAAACCAGTGCACTAGCAGCAAGTGCCGTCACTTATTTTATACCGATTGTAGCTGTTCTGATCGGTCTTTCCACCGGAGAAACCCTTGTTTGGCAGCAGTTTGTGGCCATGTTTGTGATCATCTTTGCCGTGTTACTCATCAATTTTGCCAAAACCAAGGCAACAAATTGATAAAACGACCGTAAGAAAGTTTGTTATTTTTTTGGCGGTCGCACTGAAATCACTATCTTTGCAGACCAATTTTGGAATATTAAACAATAATTTAAGCTATATGTACGCAATTGTAGAGATAGCAGGGCAGCAATTTAAAGTGCAAAAAGACCAAAAGGTTTTTGTACACCGTCTTGACGCTGAAGCAGGTAAAAAACTAGAGTTTGACCGTGTTTTATTAGTTGAAGATGCTGGCAAAGTAACCCTTGGCGCCCCAGCTATAGAAGGTGCTAAAGTCACCGCAGAAGTTTTAGAACATGTTAAAGGTGACAAAGTCATCGTTTTCAAGAAAAAACGTCGCAAAGGTTACCGTGTTAAAAATGGTCACCGTCAACAATTCACTGCGATCACAATCAAAAGTATTAAAGCATAATTTCCTTCGGGAACTAAATATTAGAAACCATGGCACACAAAAAAGGAGTCGGTAGTTCGAAAAACGGTCGTGAATCACATAGCAAACGTCTAGGTGTTAAAATCTTTGGTGGTCAAGCTGCTATTTCTGGTAACATCATCGTTCGTCAACGTGGTACACAACACCACCCAGGCAACAACGTTGGTATCGGTAAAGATCACACTCTATTTGCTTTAACTGACGGTCTTGTTGAATTCCGCAAGAAAAAAGACAATCGTTCTTTTGTTTCTGTTGTTCCTTTCGAGGAAAACAAAGCATAAGACATCTTATCAAATTAAAAAAGCTCCACATGTGGGGCTTTTTTTTTGCCCAAATTTTTCAAACTATAATCCTTATTTTTGAAGCAATGAATTTGTTATCAAAATCGGCATTACTCAGCTTGCTAACAAGCGCCCTCCTTATTGTTGGCTTTCCGAATACAGGCAGTTTTACGCCTTTTGTTTTCTTGGGCTTTTTACCGCTCTTGCAACTCCGAAAAATTCTCATCGAAAGTGGAAAGAAGCCAATCATTTTATTGCTCTGGACCTACCTTAGTTTTTTACTTTGGAATATTGGTAGCACTTGGTGGGTAGCCAATGCGTCTTTTAGCGGTGCAGTCTTGGCTTTTACGGTCAATGCCTTGCTCATGAGTTTGGTTTTTGGCGCCTGGAGTTTCATCCATAGAAAAGTGGCCTCAAAAATATCTTATTGGTTGCTCATCCCGATTTGGTTGCTTTTTGAATTTGGACACCACCGCTGGGATCTTTCTTGGCCTTGGCTTACACTTGGTAATTATTTTTCAGTGCATACAGGTTGGATTCAATGGTATGAATGGACCGGAACACTTGGTGGCAGCGCATGGGTATTACTCATCAACTTACTTTTCTTTCAGTTAATGACCCATTATAGCACGGTTGCCAGAAGAAACCGAATTATTTTTTCAATTCTTGGAGCGCTGCTATTGCCAATATTGGTAAGTCAATTGCTATTGTCTTTTGTGGGTTTGCGTGCCATTGAAAAATTTCCTTCTTATCTCAATGCGGTAGTGGTTCAGCCCAATGTGGACCCTTACAATGAGAAGTTTACAGCTGAAGCCTCCAATGAGAAATTCACTGACTCCATACTCACGCTTGCAAATCGGCATGTAACCTCACAAACCGACTTAGTGCTTGCGCCGGAAACAGCGCTACCTTTGTCTTTTCTCGAAGAGGAACTAGATCGTTTTCAATTTGGACAAACCTTAATTCAGCAGGTTCAAAAATGGCCAAATGCCAATTTATTAGTGGGTGCCTCAACAGCCCGTTTATTTGACAATAAAAACTCGGTTGCCAGCCAGGAAATACCCAACAGTGGTCGTTGGTTTGAAAATTACAACTCTTCTTTACTGATAGCAAAAGAGTCTCAACACAATAATCCGGACGCTGATAACAAAGCACCAGCTGTTACTTATGTACATAAGTCGAAATTGGTACCCGGTGTAGAACTCATTCCCTTCTCAGCCTATTTTCCATTTCTTTCTGCCATTGCCATAGAAAATGGAGGCTCTTCAGGGACTTTAGGAACAGAATCGGGGCCAAAGGTTATCAATATAAAGCGTGTGGCTCGGTTTGGTCCTGATGCTAACGCTGCTTCAAAACAACAAATCATTTCAATTGCACCCATTATCTGCTATGAATCTATTTATGGAGATTTTGTCAGAAGACAGGTTCAACAAGGTGCGCAAGTGCTGTGTATCCTGACCAATGACGGTTGGTGGGGCGATACACCTGGCTACAAACAACATTTTTCCTTTGCACGCTTGCGTGCCATTGAAACTAGACGCTGGGTCTTGCGCAGTGCCAATACAGGTACAAGCGGTAGTATTGATCCGAGTGGAAAAGTCATCAAAAAAACAGCCTACTGGACCCAAAGCGCTTTTTCTCAACAAGTAAAATTGCACTCAGGCCAGACCTTCTACACTAAATACGGAGACTGGTTGGCGGGCATTTCTATCTCATGGATCTTGCTTAGCTTCAGTACTTTTCTGATGAACTATGCCAAGAATTCACGTCAAATAAAAGCCTAATGAAGTTTTTTCTATTGCTCATCATAATCCTGATTGGGTTTAATTTTTTAGCGCAAAATAGTTTCACGAGTTCAACACTTCCCATCATTGTAATTAATACAAATGGTATAGAAATTCCAGATGAACCTAAAATCATGGCAACAATGGGCATAATCAACAATGGCCCTGGTCAAATTAACCTGCTTACAGACCCCTTTAATGAATATTTTGGTGCTATTGGCATTGAAGAACGAGGTTCATCATCGGCTCTTTTTTTTCCTCAAAAATCATATGGTTTGGAAACCAGATGGCCCGACTCAAGCAATCAAAATATCTCACTTTTTGGTTGGCCCCCTGACAATGACTGGATCTTACATGCACCTTATACAGATAAGTCTTTAATGCGAAATGTGCTGACTTATAAAATTGGTAACGAGCTTGGCCGTTGGGCTCCTCGGACCCAGTTTTGCGAAGTCATTCTTAATGGGAACTATGTTGGCGTATATGTTTTCATGGAGCGGATTAAAACAAGCTCAGGAAGAGTCAATGTACCGGGTCTTGACTATGCTGATACTTTAAATGACCAAATTACAGGAGGATACATTGTAAAAGTGGATAAAACTTCCGGCGGCGGCCAGATTGCTTGGAATTCACCTTATGGCGCGCAAATACCTGGAAATGGAACCATTAGTTTTCAATTACACGACCCGGAGTATGACACCATTCATCCACTTCAAAAAGCGTATATCCAGGACTATATTACTGATTGGGAGCAAGCTCTAAAAAGCACCGCATTTACCCACCCTATTGTTGGCTACAAGCCCTTTATTGATGTGGGTTCATTTATTGACTATTTTTTAGTTACCGAGCTTTCTAAAAATGTAGACGGCTACCGCATTTCTACCTTTTTACATAAGCAACATAGTAGCCAAGGTGGCAAATTAATTGCGGGACCGTTTTGGGATTACAATATTGCATGGGGAAACGCATATTATTGCGAGGGGAATTTGACAACCGGTTGGGAAATCAATTTTAATAGCATTTGCGGTGGCAACTGGCAAAACCCCTTCTGGTGGAACCGCATGCTTGATGACCCGTTGTTTGCCAATGAAGTCCAATGTCGGTGGACCGAATTAAGGTCTACAATATTGAGTAACAATGCGCTTAGCACCTATATTGATTCAATCGGTTTACAATTAACGCTTCCAGCAGAAAGACACTTTCAACAATGGCCTATTTTAGGCACCTATGTTTGGCCCAATCCGTACATAGGACAAACCTACCAACAAGAATTAGGCTATCTTAAAAATTGGGTGCTTTCAAGAGCCACTTGGATGGACAACAATATGTTCGGGACCTGCACAGCAAATTCAAAAGAAATGATGAATTCCAAAATAAGTATTGTACCTAACCCAACACAAGATGTAATCCTTGTTTCAGGAATAAAAGGTATCGGCGAGATTATTATCTTAGATCTATCTGGGAAAATTGTTCATAGGGTACCTTTCGATTCCGATAATGTTAGAATCGAACTAAATCAATTTCAAAATGGAGTCTATTTTCTAACAGAACCGAGCTTAGGCATCTACGAGAAAGTCATCAAAAACTAATGGAAAGCTAGTTTTAGAATCAGAGCAAACGGAACACAACCTTTGACTCGGATTTCCTATTGTTATAAGTTTTAAATCACAAAAAAAAGGGAGATCCGAAGACCCCCCCTTTCCATCAATCAACAAGTTAAATATTAGTAACCTGGGTTTTGCTGTAAATTAGGATTCAGAACTACGTCTGATGTTGGAAGTGGGTAAAGGTTGTATTTGTCGTCTACGCCTATACCTGCTGCATCTCCACCTTTGAAAGGCCACACATAAGTGTTGCTAGTGAAAAGTCCAAAGCGAATAAGATCCGTACGACGTGTACACTCCCAGTTCAACTCACGTGCACGCTCATCTAAGAAATCGTTCAAGGTAAGTGAAGTGTAGTTATGAGTAGCATCTCCGTAAGCACGCTCGCGGATGTAATTCATGTAGGTCAAGGCAGTTGCTTGGTCTCCTGATCTGAATTTAGCCTCAGCGTACATTAAGTATACATCTGCTAAGCGGAACATTGGGAAATCAACATCTACATGCGCTGAAGTAGCGTTATTAGAACCATTGAGACCATCTTTCGTTTTATTCTTGTACTTCGGGTTGGCATAACCTTGCGTAAAGGTACTCATTGACGTGATGTCAATTTGCTGACCTGTTGTATAAAACATCCAACGTGAATCTTCAGTAGAATCAGTGAATTTCTCAATGAACGGACGCGTAGCGCGGTTACCAGCCCATTTACCATTTACACCGTAATCTGCAGCCACCATTGAGCCACCAAGTGCAGAACAAATCATAAAGGTTGTTCCTCCCCAAGTTTGTGCGTATAAGCCGTCATAAACAATTGGGAAAATGATTTCTGGTGAAGTGTGATTATCTGCCAAGAAGACATCTTGGTAAACGTCATCAAGTTGGAAAGCTCCTGTATTGATGATTTTTTCACAGTAGGTAGCACATTCTGCATTTCTTGAATTACCAGCACCAAGGTAGGTCTCGGCATTCAAGTACATCTTCGCCATCAATGCATGTGCTGCACTTTTAGAAGCACGCCCGTAAGCAACAGCTGCAGGTGCAGTTAAGTTGTCTTCGATAGCCTTGATTTCAGACTCAATGTATGCAAAAAGGTTCGCACGCATAATTTGTTCCGGATTGAAAGCACCTACGCGATCTTCTTCTGTAACGAAAGGAACATTACCAAAAAGATCCATGGCATGGTAATAAGCCAATGCACGTAAAAAGCGAGCTTCATTGACCATCATTTTGATATCGGCTACTTGTGCCGCAGTGAAGCCGCGCTCATTGAGTTTCTCTTCACGTGCTTGCCAAATGAACTCGTTACAAAGCGTTATTTGGTAGAAAATACGGTAGTACATACCTTTAATCCAAACGTTGTCTGCATTCCATTGTGACTTATTTAAGTCCGGAATACCTGGGTCATTCCAGCCGCAAATGGCTTCATCTGTAGGCAATTCTTGAAGGTTCCAAAGTACGCGAACATACGCTGAGAATCCTTCGTCAATACCCGCGATGTCAGCCTGCCCAGCAGGACCTTGATTACCGGTCATGGACATACCAGAGTATAGTTTTGCTAATACTTTGATGTAATTATTAGGGTCACTGTAAACTGCCTCAGCATTGAGACCATATTTAGGTGACTGGTTCAGGTTCTTGCCACATGAAGACAACAAGAGTGCGCCTGAAATTATTGTAAATGCAACTAATCTTTTCATAGCTCAAGATTTAGAAATCAAAGGTGAGGTTAATTGAATACACGCGTGGACGTGGGTAGAAATTGTTATCGATACCGCTACCAATTTCTGGATCTTGTCCTGAATATTTCGTCAAGACAAAAGCATTTTGAACAACAAGGTTCACGTTTAAGCCTACTTTATCTTTAGAGAAACCAAGCTTACCAAAGTTGTAACCAAGATTGATGAAGTCCATACGAAGGAAGTTTGCACTTTCTAAATAGTGGTCAGACATCAACTGGCTGGCAGTGGTGCGCTGCACCTCATCTTGGTAGTAAAGTGAACTGATGTTGTTAAGGTATTTTTTAGTACCATCAACTGTTTGGAAGGTTGCACTATTAGAGTGAATGTTGTTGTAAATAGTAGCACCTAATTCAGCACGAGCTGAAAGACCTGCATACCACTTTTTGTATTGGAAGTTCAAGGCAGTACCGAAGAACATTTTTGGAGCTGCCTGACCAGCATAGTAGCGGTCTTTGACATTGATGATACCATCTCCATTTTGATCAACAAAGGCGTTGGTATCTTTCCATTTGTCAGCTGCGGTAATATTGCCGTCACCGTTCATGTCGATTTCTGACTGTGAACCCACTTCAATCACACGACCTTGTGAATCGTATTGTTGTTGCAGTACAAAGAAAGTATAAGTTGGGTAGCCAAGTTGGTGTGCTTGAATAGTGTTCCCGATACCACCTGCGATACCACCAATTAACACACCTGGTGAAGTAGTGTCTACTACTTGAGACAACTTCATTACTTCATTTTTGTTGTAAGTGGCGTTTACCGACCAATCAAGACGCATATCTTTGGTTGCAACAAGACCTGTGTTCAAAGAAACTTCAATACCACGGTTTTGCATGGCACCTACGTTCGTCAAGATTTCATTGGTAAAGTTAGTACCAGCAGGAACTGGAACAGTAGCTAACAAATCTTTGGTGTCTTTTTGATAAACATCTATACTTCCAGAGAAACGGTCATTTTTGAAACCGAAATCAAGACCGATGTTGTAAGATGTAGTAGTTTCCCACTTCAAACCTGCATCAAAACCTGCTGGACGCAATACTTGGTAATACTGACCACCGAAAGCGTATTGAGCAGTAGTTGCACCTTGGAAGTAGTTACCGATATACGCGTAATCACCAATACCATCTTGCTGACCTGTAACACCCCAACCAGCACGCAATTTCAACATGTTGATTTTAGAGGAGTTTTTCATGAAAGCTTCTTCAGAGATAATCCAAGCAGCAGAAGCAGCTGGGAAAATACCCCAACGCGTTTCAGGGCTGAATCTTGAAGAACCATCGCGACGTACAGATACGTTAACAACATACTTTCCATTTAGGTTGTAAATTGCACGACCATAGTATGACATGAGTACGTTACGCGTGTAGAAAGGGAAAGCGGTTGCCGGTTCAATGATACTATCTTGTGCTTCATTCCAAGCAGGGTTATTCGGGCTTTCAGTATCCCAATCTTGGTAAGAGTAACCCGCTGTTACATCCAAAGTTTGATTCGACCAACGTGTACCTGAATTGTAATTCAGATAAGATTCAAATAGTTTGTTTGATTTAGAAGTACGGTACTCTGTGTAACGGCCTTGTGTGTAGAAACCAGATGCTGATGATGCCGGTGTATTCGTGTAGCCTGTTCCTTCTGAGTAGTCACCACCTACGTTGACCACTGCTTTTAAATTTGGCAATGAAGGCAAATTGTAAGTAAGTTTTGCATTGGCAATAGCACGGTTTACACGACTCTTGTCAGTAGACTGCTCAATCAGACCAAGAGGATTTCTTGCAGAAAGTACATTTGGCTTGTTGTTATCAGTCCATTCAAAGTAGCCACCAAAAGCCTCAGAACCAGAATAAACCGGTTGCGTCGGGTCAAAGAAAGCAGCTCCTAAAGCACCGCGGTTTGCAAAAAATGAACCTGTTTGAACATATTTCATGTTAGCTTCGATTTGCAAAGTCTTGTCGAGCAAACTTGGGTTTATGTTTAAACTTACTGAAGTACGTTGGAATTGATCGCGCTTCAAAATACCGTTATCGATACGGTTACCAACAGACAAACGATAAGGGAAGTTTTTAATACCACCTGTGATTGAAACGTTGTTATCTGTGACCAATGATCTGCGGAAAACTTCACGTTGCCAATCTGTAGATGCGTCACCTAATAAGTTTTGTTGTTGAGCAGTACCAATTGTATTGACCAAGCTTCTTAAAGAGTCAGCACTTAAAACATCGAAATATTTGGCAATTGTTGAAACAGATGTTTTAGAATCTAAGACAAC